>ERZ773186.31-NODE-31-length-127313-cov-23.118884_pt1 | contig 127313 bp, 127 predicted proteins | sample MGYA00581000_ERZ773186 | MGnify/ENA primary metagenome ERZ773186 (study PRJEB29015, sample SAMEA2737752) | human gut metagenome | biome: human gut; feature: human-associated habitat; material: faeces | place: China | collected 2012 ...
GCCATTAAGTCGGACAGAGCAAAAGTCGTTATGACCGCAGGCTGTATATCGAAAAAATTTGACATATCGAATTATATTTACATCCATAGGGAGATAGGTAACTCGGCAAATAAGAATTTAGCACAAATATCATGTTAGTTTGCAATATATGCACTGTTTTGATAGAATTTACTTATTAGAGTAACGTAGAGGGTTATTTTATATTAACCATGTACCAGCGTTAGGAAAGGGGATTTTTATGGTAAAGATCGCAGTTATTGGTGGTTCTGGTGTTTATGATCCAGATATGTTGGAGAATGTAAGACAGGAGGTTGTAGAGACTCCTTATGGTGAGGTGTCTTTGCAGATCGGCACCTATGCCGGTAAGGAAGTGGCTTTTTTGGCTCGTCACGGCAGTCATCACTCTATTGCACCTCATAAGATTAATTACAGAGCCAATATTTATGCCTTGAAAAAGCTGGGGGTACGGAAAATTATTTCCACCACTGCTGTTGGTTCCTTGAATAAAGCCATGCAGTTGGGAGATTTTGTCCTGCCAAATCAGTTCCTGGATTTTACCAGAGATAGAGTCTGCACCTTCTACGAAGGTGGTGAGCGTGGGGTAGTTCATGTGGATGTTACCGATCCATATTGCCCTGAACTGAGAAAGCAGATTACAGAGATTGGCAATAGATTGGGTATTCATGTGATTAATGGTGGCACCTATGTGTGCACCAATGGCCCTCGCTATGAAACTCCAGCGGAGATAAAGATGTTTGCTATGCTGGGTGGTGATTTGGCTGGTATGACCAATGTACCAGAGGTTACTTTGGCTCAGGAGGCAGAAATGTGCTATGCCACCATTTCCATGGTCACTAATATGGCTGCGGGGATTTCTGAAACCAAGCTGACACATCAGGAGGTTATGGATGCTATGGCTGCCAACAGTGATAATTTCCGCAAGCTGATTATGACTCTTCTGGCTGAATTGGATCCTGATGAGGACAATTGTGACTGCGCCCATGTCTTGGAAGGGGTAGGCGGTTTCAAGCTATGAAAATCATAGCCCGTATGCACAATGATTTTGACAGCAAATTTGGCATTCCCCGCCAAAGCAATGTGGTACAGGAGTTGAAGGGACGGATTGTCTTTGAGCCAGAATATCGCAATGAAGCAGCTCTGCGGGGGATTGAAGGCTTTGATTACCTATGGCTGATTTGGCAGTTTTCTGAGGCAGTGCGGGACAAATGGTCCCCTACGGTAAGGCCTCCTATTTTAGGCGGAAATACCAGAGTAGGGGTATTTGCTACCCGCTCTCCCTTTCGCCCCAACGCCATTGGTCTGTCCAGTGTGAAGCTGGAGAAGGTAGAGCTTCATACCCCAGAGGGACCTGTATTGCATATTAGCGGGGCGGATCTGATGAACGGTACGCCTATATTGGATATTAAGCCTTATCTTGCCTATGTGGACAGCCATCCAGAGGCTGCTCAGGGTTTTCGAGGCCAGGGCTGGAACCGGAAGCTGCAGGTAAATTTTCCTCCAGAGCTTTTGGTGAAGATTCCACCAGAAAAACAGGCAGGCCTATTAGGTGTGCTGGAAAATGATCCCCGGCCTACCTATCAGGAGGATGCCCAACGGATTTATGGTATGTCCTTTGGAGGGCAGGAAATCAAATTCCAGGTGTCAGATGGTATCTTGCAGGTGGTAGCCATAGAAGGATAATCTTTTCTGCTAGCAAGGAACCTTGTTGACAAATTAGTTTGTCAGTTATATAATACAACCATAGAACATGCAACGGAGCATAGGCTTTTGTTGCATGTTTTTTTTCTAGGTGTTTTTTACTGATACCCCATGCAAAGCAAAAGGAGATGTATTGTCATGAGAAGTTTTCCCTTATTTAAAGAACTGGAAGCAGAGCGTGATAAAGTCAATGCAGAGTTTCACAAGGCTACCAAGCCACAGTTGATAGAGAGATTAAAGGAATTTGGTTTTATGCAGCCAGATCCTGATAATCCTACTAAATTAGTCTTGGCGGAGAAGGCTACAGACAATGTTTATCATCTGTCTATCAACCGCTATAGCGTTACTGTACAGTTCCAGCATGTGAGAACTGGCGAAGTAAAGCTTATTTGCGATATTAGCAATTTTGCCATGAATACCCACAATATGATGAATGTTATTATTAAGTGTGTGGATTATTGGCTGCAGTACGGCGTGGTTTATGATTATGTCAGCGCCCAGGGTTTTAGAGAAATAGAGTAATTGATTACTATCGAATGGCACAAGGCAGTTGCTGGATCTAAAAGGAGAATTTTGCAGAGCTTGGACTGGAATTCTCCTTTTTTGTTGCTTACATAAGAAAAATTTTACATTTTTTATTAAATAAGCAGGATTTTTCAAGATTATATAGAATATATTTTCTCAGAAGGTTTAGTTGATAAATATGGTCTGATAGAGGATTGAGATTGTATGCGTAAGATATGGAATGTAAAAAAATGTGATGCAGGGCAGGCGGCGGCTTTGGCGGCAGAAACAGGTATCTCTACTTTGTTGGCAGGAGTTCTGCTGAATAGGGGCATTGATAATCGGGAAAAGGTGGAGGAGTTCCTTCATCCAGAGAAATGGGACTATCATGATCCTTATCTCTTGCCGGATATGGCGGCTGCGGTTAAGCGGATTCGTCAGGCTATAGACAGTCGGGAACAGATAGTTGTTTATGGCGACTACGATGCTGATGGTATTACGGCCACTACGATATTGCTAAAATGTCTGAAAAAAATGGGGGCTTTGGTGGATTACTATATACCAAATAGATTTACCGAAGGTTATGGCATTAATCAGGAGGCTCTGGAAAAACTGTATAATCTGGGAATTTCTCTGATTATAACTGTGGATTGCGGTATCAAATCCCTGCAGGAGATTGCATCCATGTCAGGGAAAATTGATTTTATAGTTACAGATCACCATTTGCCGGGGGAGGAGCTGCCCAAGGCCGTAGCTGTGGTGGATGCCCATAGGCAGGATTCTGTTTATCCCTGCAAGGAGTTGGCTGGGGTAGGCATTGCCTTTAAGCTATGTCAGGCTCTAGGCAAGGAAATGGCAAATCCAGCCTGTGAGGAGGCGGTTCTGGAAATTGTGGCCTTGGGTACGGTGGCAGATGCAGTGCCTCTGGTAGACGAAAACCGCAAAATTGTGGCAGCTGGTCTAAAAAGAATGTCCACCACCCAAAGTGTGGGCTTGAAGGCCTTGATTGATATTACAGGCTTGGCAGGCAGGGATATTGATAGTACCGCCATAGGTTTTATTCTGGCTCCTCGTATCAATGTGGCAGGCAGGCTGGAAAGTGCCCGCCTTAGTGTGGAACTGCTTTTGTGTCAGGACTCAGAGCAGGCTGCCCAAATGGCGGAACGGCTCAATGAGCTGAATCATACCCGCAAGGAGCTAAAGAATCGGATACAGGCTGCGGCGGAGGAACAGCTGGCCAAGGTGGATATGGATAATGCCAGAGTGATTGTAGTGGCTGGTCAGGGTTGGCATCATGGTGTTCTGGGCTTGGTGGCTTCCTCTTTGCAGGAAAAATACTATTTGCCTACAGTGGTTATCAGCATTAAGGATGGGATTGGTAAAGGCTCCTGCCGCAGTATTCCCGGCTTTAATCTTTTTGAGGCCTTGGGGAATTGCCAACAGCATTTACTGCAATTTGGCGGTCATGCTATGGCAGCAGGCTTGACGGTGGCGGAGAATCAGATTGATGCCTTTAGAGAAGCGTTAAGCAAGGAAACTCTGCGGCAAATGGAGCCGGAGCAGTTTATTCCTAGCTTTAATATTGATATGGAGATTTCCCCTGGGGATATGACCATGTCTATGGTGGAGGAGCTTTCTCTGCTGGAGCCTTGCGGTATGGCCAATGAAAGTCCCCTATTTGCTTGTAAGGGCTTGCGTGGAGTTAATGGTGAGCTAAAGGGAACAGATGCCAATCATCTTAAGTTCTCTGTGGCAGACAAGGGGCATTTGGTGGAGGCCATTGCCTTTAATATGCCGGAAATGCTGAACAAGGTGAACCAGAGCAGATTTGATATGGTGTATGCTGTGGGCATTAATGAATGGCGGGATATGCGGAATCTGCAATGTGTGGTTCGCTGTTTGGAGTCTCCTGTGCCAGCACAGCAGGAGATGCAGCCTAATCGGGAGTTCCTTAAGGGAATATATGGCTTTTTGTTGGGCAGAGTGAAATCTGGGCGGAAAATGTCCTCAGATTTGACCTGGGTGGCTATGCAGGCTAGAGGCCAGGGCTGTCGGGCAACACTGGAAAATGTGGAGGCAGCTTTGCAAATATTTTTGGAGCTGGGCTTATTAGTGGATGATGGTAAGGGATATTTGGAATTAAATCAGTCCAGCGGACCTATGAAGCTGGAGGATTCTCCTACCTACAGACAGCTGAATGGGTTGGAAAATTAGCTGTATTTGGCTAATATGGAGGCAGCATAGTCTAATAAAATGAAAAAACAGGGCATATGGGCGATAAATGTGCTATACTCTACATATATTGTTATAGTTGGTGGTGGTTCAAATGATGGAACAAAAAGGTCAAAATAATGTCAACATCTACATACCGGAGGTAGCATCGGCTACGGCTGAGGTTACTATTGATGATGTTATAAATGCCGTGGTAAAGTATCAGCCCCATGCTGATGTAAAACTGATACGGAAAGCTTATGATTTGGCTAACGCAGCCCATGCTGGCCAGAAGCGGGCTTCAGGAGAGGATTATATTATTCATCCGCTGTGTGTAGCCAAGATTCTTACAGAATTACAGATTGATGCCACTACCATTACAGCGGCTCTGCTTCATGATGTGGTGGAGGATACTACCTATTCCCAGAGCCAGATGGAGGATATTTTTGGGCAAGAAGTAGCCATGCTGATTGATGGAGTTACCAAGCTGGGTAAAATCAAATATCAGTCCAAGGTGGAGCAACAGTCTGAGAATTACCGCAAGCTGTTTTTAGCTATGGCCAAGGATATTCGGGTTATTATGATTAAGCTGGCTGACCGCCTGCATAATATGCGTACCCTGAAATTTGTCAAGGAGGAAAAGCAGAAGCGGATTGCCAAGGAAACCATTGAGGTTTATGCACCGTTGGCCAATCGTCTGGGTATTTCCAATATTAAATGGGAGCTGGAGGATTTGTGTCTTCGCTATCTTGAGCCAGAGTTTTACTATGATTTGGTAGAAAAGGTAAAGCAGAAGCGACAGGAAAGACAGCGTTTTATTGAGGATTCCATTTTGCAGATTCACACCAAGTTGATACGCAGTGGTATCAAGGCGGAGATTAGTGGCAGAGCCAAGCATTTTTACAGCATTTACCGCAAAATGAAGCGAGATAACAAGGATATTAGTGAAATTTATGATTTGTCTGCAGTGCGGGTACTGGTGCACAATGTGAAGGATTGTTATGCGGTATTGGGGGTAATTCACGCTATGTGGAAGCCTATTCCTGGGCGGTTTAAGGATTATATTGCTATGCCAAAATCCAACGGCTATCAATCCCTCCATACCACGGTTATGACCAGAGGTTATCCTCTGGAAATTCAGATTCGTACCTTTGCCATGCACAAAATCTCTGAATATGGTGTGGCTGCTCATTGGAAATACAAGGAGACAGGTCGCAGTGTGGGAGCAGGCAATGATTATGAAAAGAAAATTTCCTGGCTGCGGCAGATGGTGAATCTGCAGCATGAGGTAAATGATCCTAGCGAGTATTTGGAAGCCTTGAAGATGGATATTTTCTCTGATGAAGTATTTGTCTTTACTCCTAATGGTGATGTTATAGACCTGCCTAAGGGCTCTGTGCCTATTGATTTTGCTTATCGCATTCATACCGAAGTGGGGCATCACTGTGTGGGTGCTAAGGTTAATGGCAAGATTGTACCTCTGGAGTACAAGCTGCAGAACGGCGATCAGGTAGCTATTATTACCAATAAAGCCAACAATGGGCCTAGCCGGGACTGGCTGAATATTGTAGCCTCCTCTGATACCAGAGCAAAGATTCGTTCCTGGTTCAAGAAAGAAAAGCGGGAAGAGAATATTATCCGAGGCCGGGATATGCTGGAAAAGGAGGCTAAGCGCCTGGGCTATGAGCCAAAGGATTTGCTGCGGGATGAATGGCTGAATTCTGTCTGTCTCCGCTTCAATATCAATAATGATGCAGATATGCTGGCGGCTATTGGTTATGGCGGTATTGCAATTAATGGTGTTATGGCCAAGCTCATTGAGCATCACAAAAAGGCCATCAAGGCAGCTACCCCTCCAGATGTTACCCAGATGTTGGAGGGTATCAAGCAGCAGCACCGGAACTCCAAGAAGAATAAGGCCAGTCATGGCATTCTGGTAGAGGGTGAATCCGGTATGCTGGTTCGTTTGGCTAGATGTTGCAACCCTATACCGGGAGATCCCATTATCGGTTATATTACCAAGGGGAGAGGTGTGTCTGTTCATAGAGCAGATTGTCCAAATGTACTGTCTGACGATGGGGATACTACCAGAGTTATAGATGTAAACTGGGATGTTGGTTTGGACAAGACTTATACAGTGGAAATTGAAATCAACTGTAATGATACCACAGGTGTACTGACAAGTATTTTGTCTGTGCCAGCGGAAATGAAGATAAATGTATCCTCTGTAAATGCCAAAGCAAACAAGGGCAATAAGACTTCCACTATTATTATGGGGCTGGAGGTAAATAATGCGGCTCAGATTTCTATGGTAATGGCCAAGATTCGTCGTTTGAAGGATATTTACAGCGTAGGCCGTGCTTTGTTTGCTGCTACTGACAATAATAGCAATACCAAGCATGGACGCTGATAATCAAGTGTTGGATATTTCTGCCCTTATAGGTGGCAGGAGATTGGAAAATAAGAGGTGAGATAATGGGTTTTTCAGTTGAAACATTGGTGGTAGGCCCTATTGAGGAGAATTGCTATGTCCTAAAAGATGAGGAAACTGGACATGGTTTGATTATTGATCCGGGAGATAATGGTCAGGAAATTCTGGCTTATGTTCGTGATAATCATATTGAGGTAGATTTGATTGTAAATACCCACGGCCATTGGGATCATATAGGTGCGGTAGATTTTCTGCGGGATGCATTGCAGGTGAAGCTGGCTATACATGGGGAGGATGCTTCTATGCTGACTGCTACCAGAGAAGAAATGGCGGCTTATAGTATCTTTGCTGGTGGGAAAAGACCGGCAGAAATATTGTTGAAAGATGGAGATACGGTGAAATTCGGCCACTGCTCCTTGCAGGTTATGCATACTCCTGGCCATACCAAGGGAGGGATTTGTCTATATGGAGGAGGCTGTCTCTTTAGCGGTGATACTCTTTTTGCTGGCAGTGTAGGCAGAACAGATTTGCCTGGGGGCGATTATCGGGAGATGCTGGAATCCGTGCGGAGCAAGCTGAAGTCTGTGGTTGATGATACCAAGGTATATCCTGGTCATGGGCCAGCTACTAGTATGGGAAGAGAACGGCGCTGCAATCCTTATTTGCAGGAAAGATAGCGTAGGTAGAGGCTTTTTGCTTTTAGCGGAAAAGTTTGCTATAATAATAAGTATTTTATTAGGGATAGAGGAGGTGGCCCTATGCCATCATCGTATTCATTGGATGATTTAAAAAAGAGGCTGCAAGATAGTTCTTATAAGCTGACTCATCAGCGGAAGGTGGTTCTGGAAGTTTTTGTGGATAACCCAGGCTGTCATTTAAGCGCTGAGGAGGTTCATGATATTCTTAAGCAGAAGTCAGCAGATATTGGTCTAGCTACCGTATATCGTTCATTGGAGCTATTGAGTGCCAAGGATATTGATATTCTACAGAAGATCGAATTTGGGGATGGCTGCTCCAGATATGAGCTGAATGTGACGGAGCCAAATACCCATCAGCATCATCATTTGATTTGTACCAAATGCAAAAAGGTAATGGAGTTTTCTGAGGATATGCTGGATACCTTGGAGGCAGATATTATGGAAAAATGCGGGTTCAAGGTAACTGACCATCAGGTAAAGTTCTTTGGCCTGTGCGAGGAGTGCCGGAAAAAGCTTGCTGATTAAAAATTTTACACTAAACAGTTCTCATCAGGTGGTAGTAAAGGTGGTTCGGGAGATTCTGAATCTCTTTGCTATGGAGGTGCCTGCTTTGGCCAAGGAGCCGGTGGAATATGTTGAGACTGATTATGATTTACTGGAACTAAATATTGAAAACACCGTAGACAGTGTGGCGGGAGAAACAACCTTGCCTCAAACAGAACGGCCAGGTCAATGGCCTGTGGTACATACCAAGGTAAGCTATGTGGCTAGGGATGGTCAGAGGCATCAGATGGAAATAGAGGCGGTGGGACGAGGCAGTGAGCGCTTTGAAGCAGGCAAGCATCGTCTGATCAAGCTGAATCTTTACCATTTGTTTAGACAGGAATTTGACTTTCCAGAGGCTCCTTGGGGGATTTTGCATGGGGTTCGGCCTACTAAGATTGTGCACCGGATGCTGGCAGAGGGCTTAAGCCGTGATGAGGTAGTGGCTCGTCTTCGGCAGGATTATGAGGCTAGTGAGGAAAAGGCTGCTACCATTGTGGATATGGCCATTCGTCAGCAGCCTTTTTTGGCTAGAACCGATGAAAAAACCATTAGCATTTATGTAGGTATTCCCTTTTGTCTGACTCGCTGTCTGTATTGCTCTTTTCCAGCAAATATTTTGCCGGATAGAGGGGGCATAGACAAGTTTATGACAGCCTTTCGTAAGGATTTGCAGGGGGTTGTGGACATAGTGGCTGATTATGGCTTCAAGGTGCAATCCATCTATGTAGGTGGAGGTACACCTACCAGCTTGCCTGATATGTATTTCCGGGAAATGCTGGAGCTGGTTAATCAGAGCTTCCGCTGTCAGGATACGGTGGAGTTTACGGTGGAGGCTGGGCGGCCGGATAGTATGTCTCCTGCCAAGCTGCAGGCTATGGTGGACTGTGGTGTAACCAGAGTTAGCTGTAATCCTCAAACCATGCAGCCAAAGACCTTGAAGCGCATAGGCCGTAATCACAGTCCAGAGGCCATTGTGGAAATGTTCCATGATTTGCGTCAGGCTGGTATTCCAGAAATCAATATGGATTTGATTATTGGTCTGCCTGGCGAGGGTGTGGAGGATATTCGGGATACCATGAAGCAGATTGTGGCTTTAGCACCGGATGATATTACCCTTCATTCCTTGGCCTTGAAGCGAGGTTCTCGGTTAAAGATGAATCTCCATGAATATGAACTGCCTGATGATGATACCTGTCGGGAAATGTTCGGCGTGGCTATGGATTATGTAAGACAGGCTGGATTGAAGCCTTATTATCTCTATCGTCAGGGCTATATGCGGGGACAGATGGAGAATGTAGGCTGCGGTAGGCCAGGGGCTGAAAGTATGTATAATATCCAGATTATGGAGGAGCATCAGACCATCTTAGGTATTGGCGGTGCCGCCACCAGCAAGGTAGTGGATTTTCGGGAGAATAGGCTGAAATCCGCCTTTAATGCCAAGGATTTACTTACCTATGAGCGGGATATAGACATATATGTAGCCAAAAGGCGGGCTTTGGTGGAGGAAACCTATGGCAAGCCTGTTAGGGAAGCATAAGATATAATATATAGATATACAGGAGGAATTTGAGGAATGTTGACAAATGCACCTCGTGGAACCAAGGATATACTGCCTGATACAGTAGGCGATTGGAATTATGTGGAGGGAGAGATTCGGGAGCTGTGCCGTCGTTTTGGCTACAGTGAGATTCGCACGCCGATTTTTGAGCATACAGAGCTGTTTCAGCGGGGTATAGGTGAGGGTACCGATGTAGTAGACAAGGAAATGTATACCTTTACTGATAGAGGTGAGAGAAGTATTACTTTGCGGCCAGAAAATACTGCCTCTGCTGTGCGGGCCTATCTTCAGAACAAGCTTTATGCTCAGTCCAACCTGGTAAAGCTGTTTTATATTGGTTCCATGTTCCGTTACGACCGCCCACAGGCTGGCCGCATGCGGGAGTTCCATCAATTTGGTGTGGAGGCTTTGGGAGAGGCCAATCCAGCTGTAGATGCGGAGGTTATTCTGCTGGCTATGAACCTACTGGAAGGCTTAGGCTTAAAGGATTTGGAATTGTCCATTAATTCTGTAGGCTGTCCAAAGTGTCGCAGCAAGTATAGAACTATGCTGCAGGATTTCTTCCGGGATAAGCTGGAGGATCTTTGTGAGGATTGCCGCAGCCGTTTTGAGAGAAGTCCCTTGCGGATTTTGGACTGCAAGAAGGATAGCGACAAGCCGTATATGGCAGATGCACCAAAGATTACAGACTGTCTTTGTGAGGAATGTGCAGAGCATTTTGCCAAGCTGAAGGAGCTGTTGACCAGTGCAGGTATCAGCTTTACTCATGATCCTAGATTAGTAAGAGGTTTGGATTACTACACCAAGACTGCTTTTGAAATCAAATATCCTCCTCTAGGTGCTCAGAGTGCGGTAGCTGGCGGTGGCCGTTATGATGGCTTGATTGAGGAAATGGGTGGCAATCCTACGCCGGCAGTTGGCTTTGCTACCGGGTTGGAGCGTTTGCTGCTGGCCTTGGAAAGTCAGAATCTCCTGCCAGAGAAGAACCGTTCTGTAGATGCCTATGTGGTAGCACTGGGAGAGACGGCTCAGGCTGAAGGCTTCAAGCTGTTGAATAGCTTGCGTCAGCAGGGCTTGTCTGCAGCTATGGACTTTGCTGGCCGCAGTATGAAGGCTCAGATGAAGCAGGCTAATAAACTGGGAGCTAAGTACAGCGTTATTCTTGGTGAGGATGAAATCGCCGAGGGCGTAGTTATGCTCCGCAGTATGGAGGATAGTTCTCAGGCAAAGGTGCCTATGAATCAGGTGGCAGAGAAGATTAAGGCTTAAGGGAATTTAACCTTCATTTGCACAGATGTTTATTCTTTTAATGATTTTTGTTATAAAAATCTTGTAATAGACTATGTACATTTGATATAATAATAGTCGCGATTTTTTGAAGATTATTTCTTTATGAGGTGAATAAGTTAGATGGATACTTTAGAAGGTTTGAAGCGTTCCCATCATTGCGGTGAGCTGAGAGCTGACCATGTAGGCAGTGAGGTAGTTCTGTGCGGCTGGGTTTCCCGTCGTCGTGACCACGGTGGATTGATTTTTGTGGATCTCCGTGATCGCTCTGGTCTGGTGCAGGTTGTTATTGACGAGGCAGCTATTGGTGAGGAGGCTTTCCACAAGGCTGAAACCATTCGTAATGAGTTTGTTGTAGCTGTTCGTGGTAATGTAAGAGCCCGTTCTCAGGAAACTGTAAATCCTAATATGGAAACCGGTATGATTGAGATCGTGGTAGAGGAGCTGCGTATTCTGAACTCTGCCAAGACTCCTCCATTCTACATTCAGGATGGTATTGAGGTTGATGAGATGCTTCGTCTGAAGTATCGTTATCTGGATCTCCGTCGTCCAGAGATGCAGAGGAATCTCATGCTCCGTCATCGTGTTACCAAGATTATGCGTGACTACTTTGACCGCAATGGCTTCCTGGAGATTGAGACTCCTATGCTTTGTAAGTCCACTCCAGAGGGTGCCCGTGACTTCCTGGTACCAAGCCGTTTGAATCCAGGTGAGTTCTATGCTTTGCCACAGTCTCCACAGATTTACAAGCAGATTCTGATGATTTCTGGTATGGAGAAGTATTTCCAGATTGTACGCTGCTTCCGTGACGAGGATCTTCGTGCAGATCGTCAGCCTGAGTTTACTCAGCTGGATATTGAGATGTCCTTCGTAGATCAGGAAACCATTCTCACCATGATGGAAGGTATGATGGGTGAGATTTTCCAGAAGGCTCTGGATAGAGAGATTCCTGCTAAGTTCCTGCGTATGACCTGGGATGAGGCTATGGAGCGCTATGGTTCCGATAAGCCAGATTTGCGTTTCGGCATGGAGCTGATGGATATTTCCGAGCATGTAAAAGGCTCTGATTTCAAAGTATTCAAGTCTGTTCTGGAGAATGGCGGTCAGGTAAAGGTTATCAATGTAGAGGGCTATGCTAATATTCCTCGTCGTGAGCTTGATGGCCTGGTTCAGTATGTACAGGGCTATGGTGCCAAGGGCTTGGCTTGGATTCAGTACACTGAGGAAGGCATTAAATCTCCATTCAAGAAGTTCTATTCTGATGAGACTTTCGAGAATATCAAGCAGGCTACCGGTGCTAAGACTGGCGACTTGCTGTTGGTTATTGCCGATAAGCCATTGGTTGTGGCTCAGGCTTTGGGTGAGCTTCGTCTGGAGATGGGTCGTCGTCGTGGCCTGATAGATCCAGATAAGCTGTGCTTCCTGTGGGTTGTTGACTTCCCAATGTTCGAGTACAGCGAGGAGGACAAGCGCTGGAAGGCTATGCATCATCCATTTACTGCACCTCGTGAGGAGGATATGCAGTATCTTACCAGTGATCCTGGCAGGGTAAAGGCTATTGCTTACGATATGGTTCTCAACGGTGTTGAGGTAGGCGGCGGTTCTCTCCGTATCTATCAGAACGATGTACAGGAGAAGGTATTTGAGGCTATTGGCCTGACACCAGAGGCTGCCCAGAGCAAGTTCGGCTTTATGCTGGATGCCTTTAAGTATGGTGCTCCACCACATGGCGGCTTGGCCTTTGGTTTGGATCGTCTCATTATGCTTATGGCAAAGAGAAAGTCCATCCGCGACGTTATTGCTTTCCCTAAGACTCAGAGTGCATCTGATGTTATGTCTCAGGCACCTTCTGAGGTTGATGAGAAGCAGCTGCGTGAGCTGTCCATCCGCACTCATGTAAAGAAAAAGAATAAGGAGGACAAGGAGTAATATCCTGTCCTTGGGGATACGATACCCTGCTGGCATTGCTGGCAGGGTATTTTAATAAGATTAGGCAGTTTTTCTGACTTTAGCAAAAATAATGTAAGATTTTCTGTTAATTTTCAGTCAAGTCTGTTAATATAATAGAAAGAGCAAGTATTATGATATGAAAGGTGAGATGGCTATGGTTGGCGAGGAAACAATGATGTTCCGTTTTGGAACAGAGGAAAGCAAGGCTGAGAATATTATTCGCAGTACCTGTTCATCTATGGAAAAGAAGGGCTACAATCCTATTAACCAGCTGGTTGGTTATTTGCTAAGTGGTGATCCTACCTATGTAACCAGCTTTGAAGATGCAAGGAAGAAGATTCGCAGTCTGGAACGGGATGAGATTTTGGAGGAGCTGGTTCGTTCCTATTTGGAGAAGCATTAATGGAGAGAGCATTGGGCCTTGATATAGGCGATAGAACCATTGGCATAGCTGTCAGCGATCTTTTGGGGATGACCGCCCAGGGGGTAGAAACCATCCGTCGGACTACTATGGAGGCGGATTTGCAGCGACTGCAGGAGCTGATGGCTATTTACGAAACAAAGGTTCTTGTTTCAGGCTATCCTAGAAATATGAACGGCACAGAGGGGCCTCGCTGTGAATTTGTTAAGGAATTTTGCAGCGAGATTCAAAAAATCGAGCCAGAGGCCAAGATTATTTTTTGGGATGAGCGGCTATCTACTGTGGCTGCTACCCGTTCCTTGATTGAGGCAGATATGAGCCGTAAGAAAAGGAAAAAGGTTGTAGACAAAATGGCAGCGGTGTTTATTCTCCAGGGTTGGCTGGATAGCCATCCTCAATTGTAAGATGAGATTTATTCAGTGGGAGCCTTAGCACCCGTTAACATGGGGAAAATAGCATATTGCTGCAATAATTTAGGCATTCTGTACAAAAGGATGCCTTTTTTATTGCCTTTGAATGTTTTTTTTAAAATTATGCAGGGATTTTTGACGATTGTTTGTTTTGATAGTATAATATAGAGTGAATATTTGTATATGAGTAGAGGTAGAAAAATGGAGAAAAAAAAGATTGCTGTTGCCATGAGCGGCGGCGTAGATAGTTCTCTGACAGCGGCTTTGTTGAAGGAACAGGGCCACGAAGTTATAGGTATTACTATGGAGCTTAGCGACTGTTCGGCAGGAGCTATTCAGGATGCCAAGGCTGTAGCAGATTTTTTGGCAATACCTCATTATGTTGCCAATTTTCGAGAGCTTTTTCAGCAGAAGGTAATAGATTATTTTTTGGCGGAATACGGCAGAGGAAGAACTCCGAATCCTTGTGTAGCCTGCAATCCCAATGTAAAATTTGGAGGCTTGATAGGCAGGGCCAAGGAATTGGGCTGTGATTATCTGGCTACAGGTCATTATGCTCAGATTGGCTACAATGAGGCTACAGGAAGGTATGATATATCCAAGGGTACTGATGATCATAAGGATCAGGCCTATGCCCTGTACCGGCTGACTCAGGAGCAACTGGCTCATATTATGACCCCCCTGGGAGGCTGGGTAAAGACAGATACCCGCCGGGAGGCTGCAGTCCGGAATCTGCCAGTGGCTAATAAGCCTGAAAGTCAGGAAATCTGTTTTGTTCCCGATAACTATAAAGATTATTTGCTAGAGCATCGCCCAGATTTGCGCAAAAAAGGGGACATTGTGGATACAGAGGGCCACGTATTAGGCACCCATCAAGGGATTGTCCAATATACCGTGGGCCAGCGCAAGGGCCTGGGCATTGCGGCAGAGGAGCCTCTTTATGTTATTGCTTTGGATGCTGAAAAAAATCAGGTAATTGTTGGCAACAACAGTCAGGTCTTTGCCAAGGGCTTGATAGCAGATAAGCTTAATTGGGTGGCCATAGATAATCTTCGGGAGCCAATGGAAGCCAAGGTAAAGATTCGCTATGGAGCCAGAGAAGCAGCAGCCACGCTTTATCCCCAGGAAGATGGCAAGGTGAAGGTGGAGTTCCGAGAGCCAGCCAGGGCTATTACCCCTGGTCAGTCTGCAGTTTTTTATATTGACCAGCGGGTACTGGGAGGCGGCATTATTGAGGGCGGTTTTTAATTATACTGTTCTGTGTTGTAAAGGGTGATTGTTATGAATGGATTTATGCAATCAATAAAAAAACGTCTTATTGCTTTAGGTGTAGTATTGGTACTGCTGGCAGCAGCCGGCGGTTATTGGTATGTGGATATATATACTAAAACACCGGAATATACCCTAAAGATGGTGCAGGAAGCTGTTAGTGATCACAACAAGGAAAAGCTGGACAAGTACGTGGCGGTGGACCATCTGCTGGATACAGCCAGTGATGACATGCTGGATGGCTTGATTCAGGCTATGGTGCCAGCTACAGGAGATACTAGAGAGGCTGTAAGCAATCTTAGCAGAATGTTCAAGACTCCTGTGGTAACAAGCCTGCGGACAGCGGTTATGAACTATGTGGAATATGGAAGCTGGATCAATCAGAAAAGCGATGATAATTCTGTAAATGGCTTGGTGGATGCAGACATGATTGTCAATCGGATAGGTCTGCCATCTATAGAGTTCCAAAAGCTGGATTCTATGGCCGTGGATAAGGAAGATGGCACAGCTCTGGCCAAGGTCAGGGTGTTGCAGACAGATTCCAATGAGGAATTTGTCCTTGATGTGGAACTATGTCAGCAGCAGGATGGCTTGTGGCAGGTATATGAAATTGTTAATTTCAAGGATTTCATAGAAAAGCTGCAAAACATCCGCCAGCAACAGGTTAAGACCTATTTGGAGGAGTCCTCTCAGCTTATGGCTCAGCATGATGCTGTTATTGCCGAAAGTCAGCAGAAAATAACTGCTATTTTGGCAGAGGGCACTCTGGGAAATGACAGTATTCGCAGTCAGGTAAAGAAGGTTTCTGAGGAGCAGGTGGCAGATTGGCAAAGCCGTAAGACTGAGCTGGAGGCTATGGAGGTGCCAGATGCAGCAGGCAGTCTCCACAGATTAAGATTGAAAATCTGTGATGCCCACATTGAAGCGTCGGCAAACTATGCCAAGTGGATGGATGATAAGAAAGCCGCTACCATTAGGGCTTCAGATAATAGCATGAAAATTGCCAAAACCTTGGAAAAGGATGCAGAACTGCTTACCAAGCAGGTTAATGCCCATGTGAAATAAGGAAGTATATATATGAATGATGAAAAAATGAACAATTTGGAGCATACTCAGCCCCTGCCTCGTGTTAGTCCTGATATGGATGATCAGCGGACTCAGCTGTTAAACACCAAGAAGGTACGGGAATTGGAACCAATCAAGGTAGTGAATCCCCATCAGGAATATGCTGAAAATGGGGAAAGACACGGTAATGTTCCGCCCTACAATAACCAACCATATAATAATCAACCCCAAAAGCCTGTGGAAACTACTGGCTCTCATGGGAAAGGAAAAATGGCAGCTTTGCTGGTCGTTGGTTTTGTACTGGCAGCCTTTTTCGGTGCAGCTCTTTCTGGCTATATGAGTGAACAGCAGGCCAAGAAGGATGCTTTGGATAATCAGCATCAGCAGGCCACTCGCCAATTGCGGGATGCAGATAGTCAGAAGCAGTCTTTGCAACAGCAAAAAGCAGATTTGGAAGAAAAATACCAAAATCTGTTGGCCCAGCAGAAGGAAGCCCAGTCTTTGGCGGACAAGCTAAAGGGGCAGCAGGAACAGCAAAGTAAGACAACTCAGGACAAATCTGCTGCCGGCAAGGTTATAGACAAAATTACCGGGGATGCAGGCAAGCAGAAAAAGGAGGCTGCGGAGACAGATGCCAAGGCCAGCCAGGCTAAGCAGAAGCTGGATGAGCTGAATCAGTCAGTACAGGCTGCAGGGGCAGCTATTGATGAGGTTAATGCTCAGATGGAGAATCTGGATTCCCTTCGCCAGCAGGCTCAGTCCATGAAGGATGATGTCAGCAAGGCTTATAATGAAAACAAGGATATGGTGGACAGCCTTTTGCATTATGCTTCTCTGGGACTGGAATCCTTTAAGGGATTATTGGCAAAATAAGGCTTTGGCTGAGAATAATAAGCGATGCTACAAGGAGGAAAATTTTTTTATGAAGAAGTATTTAATAATGGCTATGGCCATGCTGTTGGCTTTTGGCACTTTGGCAGGCTGTGGCAATCAGGCTCAGGACAAGAAGGAGTTGCAGGAGGTTTCTATTGGCGTTATGCCAGATATTGATTCTGTGCCAATTATCATTGCCCAGGAAAAGGGCTATTTTGCTGAGGAAGGCCTGAAGGTAGATATTCAGAAGTTTAAGAGCGCTATGGATAGAGATGCAGCCCTTCAGAGCGGCAATCTGGATGGAGCCATTTCCGATATGCTGGCGGTAGCTTTTGCTAAGTCCGGCGGTTTTGATGTAAAGGTTACTTCCTATACCGATGGTACTTATAAGCTGATTGCTGGCAAGGATGAAAAGGCTCAGAAGCCACAGGACCTGGCAGGCAAGGATGTGGCTGTATCCAAGAATACCATTATTGAATATGTAACGGATAGAATTACTGCTGGTCAGAATATGCCAGAGGGCAGTCTGAACAAGGTGGTAATTCCTCAGATTCCTACCCGCTTGGAAATGCTGCAGAACGGCAAGCTGGCAGCAGCTACCTTGCCAGAGCCTATGGGCTCTATTGCCATTGCCAGCGGTTGTCATTTTGTTACTGATTCTGAGGCCATGGGCATTAATCCTGGTGTAATGATGTTTACTGCTAAGGCTGTTGATGAAAAGAAAGCTGAGCTGCAAGCTTTTTATCGCGCCTATAACAAGGCCGTGCAGTATCTCAATGACCATCCACAGGATGAATATATGGATTTGGTAATCGAGAAGAGTGGTTTCCCAGCAGCAGCTAAGACAGCTTTGAAATTCCCTAAATATCGGGAGGCTGGTCTGCCAGAGGAAAAGGATGTTACAGAGTGCCTGAACTGGATGCAGCAGAAGGGCTTGATTAAGAGCAATTACAGCTATGCTGAGCTTGTTGTAGATTTGAATAAGTAAGCTTATGATTAAGGTTGAAAATGTATCTGTAAAGTACAAAACCGACAGTGATATGTACACTGCCATTGCCAATGTGAATCTGGAGATTCCTGATGGAGGCACCTGTGCGGTTATTGGCCCATCTGGCTGTGGTAAATCCACCTTGTTGAAATGTATTGCAGGTCTTATTCCGGAGTATGAGGGACAGGTTTACATTAATGGGGAGGAGGTTAATCCTCGGGTGCAAACCATCGGCTTTATGCCTCAGAATTATGGCCTGCTGCCTTGGAAAACAGTGGTGGATAATATCCGTCTGGGCATGAAAATCAAAAAGGCACCGGAGCTTTTGGATAGAAATGTTATTAAACAGTTGATGCGCCAGCTAGGCATTGAGGGGCTGGGACATCGCTATCCCGTAGAGCTTAGTGGTGGTCAACAGCAGAGAGTGGCCTTAGCCAGGGTTTTTGCCCTCCAGCCAGATGTATTGCTGATGGATGAGCCTTTTTCTGCCTTGGATGCCATTACTAGAGAGGAAATGCAGGATATTTTCCTGAATCTCTGGCGGAAGTTCAATGTTTCCACTATATTTGTTACCCATTATGTGGAGGAGGCTCTTTATCTGGGGCAGAAAATTGTGGTTTTGTCAGCCCATACTGGCGGCATTAGCCAGATTGTTGACAATCCTCTTTTTGGGGGTAAAGATATCAGGAAGAAGCAGGAGTTTTTTGAAATGGGACTAAAGCTTCGCAATCTAATTAAAAAGGACTGGAATAAGATATGGGAAAATCAGTAAGCGTCTGGTATTTGGCGGCAGCAGTATTTCTGACTATTGTATGGTGGATAGCCTCGGAAATTGTTCAGCTGCCTATTATTCCCAGTCCTCTGTTGGTGGCGGAGAATATGTCGGATATCTTCATGGATTATATTGCTATTCATAGTATCTACAGCCTGTGGCGCATAGCTGCAGGCCTTTTGCTGGCAGTGGTGGTGGGCTTGCCGCTAGGGGTAATCATGGGGTATTTCCCAAAATGGGACAGATTTCTATCTCCCTTGGTTTATCTAACTTATCCTATTCCTAAAATTGCTCTGCTGCCTATTTTGATGCTGCTTTTTGGGGTGGGAGAATCATCTAAGATTATTATGATTTTCCTGATAATTCTTTTTCAGGTTGTGGTGGCTGTGCGGGACGGTATCAGGGCTATTCCTCGTGAGACCTTATATCCCTTGTATTCCCTAGGAGCAGGCTTTAAGGATATTTTCTTCGAGGTACTGTGGCCAGCCTCCCTGCCTAAGTTTATTACAGCTATCAGGGTAGCATTAGCTACAGCCATTTCTGTGCTTTTCTTTACGGAAACCTTTGGCACCAGATACGGTATGGGTTATTTTATTATGGATGCCTGGCTGAGAGTTAATTATCTGGAAATGTACTCAGGTATTGTGGTATTAAGTTTAATCGGCCTGGTACTATTCACCACCATAGATTTGATTGAACAGCACGCCTGTCATTGGCAGTATAAGTGATAAGGTAAGTGGAATGAACATAAGTAAATTCCTACTGTACAAATTTACTATGGTGATTATATTAACTTTGTGATAGTATATAGTACAGGATGAAAGTAAAGTTGTAATTAGGGGATGGTTGATGTTATGACGATTCAGTTCGATAAGGATACCCTGAAGGATGTACATGTTACTAATGTGGTGGAGAGATTGATTGATGAAGAATTTCCTACCGTTATGGAAAAGTTTCCTGATGCCTGCTGTTGTTCTCAGTGTCTGTCAGATATTAAGGCTTTGGCTTTGAACGGCCTTAAGCCTAGATATGTGTCTACAGATAGAGGGGATCTTTTTGAGCGGGTGCATATTAGTGATATGATGGTAAAGGTAGAGGCCCTCCGGGCTATGACCGAGGCTGTAGAAAAGGTATCCCGTAATCCGCGCCATGCGCTTGACTAAAAGCATAGCGGCTGCATAATCAAATAATTTTTTGAAATATATGTCATTTCTCGTATTTTGATGGACTATCTTATGCTGCAATATCAGCAGGAGGAAGCCAGGAACCGGAAGTAAAAGGGCTGTAAATAGAAAAAATATTTGCCAAACAACAGAATATGTGGTATCATCAACATCGTATTAAGTACGAAAGGGGATATAAACCTATGACTAAAGCAGAATTGATTGCAAGTGTTGCAAAAAAAGCAGAGATTACCCAGAAGGACACCGAGGCTGTTGTAAACGCATTCTTCAGCACTGTTCAGGAGACTCTGGCAAAGGGAGAGAATGTACAGGTTATCGGATTTGGTACTTTCGAGGTTAGAGATCGTGCTGCCCGTACTGGCCGCAACCCTCAGACTGGTGAGGAGATTAAGATTGCCGCTGCTAAGGTTCCAGCCTTCAAGGCAGGTAAGGCATTGAAGGACGCTGTAAACAAGTAATCCTTCATTATACTTCGCAAATAAGCTGTTGGTTTTAGTGCCAGCAGCTTATTTTTTGTGAATTTAAAAAAAATTTATAAAAAAAGCAGGAATTTTGAAAAATGTAGCGAATTACATAAGCATACAAATATGAATTTGTATTAGCACCTGTCACAATCAAAAAAATAAGCAGGAGGGATATTTTATGTCTAGTTTCAAGGGGATTAATTCATTGGGAGAGATTCAGTCTATCAAAACCAAGCTGATAGCTGTTATTGCAGGAGCTTCTGTAGTTACGGCTTTGTGCTTGGGAGGATTCTTTATCTTTTCTCAGATTCAGGCCAATCATCAGCAACTGGATCATTATCGAGAATCCTTGGAGAAAAATGTAGAATCCAGTCTTAAAGGAGAGACTCAGGTTGCCTACAGCATTTTGGATGAGTTCTACAAGAAACAGCAAAGGGGTGAGCTGACTCAGGAGCAGGCTCAGAAAGCTGCAGCAGATGCAGTGAGAGATTTGCGTTATGATGATGGTAAAGGCTATTTCTACGTAGATACCACTGAGGGTGTCAATGTGGTACTGCTGGGCAGAGCTGCTGAAGGTAAATCCAGAATAGATTCTGTGGACCCTCAGGGTAAGTACTACATCAAGGAAATGATTCAAAATGGTATGGCCGAAGGCGGTGGCTTTACTGATTTGATGTTTGCCAAGCCTAATACCACAGAGCCATTGCCAAAGCGTAATTATACAGTATGCTTCAAGCCTTGGAATTGGGTAATTGGTACAGGTATCTGGATTGATGATATAGATGCCATGGTGGCTGAGGAGAAAGCCATGCTGGAGGCAGAGCTGAAAAGTGACATTATGGTGGCAGTTACCGTAATGGTAGTGCTGTTTGTGCTGATTGCTTCCTTTGCCTTCTACATGGGCAAGCAGATTGCTCATCCAATACAGCTGACAGCAAAGAGGATCCAGTACTTAGGTGATGGTGACTTCCGGGATCATAAGGATGATCCGGATGCACAGGAAATTGAGGTAATGCTGTCCCGCAATGACGAAATTGGCCTGATGGTTCGGTCTGTCCGTGATATGCGGGAGAAGCTTCTGGCTTTGATGCAGCAGATTGTAACTACTGCAGAGTATTTGGCTGCTGCCTCTGAGGAGCTGACTTCTACCTCTGAGCAGGCAGCAACAGTCAGCAAGTCCATTGCCGAGTCTGTTATGAATGTGGCAGGCAGCTGTAGTGAGCAGTTCAATCAGGTGGAGACAGCTTCCAACAGTGTTAATAATCTTACGGCTCACATGGAAGAGTTCTCTGCAACCCTGAGAGAGACTGTAAACCAGGTACATGAAACCAATGATGTGGCAGAAACAGGCCGTACCAATGTAGGCGGTGCTGTAAGCAATATGGAAACCATAGATGCTACAGTAACGGATATTGCTGGGGTTATTGAGCAGTTGGGTGAGAAATCTCAGCAGATCGGTGTGATTATTGATACTATTTCCTCCATTGCGGAGCAGACCAATCTGCTGGCTCTGAATGCGGCTATTGAGGCTGCCCGGGCTGGTGAGCATGGCCGAGGCTTTGCCGTAGTTGCAGAGGAGGTTCGCAAGCTGGCTGAGCAGTCCCAGGAATCTGCTGGGGAAATCTCCAAGGTAGTGGTTGGTATTCAGCAGGATACAGAGAATGCCGTTAAGTCCATGAAGGATGGTGTAGGCCAGGTTAAGAAGGGAACCGGAGCTGTTAAGGAAGCTGGTTCTTCCTTTGGTCATATTGCGGAAATGGTATCCAAGGTGGCAGATAATTCCAATGCTATGGATGGTGCTGTAGCAGAGCTGGCAAATCACACCATGAAGATTAACGAAGCTATTGAAAAGATTAATACCATGAGCCGTTCTGTTGCTAGTGAGGCAGAAACTGTATCTGCTTCCACTGAGGAAGAAACTGCCTCCATGCTGGAAATTGCCGATGCTAGCCGTAAGCTGGCAGAGCAGGCCCAGGATCTGCAGAATGCCCTGAGCAAATTTCAGCTTTAAGTAAAAAATAAAATAGAGCAAAAAAAGCTGGCCTAGTGAGAAGAAATTCTCTCTAGGTCAGCTTTTTAGTTTGTATATTTTACTTAAGGGCTTCCTTAAGAGTGAGGACATTCTGTTTCATGGTGTTGATATAAGCATCCAGAGCCTGTTCATTGGCTTCACCAGTAACAATAGGATCCAAAGCATAGATATGAGCACCGGTTTCTCTAGCAATGGTTTCTGCAACTGTTGGAGAATACTGTGGTTCTGTAAACAATACCTTGGTTGGCAGCTTGTTGACATCCTTGATAATATCTTCCAGCTCCTGAGGAGATGGCTCAGAGCCAGGTTCTCTTTCAATAACCTTGATAATATTCAGGTTAAATTCCTGAGCAAAATAAGGGAAGGCTTCATGGAAAGTAACAATATCCCGATGGGAAATATCCTTCAGTTCATTGTTCATATCAGCCTGCAGTTCCTTTAGCTTGCCAATATAAACAGCAGCATTGGCCTTGTAGGCCTCAGCATGGTTGGGATCTGCACTACATAGCTGCTGGGAAATATTCTCCACCTGCTTAATGGCATTATCCACATCCAGCCATACATGAGGATTTGGCTGGCCATTTTCCTCCAGAAGGGAAATATCCTTGCTGGCATCAATAACCGTCAGATTTTTATGCTCCTTGATTACCTTGTCCAAAAAGGATTCCATGCCGGCACCGTTGGCCACAAAAACATCTGCCTTTTCCAGAGTTTTCATATCATCAGTGGTTAGCTGATAATCGTGGAGACAGCCGGTCTGAGGCTTGGTCATATTGGTAAGTTGTACGCCCTCCACACCCTTGGTAATATTGGCGGTAGCAATATACATAGGATAGAAGGAAGTAACAATATGCAGCTGGCCATCCTTTTGGGCGCTCTCCTGGGTATTATTGCTACAGCCTGCTAATAAGCTGGTTGCCAGTAAAAGCATTGTGAGAAGTAAATAAAATAGTTTCTTCATATGCATTCTCCTTATGTAAAAAATAAAACTTAAATCGTGTATACATCATACCATTTTTGTCAAGGAACAACAATAGATTGATAATAATTTTCATCTATTTGGGAGAGAATATATTTGGGCAAAAAAAGATGACGGTATCAAGTCCTGATACCGCCAATGGGATGGAGAAAATGATGTATATGGGATAGTACCGAAAGTACATATCTTGTACATCAAAGGGATTGTCTATAATATAGCAGGCTTGTCTGAAAAGAAAATGAAAATTTCCAGGAAAGCAAAAAAATTTGTTGAACATAAAACTAAATATCCCGGCATTTACTTTGGAAAGTTTAGGGGTTATAATAAATGGCAGTAATAAATGATTGATAGGTGATAAGATGCTTATATGCAATAAATTAAGTGAAGCAAAACAACTTTTAGGAGATAAAGGAACAGCGGTGGCTCTGGGAACCTTTGACGGAGTTCATATCGGCCACCAAAGTATTATTCAGCGGGCTATGAATCTGGCCAAGGCTCACAAGCTGGTCAGCGTGGTTTATACCTTTAGCAACCACCCCTTGGAGCAGATTGCTCCTGATAAGGTGCCTATGCAGATTGGAGATAATATTTCCAAGGCAGATATTCTGAAAGCTATGGGAGTACAGATGCTGGTGAATGTGGCCTTTAATGAAAAGCTGTGCCGCCAAAGTCCAGAGGCTTTTATTGATGAACTTTGCCGCAGTTTGAATCCTCATTATCTGGTAACAGGCCCTAATTTTTCCTTTGGCGCCAAGGCCAAGGGCAATCCTCGTATGCTGCTGCGCATGGGGGAGGAATATGGCTTTCAGGCAGAGGTGGGCCAGGCGGTACAGCTGGATGGCCGTATGGTAAGCAGTACCAGAATCCGCAGTCTTATCGAAGCCGGGGATTTGGAAAAAACCAATGAATATCTTGGCAGGTATTTCAGCTTTGGAGGCCGGGTGATTCACGGAGATCATCGTGGTCGGAAACTGGGCTTTCCTACAGCCAATCTGGCTATCGGATCTCATCGGGCCATGCTGCCTAATGGTGCTTATGCTGTGCTGATTTGGCTAAATGGCAAAAGATATAATGGCATTGCCAATATAGGGGATAATCCTACCTTTGAGGGCTGTAATCGCCGCTTGGAGGTGAATATTTTGGATTTTTCCCAGAATATCTACGATGCGGCTATTACGGTACAGTTTGTGGGCAAGCTTAGGGAGCAGAAAAAATTTAGCGGTGTAGATGCCTTGGTAAAACAGCTTCGTGCAGATGAAATCACTGCCCGCAAATTATTGGCAGACAAAGTTAAATAAGTATTTACAGAGTTGAGATTTTGTGATATAGTATCCATTGTGTGTCAGATAATTTATGAATGGGCGCATGCCTCTTGCCTAGATGAGCGACACTCCGACGCTGGTCCCGGCTTGGGGAAATAATTAATTAGGAGGAATATATTATGTTGACTCAGGAAGCAAAGCAGGAAATTATTCAGAAGTATGCCGTACACGAGGGTGACACTGGTTCTCCAGAGGTACAGATTGCAGTTCTCACTGCACGTATCATTTACCTCACCGAGCATCTGAAGGAGCACAAGAAGGATCATCATTCCCGTCGTGGTCTGTTGAAGATGGTTGGTCATCGTCGTCGTCTTTTGGCTTATCTGAACAAGGTTGACATCGAGCGCTATCGTGCAATCGTTGCTAAGCTGGGCCTGCGCAAGTAATTGCATTGAATCCCTCACTTCGGTGGGGGATTTTTGTTTTTGTAAAAAAATATTAGGCTTTTTATTTGAATATGTGTTATACTAACTTAGTATGCAAAAAGAATGAAAATTAGGAGGAAAAACTTGATGCAGAGTTTTGAAATGCAGCTTGGCGGCAGAACTTTTACCGTTGAGACTGGCAAGATGGCAAAGCAGGCAAATGGTGCTGTTTTGGTTCGTTACGGTGAATCCGTTGTATTGGTTACTGCTACCGCTTCTGAGGAGCCTCGTGAGGGTGTTGATTTCTTCCCTTTGACCGTTGATTATGAGGAGAAGATGTACGCCGCTGGTAAGATTCCTGGTGGTTTTATAAAGAGAGAAGGTCGTCCTGGAGAGTCTGCGATTCTGTGCAGCCGTCTCATTGACCGTCCTATTCGTCCTCTGTTCCCAGAGGGTTATAGAAATGATGTACAGATTGTAGCTACTGTATTGTCCGTAGAGCAGGACAATGCACCAGAGATTGCAGCTATGATTGGTGCATCCTGTGCTTTGACTATTTCTGATATTCCTTTCATGGGCCCTATTGCTGGTGTTCGCGTAGGCCGTATTGATGGAGAGTTTGTTATCAACCCTACAGTTGAGCAGCGTGAAAAGTCTGATTTGAATCTGACCATTGCTGGCTCCCGTGATGCAGTTATGATGGTTGAGGCTGGTGCTGATGAGCTGCCAGAGGAAGTTATTCTGGAGGCCATTCTCTTCGGTCACGAGGAAATCAAGAAGATTGTTGCTTTTCAGGATGAGATGCAGAAGGCTGTAGGCAAGGCTAAGAGAGAGGTTAAGCTCTTTGCTGTACCGGAGGAAATGGAGCAGGCTATTCGTGCCTATGCTACTGATAAGCTGGATGCTGCAGTACGCAACCCAGATAAGCTGGATCGTGACGAGCATATTGCTGCTGTTAAGGCTGATGCTTTGGAGCATTTCCTGGAGATTTATCCAGATGCAGTTAAGGAAATTCCTTATATGCTCCACAAGATTGTTAAGGAAATCGTGCGCCGCATGATTACTAAGGAGAAGATTCGTCCTGATGGTCGTGAGGTAGAAGAGGTTCGTCCTATTAGCTGTGAGGTAGGTATTTTGCCTCGTACTCATGGTTCTGGCCTGTTTACCCGTGGTCAGACTCAGATCTTGACTATTACTACCTTGGGCTCTCTGGGAGATGAGCAGGTAATTGATGGCCTTGGTGTAGAAACCAGCAAGCATTATATCCATCAGTATAATTTCCCTGGCTACTCTGTAGGCGAGGCTCGTCCTGTTCGTGGCCCAGGCCGTCGTGAGATTGGTCATGGTGCTTTGGCAGAGCGTGCTTTGGTGCCTGTTATTCCTTCCACTGAGGAGTTCCCATATACTATCCGCATGGTTTCCGAGGTATTGGAGTCCAACGGCTCTAGCTCTATGGGTTCTGTTTGCGGCAGCACTCTTTCCCTGATGCATGCCGGTGTGCCTATTAAGCGCCCAGTTTCCGGCGTGGCTATGGGTCTGGTAAAGGATGGAGAGGATTATACCATTCTCACCGATATTCAGGGCATGGAGGATGCTCTGGGTGATATGGACTTCAAGGTAGCAGGTACTACTGAGGGCGTTACTGCTATACAGATGGATATTAAGATTAAGGGTATTTCCCGTGAGATTCTGTCTTCTGCTTTGGCTCAGGCTAAGCGGGGCCGTGCCTTTATTCTGGGCAAGATGCTGGAGTGCATTGCTCAGCCAAATGAGGAATTGAGCAAATATGCTCCTCGTGTTACTACCATGCAAATTAAGCCAGATAAGATTCGCGAGGTTATTGGGCCAGGCGGCAAGATGATTAAGAAGATTATCGACGAGTGCGGTGTACAGATCGATATTGATGATGATGGAACTGTTCGTATTTCTGCTACCAGCGTAGATGCTTCCGCTGCAGCTGTAGCTGCTATTGAGGATATCGTTCGCGAGGTAGAGGTAGGTCAGGTATATAGAGGCAAGGTTACCCGCTTGATGGCTTTTGGTGCCTTTGTTGAGCTCTTCCCAGGCCATGAAGGTCTTTGCCATATTTCCCAGCTGGACAAAAAGCGTGTGGAAAAGGTAGAGGACTATGTTAAGGAAGGCGACGAGCTGGATGTTAAGGTTGTTGAAATTGACCAGAAGGGCCGCGTAAATCTGTCTCATAAGGTTCTGCTGTAATTTTGCAGGATTTCCAATAGTATTTCCGGGGCTCGCAGGTGGCTGTTAAAGGTCGGTTTGCGAGCCCTTTATTGTTCTATGAGGTGATGAACTTGTTGAAAGAGATGAAGCAGTCTCCTTCGGAGATGGCCAGAAGATTTCTGGTATTCTCTCTCTGTCTGGTCTTTATGGGCTTTGGTGTAGCCTGTATGATTAAATCTGCCCTGGGTGTATCCCCGATTTCATCCCTGCCGTATACCTTTTCCTTGCTTTTTACAGGTATTACTGTAGGTGGTTGGACAGCTCTGTTGAATCTGTTTATGATTATTCTCCAGCCTGTGCTAAAGCCAGGGATACCAAAGAAGCTGTTGTTTTTGCAGGCAGGCATGACAGCAGTATTTGGTTATTTTATTGATTTGTCCTTGGAATTTTTGGCACCTTTGGTTTTGACTGCCTATATAGGCCAGGTGGCTATGCTTTTTGCTGGCTGTACCATTATGGCATTTGGTATATATCTGGGGATTATTGCCAGAATTACTTTACTGCCTATGGATGCCCTGCTGCAGGTGGTATCTGAGCGCTTGAGAAAGCCGTATACTTCCGTAAAGGTTGTTTCCGATTTGGGTATGACTATTACATCAGCTGTTTTGTGTCTGGTGTTTATAGGGGAGCTGGCCACTGTGCGAGAGGGTACTTTGATAGCAGCCTTTTTCTGTGGTTCAGAAATCAAATTTTTTAGTACCTATTTTAAGGGCTTGACCTATTTGCTTTTGCCAGAGAATTTAATTCAAAAGGAGCGGGAGAAGCAGGAACTGCCCCAGGTGTCAGAACAGCATTTTGTGCTGACTGTTTCCCATGAATATGGCAGTGGTGGCAGAACTATTGCCAGAAGAATTGCCCATGAGCTGGGATTGCCTTATTATGATACGGAGATAATCAAAATGGCAGCAGAGCGCAGTGATTTTGCGGAGGAATATCTCAAGGAGCACGAGGAAAAAATTACCAGTACCGCACTGTATAGGTTGTTTGACTGGTACACTGGGGCTTTGCCAGGGAATCAGAGACCTGTGCAGGAGCAGATTTTTCAGCTGGAAGCCAAGGTTATTCAGGAAATTGCGGCCAAGGATTCCTGCGTAATTGTAGGTCGTTTGGCTAATTATATTTTGCAGAAGCATCGTAATTCACTGCATATTTTTATTACTGCTGACGAAAAAGAAAGAGTACAGCGGGTTATGCGGAAGGAAAATATTTCTGCTGAGGAAGCCTTGGATAGGATTCAGGATTTTGCTTCAGATAGAAAAAATCATTGTCAGGAATTTTCTGATATGGAATGGGGCAATGGTATGAATTATGATATTACTATTAAATCAAATCGTTATGGTGTGGATAGAACCGCAGCGATTTTGATACAGTTAATTAAGGAATTTAGAATGATGCAGTTTTAATAAAGGGAGGCAGGAGGCATGAAGCTATCCCAGCGTGGTCGTTATGGCGTTCTGGCATTGCAGGATCTGGCCAATGAATATGGTACAGGGCCTGTAGCATTGAAATCTATAGCAGAGCGTCAGGATATCTCAGAGAATTATTTGGAGCAGCTAATGGGTACCTTGAAAAAGGCAGGTTTTGTCAAAAGTATTCGTGGAGCTCAGGGCGGCTATATACTAGCCAAGGAGCCTGTTGATATATCCATTGGGGAAATTATTGTTGCTATGGAGGGGCCTATTGCCTTTGCCGACTGTATGCAGATGGATGGGGATGCGCCCTATGTATGTGCAAAAGCAGCCAGCTGTAGTCGGCGGGATGTTTGGGACAAAATTGGAGCCAGAATAAATGAGGTTCTAAATTCTATTACCTTGGAGGAAATTAGGGAAAAACCGGGTAAATAAACCTAGTGTGAGCTATTGTACTAGAAAAAATACATGTTATAATAGGGTATAGCTAAATACATCAAAAGTATATTAGAGGAGGACGTAACATGGTTGGAGATATTCTGCGCGGGGAACGTGAGAAACAGGGATTAACCATTGAAGATATAGCTAGGGAAACCAGTATTCGTGATATATATTTGGAGGCTATAGAAAAGGGAGATTATGATTCCCTGCCTGGAGATGTATATGCCAAGGGATTTATTAGAAATTATTCCCGATTTTTGCAGATAGACGGGGATGCCCTGCTGGATAAATACGATGAGGAAAGAAATATTACCAAGGTGGTTCAGCCTGTAGATCAGCCTCAGGAGCCAGAGGTAAAATCCTCCGGCCACAGTCTTTTTGGCCGTAGTAAGGCTAGAGAGCTTAGTCCTGCGCAGGAGCCTGTCAGAAAGCCAGCGCAAAATCCTCAGCCTGTACAGCCAAAGAAGAATCTCTTTGCTGCTGGGGATGCCTATCGGGATAGCTTGGAGCGGGAAGAAAAAAGTGGTTCCAAGAAGTTTATGATTCTGCTGGGGATTATGTTTGTATTCCTAGGTGGCGTTTATATTGCCTTTATGGATGATGGTACTGAAAATGCGCCTAAGCAGGAGACCGTCAAGGTGGAAACTGCCAAGCCTGCACCAGTGGAAAAGAAATATGATGGTGTGGAGATTACCGCCAAGGCTTTGGAAAATTGCTGGATTTCCGTTAAGGTTGATGGTCAGCCAGCCTTTGAAGGTACCATAGAAAAGGGTAAGGAAATGTCCTGGCAGGGTAAGGAGAATGTGGATATTCTGGCAGGCAACGCTGGTGGCATTCAGATTACCTTTAATGGCAAGGATGTAGGCCCTCTGGGAAAGATGGGCCAGGTAGAGGAGCGCAGCTTCAAGAAGGATGAGCCAGCTAAAGCAGCTGAAAATTCTCCTGCTCAGCAGGAAAGTGCCCCAAGCACCTATGAGGAAAGCAGCTCCCAGGCTAATCATTACAGTGCCCCAGAGCCACAGCCTCAGCCAGTGCAGGAGGAAGTGCCGGCTGCCCAGCCAGCAGCTCCTGAGCCTGTTGCTGCACCAGAGCCAGCACCAGCAGCCCCACAGCCAGCAGCAGAGACTGCACCAGCAGCACCTCAGGGCTGAGATAGGAGCGGGAAGGTTTTATGAGTTTTTTGCCTGTAACAAGGGCGGATATGGAAGAGCGGGGCTGGGAACAGCTTGATTTTATCTTCGTTTCAGGGGATGCCTATGTGGACCATCCAAGTTTCGGTCCGGCTATTTTGTGCCGTTTGTTAGAAAAACATGGCTATAAGGTGGGGATTATTCCTCAGCCTGACTGGCATCATACAAAGGACTTTACCAGCCTGGGTAAACCTAGGCTGGGCTTTCTTGTGTCTAGCGGTAATCTGGATTCTCAGCTGAATCGCTATACTGCGGCCAAGAGACTTAGGCATGATGATTCCTATTCTCCCGGAGGCAAGGCAGGCAAGAGGCCAGAGCGGGCTGTACTGGTTTATACTCGAAAGTTGCGGGAATGCTGGGGAGAGCAGGTGCCTATTATTATTGGAGGCATTGAAGCCAGTCTACGGCGGTTTGCCCACTATGATTATTGGCAGAATGAGGTTCGTGCCTCTATTTTGGCAGAGTGCCCTGCAGATTTGCTGGTATACGGTATGGGGGAAAGGCAGCTGATAGATATTGCCGCCCAGCTTCATCAAGGCGTGTCCATAGAAAATATTCAGGATGTGCAGGGAACCTGCTTCAAGGTGCCTAATTTTGATTATATTTGGGATTATACTCCTTTGCCATCTCTAGCAGAGGTAAAAAGGGACAAAAAGGCCTTTGCCGAGGCCTTTAAGGTGGAATATCTGGAGCAGGATGCTTTCCGAGGCAAGAAGCTGGCTCAGCAGAATGGGGATTTTTGTATTGTGCAGAATCCACCAGCCATGCCTCTTTCTACAGAGGAAATGGACGAAATCTACGATTTGCCTTACGAAAGGAATTGGCATCCTATGTATGATGCTGCAGGGGGAGTGCCTGCTATCAAGGAGGTCAAATTCAGTATTACCGCCCAGCGAGGGTGCTTTGGCGGCTGTAATTTCTGTGCTATTATCTCCCATCAGGGCAGGATTATTCAGCCTCGCAGTGATGAGTCCATTATTCGGGAGGCTGTCCGCATTACCCAGGAATCGGATTTCAAGGGATATATTCACGATGTGGGAGGCCCTACTGCCAACTTTCATCGTATTTCCTGTGATATGCAGCTAAAGCGGGGCACCTGTCACGGCAAGCAATGCTTATCCCCTGATGTATGTCGTAATCTGGTGGCAGATCAGCAGGGGTATATTGAGCTTTTGCGGAAGCTTAGACAATTGCCAAGGGTAAAAAAGGTCTTTATTCGTTCCGGCATTCGATTTGATTATTTGCTGTTGGCCAAGGATGATTTTCTGCGGGAGCTGTGTGAGCATCATATTAGCGGTCAGCTGAAAATTGCTCCAGAGCATATTTCTGATCGAGTTACCAGAATGATGGGTAAATCCGGCAGCAAGGTCTATAGACGGTTTGTGGAAAAATTTACCCGCATGAACCAAAAGCTAGGGAAGAAGCAGTATCTGGTGCCTTACTTTATGTCCAGCCACCCCGGTTGTCATTTGGAGGATGCCATTGAGCTGGCAGAGTTCATCAAGGAGATGGGCTATCATCCAGAGCAGGTGCAGGATTTTATTCCTACACCGGGCACCCTGTCTACCTGTATGTGGTACACAGGCCTTAACCCCTTGACCGGAGAGGCGGTATATTCCGCCAAATCCAAGGAAGATAAGGCCATGCAAAGGGCTTTGATGCAGTTCTGGCTGCCGGGGAATTACGGCTTGGTGAAAAAGGCTCTTTGTCAGGCAGGACGACAGGATTTGATAGGCTACGGGCCTCATTGCCTTATTAGGCCGGAGAAAAAGCATAAGCAAGTAAAAACAAGGAAAAGGTTGGTGAAATAAATGCGTTGTCCATATTGTAGTACTCCGGATTGCCGTGTTATTGATTCCAGGGCGGTGGATGGAGGGCGAACCATCAAAAGGCGTCGAGGCTGCAGCAGCTGTGGCAACCGTTTTACCACCTTTGAAACTGTGGAGCAAATGCCTCTGATGGTATTAAAGCATGATGGCTCCCGTCAGATTTTTGATATTAACAAATTGCTGAATGGCCTGATTCGTTCCTGCGACAAAAGGGACAAATCCCTGGATAGTCTTATGGCTCTGGCTCATAATATTGAGCAGAATCTGCGCCAGAGATATGAACAGGAGGTTCCCTCCAAAGCTATTGGGGAGGAGGCCTTGGCTCAGCTCAAGGATTTTGACCAGGTGGCCTATATTCGTTTTGCTTCGGTTTATCGTCGGTTTACGGACATTCAAAGCTTCAAAAAGGAATTGGATGTATTGGCCGGTCATGAATAATTGTATGAGATAAAAATATTGATTAGCGATTAGGAGATTGTTTTGGGTTGGAAGTTAAAGGAGCAGCTTAGACAGCAGCTGGCACGGGAAACAGGCTATTATGTATATCCAGCGGGAGGCAGAATCCGTTTTGCCTTAACATATCCCAATTCCTATTTTGTAGGAATGTCCAATCTTGGTTTGCATATTGTATATCGTCTGCTGAATCAGCGAAAGGATACTGCCTGTGAGCGGGTATTTTGTCCAGAAAAGCGTCAGCAGGCCGAATATGTCAAAACCAGGATTCCTTTGTTGAGCCTGGAAACCCAGACGGAGCTGAATCGCTTTGATATTGTGGGCTTTGTGGTATCCTTTGAAATGGACTATTTCAATATCCTTACCATGCTGGAGCTAGGGAAGATTGTACCTCTGGCCAAGGATAGATCTGATATGGACCCATTGATAATCGGCGGTGGTCCCTGTGCCACATTTAACCCAGAGCCTTTAAGCCCTTTCTTTGATGCCTTTATCATAGGCGAGGGTGAGGTAATTATGCCTGCCTTTATGGATGTATATCATGAAATGAAGGCTCAGGGGGCAGATAGGGAAGCTATTTTGCAAGCCTTGGCTCAGGTGCCGGGAGTATATGTCCCTTCGGTTCATAAGCTGGAGCAGGGCAGTGGTCAGGTACAGCGCCAATGGCTGGCTGATTTGGATGCATTTCCGGGAGAAACGGCTGTATACACAGAGGATACGGAATTTAATCTGCATTTGGTGGAAATAGCCAGAGGCTGCGGCCGTCATTGTCGTTTCTGTATGGCAGGCTATTGTTTCCGCAAGCCTCGGAATCGTTCCCTGAAGGCCATTGAAAAAATGCTGGTAAAGGCAAGGGATTCCGGCCGCAGAGTAGGCCTAATGGGAGCGGCAATTTCCGATTATCCCGAAATTGACCAGCTGTGTAAGGAAATTCTAGGAGATGGCCTAAGTATGTCCGTTGCCTCCTTCCGAGCTGATTCTGTTACCCAGGAGCTGGTGGATTCACTGGCGGCCAGCGGCTTGCGCACCCTTACTATGGCGCCAGAGGCTGGCAGTCACCGCATGAGGGCGGTGGTGAACAAGGGCATTGAGGAGGAACATCTTCTTAATGCTATGGATATGGGTATCAAGGCAGGGATAAAGAATTTCCGCCTATACATTATGATTGGTCTGCCGGGAGAAGGGCCGGAGGATATTCAAGGCATTATTGATATGGCCTGTCGCTTAAAGGATTTTATGGAGGAGAACAAGGCTATGGGACGGCTTACCCTGAGTATCAACCCATTTATTCCCAAGCCCTTTACCCCTTTCCAGTGGGAGCCTATGGCCCCTTTGAAGTATATCCAAAACTCCTTGAAGCAGATAACTACCGCCTTGAAGAAAAGGCATAATATAGAGGTTATTGCAGAATCTCCCCGGGATGCCTATATACAGGCCTTTTTGGCCCGAGGAGATAAGCAGGCAGGCGAAGTTCTGTGGCAGGCTCATCAAAACGGTGGCAGCAAGGCCATGAAGTCAGTTTTGAAGGCTCAGGGTACTAAGCTGGAGGATTATGTTTCCCAGCCGCTGCCGATAGATGAACTATTGCCTTGGGAGGTACTGGATATGGGCTTTACCAGAGAGTATCTACTGAAGGAACTGGCAGAGGCCAAAAAACCAGAGCCGACACATACCATTAAATGTTTTGATGGCTGTAAGCGGTGCGGTGTTTGTAAATAGCCAATTGGCAAAGAAGGCAAGGGTGATAGACAAATGGGATTTAAATTAATAGCTGGCAATCGTCCTCAGCTTTGGCTGGGCAGCTTTGACATTTTCCCTCAGGATAAATTTCGGCATGGAATTTCTACCAAGCATGGAGGCTGTAGTCAGGGACAATATGCTTCTCTGAATCTGGGACTTCATGTAGAGGACGAGGCAGAAAAGGTTATTGCCAATCGGCGGATATTTTGTGAAGCTCTAGGCATGGACAGCGAAAAAACCACTACCTGTCAGCAGGTTCACGGCAACAATGTGGCAGTGATAACAGAAAAGCAGGCTGGAGCAGGCTTTCTAGATTTCAGCCAGAGTATTCCAGATACAGATGCCTTGATAACCAATGTACCAGAGGTACCACTAATGCTGTTTTTTGCCGATTGTACTCCTATTTTGCTGGCAGATCCTGCCCATAGAGCAGTAGGTCTTGCCCACGGAGGCTGGAAGGGAACCTTCGGCAGCATTGTGGCAAAGACCGTGGAGGCCATGCAGGATAACTATGGCTCCCGCCCAGAGGATATTTTGGCGGCCATTGGCCCTTCTATCGGCTCCTGCTGTTATCAGATAGGCGATGATTTGGCAGCGAAATTCCGGGCTAGGTTTCCAGAATTTCAGGCAGAAATTCTCTCAGGCCCAGAGGGAAATGTTCATCTTGATTTACAGAAAACCAATACCCTGCAGCTTTTGCAGGCAGGGCTAAAGCCTGAGCATATAGAAAATGCCCATGTATGTACCTGTTGCCATAGTGAACAATTTTTTTCTTATCGGGCAGATAAAGGTAAAACAGGTCGCATTGCAGCCATAATTAGTGTAAAATAGATAGTATATGAACACAAGGAGTGATAGACATGATAGAAGAAAAGCTCCATGAAGTAGAAGCGAAGATTGCCACCAGTATGAAAAACCGGTCGGAAGATTGTCAGGATGATGTATTGCTGATAGCTGTTACCAAAAATCACGATATACATGCTATGCGTCAGGCTATTGATGCTGGTGTTACAGATATTGGTGAGAACCGTATTCAGGAAGCCAAGGAGAAATACGAAACCTTGGACAGAAAGGTTACCTGGCATCTTATCGGCCATCTTCAGACAAATAAGGCCAAGCAGGCAGTAAAGATTTTTGATCTGATTCATTCTGTAGACAGCCTTCATTTAGCAGAGGCTCTCAACAAGGCCGCAGCAGGTATTAACAAGGTACAAAAGGTGTTAGTACAGGTTAATCTGGCCCATGAGGATTCCAAATCTGGAATTTATGAGGATGGCTTAGAGGAATTGCTGCATCAGGTGGATGAGATGGATAATCTTCAGCTTATGGGCTTAATGTGTATCGCACCAAACTATGAGAATGTGGAAGATTGTCGGCCTTTATTTGCCAATATGAAAAAAATTTATGATCATATAAAGGAGATTTCCTGGCAGAAGGCGAATATTAAGTATTTATCAATGGGAATGACTCATGATTATACAATTGCTGTAGAAGAGGGTGCCAATGTTGTACGGGTAGGTACAGGTATTTTTGGCCCTAGACAATATTGATTTAGCACAAATAGGGAGGATCTACCCATGGGGAAAATAAAGGACTTTTTTACAAAAATAGGTGTTACAGATTCTGACGGCGAGGAAGACTTTCAGAATACCACTGCTGATACCAAGCAGGCAGGTAATTCTGTGAAGGAGGAGCCTGCACCTCAGAACGGACGGAATATTAATAACAGTCAGGGTGAGGAAAGACCGGCAGAGCCTGTGGGCAATGACTTTAGTAGTGGACATAGCTCCAAGGTTGTGAATATTGGCAGTACCGCTGGTTCTATTCGGGAGGGGAGTAAGACTTATACCACGTCCCATGGTGTTTACAGACGGGCTGACCCCATGAAGGTTGTAGTTATACAGCCAAGATCTCTGGATGATTCCCAGCAGATTGCCAATTGCCTGAAGGAAAAACGCCCTGTAGTTATTAACTTTGAGGGAGTTGACGATCAGCTCTATCGACGGATTCTGGACTTTGTCAGCGGTACTACCTACGCTTTGGATGGCAGCGTTAATTCCATCAGCAGCAGGGTATGGCTGTTTTCACCGAAAAATGTCAATGTTGCTGTGAAAAAGCAGGGAAATAATGATCAGGGAGATATGCCCTGGGAAAAGAAATAAATAGTTATCAAAGGATTGGGAATATATGGCAGGAGCAGAACAAAAAGAAAAGATTCTCAGATATTATCGCAATACAGAGGGAGAGGAAGTGGCTGTTCGGCTGGTTGATATGGCTGAACAGGTACAAAGAAGTCAGAAATTCCGCTTAGGGGAGTTTTTGGATCCCTATGGTCAGGAGATTGCGGAAACCATAGCAGCAAACTATCCTGGTCTAAGACTGGATATGGATGGCGGCTATCAGGGAGCAGAGCGCCAGCGGGCCATGTTTGTGGATCAGGATTTTGGCGGCGCTCCTTCCTTTGAGCTGGCTTATATCCGCATAGAATGGAACGGTCAGTTTGAGCATATTGGACACAGAGATGTGCTGGGGGCCATTATGAGCCTTGGGTTTGAGCGGAACCGTCTAGGGGATATTATTATGGGCAATGCCCGGGCCGGCGTGGTTACAGATAAAAAGCTGGCCGATTATCTGCTGACCAATCTTACTCAGATTGGCCATAGCGGTGTGAAATGCCAACTGGCTGATTTGTCTACTATTCCTCCCAAGGAGGAAAAGTACAAGGAGCTGCGGGCTACAGTAGCTTCCCTGCGAGTTGATTCCATTGCGGCCGCAGGTTATGGTGTATCCAGAAGCCGGGCAGCAGCAGATATTGCCGCAGATAAGCTGAAGCTGAATTGGCAGCCTGTGAAAAATTCCTCCCAGAATGTGAAGGAGGGGGATACTCTTTCCCTACGAGGCAGAGGCAGACTGGAGGTTGCCGAGGTTCGTGGTCAGACAAAGAAGGGCCGTATTGGAGTCCTGTTAAAACGCTATTACTAATATCTTGGAGGTAATGATATGCTTACACCGGTGGATATACATAATAAGGAATTTACCACAAGCTTTCGTGGTTTTAATAAAGAGGATGTAGATGATTTTCTGGATCAGGTGGTTAATGATTATGAAACCCTGTACAGAGAGAACCGTCAGCTGAAAAAGGAAATCGAGTTGAACAAAAAACAGCTGGATCAGTATCATCAGCTGGAGAAGAACCTTCAGGATACCCTGCTGGTGGCTCAGCGTACTGCTGACGAGGTGGTAACTACTGCCAATACCAGAGGCGAGGAGATTCGTCAGGCTGCTAAGCAGGCTGGGGAGAATCTTAAGCGGGAGGCTCAGCTTTATGCAGACAAGCTTCGTCAGGACACTGAACAGGAGTGCAAGCTGAAAATTGAGCGGGCTGCTGCTCAGATTCGGTCTGCGGTAGAAGAATACGACCGTCTGGTAAGAGAGCGCCGTCAGTTTGTGGCCAAGATGCGGAATCTGATGCAGACCGAGCTGGGTCTGCTGGAAGAAGCCTATGATATTATGCCTGACAAGGTGGAGAATCCTCCTAAGCAGGCTGAGGCAAAATCTGACATTGACAAGGCTCATGATGAAAATATGCATTTTGAGGCTCAGCAGGATAAAGACAATGATGAAAAAGATTAGTAATTTAAATAAATATGGAGGCTGTGGCAGGTGCCATTAGGTATTGGAATTTTAGTTTTTATTTTAGACCAGCTGGTTAAGCATGCGGTATTAGTAAGTATGCATTTGGGAGAGTCCATACCCATAATTAAAGATGTGTTTCATATTACTTTTGTGCTTAATCCAGGGGCTGCCTTTGGGATGCTGGAGCATCAGCGATGGATATTTATTGTTGTAGCCCTGCTGGTTGTGGTATTGGCATTGGTATTTTATAAGCATATTCAGCGGGAGAGCCTGATAACTCGCATTGGGGCAGGACTGCTGCTGGGAGGTGCCTTGGGTAATCTGCTGGATAGAATCCAAAGTGGTTTGGTAGTGGATTTTTTAGATTTCAGAATATGGCCTGTCTTTAACATTGCAGATATAGCAATCTGCGGCGGGGCAGCCATGTTGATTTGGGATATGTGGCAAAGGCGGAATGAGGATGAGGAATAGTTTTACAGTTGAAAATAACGGCGAAAGGCTGGATGTGTTTTTGACAGGCCAGATGCCGGAGTTTTCCCGTTCACATATTCAGAAGCTGATAGCCAGCGGTCAGGCTTGGGTAAATGGCGTAAACCGCAAGGGAAACTTCAAACTAAAGCCCCATGATGTGGTAGAGCTGGAAGTGCCAGAGCCGGAGCAGGTGGCTATCCTGCCAGAGGATATACCCTTGGATATTCTTTATGAGGACAAGGATATTATTGTTATTAACAAGGCTAGAGGCATGGTAGTGCATCCCGCTCCTGGTGTATACTCTGGTACATTGGTGAATGCCTTGATGTATCATTGTCAGGATCTTTCCGGCATTAATGGAGAGATTCGCCCAGGTATTGTCCATCGTTTGGACAAGGATACTTCCGGAGTCATGGTAGCAGCCAAAAACGATGCTGCTCATATGCATTTGGCCAGTCAGATTCAGGCCAAAACTGCTTTCCGTATATATCAGGCCTTGGTTTGGGGTAATATCAAAGAGGAGTCTGGCATAATTCGGGGCGATATTGGCCGTCATCCCGTGGACAGGAAAAAGATGGCTGTGGTGCAGGAAAACGGCAAGCCAGCCACCACCCATTTTCGTGTTTTGGAACGGTATGGGGAAGCAACCTTGGTGGAGTGCAGATTGGAAACAGGTCGCACCCATCAAATAAGAGTTCACATGGCTTATATTGGACATCCCTTGTTGGGAGATCCTAAATATGGCACAGATAAAAAGGGCAGGGTGAGAGGAAGCTTTGCTATTCAGGGACAGGCTCTCCATTCCATGAGCTTGGAGCTGACTCATCCAGTTACTGGGGAGCGCATGAAATTTCATGCCCCTATGCCGGAGGATATGGAAAAGCTTATAGAGAAGCTTCGCCATCGACTGGCTAAATAGCAATAATTGTCTTTGAGGGGAGAGGTAGTTATGCAAAACCTTATTGAGAAAACTGTATTAATGGACGAGCAGGGCATCAATCGTGCTCTGGTAAGAATTTCCCACGAAATTGTGGAGAAAAACAAAGGTGTAGAGGATATTGTGCTGGTAGGCATCCGCTCTCGGGGTGTGCCTTTGGCAGAGCGCATTGCCGAAGCTATTGCCAATATTGAGGGCCAGAAGCCTCCTGTAGGCATTTTGGATATTACCCTTTATCGTGACGACCTTTCCCATCTGTCCTATCAGCCGGTGGTACGGCCTACTACCATGCCTGTGGATCTTGACCGCAAGACAGTGGTATTGGTGGACGATGTACTTTACACAGGTCGTACCATTAGAGCTGCCCTGGATGCGATAATGGATATGGGGAGGCCTCATGCCATACAGCTGGCGGTGCTGGTGGACAGAGGCCATCGGGAACTGCCTATTCGGGCGGATTATGTAGGCAAGAATGTTCCTACTTCCTCCAAGGAGATTATCAGTGTTCTAATTCAGGAAATTGATAATGAGGATAGAGTAGTTATCCGGGAGGAAGCTGAGAATCAGGCTTAATCCTGCTTTTGCGGATTAGAAATTATTAGAGATTATGAGGAAAGGAGCCTTTGCTATGCTGCTTTTTACCTATTATGGCCATGCTGCCTTTGCTTTGAACAATGCCAAGCGCAAGCTGTTATTTGATCCATTTTTTACGGGAAATCCCGCGGCTACTACAGTTGCAGATGTAATTACCTGCAATTATATTTTGGTTTCTCATGGTCATGGAGATCATCTAGGGGATACCGCCCATATTGCCCAGAAAACCGGGGCTACGGTTATAGGCTGTCCAGAGCTGTTGGAGGCCTGTCAGGCTGAAAATGGCCACGGCATGAATATTGGCGGCAAGGCAGATTTTGATTTTGGCTCCGTCTATATGACACAGGCCATACACAGCAGCGGTATTCCAGGCCTGCTGTCCTGCGGTTTTGTGGTATCTATGGAGGGAAAGAATATCTATTATGCAGGAGATACTGCCCTCTTTAGTGATATGGAACTGATAGGCAAACGCTTTGCTTTGGATTGTGCTGTCCTGCCTATAGGAGATAATTACACTATGGGTATAGAGGATGCAGCTGAGGCAGTAAAGCTTCTAAAGCCGAAGCATGTTATTCCGGTGCACTACAATACCTGGCCAGTAATTCAGGCTGAGCCTGAAAAGTTTAAGACACTGGTGGAGGCAGAGACTACCGCTAAGGTCCATATTCTTCGCCCAGGAGACAGTATGGATTTGTCGGAATTAAAGTGAGGTGACAGCACTGGAAAAACTACTGGTACTATTAGGGCCTACAGCCTCCGGCAAGACCGCTCTGTCTATACAGCTGGCTCATGCTTTGGATACAGAGATTATCTCTGGAGATTCCATGCTGGTTTATAGGGATTTTAATATAGGCACAGCTAAGCCTACTCGTCAGGAAATGGATGGAATACCTCATCATATGGTGGATATTCTGCCTCCTGATGCCAGTTTTAATCTCATGGATTTTCTTATCCAGGTAAAAGGGATTATTACCCAGCTGAACCAGGCAGGGAAGATTCCCTTATTGGTAGGAGGCACAGGTCTTTATATTCAGTCCCTGCTGGAGGGCTATGAGCTGAACCAACAGCAGGAGGATAGTGAATATCGCCGGAAGCTGGAGGAGCTGGCGGAGACTAAGGGCAGGGAATATGTCCATGCCATGCTGGCTCAGGCCAATCAAGAGGCAGCGGCAAGATTGCATCCTAATGATTTGCGACGGGTGATAAGAGCCTTGGAGGTTCATCATTTAGGTGGCAGCGAGGTTTCCCGAAGCAAAATTGGCCACAGTTATGATGCTTATGTAGCAGGTCTGGGGTGGGAACGCAGTCAGCTTTATGATAGAATCAATCAGAGAGTAGATATTATGCTGCAGCAGGGCTTAAAGCAGGAGCTGCAGAAGCTGGTAACAGCTGGCGTGCCATTAGATTGTCAGGCTATGAAGGGCATTGGCTACAAGGAAATGCTGCCAGTCATACAAGCCGGGGAGAACACCCCTGAATTTGTGGCAGCAGTGGAAAAAATCAAACAGAACAGTCGTCATTTTGCTAAAAGGCAATTGACCTGGTATAGGAGAATGTCATATATTCATTGGTATCAACCAGCACTGTACAAGGATACAGAAGGCTTGGCAAGTAATATGCTGTGGGATATAAGGCGTTGGATACATAAATAAAGAGGTAGGAGAAAAATAATTATGACTAAAGCAATTAATTTACAGGACAGCATTCTCAATCAGGTAAGAAAAGAGAATATCGGCGTGACAATTCATTTGGTGAATGGCTTTCAGATTAAGGGCTATGTAAAGGGCTTCGATAATTTTACTGTAATCATGGATTCTCTGGGCAAGCAGCAGCTGGTGTATAAGCATGCTATTTCCACCATTACTATGAGCCGTCCTGTGGATAATTTCGAGAAGAAGGCTGAGGGCGTAGAGCGTTAATAATGACACCAAAAAGACAGCGAGGCTTTGAGATTGTCAGCAAGTACAAGGATGCAGGCATAGAATTGCCTGTACGCAAGACAGCAGCCAGTGCAGGCTATGATTTGCAGGCAGCAGAGGATGTGATACTGCTGCCTCATGCTGTTACTATTGTACCAACTGGTCTTAAAGCCTATATGCAGCAGGACGAGTATTTAGGACTTCATGTGCGGTCAGGCTTTTCCATCAAAAACAAAATAAGCTGTATTAATAATCAGGGTATTATAGATGCAGATTATTATAATAGTCCCGGCAATGAGGGACATATTATGGTGCCTTTGATTAATCATGGTGAGGAGCCAGTGCAGGTTGCCAAGGGTATGCGGATTGCCCAGGGAATCTTTTATCGCTATCTAACTGTAGATGGAGATGCTGCTGGTCAGGGAGCACAGCGCACAGGAGGCTTTGGCTCCACAGGAGAAAAATAAAATGGACATGGGCTTTGACTTGTTTGCCGAAGCAACGGCTGCTGAGGAAAAAAAGAATAAAAATAAATATGAGCCTTTGGCCCAGCGGATGCGGCCAAGAAATTTTCAGGAATTTATTGGTCAGGAGGAATCTATGGGCAAGGGAAGGTATCTGCGCCGTATGATTGAGCAGGATCAGCTGCCCTCCATGATACTTTTTGGCCCTCCTGGTACTGGTAAAACCACTATAGCCATGATGATTGCCGGCATTACCAACAGCAATTTCAAAAGGCTTAATGCAGTATCCTCTGGTATTGGGGATATTCGGAAAATTGTGGAGGAAGCTGCTGACCAGCGGAAGTTTTATCAAAAGAGAACCATTGTTTTTATTGACGAGATTCATCGTTTTAACAAAAGCCAGCAGGATGTATTGCTGCCCTATGTGGAGGATGGCCGTCTAACCCTGATTGGAGCCACTACGGAAAATCCTTTTTTTGAGGTGAATCACGCTCTCCTAAGCCGGGTAAGACTGGTTAGATTATATTCTCTCACTGATGGGGACATCCGTCTCCTTATCAAGCAGGCACTGGCCGACAAGGAACGGGGCCTGGGCAGTGAGGAGCTGGAATGCCGTGAGGATGCTATGGAGGCATTGGTACGCCTTTCTGGTGGCGATGGTCGTATGGCCCTGAATCTTCTAGAGCAGGCAGCCTCTATGACAGAGACTGGCGGTGTTATAGATATGTCTCTTTTGGAGAATATCTTTGGACAAAAGGTGCAGTATTATGATAAAAAGGGGGACAATCATTACGATACGGTTTCCGCCTTTATCAAAAGTATGCGGGGCAGTGATCCCGATGCCGCCATTCATTATCTGGCTCGCATGATTGCCGGGGGAGAAGATCCTAATTTCATTGCCCGGCGAGTGGCTATCTGCGCTGCCGAGGATGTAGGCAATGCAGATCCTATGGCCTTGGTAGTGGCTATGTCAGCAGTTCAGGCTGTGCAGTTTGTGGGGATGCCAGAGGGACGAATCCCCTTGGCCGAGGCTGTAACCTATGTAGCATCGGCTCCCAAGAGCAATGCTGCCTATCTGGCCATAGATGAAGCCTTGGGAGAAGTGCACCGTCAGGACTGTGGCTCAGTACCAGCCCATCTACGGGATGCTCATTATAAGGGAGCCTCCAAGCTGGGACATGGGCTGGATTATATCTATCCCCATGATTATCCGGGGCATTTTCAGCCACAACAGTATTTGCCAGACAAGCTGAAAAACAGGGTATATTACCATCCTAGCGATAATGGTAAGGAAAAGGAAATCAAAAACTACCTGAAGGAATGTTGGCCTCAAAAGGAAAGATGAGGCCTCTGGCTCTCAGGCAGTTGTTTGAAGGAGTACATATAAATGAAAACTATGACTGAATCTGAGTTGCGAGCCGGTGTAATCTTCGGAGATAATATCAGCGATGAATATGTCTATATGCCTGCCAGCGAGCTGGGGGTAGAAACTCCCATCTGTGTCTATGAATATTCCCTCCAGCGGGAGGATGTGCAGATGGCAGAGGCTCTGGACATCATCCGCCGAAGAAGTCTAAAGCCAGTAAAACATCCAAGATTGGGCGAAAGCTCCTGCTAAAAGAAAAACATGATGCCAGGTCACAAAGTAAAAGTGACTAAGCATCATGTTTTTTTGTGCTTTATTATGAAAATAAATGCAAAAGGACATATTTTGTACTTTTGAATCGTTATAATGAAATCAAAATAAACCATTTCAACACAGAAAGTCACTATGAATTTTTTATATTTAAAGGAATTGTCAAAAAAATGTCGAATACAATTAACATGATATGATAGCAAGAAGGTGAGATAATGAAAAGCCAACAGATTAAATTTATGGCCTTAGGGGGTGGACAAAGAGTAGGAGCTAGTTGCTATTACATGGGTTTGGGAAATAATCATATTTTATTAGATTGTGGTATTGGCTACGCGTCAGGGATTAAACAAAATCCTGTGCTGAATGCTTTGCTAGGGGTGCCAGGCATATATAGTTTATCCCAGCTATCCGAAATCTATATATCTCACGCACATTTAGACCATAGTGGTTATTTGCCAGAGGTGTTGCATCAACTGCCTAATACGAAAATATATATGACGGAATTAACAAGGAGATTGTTAAGATATCAGTACTCGGAGGAAAATTATCAAAGACTGATGCATCTTAATCCCTACGTAGTTCAATATATTTTGGAGGCTTTGGAGAATCGTTGCTGTTCCATCAATTATGCGCAAAAAATCCCCTTTAAGGAATATGAGGTGGAATTCCTTAGTGCTGGACATATACCAGGAGCAATGATGACATTATTCCGTTATGGTGGCAAAAACATTCTTTATACAGGAGATTATGCCGTAGAAGAAAGTCTGCTGACAGGCGGTTGTGATTGGCCACGGGATAATATTGATTTGATGGTCATATGTGGCTTGCACGCCAAGCATCCTTTAGGTGGGGGTGGCAATATACAAAACGCTATTCAGGCTATCAAGGGAGAAATTCAAAAAAGGCTATGGCGTGGAGAAAACATTTATTGTCAGGCACCTCAGCTTAGCAAGGGAATAGAAATATTAGCCATGTTAAATGAATTTGTCTCCAAGGATATCAAAATCTATATTGATGAAGGAATCTATAATTTGATTGGTGAAATGGAGACATTTAATCTGCAAATGCTGCAGCGTAACAACTACAGGCTCAGCGAAAATAGCAATTTGTATGATAGATGTATTGTTCTTTCAGCTAGAAAAAAACCTAGATTTTTGGATCATTTTTCATACATAAAGGCAGATTACTCATTGCATGATACCTTTGAGAACACCCTGAATTTTATCAAAAAAATTAATCCCCAGCAGGCAGTTATTGTCCATAGTCCTAATAATAGTGATTGTGAGCTAGAAACAGTGGAGCAAAGATTGATGTATGATGCGGAATGCAGAACCCAATTTTTATTTCCCGAGGAGCAGGAATTATATTCATTCTTTTGAGTATACTTAGATATAAAATCATATGCAAAATGGAGGAATTTAGTATGAATTGTGCAAGTGAAAGGAAATTCAAGGAGTTGCTGGAGCATATCCACCATAGTCTGGAGATGAAGAAACGCCGTGTTAATGGCGATGATTTCGTGGAGGAAAGCAAAATATTGGCTACGGTTCTGGCTCACCCAGATGATGGTCCAAGAATGTGGAGCGATATGCTTAGTAAGGAATTATTCACTCATATTGGCGAGGAAGATGTTCTAAAGGTATTGCGTTATACCTATCCAAGATTAAACAGTCCAGCGGATAGAAATAAAATAATTCCTTTGGTGTATGAAGTGGCTACAGCATTTAAAGAGGCTATAGAGCAGGGACAGGAAAAAAATTATGCCATATTTGTAGAGGCAAGGGATAAAATCCTTGCTATGGGCAAAAACCGCACTGTGCCTAGACTGATGGTTCTGGCAATATTTAATACATGTACTGAGTTGAATCGGCTGGAGAATTTAGATGTGGTATACAGCTTCCGGGATACTGTGGCCAAATATGTGCTCTTCGACATGTCGGATGCTTTAGCAGGTTATTGTGATGCGGAAATCAAGCATTTTAGCAAGTCTGGCGCAGAAGCTGGCTCTAATCGCAAGGGGGGAGCTGCAAGGAAGAGTAACTCACGGCAGGATAGCTATGAGGCAAAGCTCAGTCAGATGGAAGAAATGGCTGAACGAAATCGTATGATGCTTCAGGATATTCAAGATGAATTTGATGAACAGCTGCAGGAAACAAAGGTGCAGGAATTGACGGCCTTTTTTGCTAAACTAAATTCCGACAAATACGGCTGTATATTGGATTCACTGTTGCAGGTGCGCAAGGGGGTAGCATTGCTCAAAAAAGAAAATTTTGTCCTGCCCCCAGAAATAAGTGGATTATTTATTTTGATACAGAAAATGACTCAGTTTGTAATGGATAACCATATTAATCCTATTATGAAGCCGAACTCAGTTCAGGAGATGACTGCCAAGGAGGCTGAGCTTTGCGATTATTCAGGGACAGCCTTTACCAGCAGCGAAGATAAAAAACTGGTAAGGGTGGTATCGCCAGGTTGGTTATATAAGGATAAGGATATTCGTATTGCAAGACCAAAGATTCAGGAGGTTGTGGATGATGGCAAATGAAAAAATAACTGATTTGTGTATTGGCATCGATTTGGGGACGACAAATTCTGTTCTGGCTACTGTGAATCAGAAGCCTAATGGAGATTTGGTAAGTTCAGTTGTAGATTTGAAGCGAGCCGTGGATGTTTATACCTGTAATGGACAGGTAAAGCCCCAATTTGAGAAAAGATCAACATTGCCTTCTTGTATATACTACAATGAGGACAAAGGCTACTACCCTGTAGTGGGGAATTTTGCTAAGGATAGATATGCAGTACGTCCTCATCTGACAGTCAAATCTATTAAAAGTCATATGGGAGAGAAGGATATTTCCCATCTAGGCTATGCTGATGAACTGCCAGATAAGACACCAGCAGAAATTTCGGCGCGAATCCTGCAGCATATGCTGAAGGAAGCAAGTGGAATTTTCCATCATCAGATACAGGATGCAGTAATAACAGTTCCTGCAAACTTTGATTCTATTATGGTGAAGGCAACTAGAGATGCCGCAGCTTTAGCAGGAATCAAGGTGGTAAATGATGATGGCACAGAACGTCCTATTATTTTGGAGGAACCTAAGGCGGTTTTATATGATTTTATCAATAAGGCAGCTAACGGCGAGATTTCAAATTATATTTTGGATCTTAGCACAAAAAAGAATGTAATGGTTTTTGATTTGGGTGGAGGCACCTTGGATATTACTCTTCACGAGGTTAGAAGGCGTGAAGATAATCCAGAAATTATCAAGGTTGATGATATTGCCATTAATCGATATACACTGTTGGGAGGCGATAATTTTGATCAAGCTCTGGCAGAAAAAATGTACGATAATTTTTTATTGCAATATGCAAATAAAGAGGATATTGTGCGTAAACTAAAAAAGGATAAAAAAGCTATTATGTCTCAGCTTTTGGTATACGCTGAGAATTTGAAGCTTGATTTGAGCACATCCGTCGAAAATGGCGGCATAGGCAGTTCCGATAATGATGGCTGGGGATGGGATGATGAAGGTCAGGACGGCTTTGATGTAGGTGGTAATGTAGGCAGCACTGGCTATAGCTATGATGATCATTTCACCCAGGAAGATTTGGAAACTGTTTTCAGATCATTTATGGGAGAAAATCTTTCCCTAAAGGATTACAAGAATATTGAAAATATTGGTGTTTTGGAAAATACCAATAATATTGTTTATCCAATTTTGGATGTATTGCATAAGGCGTCTAAAAAACTGGGCACAGATGAGGTTCAGGTAGATGGTGTTATTCTTAATGGTGGTATGTCCAAATTTTATATGGTAAAGGATAGACTAAAGGAGTTATTTGGTTTTCCGCCCATAGAGGCGATGGATCCTGATTTGGCAGTGGCCAGAGGTGCTGCGGTATATCACTATTATTTGAAGAAAACTCGGTACGCTATTAGTGATGATATGCGTACTGTAGGGGTTGATAGCAGTGAGTCACTTCCAGCCTCGGCAAAGGAAGCTGCCAAGCCACAGCAATCAGCAGGGACATCCTATGGCATTAGACGAAATCTACCAGAACAAAAGCCTGTACCGCAACGGGTAGAATGGGGCCGGAATATTATCAACGAAAGCCTCTACCTAGGCATGAGCAATAATACCAGAGATGAAATCATCGCTGCAGGAACGGAGCTTCCCTATAGCTCTAGCTTGCTGACGGGATTTCAGCTTCAGCCATGTGCAAAAGGCGGGAGGATAGATGTTCCTATTCAAATAAGGAATATTGATGGAAAAACCTTTAGAACTATTGCCAGTGGGCAAATCAATTTCTCACAAAAATATCCTAATGGTTCCTATGTGGTTCTCAAGGTAGATGTAAGCAGCAGTAAGATTATTACCCTACAGGCATGGACTTGTGGAAAACCTGATGGAGAGTGTGTAATAGAAAATGGTATTTGCAAAATAGAGATTTCAGATAATGAAAAGCTGCGCCAAAAGAAAAAGCTGGTACAGGAGTCAGGCAACAAAATGCATCCTGTATCTGCCTTGAATTCTCTGCGTAATGTACTTATGCAAAAGAAAAAGCAGAGATGGTCTAGAGACAGTCAGAAGGAGAAATCTGCGATTGCCAGACAGCTGGCAACCCAGATTGTCAACTGCAGTAATCCGGAAGATTTTGCTGATCCAATTATTAAAGGCATTTATGATTACAATAGCTGTGAGGAATATCGTTGTCGTTTGTTTACCATTGGAAGAAAATTAAGTGTGTATTGGACAGATAGGGAGAAAAATCGTTTGTCTGATGCTGCTCTTGAAGTTTTGGTAGCAGATGTGGAAGGCTTGAATTTGGGCTTGTCACGGGGCGGAGAGATTATAAGTACCAAGGTACAGGCCATCTATGCCCTAGCTGTTTGTGGAACAGCCAATCAAATAAGTAGATTGAAGTCATTGCGCAACAAGCCGGGGTATGTAAATTCCTGCTTATATGCCTATGGCATGGCTCATGTGGACATACCATGGCTTGTAGACCAGCTTGCCAGAGATTGTGATATTCTCCTAAAGGGGCATGGCAAGCGGAATGTCCAAAATAGCGCCCACGCAGTAGGTTTGGCCTTTAGGGATTATAGCTGTTATGATAAAAATGAAGAAAAGTTGAGAAATTCTGCCGCAAGTTGGCTGTTAAAGGCCTTACAAGCAAGTGATATTAGCAACACTGAAACTTTTTGCTGCATCATCGCTTTAGGTTTGGTTTGCGACCAGAGACGGGACAACAAAATTACCGTTGCCAACATGGAGGAAGCAGAAAATGTTCTTACTCATATTGAAAGATATGTGTATATGCAGGATGCAGAGATAGCTCGAAAATGCGCAGATATAGCTTTGAAACTGATTGGGGGGGAACAGCTGAATCAGCTAGAGGAACAGTTCCTGTTGAAGAAATTGGAAATTGCTGATTGAAAGATCAGGAACTATTTGTCAATTTAAAACATTTTAGAGGATTGGTAGAATACATGGATAATATGAGGGAAAAAACCGACAGAAGTATCAGATTGCTAAAAATGTTTGATATGCTGCAAAGAGGGGCTGGACTTAATTCGCGAGAATTGCAGGATAGATTCGGCATTACGGCTAAAAGTGTGCAGCGGGATATTGAGGAACTAAGGACATATATTGCTGATAATTATGATCAGGCTGAGGGGGAAAACATAGAATACAGCAGAATCCAAAAATCTTATTTCTGGCGCAATCGCAGTAATATTATGCTGGATGAAAAGGAAATTTTGTTAATTGCTGTTATATTATTGGAAAGCAGAGGCCTGACTAAGGACGAATTACAGAGACTGCTGGAAAAAATACTTTTGCAATGCAGCAAAACATCCGAGAAGAAAATAAGGCAGTTAATTCAAAATGAAATGTTCTATTATAAGGCAACACAAAATGCCAAACCAATGGGAGATATGCTTTGGAAGATGATGGATGCCAAGCAAAGGCAAAAATGTCTGCGGGCAACCTACAAAAGAATCAGGAATAAGGAATATGAGCCTGTGGAGCTGATGCCTTTGGGGATAATGTTTTCTGAGATGTATTTTTATCTGCTGGCCAAAGTGGTAGGAGATGCCAATGATGAGGTTATTACTTTTCGGGTAGATAGATTCGGGGAATGCGAGGTATTAGACAAGAAGTTTCGAATCGAATACAATAGCAGATTTCAGGAGGGGATATTTCGACAGGAAATTCAATTCATGAGCATGGGAACCTTAATGGATGTAAAATTCAAATATACCGGCATATCCTTGGAAGCAGTTTTGGATAGACTGCCTAATGCGGAGGTTATCTCCAAGGATGAGGAAGGTACTGTAATTCAAGCCAAGGTATATGAGAGGGGGGCAAAGATGTGGTTCCTGACACAGGCTGAATATGTGGAAATATTAGAGCCAGCCTGGTTTAGAGAATCCATGCGGGAAAGTATTGAGAAAATGATGAATCATTATTTAGAAAAATAAAATATACCAATCGCACATAAGAACTGCTACTGAGCAATGCTTGGTAGCAGTTTTTTTGCAAATGTTGTTTATATACTTTAGATAGTTATTTACCGAGGAAGTCTACAGCCAGTAAAATATGCAAGATTAAGTGAAAGCTCCGTTTAAAAGAAAAAACATGATGCCAGTCACAATGGTAAAAGTGACTAAGCATCATGTTTTTTTACATATTTTCTATATACATTTGTTATTGCTATAGGACAGCTGCTTTTTTACCAATGGAGATAATCTGCTCCACAGTCATATTGGCGATTTTGGCAATCTGTTCAGGCTTCATTTGATTCTTAAGCATATTGGTAATTAATTCAGCTCTGCCCTCAATCAGTCCAATAGCACGCCCTTCAGCACGTCCTTCAGCACGCCCTTCAGCACGTCCTTCAGCACGTCCTTCAGCACGTCCCTCGGCTCTGTTGCGTTCAATAACTTCGCACATTTCTCTCACACCTTCCTCTGTGGTTTTGTATCTGCGCTTATATGCTGATGTCACCGGGAATTTTACATCATCATAAGCTGTATCGGTATTAAATACATTCATAAGTCTGGCAACATCAGAATCATCGTCAATTTCGGCATTTACATAGACTTCCTCAAAGCCGTTGTCAACAGCTTTGCCAGTTTCTCTGATAACTCTATCTATGTGATAGAGAGGCCTACTGGATTTAAAAACATCAAATTTCGAAATAAAGACCACGATTACATCAGGGATTTCCGCAAATTTTGTACTTGGGTTTGTCAAATTAGTGGTTAATAATGCCCCATTATAACGTACCCTGCGTTGATGGTCATCATCATCTGCTCTTTGCACCTCAATATTAACAATTCTTCCATCTTCAAGCTGGCATTTAGCATCCAGCATACATGAACGACCTTGCAGATTTTTGAAATAAGGCATCATCCATGGGGTTAAGACTCATGGCGTCCTCTCGAATTTTAGCCTTATTACTCATAGACATCACCACCTGATTACATTATAGCATTAAGAGCATTTGTTATTGCTATAGGACGGCTGCCTTTTTACCAATGGAGATAATCTGCTCCACAGTCATATTGGCTATTTTGGCAATCTGTTCAGGCTTCATTTGATTCTTAAGCATATTGCTAATTAATTCAGCTCTGCCTTCAATTTTGCCCTCTGTTTTGCCTTTATTTTAACCAAAATCTTGCATTTCTTGTAATTTCATTTCATAGGTCATATAACTCATCCTTTACGTTTCAATATTTATCTCCTTTTTGATAGCCTCATCAATAGCTTTTGTAAAGTTGCTGCTGGCAGATTTTCCGTTCATATAATCAAGTACGGGAATAAGGGCTTTTGGTGTATCGGGCGTTCTGTTGCCTGCACTTGATACTATGATTTTGGTAGTTTCATCAGGGAGAAGCAAAGATTTGTCCTGCAGGCAGTATGAATCAAAGGTGTATAAACTACGCTTCCCATTGAGAAATTTAAAAGGACAGAGAAAAATAATTGGTATTGTCAGAATCCTCTACATACAGATCAAATCGTATGCCATGACCGTCATAGCTTTCTTTTAAGTTCTTTTCTGTTTCATGAAAGCGAATATCTCGAACTTTTATCTGTAGAATTATTTCAAGCAATTTTTTGATGAATTTTGGATGTTTGGACATTACCAGTTTGAACATATAATCATCAGTAAAAGTAAGTTCATCCCATGATTTAAGTGAGTAATTGGTGTATACATCCATACAAATTTTCCTTTCACATCATTACAACGAGATATGAAACCGATAAAACATGGCAGCAGGTGGTGGCTAATAGCAGTTTGGCGTTCAATGTGTCAATTTCTCTCATATTTACATAAGAAAATATGTTTTTAATTTAATTATAGCACAGGAAAATATTATAGGCAACGAGAAATCTTGTAAGAAAACTGTATATTCTGGACGACAAACTTATTAACTGGCTTGTTTTAGCAGCTTCCGTATAAATTTTGGCAATCATCTTGATAAAGTGATTATATAATAAAATGAAGTGAAAATCACCAGGGGTAAACTTAAAAAATTAAGAAGTTTAAGCCAGATAAGCGAAATAAAAAAACATATCCTATCTCAGCAAACCAATGGGGATAAAAATAATATCACCATAATTATGTATACTTTCATACTAAGGTTAGCTATCAGAATGTATACTATCGAACTAGGTTAAACTAGCAAAACGGAAATCTTTTTTTATCTTTTTCTTTATATTAGGGCGTTGGGAAGCCTTGCGACACAAGGGATAAGAGGGTGTCACTGCACCTTCTCTGAGTCTTTTAGAGGTGCGGTATAAGGTGCGGTAGACGGAACACTATTTTTGCAGTGTTCCGTGGGTTGCACCTTTTAGAGGGGCAGTAGGCGGAACAAGATACGGAACACTATTTTTGCAGTGTTCCGTGAGTTGCACCCTTATGAGGTGCGGTATACGGAACAAGATACGGAACAGTATTTTGCGGTGTTCCGTGAGTTGCACCTTTTAGAGGGGCGATAGGCGGAACAAGATACGGAACATTATTTTTGCAGTGTTCCGTGGGTTGCACCTTTATAAGGTGCGGTAGACGGAACATAAAGCGGAACAGTATTGCTGCAGCGTTCCGTAGATTGCACCTTTAGAAGATACGGTAGTCTGTAGAATTATGTATACTGCCATTCTTAGAAGAGCTATCAGTACGTATACTATCATACTGAGAAGAGTTAACAGAATGAAAATATTTGTCTTTGTCTATATTAGGCGATGGGGAGGCCTTGTGGCACAAGGGATTAGAGGCATCAATCGTTCCTGTTTTGGTACCCAAAACAGGAACGATAACAGGAACGGTAACAGGAACAGTGTCGGCAGTAGGGGAGTTTACTGTACCTGTTTGGGCACCCGAAACAGGAACGGTGTTAGGAGTTATTGTACCTGTTTGAGTACCCGAAACAGGTACGGTGTTAGGAGTTACTGTACCTGTTTGAGCACCCGAAACAGGAACGGTGTTAGGAGTTATTGTATCTGTTTGAGTACCCGAAACAGGAACGGTACTGCGGGGAGAATACGGAGGGAGATTGTCAAAGATGGCAGGAAATAGAAAAAATATGTCGAACATTGTAAAGGTAAAGTTTTTGTTTGCGGGCAATATATGGGAGCAATTGATTTTTATACTGTTCTGACATATAATCAATTTAGAATTATCAACAATAATTGCAAACAGTATTTTTTTATTTTTCATGTAATAAAAATAAAATATTATTAGAAGTACATATATTGTCCTGATGGGGTGGTAATATATGTATATAAACGGGTGACTTTGGGTAAAACATCCAAGATTGGGCAGGAGTTCCTGTTAAAAGAAATATGAAAACCGCCCCTCATGCCTAAAGGGGCGGTTTTTCGGTGTATTTAGTTGTCAGCTTACTGAGCAAGGCTCAATTCCTGCTTTAAAGCCTTTTGCAAGGTCTGGGAAAAATTGATGCCATAGCTTTCTGCCTGACTATTGAGCCAAGCTGGTATGGACAAGGTTTTCTTGACAAATCGTTTTGCCATTCTTTCACGGATGGGAGGCATAAAGGCATCAACCAAGAAAAATGTTTCGTTATCCTTTAGCTTTTGACTGCTGGACAAGTTTTTGATAGTTGAAGGCTCTGGCGGGGTGTCTCCATCGTCCTCCATGCTCCAAAGATGAAGCTTCAGCACCTCGCGGGCTTCTTTGATGGCTTCCTCTTCATCCTGCCCAAAGGTTACACAACCAGGCAAATCCGGAAAGGTTACATGGACGCCGTCTTTTTCGTAATCAAGCAAAGCAATGTATCTGTAGAAATCTGGTTTGTTCATATGTCCCTCCCCCTTCGGTTACATTATATTACGTATTATATTACGTGTCAAGAGAAAAATATTGTAGAAAATGGTAATACTACTTGACATACTTCTCAAATAGGTTTAATATACAATCATAAGCTTAAGCTAAGTTGTTAGATAATCATTAACCGAAGTGCCTGGTTGTTTTTGATGGGGCATGGAGGTGCTAGTATATCAAGGAAATGAGGTATTTACTATGAGCAACTATAAATTTGAAACCCTGCAGTTACATGTTGGCCAGGAGCAGCCAGATCCAGCTACTGATGCCCGTGCGGTACCTATCTATCAGACTACCTCATATGTATTCAGAAATTCCGCTCATGCAGCAGACAGATTCGGCTTGCGGGATGCTGGTAATATCTATGGACGTCTGACCAATTCCACTCAGGATGTTCTGGAGAAGCGTATTGCAGCTCTGGAGGGTGGCTCTGCAGCCTTGGCTGTGGCTTCTGGTGCGGCTGCTATTGACTATGCTATTCAGGCTTTGGCTGGTGCTGGTGAGCACATTGTAGCCCAGAAGACCATTTATGGCGGCAGCTTCAACCTGCTGGCTCATACTTTGCCTCATTACGGCATTGAAACCACCTTTGTAGATGCCCACAATCTGGAGGAAATCGAGGCTGCTATTAAGCCTAATACCAAGGCTGTATATCTGGAGACCTTGGGCAATCCAAATAGTGATATTCCAAATATTGATGCTATCTCTGAGCTGGCTCACAAGCATGGCCTGCCAGTAGTAGTGGACAATACCTTTGGTACTCCATACTTGATTCGTCCATTTGAGCATGGAGCAGATATTGTGGTTCATTCTGCTACCAAGTTTATTGGCGGTCATGGTACCTCCTTGGGCGGTATCATTGTAGATTCCGGTAATTTTGACTGGAAGGCCAGCGGCAGATATCCTGGCATTTCCGATCCAAACCCAAGCTATCATGGGGCATCCTTTGCTGATGTAGCTGGCCCTGCTGCTTTTGTTACCTATATCAGGGCTATTCTGCTGAGAGATACCGGTGCAGCTATTTCCCCATTCAATGCTTTTATCCTGCTGCAGGGTGTGGAAACTCTGTCTCTCCGCATTGACCGTCATATTGAGAATACCAAGAAGGTAGTGGAGTTCCTGAGCAATCATCCATTGGTAGAAAAGGTAAATCATCCATCTCTGCCAGAGCATTCAGATCATGCTCTCTATGAGAAGTATTTCCCTAATGGCGGTGCTTCCATCTTTACCTTTAACATAAAAGGTAGCCAGAAGGAAGCTCACAAGTTTATTGATAACCTGGAGATTTTCTCCCTGCTGGCCAATGTAGCAGATGTAAAGAGCCTGGTAATCCATCCTGCTACTACCACTCATTCTCAGCTGACTGATGAGGAGCTGGCAGATCAGAATATCTATCAGAATACCATTCGCTTGTCTATTGGTACTGAGCATATTGATGATATTATTGCGGATTTGGAAAAGGGCTTCGCAGCTATCAAATAAAATCCCAACAAATATAAACACCGAGAATCCCGTTCTTTACAGATATATGAACGGGATTTTCTTTTACCTCATTGCTGACAGAATAAGGAAATCCCTGTTTCAAATCCTTGTTTATCAGAGGCCATTTTACATTGTTAATATTTACACAATGGGCTTCCTCGGTGAAGGCAAGGAGGGAAAGAACCTTGGGCTGAACCAGAAAATCTAGGGATACAGACTGATAATCCTTGATAAAAATCAGAGCTTCCTTGTCGTCAATAAGCAGTCCCTGAAGAGGGCTGTAGGCAAAGCTGAAAGCTGTGCTAAAGGCGTGATCCAGTCGTCCCCCAAAGGGGCCGGTGAGAATTACAGAGGCATTTTCCTTGGCAGCCATATGCAGGGCCAGTTGAGTATCTGTATAATCCTTTTCTGGGGGGAACTGGTCGATTTTAACCTTTTGCTCCCTAGCCCAGTTCCAAGCCTCGGTATGGGCGCTATCTCCATCACCAATTAACCGCTCTGGCAGGAGATTGGCGGCATAACAATAATCCAGGCCGTGGTCAATGCACCAGAGCCGCCTGTCCTGAACCAGCTTTAGCAGCCATTCCTGTCTAGGACTGCGGCCGCCAGTGGCCAGTACCAGCTCCTCCTGGGGGAGGGGGAAGGAAAAGTCAGCAGTAAAAAAAGGAAATTTCAATGTATTCTTTGCCATATTATCACATCCATTGTTATAAAATATCTTATAATAAATATACCATATTCTTTCTCATCTGTCTTTTTTTCTAAAATAAATTGTCTATAATAAGGAGATAGTATATACTAAAATATGACTAAGTGTAAATTATTGAGGTGTAAATATTGAATAAACAGGAAATCTTCGACTATTTGGACGAGAAAAATATTTGGCACGAAATAACAGAGCATGAGGCTGTATTTAGCATGGAGGAAGCTATCAGCGTGGAACTGCCTTATCCTCAGTGTGATGCCAAAAATCTTTTTATAAGAGATGATAAAAAGCGGAATTATTATATGATTACGGTCTGCGGCCCTAAGCGGGTGGATCTAAAGGAATTTCGTCAGGAGCACGGCACAAGACGCCTTAGCTTTGCCTCAGCAGAGGATCTCTGGGAACTGATTCATATCAAGCCTGGTTCCGTATCTCCTTTAGGTTTGTTGAACAACCAGCAGTGCAATGTAAAGCTGTATCTGGATGGTGATTTCTTCCGTAAGCCTGGCATCATCGGCATTCATCCTAATGATAATACCGCTACCGTATGGCTGAAAGCGGATGATTTGAAGAACCTGGTGGAAAACCACGGCAATGAGGTGGAGATTGTGGATTTGCCTCAGATGGAGTAAACAAATATTTTTATAGAGAAAGTGCAAAGCTGCAAGACTGTTATGGCAGGACTGCAGCTTTCTTTGGGATTTGAATTATGCGGATTGCAGATGTATATATAAACATTCCAATAAAAAGCATCGCACAGGCCTTTAGCTACATTCTGCCAGCCAATCTGGCCAATGTAAATACAGGCTGGCGGGTTCTGGTGCCCTTTGGGGGACGGGATATAGAGGGCTTTGTGGTGCAGGTATACTCAGAAACAGAATATAGTCAAAGGGAAAATTATCCCCTAGAGAAACTAAAGGCGGTAAAAGCCGCTGTGGATGAGGAGCCTTGGTTCAATCCTGTGGTCTTGGAGGTGTCCCAATGGCTGGCTAAGTTTTATCTTTGTTCTCCCGGAGAAATCATGCGGTTGTTTATGCCGGGGAAAAGTGGTTTGAGAATCCAGCTTCAATATGAGGCGGTGCAGACCGAGGGAGAAAATATGCTGCTTCTGGTGGATGTATATCGTCAGGTCTATGAAGTATTACAGCAGGGAATTGCCAGCAAAAAACAACTAAGAGAAGGTCTGCTGCAGGCTGGCAGGGAGGAAGCAGCCGCCCAGTTGGACAGAGTTCTGGAGGGGCTGCTGCGGCATGGTCTGGCTAAAAGGGTTTATCAGGCCAGCCAGCGGGCCAAGGAAAATACAGCCCCCTATCTGGTGTTGCCAGCTCCTATGACAGAGGCAAAGCTACAGTCCATAGAGAAGAAAAAACGGGGGCAGATTGCTTTGGCCCAGTGGTTGTATCAGGATGGCAGGACTGAGTATTCTCTGGCTGAATTGAAAAAGCAGGGCTTTTCCCCGCTGGTTATCAAGGGGCTGAGTGGTTCTGGTCTGGCAGAATTGGAGCAAAGACGGGTATTGCGGGATAGCTATGGAAATTTTGGCCAGGCTGGCACCGTTGAGGAACTAACCCGGGAACAGCAACAGGCTGTAGCCCAGTTGTCTCACCAGCTAGCGGAAAAGGCTTACAAGCCTTATTTGCTTTATGGCATTACCGGCAGTGGCAAAACTCAGGTATATATAGAGGCTGTGAAGCAGGTGCGCCAGCAGGGCAGAATTGCTATGGTGCTGGTACCGGAAATTGCCTTGACGGGACAGGTGGTGCAAGCCTTTAAGGCCTATTTTGGGCAGGATATTATCGTGATGCATAGCCGTCTTTCTATCAACGAGCGGAATGATGCTATTCTGCGGGCTAGAACTGGAGAAGCTGGTATTATTATTGGTGCCCGTTCAGCTCTTTTTGTGCCTGTTGAGAATGTAGGCATTATCATTATGGATGAGGAGCAGGACAATTCCTACAAGCAGGATGAATCTCCTCGCTATCATGCCAGAGTGGTGGCTGATAAGCTGGCTCAGCTTCATGGAGCTGTATTGCTGTTAGGCAGTGCTACTCCTTCCTTGGAAACCTATTATCATGCCATTAAAGGTGATTATGGCCTTTTGAGGCTCACCAAGCGTATCGGCAATATGCCTTTGCCCCAGATTCAGTGTGCAGATATGCGGCAGGAATTGAAAATGGGACGGCGGAGCGTAATATCCCAGCCTTTGCAACAGCTTATATTGGATACCTTGGCCAAAAAGGAGCAGTTAATCCTGATGTTGAATCGGCGAGGGTTTTCCACCTTTGTAATGTGCCGTTCTTGTGGGGAGACTATAAAATGTCCTCAGTGCACCATGCCTCTGGTTTACCATCGGGATGGACGATTGCTGTGCCATCACTGTGATATTCAGATGCCGGTGCCAGATACTTGCCCTAAATGTGGCAGTCATTATATTAAATATTTTGGTTCTGGTACGGAAAAGCTGGAGCAGGAGCTGTCTCAGCTGGTGCCCCAGGCCAGAATTGTTCGGATGGACAGGGATACTACCAGTCGTAAATTTGCCCATACGGAGATATTGGACAAATTCCGTCGGGGAGATTATGATATATTATTAGGCACCCAAATGGTAGCGAAAGGCCACGATATTCCTAATGTAACAGGAGTAGGTATCCTTAGTGCGGATTCTACTCTGAATATGCCGGATTTTCGGGCGGCGGAACGGGTTTTTATGTTGATTACCCAGACAGCAGGCCGAGCAGGCAGAGGGGAAATACCTGGGCGGGTAGTGGTGCAATGCTACAATCCAGAGCATTTTGCGGTGCAAACCGGTATGGCCCAAAATTATGGGGAATTTTTCAAGCAGGAAATGCGTCTGCGGCAGACTTTGTTTAATCCTCCCTATAGCCGTTTGATAAAGCTAATTTTTCAGAGTCCTCAGGAGCAGGAGGCCAAGAAGATGGCCATAGACCTTAGAGATGCCTATCAGGCTGTCTTTGGGGATAGTACCATTTATCAGGCTGTGGGGCCTGCCCCGGCTATGATGTCCTGTCTGCGGGGGGTATATCGCTATGTACTTCTCTTGAAAACAGGGGATATCTGGGGCGTTTTGGATTTCCTACGGCAGCAGGGAATGGCTGGCAATATGCAGGTGGCAGTGGATATAGATCCTTTGACTACCTCTTGATAAGATAAATTATTGGATAAAGGAAAGAAATAATCTATGGAGAAAACCCTTTTACAGGCTCGTTTAACAGCAGCCTATAATTATTTTCATCAGCGCAAGCATCTACAAAATATGCAGAGAATCAAGGAGCTGGCCCAAAAGCTGGAAACGGGGGAATATGGCATTGCCTTTGCCGGCCATTTTTCTGCTGGCAAGTCCCGCATGATTAATACCATTTTAGGGGAGAACCTGTTGCCTTCCAGTCCGATTCCTACCAGTGCCAATCTGGTGCGGGTGCATAAGGGCAAGCCGGGGGAGGATTATGCCAGAGTTTATTTTCATCAGGATAAGCCAAGGAAATATCTGGCTCCCTATGATTATGACCTTTTGCGGGGGTTCTGCCGGGATGGGGATGCCATTCGGGAAATAGAGCTTTGTCGCAGTGATTTGTCCCTGCCGGAGCAGGTAATCGTTATGGATACCCCTGGTATAGACTCGGCTGATGATGCCCATAGAAAGTCTACAGAGGAAGCACTGCATCTGGCAGATATTATTTTCTATGTTATGGATTATAATCATGTGCAGGCGGAGCTGAATCTTTCTTTTACCAGGGATTTGACTCAGGCAGGCAAGGTGGTTTATCTGGTGGTAAATCAGATAGATAAGCATGTGGCAACGGAATTGTCCTTTGACAGCTTTTGTCAGGGGGTACGGGAGGCTTTTCTGAATTGGGGCGTTCAGCCAGCAGGCTTTTATTTTACCTCTCTCCGCTATCCAGACCATCCGGATAATCAATTTGTTCAGTTACAGGAAATGCTTCAAAAGCAGATTGCCCAGCGGGAAAATACCTTGCTTACTTCTATTGAGGCTTCTCTTCATAAAATATTGCAGGAATATCAGCAGGAGCAGATACGGCTGAGACAGGAAAATATGGCTGAGGCTGTGGCGGTTTTGGCAAGGCTGGAACCGGAAAGGGAAAAACAGCTGCGACAGGATTATTTCCGCCTTCAGCAGGAGCAGGTGAATTTGCAGTCCAATTGGGAGCAGGAGCTGGATGAGGCTGTACAGAAGATTATGGATAATGCCTATTTGATGCCAACCTCTACCAGAGATTTGGCCAGGGATTATCTGGAGGCCTGTCAGCCTGATTTCAAGGTGGGATTCTTTGGCCGGGGCAAGAAAACTTTGGCAGAAATGGCAAGGCGCCGTCAGCTTTTTTTTGAGGATGCCAGTGAAAAGGCAAAAACCCAGCTAGCTTGGCATATTAAAAGCTATTTGGTGGATTTTGCCAGAAAACAGCATATTGATGAGGCGGATTTGCTGGATTTTGTGGAAAAGATGGAGATTCTGCCACCAGAGGAATTACTGACAGAGGCTATGCGTTCAGGAGCCAAGCTTACTCAGGATGGCACCTATGTGATGAATTATACAGCTAATTTTGCTGAGGGCACCAAGGCGGTGGCTAGGCGCTTCTGTTATACCTACAAGGAAAAAGCAGGGGCTTTGCTGGAACAGCGTCGCAAGGCCAGAGGTGCAGAAATCGCAAAACAGCTGCAGGCTTTGGCGGATTATGGGCCAGCCTGGGAGGAGATGAAGCAGGCAGAGCTGGTTGCCAAGGAGGAAGCTCTGGAGCTGAGGGAGTTGGAAAAGGTCAATAAACTGCCAGAAAATTGGCAGGAGGTTTTTGCTGCAGCGCCTTTGGAGGAGGAAATCGTTCCACCTATAAGCAAGGAAGAAGCTGTTCTTCACCAAGGAGTATCTGCTGGAGAAGTAATGGCTGATTCAGGAAATCAGGGTAAGGTGGATGCTGGTAGGCAGACAGAAAAAACAGGGACTGTTGAGTCTAAGGAAGCACAGGTTGTAGCAGAGCCTGTTAAGGCAGAGCATAATATGTCCGGCCATGAGGCTTTGAACTATTGGGGGAATAAGCTGCGGCAGGGCAGCAAGCTGATACAGAATATTCCTATGCTGAAACAGCTGTCTGAGGAGTTGGCGGAAAGAGCTCAGCGGTTGGATAATAAGGGCTTTATGGTAACTCTTTTTGGTGCCTTTAGTGCAGGTAAATCTTCCTTTGCTAATTCTCTGTTGGGGGAGGGACTTTTGCCTGTATCGCCAAATCCTACTACGGCGGCTATTAATAAGATTTGTCCTGTGGATGAAAACCATCCTCATGGTACTGTGGTGGTAAAGCTAAAGGATGAGTTCATGCTGTTGGCTGATGTTAACCGTGCTCTGGGAGCCTTTGAACTACAGGGAAGCAGTATAGCTGAGGCGAAGAAGCAGGCTGGGATAGCCTTAGAGGATGATAGCAATGATCGTCAGCGGGAAAAATCCTTCCTGAGAGCTTTTCTTAAGGGATTGCCAAAGGCTTCCTCCCATCTGGGACAGGAGATTTGGTGTCAGCTAGAGGATTTTGGAGCTTATGCTGCCCAGGAGGAAAAGTCATGCTTTGTGGATTGGCTGGAGGTTTATTATGATTGTCAGCTAACCAGATTGGGAATTACTCTGGTGGATACGCCAGGAGCGGATTCCATTAATGCCCGCCATACCAATTTGTCCTTTAATTACATTCGCCAATCTGATGTGGTGCTGTTTGTTACCTATTACAACCATGCTTTTAGCCGGGCGGATAGAGAATTTTTGATTCAGCTGGGCCGTGTGAAGGATTCCTTTGCCTTGGATAAGATGTTCTTTATTGTCAATGCCATTGATTTGGCAGAGAATCAGCAGGAAGCTCAGGGGGTAATAGACTATGTGGCGGATCAGCTTCGGAAATTCGGAGTAGGTCAGCCAAGAATGTTTGGTTTGTCCAGTCAGGAAATTCTGAAAAGCAAGGCGGCGGGACAGACACAGGGCTTTGCCTTTGAGGATGCCTTTTACAATTTTGTTTTCCATGAGTTGACAGATATTGCGGTAAATGCTGCGGCTGGTGAGTACAAACTAGCTCAGGAGCGTCTGCAGGAGCTGATTACTCTAAGTCAGGGGAATGCTGAGGAAAAACAGCAGCGCCGTCTGGAACTGGAGGAGCAGCAGAAAAAGGCTGATGGGATACTGGCTGGGTTGGATAATGGTGAAATGGAGAAGCGCCAGCAGCAGGAACTGCAGGAGCTGATATATTATGTCAACCAGCGGGTGTTTATTCGCTATATGGATTTCTATCGGGAGTCCTTTAATCCTGCTACCTTGCAGAAAAAGGGCAATAATAGCAAAATGCTGGCCAAGGCTCTAGGGGAGCTTCTCAACAGCATGGGCTTTGACTTTGCTCAGGAGCTGCGGGCAACCAGTCTGCGGTTGGAAAAATTCCTCCAGAAGCAAGGTGTGAAGCTGCAGCAGCAGATAAATGACAAATTGCGGGAAATCAGTGGAGAACTGCCTCTTTCTCTGCAGGATGTTTCTTATAACTGTGATTTGGAGTTTGTTACAGCTTTTCAGCAGGCAGAGGGTAAATATTTCCAATCTGCTTTGGCGATCTATAAAAATCCTAAAGCCTTCTTTGAAGGGGGAGGTAGTCGGGAAATGGCTGATGCCTTGGAGAAGCTTTTGCATCCACTGGCTGATAAGTATCTGGCTCAGCAACAGGAAATGCTGGCTCAGGAAATGAGCCGAGGGGTAGAGAAGGTTTTCGACCAGGTAAAGGAGCGTTTCCAGAATCGTTTGGCAGAGAATTTTGTCGCCAGCAAAGCTGCCCTGAAGGGAGATGTGCCGGTAGAAATATTGCTGGATATTCAGAAGCAATTAGTGTAATGGAATGTCCGTATTTCTCTTGTGAGGAAGATTGTGACATTGCATAGTGTAGGGCTGTAGTGCCTAAGGAGTGAAGTGATTATGAAATTTGAATTTAGCAAATGGCAGGGTACAGGTAATGATTTTGTAATGGCGGATTGCTTGAAGAATCCTGCTTATATAGCTACGGTGGATTGGGCCAAGGAAATCTGTGACCGTCACTACGGTATTGGGGCAGATGGCATTTTATTGGTGCTGCCTTCTGATAAGGCGGATATTCGTATGCGGATTATTAATGCTGATGGCAGTGAGGCAGAGATGTGCGGTAACGGTATTCGCTGTTTTGCCCGCTATGTTTATGAAATGGGTTATGTGAAAAGCGATGAGTTTACGGTGGAAACCGGGGCCGGGATTCTGGTGCCAAAAATCATTAAGGAAAACAACGTCATTTCCATGATTCAGGTGGATATGGGAGAGCCTATTCTGGAGGGAGATAAAATCCCTGTGGCTGGCTACGGCATGAACCGAGTGGTAAATGAGGATATTCAGGTGGAGGGACAGAATTTTAAAATGACCTGTGTATCTATGGGCAACCCTCATTGTGTGGTGTTTGTAGAGGATGCAGAGAATTTCCCTATTTTTGAAATTGGTCATTCCTTTGAGATTCACGAGAAATTCCCTCGCAAGACTAATACGGAATTTGTGCAGGTTTTGGATCGTCAGCATCTGCGCATGAGAGTATGGGAGCGAGGGGCAGCAGTTACCTTGGCTTGCGGTACTGGCTCCTGTGCAACCTTGACAGCAGCGGTGCTGAATGATTTGTCGGATCGCCGGGCGGAAATCCAACTGGATGGCGGCAAGCTGGTGGTGGAATGGGCTCAGGATAATCATCTGTACATGACAGGCCCGGCTCTGGAGGTTTATACCGGCACCTACGAAATCAAGGATTAAGCAGGGTTTTTCTTTTGTAAGTTGAATGTTACTGTTATTTAGTGATATAATAGATAGGCTAAATTTTGTAAAGAAGAGGATTTATTCATGATTAAAAGTATGACTGGCTTTGGGGCCGGGGATGCCGAAACTGCTGATTTCAAGGTTCATATTGAAGTAAAGGCTGTAAACCAGCGGTTTTTGGAAACCAATTATCATATGCCATATAGCATGAATATGTTTGAGAATCAGCTTACCAAGAAGATTAAGGAATATGCTTCCAGAGGCAAGCTGGATATCAACATACGTTTTCAGGACTTGCGTGATAAGGCCGTAACCGTAAAGGTTGACAAGGGCTTGGTTGCTGCCTATGGTCAGGCATTGCAGGAGATTAGCAGTCAGTTGGAGCTGTCTGCCCCAGTAACTGCGGCTCAGATTGCCAGCTATCCTGATGTATTGAAGCTGAATGAGGAAAATGCTGATTTGGAGGCTGCTCAGCCGGTATTGATGCAGGCTATGGAGCAGGCCTTGGAAAGCTTTGTAGCTATGCGAGAGGCTGAGGGACAGAATATTCAGAGGGATTTGCTGGCCAGGATTGATACTTTGGAGAATTTTGTCGGGGAGCTGGAGAAGCTGGCTCCTGAGATTGTAGCTGCTTATCGTCAGCGTTTGGAAAATCTTCTTAGGGAATATCTGGCTAAGGAGGATATTGAGGAAAGCAGGATTATTCAGGAGGTAGCTCTCTTTACTGACAAGGTGAACTACACTGAGGAAACAGTACGGCTGAGAAGTCATTTTGATCAGTTCCGCCAGATTATTACTGCTGGTGAGCCAGTAGGCCGGAAGCTGGATTTTTTGATTCAGGAAATGAATCGGGAAATCAATACGGTAGCCTCTAAGGCAAATTCTGCCGGGGCAGCACAGTTTGTGGTAGATGTTAAAAGCGAAATTGAGAAAATCAGAGAACAGATTCAGAATATTGAATAGTCGAGGGAGGTTCTGCCAATGGAAATTAAGCTGCTGAATATAGGTTTTGGCAATGTGGTTTCAGCCAATCGCATTGTGGCTATAGTTAGTCCCGAATCCGCCCCTATCAAGCGTTTGGTGCAGGATGCCAGGGACAGGTGTCAGCTGATTGATGCTACCTATGGCAGACGCACCAGGGCAGTGGTTATTACGGATAGCGGCTATATTATTCTTTCTGCTGTCCAGCCTGATACTATGTCCCATCGTATGACTGAGGAGGCCTGAGCGTATGCGTAAAGGATTATTAATATTGATTTCCGGTCCTTCCGGTACCGGCAAGGGAACTGTCTGTGATTTGCTGCGACAAAAGCATCCAGAGATTTCCTATTCCATATCTGCCACTACCCGTCAGCCAAGACCGGGAGAGCAGGATGGCGTAAATTATTATTTTTACACCAAGGAAAAATTTCGGGAAATGATTGACCAGGGACAGCTGCTGGAATGGGCAGAGGTTTATGGCAATTTTTATGGTACTCCCAAGCAGAAGGTGCTGGATAGATTAGACGCTGGGGAGGATATTCTGCTGGAGATAGATACCCAGGGTGCCTTGAATGTAATGAAGGTTATGCCAGAGGGATTGTTTATCTTCCTGCTGCCTCCTTCTCTGGAGGAACTGGCTGCCCGCCTCAAAGGCAGAGGCACTGAAACAGAGGAAAGCCTGCACCGTCGTTTAGGGGCTGCTGTAGATGAAATCAAGCTGGCCACTAAATATCGTTATGTGGTAGTAAATGACAAGGTTGAGGATGCTGAGGAAACTATTGCCAATATTATAGAGGCAGAGCATCATCGCAGTGATTTGAATGAAAGCCTGCTGGCAAAGCTGCAGGTGTGGAAGGAGAATAAATAATGAGCAAAAACACCATTACCAATATTGTAACCCCAAATCTGGATCAGCTGACTCCATTGGTAGACAGCCGCTACACACTGGTAACCTTGGCTGCCAAGAGAGCTCGCGATATTATGGATAACAGCCATCCTGTTACTGCGGATAGAACCTCTACCCGTGATGTAACCAACGCTATGGAGGAGATTTACGAGGGCAAAATTACCTACAAGCGTCTGAATAGCGGCATTAAATAATCATAGGACAGTGTTATGCTAAAAGATAAAAATATTATTTTGGGTGTAACTGGCGGTATTGCCGCCTACAAATGTGTGGATCTGGTTAGCCGTCTGCGGAAGCAGGGGGCTGATGTGCATGTGATTCTCACCAAGGGTGCCCAGAATTTTGTTACAGAAACTGCTATGCGGGAAATCAGCGGTAATCCTGTTGTAACCTCCATGTGGCAGGAAATACAGCAGTATGATGTGGAGCATATTGCCTTGGCTCAGCTGGCTGATGTGGTGCTTGTGGCTCCGGCAACAGCTAATGTTATTGCCAAATGTGCCTGTGGCATGGCAGATGATATGCTGACTACCACCTTGCTGGCTACTAAGGCTCCAGTGTTTTTTGCGCCGGCTATGAACACCAATATGTATGAAAACTCTATAACCCAGCAGAATCTTCATACTCTGCAGGAAAGGGGCTGTCATATTATAGAACCAGCTGCAGGCCATTTGGCTTGTGGTACTACTGGTGTAGGCAGAATGCCTGAGCCACAGGAATTGGTGGAAATATTGGCAGATTTCTTTGCTACAGGTAAGGAACTTGCTGAGCCAGATGAGGCCGATTCTCGCCAGTATCTGGCTGAGGGTTTGGACTTTAGCGGTCTAAATATTCTGGTAACGGCTGCTGGCACCAGAGAGCCAATAGATCCTGTTAGGTATATTGGCAATCGTTCCAGCGGCAAAATGGGCTATGCCATTGCTGAGGCGGCTAGGGATTTGGGGGCCAATGTAACCCTTATTTCTGGGCCATCTGCTTTGCCCCCTTTGGCTGGGGTAAATTTCTTTAAGGTGGAATCTGCTAGAGATATGCGTCGTCTGGTACTGGAAAACTTCCCAGAAAGCCAGATTGTTATTAAGGCTGCTGCGGTGGCGGATTACCGGGTAAAGAATGTAGCGGATCATAAGATTAAAAAGAATGATGAGGAATTGACTCTGGTTTTGGAGAAGAATCCTGATATTCTGAAAGAGCTGGGCCAAAAAAAGCAAAAGGGCCAGGTATTGGTGGGCTTTGCTGCAGAAACCCAGAATCTGATTCAGTATGCCCAAAGCAAGCTGGAAAAGAAAAATCTGGATATGATTGTGGCTAATGATGTATCTAAGCCTCAGGCAGGCTTTAATGTGGATACTAATCTTATCAAGCTTTTGAAGCGGGATGGCTCCATTGAGGAGCTGCCTTTGATGAGTAAGAAGGATTTAGCTTATATTATTCTAAACCATGTTATGAAAATCTATCGGCAGCATAATTAAAATATAGTTAAGTGTCAATCAGCAAGGACAGAATAATGTTCTTGCTGATTTTTTCTTAAAAATGTATAAATGTCCTTGACCAATAGATGTTTTTGCCGTATAATGACATTGCTGACATTTCCTAGGAAGCCATTAGGATTTATCCAAAGACTGATGGTGGAGGAATCTCTGGAGAATCCCATAGGCTTGCAGACAGGCAAAACCTGCAACAGAATGGGTACCGAAGGTGCAAGATTGTGTGACGGTGCTGTGCCGTAACCTTTCGAATCTCTCAGGTAAAAAGACAGAGCTAATGGTGATGCGATGATTTATTTACATTGTGTGGCTTTTGGTCCTGTACTCCAGGGTGCTTTCCATGTATGTGGAAGCACCTATTTTTGTGCAATTATTTTTATGCTAAATGGAGGTAGGTTATTTTGATGTTTAATGATTTGTTGCCAGTGGTGCAGACTATTAATGCCTGTTTGTCTGACTACATTTTGGTGTTCCTGTTGATGGGTGTAGGTCTTTTCTACAGTATTCGTACCAGATTTGTCCAGATTCGCTGCTTTGGTGAAGGACTGCGGAGAGTATTTGGTAATTTTTCCATTAACGGTAAGGCCAAGGAAGGCCAGATGAGTTCCTTCCAGGCTTTGGCTACTGCTATTGCTGCTCAGGTTGGTACTGGTAATATCGTAGGTGCCTGCGGTGCAATTTTGACTGGTGGTCCTGGTGCTATTTTCTGGATGTGGATTATTGCTTTCTTTGGTATGGCTACCATTTACGCCGAGGCTGTACTGGCTCAGGTTACACGGGTTAAGCAGCCTAATGGAACCTATCATGGTGGTCCTGTTTACTATATTCACAAGGCGTTCCCTGGTACCTTGGGCCGTGTGCTGGCAGTATTCTTTGCGGTAGCTATTACCTTGGCTCTGGGCTTTATGGGTTGTATGGTACAGTCCAATTCCATTGGTGAAACCAGCTCCCTGGCTTTTGGTGTTCCTGCTTGGGGCGTAGGTCTTGTAATTGCCACATTGTCCGGTTTTGTTTTCCTGGGTGGCGTAAAGCGTATTGCAGCTATTACTGAGAAGCTGGTACCTTTGATGGCTCTTCTCTATATTGCTGGTTCCTTGACCATGCTTCTCATGAATGTGGAGCATCTTGTTGAAGCTTTTGGTATGATTTTCTATTATGCTTTTAATCCAGAGGCAATTATCGGCGGTAGCTGGGGTGCAGCTTTGAAAACTGCTATTAGCCAGGGTGCTAAGCGAGGCCTGTTCTCCAATGAGGCAGGTATGGGTTCCACTCCTCATGCTCACGCTTTGGCTCATGTAAAGCAGCCTCATGATCAGGGTGTTATTGCTATGGTAGGCGTATTCATTGATACTTTCGTAGTTCTTACTTTGACTGCTCTGGTGGTTATTTCCGGCTTGTACACCGATGGTGGCGTACTGGCTTCCGGTGCTGCTGAGGGTGTTAGCAAGACTAATATGGCTCAGTTAGCCTTTACAACTGTTTTTGGTCATGGCGTAGCCAGTGTTTTCGTAGCAGTTAGCTTGTTGTTCTTTGCCTTTTCCACTATTCTCAGTTGGAATCTCTTTGCCAAGATTAATGTGACTTATCTCTTTGGTGCTAAGGCTGCCAAGGTATTCTCCTGCATGGCTGTAGTATTTGTATTCCTTGGTTCCTGCCTTTCCAATGATTTGGTATGGGAGCTGGCAGATATGTTCAACAATCTCATGGTAATACCAAATGCTTTGGCTCTCTTTGCTCTTAGTGCGGTAGTTGTGAAAGAGCTGAAGGGCTGATAATTATATAATTTTATAACACATTGGGATTTAATGAAATTTGGTCGACAGAGATAGAAATGTCTCTGTCGATTTTTTTGTGAACAAGGCAGCATTTTGTAAACTGTTCTTGTAGCAAAAGTTCCAATATGATATTATAGAAACAGTGTAAAATAATGGGATTTAGAAAACCGTGTGAAAAGGAGGGTTGCCAGGTGGATGGATTTATTAATCTGTTGAAACCACCAGGAATGACCTCTCATGATGCTGTAGGATATGTGCGGAGACAGCTGGGAGAGAAAAAAATTGGACATGCAGGTACTCTTGATCCTGGTGCAGCAGGAGTATTGCCCATTGCCGTAGGCAAGGCCACTAGGCTGATAGAGTATTTGGACGGAGTGGAGAAGTCCTATAGGGCAGAGCTTTTATTTGGCTATGCTACGGATAGCGGTGATGATAGCGGCCAGGTGCTGGAGCAGGCAGACAGTTTTGTGATGCCCACAAAGGAAAAGCTTTTGGAGGCTTTTCAGCATTTTACTGGTAGTATTACTCAGATACCGCCGGCTCATTCTGCCATTAAGATAAATGGACGACGGGCCTGTGATTTGCTGCGGGAGGGACAGAAGGTAGATATTCCTGCCAGACAGGTGCAGATTCATGGCATAAAATTAATGCATATAGGGCAGCGCCATATTGTTTTTGACGTGGAATGCTCCAAGGGTACATATATCCGCAGTCTTTGTACCGATTTGGGCAGTTGGCTGGGGATACCTGCCACCATGTCTTTTTTGGTGCGGCGTGGCGTAGGTAAATTTGCTTTGGAGGATACTGTTTCCATAGAGGAGCTGGCGGAGTTGAAGGCTGAGGCTCTACTGCTTATGGATGGGTATTTGGAGCATATTATGGCCTATGATTTGCCAGAGGACAGATTAAAGGCTTTTACTAATGGCTTATTGACACATGACAGGCAATTTATAGCGAGTTATCAGGTGACGGAGAATGTACCCCTTCGGGTATATTGCCAGGATAATTTTGTGGGCATGGGGCATTTTGATGTGTCTCAGCAGGCTATTTTGCCTGATAAGGTGATTATTCGCTAGTTGGTTGCTTTTGTTATTTTATTTTTGCTATAATATAGCCAAAAGAGGAGTTTTTGTATACATGGACATGGAAATATACATTTTTGTTGCTGTAACAGGTTTTGTGGCAGCTTTTATTGATGCAGCTGCCGGCGGTGGTGGTATGATATCTTTGCCAGCCTTGATGCTGACGGGAATTTCTCCCCTGCAGGCTCTTGGTACTAACAAGATGGCTGCTGTTATGGGAGCCTGTACCAGCTTTATTACCTTTGTGCGTTCAGGCAAGATGGATGTACAGCTTATCAAGAAGTTGTTTCCACTTTCCTTAATCGGTTCTGTGCTGGGTGTATTGGCTGTAAAGCAAGTGCCTTCGGAGTTTCTTCGCCCATTGATTGTAGTCTTGCTAATAGTGGTGGTGCTTTATAGTATTTTAAAGAAGGATTGGGACAAGGATACCCAGCCTGGCAAGCTGACTGGCAAAATGTTGGCTTTAAGCATGGCAGCTGCCTTGGCTATGGGGTTTTATGATGGCTTTTTTGGGCCAGGTACTGGTTCTTTGCTGTTGTTTATCTTTTGTATGCTGGGTTTTGATTTTATCAGTGCTACAGCCAATACCAAGGCTTTGAACTTTGCCAGCAATCTTTCGGCAACTATTTTCTTTGGTTTGTCCGGCATGATTAATTTTGAAATGGGTATTTTCATGGGTATAACCATGATTTTTGGTGCCTATTGTGGTGCCAGATTTGCCATTACCAAGGGTGTAACCTATGTGCGGCCTATGTTTATAGTGGTTACTACTCTCTTAATCGGCAAACAGCTGCTGAGCCTTATTGGTTAAATTTGCAGGGCAGCATATTATATTGAGGGGCGTGAGATCAGATTGGAAGATAAATTGAAATTGTATGGGTTTAACAACCTGACCAAATCCCTTAGCTTTAATATCTATGATATTTGCTACGCTAAGACATCCCGTGAACAGCAGGATTATATAAAATATATTGATGCACAATATAATTCAGAGCGCTTGACCAAAATTCTTTACCGGGTAACGGAAATGATAGGGGCCAAGGTTCTTAGTGTGTCCAAACAGGATTATGATCCCCAGGGTGCTAGTGTAACCTTTCTCATAGCCGAGGAGGCAGCTGTTACCTCTGGTAAGAAAAAGCCTTTAAACTGTGCAGAGGTACTGCAGGAAGGCCAGATTGTTCCAGATGTATTGCAAAGCGACACGGTGGTGGCTCATTTGGACAAGAGTCATGTTACAGTTCATACATATCCGGAGTTTCATCCAGAGACCAGTATTGCTACTTTTAGAGTGGATATTGATGTAGCTACCTGTGGAGAGATTACTCCGCTAAAAACTTTGGACTACCTTATTGGTATGTTTGATTCAGATATTATTACTATGGACTATCGGGTGCGGGGCTTTACCAGAAATATGGCTGGCCGCAAGCTGTTTATGGATCATAAGATTACTTCTATCCAGAATTTTATTAAGCAGGAAACTTTGGATAAATATGATGCTGTGGATATCAATATCTATCAGGCTAATCTATTTCACACCAAGATGCTGATTAAGGAGCTGGACCTGAAAAATTATTTGTTTAATACAGATATATACGAGATTCCTCCCAAGACAAGATTGGATATTCATAACAGCCTGCGTCGGGAAATGATTGAAATCTACAGTGGCAGTAATATCTTCAGCTAAGATTCTGTTTTAGGGGGCAGAATCGTTTTTTGCTGGAATTTGTTATGCTATACAGGGGGAATATAAAAAATGAAATATATCTCACAGGAAAATGCTCCTATTCTGGAGGCGCTGGAAAGGATGAAAATTGCCAGATTGGTGCCCTTTGACGTGCCAGGTCACAAACGGGGCCGGGGCAATCCGGAGCTTACTAAGTTTCTGGGGGAGCAGTGTCTGTCTGTGGATGTAAATTCAATGAAAATGCTGGATAATCTTTGCCATCCTGTTTCGGTTATTAAGGAGGCAGAGGAGCTGGCAGCAGAGGCTTTTGGGGCAGCCCATGCTTTTTTTATGGTGGGAGGAACTACCTCTGCGGTGCAGGCTATGGTTATGTCTGCCTGCAAGCAGGGGGATAAGATTATTATGCCTCGCAACGTACACCGCAGTGCTATTAATGCTCTGATACTTTGTGGTGCTGTGCCAATATATGTAAATCCTCAAATGGAGCCTACCTTGGGAATTTCCTTGGGTATGAGTGTATCTGATGTGGAGCGGGCTATTAAGGAGAATCCTGATGCCAAGGCTGTTCTGGTGAATAATCCTACCTATTATGGCATTTGTTCTGATATAAAATCAATTGCCAAGCTGGCTCATGAGCATGGCATGCTGCTTTTGGCAGATGAGGCTCATGGCTCTCATTTGTATTTTAGTGATAAGCTGCCAGTGGCCGCTATGCATGCCGGGGCAGATATGGCCGCCATCTCCATGCACAAATCCGGAGGCTCTTTGACTCAGAGCTCAATTTTGTTGATAGGGGATAGGGTATCCCAGGGCTATGTTCATCAGATTATTAATCTGACTCAAACTACCAGTGCATCTTATTTGCTTATGGTAAGTCTGGATATTTCCCGTCGCAACATGGCGCTTAGAGGCAAGGCACTGGTGGACAAAATCATTGCTCAGGTGCAGTATGCTAGGGATGAAATCAACACCATTGGGGATTATTATGCCTATTCCTCAGAGCTGATAAATGGGGACTCCATATTTGACTTTGATATTACCAAGCTGGCTATATATACCCGCTCTATTGGTTTGGCGGGAGTAGAGGTTTATGACCTGTTGCGGGATGAATATGATATTCAGACTGAATTTGGTGATATTGCTAATCTTTTGGCCTATGTGTCTGTTGGGGATAGGGAAAAGGATATTGAAAGACTGGTTTCTGCTCTGGCGGAAATTCGGCGTAATTATCGTCAAACCGGTCGTGAAATGATGAAGGCTGAGTATATCAGCCCACAGGTTGTATGCGGTCCTCAGGAAGCTTTTTATGGGGAGAAGGAATCTCTGCCTTTGTATGATACCTCGGGCAGGGTTTGTAGTGAGTTTGTCATGTGCTATCCACCGGGGATACCTATTTTGGCACCGGGAGAGCGAATCACAGAGGAAATTCTTCGCTATATCCGTTATGCCCGCAAAAAGGGCTGCCAAATGACAGGTCCGGAGGATATGGAGCTAAAACAGCTAAATGTTTTGACTCATATCTAGTGGCGGCATAGAAAATATTTGTCATAGTTTTAGGGTGAACAATAGTGAGAGGAGAGTGACTGGCATGCTCTGGTTTACAGAACAGCATACTCCTAATGTGAGATTTTCTATCAAGGTTGATCGTCAGCTTTTTAGTGAGCAAAGTGAATTCCAGCGTATTGATGTATTTGAATCAGAGGAATTTGGCCGGGTTTTGACCTTGGACGGCTATTTGATGCTTACGGAAAAGGATGAGTTTATCTATCATGAAATGATTGCCCATGTTCCTATGTGTGTACATCCCCAAGCCAAAAATGTGTTGGTTATTGGTGGTGGCGATGGCGGCACAGTAAGGGAGCTTTGCAAATATAAAACTATTGAAAAAATAGATTTGGTAGAGATTGATGAGCGGGTAGTGGATATCAGCAAGCTGTATCTGCCAAAGGTGGCTTGTGCCTTGGAAGATCCTAGGGTTCATTGCTATTATGAGGATGGCCTGAAATTTATTCGCCATGTGGAGGACGAATATGATTTGATTATTGTGGATTCCACAGATCCTTTTGGTCCTGGTGAGGGGTTATTTACCAAGGAGTTTTATGGCAATTGCTTTAAGGCTCTCCATGAGGATGGCATTATGGTTAATCAGCATGAAAGTCCTTTTTATCAGGAGGATGCCTATGCTATGCAGCGCGCCCATAAGAGAATATGTCATTCCTTCCCTATAAGCAGGGTATATCAGGTGCATATTCCTACCTATCCTTCGGGACACTGGCTTTTTGGCTTTGCTTCCAGAAAATATCATCCTGTAAAGGAAGTAAATTGGCAGGCTTGGAAGGATTTGCGGATTCGTTGCCGGTACTATAATTGTCCGTTACATGCAGGCTCCTTTGCTCTGCCAAATTATGTGGAGGAATTGTTAAGAGATGTTGAAGACTAATGTAGAAACCTTTTTGGGGTGTGAATCCCCTTGGGAGGAAGCCAGAATCGTTATTTATGGTGCTCCCTTTGATTCTACCACCTCTTTTCGTCCCGGTACCAGATTTGCCAGCCGTACCATGCGGGGGGAATCTTATGGACTGGAAACCTATAGTCCCTATCAGGATTTGGATTTAGAGGATGCTGCTATTATGGATAGCGGTGATTTGGAGCTGTGTTTTGGCAATACAGAGATGGCTCTTAAGGATATTGAGGCTAGGGCAGATGAGATTGTATCTGCTGGCAAGCTGCCTTTTATGATTGGCGGTGAGCATTTGGTAACCTTGGGAGCTGTAAGGGCTGTCCAGAAAAAGTATCCTGATTTGCATATTTTGCATTTTGATGCTCATACAGATTTACGCCAGGAATATCTTGGTGCAGAGCTGTCCCATGCTACTGTGTTGCGCCGTATTTGGGATTTGGTGGGAGATAATCGTATTTGGCAGCTGGGAATCCGCAGCGGTATGCGGGAGGAATTTCAGTGGGCCAAGGAGCATACCAATTTGCGTCCTTTTGATTTGCAGGCTATGCCAGAGGCATTAGCTGCTTTGCAGGGGAAGCCGGTTTATTTTACCATTGATTTGGATGTTATGGACCCATCTGTATTTCCGGGAACAGGTACGCCGGAATATGGCGGTGTGTCCTTTAAGGAGCTGTTGGAAGCAGCCTTGGCTGGCTGTGGCCTGAATGTAGTAGGCTGTGATTTGGTGGAACTTTCTCCTGCCTATGATCAGAGCGGTGCTTCTACAGCCGCGGCCTTAAAGATTATGCGGGAAATGCTTTTGAAATTAGAGGCTCCTTTTATTCAGGGACCAATAAATGTTTAATAAATAAAATTATTTGGAGGTATAAATATGGGAAAAGCGTTAATTATTGGTTGTGGCGGTGTGGCCAGCGTAGCCATTCACAAATGTGTGCAGAATAGCGATGTTTTCAATGAAATTTGCATTGCCAGCCGTACTGTTAGCAAATGCGATGCTTTGAAGGAAAAGCTTTCTGGTGGCAAATGCAAGATAACTACAGCTCAGGTAGATGCCAATAGTGTGGAGGAGCTGGTAGCTCTGATTAACAAGGTAAAGCCAGATGTAGTTTTGAATTTGGCTCTGCCATATCAGGATTTGACCATTATGGATGCCTGCCTGGAGTGCAAGGTTAGCTATGTAGATACTGCTAACTATGAGCCAGAGGATACTGCCAAGTTTGAATACAAGTGGCAGTGGGCTTATCGTGAGAAGTTTGAGAAGGCTGGTATTACTGCTCTGTTAGGCTCTGGCTTTGATCCTGGTGTTACCGGTGTATTTAGTGCTTATGCCTTGAAGCATCATTTTGATGAAATTAATTATATTGATATTCTGGATTGCAATGCAGGAGATCACGGCTATCCATTTGCTACTAATTTTAATCCAGAGATTAACATTAGAGAGGTTTCTGCCAAGGGAAGCTATTGGGAAGATGGCAAGTGGGTAGAAACAGAGCCTATGGAGATTAAGCGGGTATACAACTTCCCAGAGGTAGGGCCAAAGGATATGTATCTGCTCCATCATGAGGAATTGGAGTCCTTGGGTATCAATATTCCTGGTATTAAGAGAATTCGTTTCTTTATGACCTTTGGTGAAAGCTATCTCCGTCACCTCAAATGTCTGGAGAATGTAGGCATGACCTCTATTGAGCCAATTGAGTTTGAGGGTAAGAAGATTATTCCTTTGCAGTTCTTGAAGGCAGTATTGCCTGATCCAGCCAGCCTTGGCCCAAGAACCGTAGGTAAGACCAATATTGGCTGTATCTTCCGGGGCAAGAAGGATGGCAAGGATAAGACCTATTATCTCTACAATGTCTGCGATCATCAGGAATGCTACAAGGAGGTAGGTTCTCAGGCTGTTTCCTATACCACCGGTGTACCTGCTATGATTGGTGCTATGCTGGTAATGAACGGTACCTGGAGCAAGCCAGGCGTATATAATATTGAAGAATTTGATCCAGATCCATTTATGGATGCGCTGAATAAATGGGGATTGCCTTGGCAGGAAAGCTTCAATCCGGAGCTGGTTGACTAATGGCAGCTATGGAGAAGCAGCCTGCTTGGCTGCAGGAGGTTGCCACGCCGGCTTATGTTATTGATGAAAAGCAATTGATTCACAATTTGGAAATTCTCAAGGGAGTTCAGGATAGAACAGGCTGCAGTATTCTGTTGGCCCAAAAGGCTTTTTCCATGTATGCCTGTTATCCCTTGATTGCCAAGTATCTAAAAGGGGCTGCTGCCAGTGGTCTTTTTGAGGCTCGTCTTGCCTATGAAGAATTTCCTGGGGAGAATCATGTTTTTAATCCGGCCTTTCAGGATAAAGAATTTTCTGAGCTGTTGCAATACTGCGACCATTTTGTTTTTAATTCCGTGACTCAGTGGAAAAAATTCCGGGAGAGAGCCTTGGCAGCTCATAAAGAATGCGGTTTGCGCATCAACCCAGAGCATTCTACTCAGGATCATGCTATCTATGATCCCTGCTCTCCTTTGTCCAGATTGGGAGCGAGAATCAGCGAAATTCAGCCAGAGGAGCTGGAGGGATTGACAGGCTTTCACTTCCATACTCTTTGTGAGCAGGGCGCAGAGCCTTTGGCAGAAACCTTGGAGGCTGTAGAGGAAAAATTTGGCAAGTATCTACCTCAGCTAAAATGGATTAATTTTGGCGGTGGACATCATATTACCAAAGAGGGGTATAATATTCCTTTATTGGAAAAATGCATCAATCGCATGCAGGAAAAATACGGTTTGAAGGTTTATTTGGAGCCTGGTGAAGCTGTGGCTCTTAATGCAGGTTTCTTGATAACAGAGGTATTGGAGCTGATAGAGGGGCCTGAACGGGAAATGCCGGTGGCCATTCTGGATGCCTCTGCTGCCTGTCATATGCCAGATGTTATTGAAATGCCTTATAGACCACCTCTTTTTAATAGTGGCGAGGAGGGTGAAAAGATATATTCCTATATGTTGGCAGGAGCTACCTGCCTAGCTGGTGATAATATAGGCATTTATTCCTTTGATAAGCCTTTGCAGTGTGGGCAGCGGCTTGTATTTGGTGATATGGCCATATATACTATGGTAAAAAATAATACATTTAATGGCATGGCGTTGCCTGATATTTACTATGTAGATAGTCAGGACAAGTTAAAGTGTATTAAGAAATTTGCTTATGAGAATTTTAAGTGTAGATTGTAAAAAAGATTTAATTTCTATGGCGAATAGGTATTAAGTCCAATTTTTGTAAATATATACAAAAATGCACATTTGATATTTACGAAAGTTGCAATTTTTTATATAATTGGAAGGTATAGGAAAATTTGCCGTATAGTTTTATGTTTGATGTAGGGAGGGGCAGCTATATGGAAAATAGGAAGGTCAGGGATGAGATTGATACATTGGTATCATTCATCCGTCAGCGGCACAAGGAATTTATGATGGCTCGTTTGCAGCCACTGGGAATCAAAACCAGCTCTAGAGGTTCTGTGCTTTATGCAGTCTTTGAAAATGAAGGTCTGGTACAGGATGATATCAGCAACAGATTGAGCATGGACAAGGCTTTTGTCACCAGAGAGCTCAATGCTCTTAGCGAAGCAGGCTTGATTCATCGGCTAAAGGATCCTCAGGATCACCGTAGAAATCATATTTTCCTTACTGAGGATGGCAGAACTGTTGGTGAGGCTATTGTGAAGATTGAGGATGATTGGGTAAATATGGCTTATAACGGCTTGTCAGTTAGGGAACTGAATGAGCTTAAGACATATGCTGAACGAATCTGTGGTAATATTCGCAATACCTGATAATAAGTATGCATCCTGGACCTGGCCAGGAAAAATAGTTGCCATGTAATAAAAATAGTGTTAAAATACATGGTACAGCGAAGAAAGAGAAAGTAATCTGTTTGCAGACTTATAGAGAGTGCCGGAAGGGTGGAACCGGAACAGTATCAAATAGATGAAGTTCGCTCTGGAGCTATTCTGGTGAAGAGATGTAGTCAGAACGTTTTCCGCGTTAGGGAGTTAATTAAGTAAAAATTAGGGTGGTACCGCGAACCGCAAGTTATTTGCCTTCGCCCCTAGCTATGGGGGCGAGGGCTTTTTTGTTGTTCTGCTCCCGGATAGATAAAGGAGGATAATATGGAAGAAAAGATTGAACAGCTGCGGCAGGAAGCTGCTCAGGCTGTAAAACAGGCAGTAAGCAGCCTTGGAGATCTGAATGACATCAGAGTCAAGTATCTGGGCAAAAAAGGTGAATTAACCAGTATCCTGAGAGGTATGGGACAGCTGTCCAAGGAGGATCGCCCTCGTATTGGTCAGATTGTTAATGAGGCTCGTCAGCAGCTGGAACAGCTGATTGCAGAGAAAAATGAAGAGCTGCGGGAGAAGGAGCTTCAGAAGCGTTTGGCAAATGAGAAGATTGACGTTACTCTGCCAGGACGCCGTGCACCTCGTGGTCATATCCATCCATTGACTATGACCTTGATGGAAATCAAAAATATCTTTATGAAGATGGGCTTTACTGTGGAAGTAGGCCCAGAAATCGAGAAGGAGTATTATAACTTTGAGGCATTGAACCTGCCTAAGGATCATCCAGCTCGGGATATGCAGGATTCTTTCTATATTAATGAAGATATTCTCATGCGTTCCCAGACCTCTCCTGTACAGGCTAGAACTATGGAGGCTCATGAGCCTAATAGTCCAATCCGTATGATTGCTCCTGGTCGTGTATATCGTCGTGATGATTATGATGCTACCCATTCTCCAATGTTTACCCAGATTGAGGGTATGGTTATTGATAAGGGCATCAGCCTGGCTGATTTGAAGGGCACCTTGGAGAACTTCCTAAAGCAGATTTTCAATGACAAGGTAAAGGTGCGTTTCCGTCCAAGCTTCTTCCCATTTACTGAGCCTAGTGCTGAGGTAGATATTTCCTGCGTTATGTGTCAGGGTAAGGGCTGCCGTGTCTGCAAGGGTACTGGCTGGCTGGAGATTCTTGGCTCTGGTATGATTCATCCAAATGTATTAAGAATGAGTGGCTATGATCCTGAAAAGGTTAGTGGCTTTGCCTTTGGCCTTGGTGTAGAGCGTATTGCTATGCTGCGTTATGGTATTGAGGATCTGCGTTTGTTCTATGACAACGATTTGAGATTCTTGAAGCAGTTCTGGTAATAGGGAGGATTGAGAAAATGCAGGTATCTATAAAATGGCTTCATGATTATATAGATTTCACAGAAACCGCCGAGGAATTGGCTGATAAGCTGACTATGGCCGGGATTCCTGTGGAAAATGTTATTCGTGCCGATGAAGGACTGGAAAAGGTTGTTACCGGCAAGGTAGAAAATATCGTTCCTCATCCAGATTCTGATCATATGTTTATTACCACCATGAATGTAGGTGGAGCTGAGCCTGTACAGATTGTTACTGGTGCTCAGAATGTTCATCAGGATGATATTGTTCCTGTAGCAATGGTAGGTGCTAAGCTGCCAACAGGCCAGAAAATATCCAAGGGTAAGCTTCGTGGTGTACCATCTAATGGCATGCTGTGTTCTGCCGATGAGTTGAAGCTGGACACCACCAATATGACAGAAGAGCAGCTTAACGGCATTTATATTCTGCCAAAGGATACTCCGGTTGGTGTAGCAGTTACAGAGGTTCTTGGCCTGGATGATGTGGTTTTGGAATTTGAGCTGACAGCTAACAGAGGGGATTGCTTTAGTGTCTTTGGTCTGATTCGCGAGGTGGCTATTCTTACTGGCAATAAGCCAAAGTGGCCAGAAATCAAGGTTAATGAGGATGATGCTGCCAAGGCTGCTGATATGATTAAAATCGGCATTGAGGCTCATGATCTGTGCAGCCGCTTCTCCAGTCGTGTATTGAAAAATGTAAAAATTGGTCCTTCTCCAAAGTGGATGCAGCAGCGTTTGGATGGTGCTGGTATCCGTGCTATCAATAATGTAGTTGATGTTACCAATTTCGTTATGGTAGAGCTGGGGCAGCCTATGCATGCTTATGATTATGATGAAATTGCTGGTCATAGTCTGGTAGCCCGCAAGGCTGTAGCAGGGGAAAACCTGCATACTCTGGATGATTCCCAGCGTTTGGCCAAGGGTACAGAACTGGTTATTGCTGATGCTGAAAAGGCAGCTGGCTTGGCTGGTGTTATGGGTGGCTTGGAAACTGAGGTTACTGAGAAAACTACCACTATTGTACTGGAAGCAGCTTGCTTTAATGGCCCTAGCATCCGTCGTACATCCAGAGGCTGCGGTCTGCATTCTGAGGCATCTGGACGATTTGAGCGTGGCACCGATGTAACAGGTACTATTCGTGCCCTGGATAGAGCAGCCCAACTGCTGCAGGATATGGGGGCTTGTACTGTAACTCAGGGTGTGGTAGATGTATATCCAACAACTAAGGAGCCTGTTTATGTAAAATTCACTCCTGAGCAGATTAACAATCGTTTGGGAACTGATTTGCCAGCAGAGAAAATGATTGATATTCTGGAGAAGCTTTATTTCAAGGTTTCTGAGGCTGGTAATGGTGTATATAGTGTAGAAGTACCATCTTGGCGCAATGATGTAACCTTTATGGAGGATCTCTCTGAGGAAATAGCTCGCATCTACGGCTTTGACAATATTCATTCTACTACGCCACGAGGCAATGTTACTCAGGGTGGCCAGAAGCCTGCCCAGATTTTTGAGGACAGATTGAAGCTGACTTTGAGCCATATGGGCCTTAGCGAGGAGGTTTCCTTCAGCTTTACTAACCCTGATATCTTTGACAAGATGGAAATACCACAGGAAAGCTATCTTCGCAAGGCTATTCCTATTATGAATCCACTGACTGATGAATTCCCATTGGTGCGTACTACTCTGTTAGGCAGCATTTTGGAAAATGCAGTTCGCAATCTGTCCCGCAAGAACGAGGATATTAAGATTTTTGATGTAGCGCCTGTATTTTATCCAAAGGCTCTGCCGTTGACTGAACTGCCAAGAGAGGTTGTAAAGGTAGCTGGCTTTATGACAGGTCGTCGCAATCCTGTAGGCTGGAGCAATGACAGCGATATGATTGATTTCTATGATGCCAAGGGTATTGTAGAGGATTTGTTGGAGATTCTCTCCATCAAACGTTATCAGGTAGAGGCAGGAGAATATACTGCTATGCATCCTGGTAAGACAGCTCTCTTCAAGAAGGGCAAGGAGGTAATCGCTGCTGTAGGTGAACTGCATCCAAAGGTGGCTGAGAACTTTGGTATTACCAAAAAGGCTTATATCTTTGAGATGGATCTTCTGACCTTGATGAAGTATAAATCCGAAAAGACCAAGACAGAGGCTCTGCCTAAATATCCTGGTATTTGTCGGGATCTGGCTATGCTGGTGGATGAAAATGTCAGCGCAGCTGAGATTGAGCGCACTATTGCCAAAAATGGCGGTGAGTACTTTACGGATGTTACTCTCTTTGATGTATATCAGGGCAAGCAGGTGGCAGCAGGTAAGAAGTCTATGGCCTTCAATATTCAGTTCCAGTCCAATGATAAGACCTTGACTGATGCTGATGCAGATCAGGGCTTTAAACAGATTCTGGAGGCTGTAAAGAAGGAGTTTGACGCAGAGCTGAGAGGTTGATTCCTATGGCAAAAAAAGCAGAAGTAGTCATCCTTGGTAATCGTTATAAGCTGACCACTGATAGGGATGAAGAAGGCTGGCTGGAAAAGCTGGCTGAGGATTTTAATGGGAGAGTGGATAAAATCGCCGGCGGCAGTCGGCGATTCAATCCCCTAAATGTCAGCATCCTTATTGGCCTCCAGTTGGAAGAGGAAATGTACAATCTGAAGCAGGAGGCGCGTCAGGCTTATGAAAGAATCAAGCAGCAGCACGAAGATATTGTCAAACAGCAAAAGACTCAAAGTGAAAAGCTGTTAGCTGAACAAAAGGCTGAATACGAGGCCAAACTGCTAAAGGAGCGCAAATCCTATGAGGCAAGGATGTCAGCCCAAAGTTCTCAGTATAGCAGCTCTATGCAGGAACTGCGGGACAGACACGCCCAGGAAATAACCAGACAGCAGCAGGAGCATGCGGCTGATATGGCTAATCTAAAGTCTAGTCAGGAAGCAGCCCTGACAGAACTGCAGGCTTCCAAGGAACGGCAGGTTACAGCTCTGCAGAATGAGCTGAATAGCAAGTCCTCTCAACAGGCAGATGCCTTGAAGGAATTGCAGGCGAAATATGATAAGCTGCAAAAGGACTATGATGAATTAATGGAGCTGCTGGAGGATGCCTAGTAAGCTGCAATCAGGAGAAGTGGTTGCAGTGCTTCCCAAACCATCAGGTTGCAGTATAGAAAAGTAATATAAAAAGACCATTGTGGCAACTGTAATGTTTAGTATTTCCAAAGGGTTCAAAATCTAAGGAGGCTAGAACGCAGAAACAGGAACTATAATGGTCTTTTAGCATATTGTACATATTTTTATCTATTTTGGGCGACTTGGCCAAGGCCAGAAGCAGGTAGTAAGGGCACTTGAATAGCTCTGCCTGAAGGAAGTGGGCCATCTATAGGCAGGCTGTTAATGTCAGAGATGGCTTCCACTAGCTTTTCTCTGTCGTCCTCATTAACAGTATATCTTTCGGCAATAGTAAGCAGAGTATCACCTGTACGGGTGGTAACAGTATCAAAGCTGCTACATCTAAGATATTCATTGTTTAAATGCAATGGGCTGAAAGCCGCAAAGAAAATTAAAGAGATAACTAATATTTTTTTCATGGTGAACAGCTCCTTTAACAGCTAATTTTTGTCTGTTGTTAATGGTGTGTCGCTGGAAGTCTTAAACGCAGAAGATAAAATGACACGTATTATCTACGAAAAGACTTTTGAGAAACCTTTTTTCCGGAAAGAGAAGTTCGCAACATGTTTGTTTGACTATATAATAACACGAAGTAATGTTCTTGACAAGTATTTTCGAAACAAATTTACGAAATTTTTATAGCAAAAAACAATAAAGTGTATTTTTGTAAATAAATCTTGCAACTAATTACGGCAAATACTATAATGAGAAATGGTACTTTAAAAGAAATAAAAAATTTCTTTAAATACAGGAGGGTTACTATGATTAAATTGACTATGCCGGATGGATCTATCAGAGAAGCAGAGGCAGGTATTACTGCCCTGGAGTTGGTAAAGTCTATCAGCAACAGCCTGGCTAAGAAAGTTTTGGCTGTAAGTATTGATGATAAAGTTATGGATTTGACAACAGTATTGGACAAGGATGCTGCTGTTCAGTTTTTGACCTTTGAGGATGAAGGGGGACGTCATGCCCTCCGTCATACTGCATCTCATATTCTTGCTCAGGCTGTGAAGCGTCTGTACAAGGATGAAAATGTTCAGCTGGCTATTGGTCCTGCTATTGAAAATGGTTTCTATTATGATATTGACATGGAGAAGCGCCTTACCGATGAGGATTTGAAGGAAATCGAGAAGGAAATGCACAAGATTGTCAAGGAGAACCTGAAGCTGGAGCGTAAGCTGGTTAGCCGTCAGGAAGCTCTGGATATGTTCACCAAGGCTGGTGAGAACTACAAGGTAGAGCTGATTAATGATTTGCCAGAGGATGCAGAGATTTCTCTGTATGTTCAGGGTGAGTTTACTGACCTTTGTGCAGGCCCGCATGTAGTTTCTACAGGCAAGGTAAAGGCTTTGAAGTTGCAGAGTGTGGCTGGTGCTTACTGGCGTGGCAGTGAAAAGAACAAGATGCTGCAGCGTATCTATGGTACTGCCTTTGAGAAAAAGGATGATTTGGATGCTTATCTGAAGATGTTGGAGGAGGCTGCCAAGCGTGACCATCGCAAGCTGGGCAAGGAGCTGGATCTCTTTAGCATTCATGAGGAAGGCCCAGGCTTCCCATTCTTCCACCCCAATGGCATGATTGTCCGCAATGAGCTGATTAATTACTGGCGTGAGGTACATCGCCGTTATGGTTATCAGGAAATCAGCACTCCTATGATTCTGAATCGCGAGCTGTGGGAGCGTTCCGGTCACTGGGCTCATTACAAGGAAAATATGTATTTCACTCAGATTGATGGCGAGGAATACGCTATTAAGCCTATGAACTGCCCAGGCGGTATGCTGGTATACAAGACTCAGCAGCACAGCTATCGTGATTTGCCTCTGCGTGCCGGCGAGTTGGGTTTGGTACATCGTCATGAGCTGTCCGGTGCTCTACATGGTTTGTTCCGTGTGCGTAACTTCACTCAGGATGATGCTCATATCTTTATGATGCCAAATCAGATTGAAGAAGAGATTCAGAATGTTATTAACCTCTTTGATGAGGTATATAGTACATTTGGCTTAACCTATCATGCTGAACTGTCCACACGTCCAGAGGATTCCATGGGTTCCGATGAAATGTGGGAGCTGGCTACCAATGGCCTCCGCAATGCCTTGGAGCATCGTGGTTTGGACTATGTGGTTAACGAGGGCGATGGTGCTTTCTATGGTCCAAAGATTGATTTCCATCTGAAGGATTCCATTGGCCGTACCTGGCAGTGTGGTACTATCCAGCTGGATATGCAGCTGCCTGAGAAGTTTGACCTGACCTATATTGGTGAGGATGGCCAGAAACATCGTCCAGTTATGATTCATCGTGTAGTATATGGCTCTATTGAGAGATTCATCGGTATCCTTATTGAGAACTATGCTGGTGCATTCCCAACCTGGCTGGCTCCAGTACAGGCAAAGATTCTGCCTATTACTGATAAGCATATGGATTACGCCTTTGAATTGAAGAAGAAGATGTTTGATTTGGGGCTTAGAGTAGAGGTAGACGACCGCAATGAAAAGGTTGGCTACAAGATGCGTGAGGCTCAGGTTAAGAAGATTCCATATATGCTGGTAGTTGGCGATCAGGAAATGGAGTCTGGTACTGTTAATATGCGTCGTCATGGTGAGAAGGAAACCACTACCATGACTGTTGACGAGTTTATTCAGTATATCCAGAAAAATATTGCTGAAAAATCTCAGAAATATTAATTTTGGGTGTTGACATATCCTAAAGGGTATGCTATTATAATGCAAGTGATTGAAGCAGAAGGCGCCACCTTCTCACCTGATGGCTGCAGGCCATGCAGGTAAGTGTTGAATGCTTATGGAGGTGGCTTTGTGCCGCCTCCATTTTTTGTTGGCGGATCTGCTGACACTGCCGTTGAAATATCTATCAGGAGGTGTATTTAAATAGCTAAGGAAATTGCAAGAATCAATGAGGAAATCCGGGTTCGTGGCGGAGAGATCCGTGTAACAGATGTTGAGGGACAGACTCTCGGTATTATGCAGGTGCGTGATGCATTGCACATGGCCATGGAACAGCATCTGGATCTAGTGGAGATTGCTCCAAAGGCAAAGCCACCTGTTTGCCGCATCATGGACTTTGGCAAATATAGATATGAACAGCAGAAGCGGGAGAAGGAAGCCCGTAAGAAGCAGAAGGTTATCTCTATCAAAGAGGTAAAGCTGCGTCCAAACATTGAGCAGCATGATTTTGACGTCAAGCTGAAGAACGCCGTTCGTTTTCTGGAAGAGGGAAACAAGGTCAAGGTTACTATTATGTTCCGTGGCCGTGAGCTGTCTCATCCAGAGCTGGGCCGTGAGATTCTCGGCCGGGTTGCTGAACAGCTAGAGGATTCAGTATCTATTGAAAGAGATGCTAAGCTTGAAGGTAAAAATATGATTATGATTTTGGCCCCAAAGGCCCCATCTAAGGGAGGAAAACAGTAATGCAGAAGATGAAGACTCGCAGAGCTGCTGCAAAGCGCTTTACTTTAACTGGTAGTGGCGAAATTAGAAGAAACAAGGCTTATAAGAGCCACATTCTGGAGAAGAAGTCTCCAAAGCGTAAGCGCAATCTGCGTAAGGCTGCTCTGGTAGTTGCTGCAGATAAGAAGCGCGCTATGAAGTGCCTGCCATACGCATAATATCGTTGTAGAAGCTTGAATTTGAGGAGGATAAGAACATGCCAAGAGTTAAAACTGGTGTGACTGCACATAGAAGACATAAGAAGATTTTGAAGCTGGCTAAGGGCTATAAGGGTTCCAAGAGCAAGCAGTTTAAGAAGGCTAATGAGACCGTTATGAAGGCTCTCTACTATGCACGTCGCGATCGTCGTGCCAAGAAGGGTGTTTTCCGTCGTCTCTGGATTGCTCGTATCAACGCTGCCGCTCGTGCTAATGGTATTTCCTACAGCCGCCTGATTGCTGGCCTGACCAAGGCTGGTGTTGAGGTAAACCGTAAGATGCTGGCTGACCTGGCTATCAGTGATGCAAATGCATTTGCACAGTTGGTTGCTGTTGCTAAGGAAAACCTCTAAGAGAGAAATTAGGAGCTGCTTCGGCAGCTCTTTTTTTGTAAGTTGGGGTGTATGAATTGCAGAAATTATCTATGAAGGAAATGTTTTCCGTTGGTTTTATGGTTTTTTCCATATTTTTTGGAGCAGGTAATCTTATTTTTCCGCCTTTACTGGCTCAGAATGCTGGTACTAATTATCCTATGGCTGTAATAGGCTTTCTTACTACAGGTATAGGTTTACCACTGTTGGGATTAATTGCTATAGTTAAATTTAGTGGCAAATATACTGAATTAGTGGAACAAAGGGTTCATCCTTGGTTTCGTATAATTACCTTTGGACTTTTATATTTGGCTATTGGACCATTGTTTGCTGTGCCAAGAACAGGAGCTGTTTCTTTTGAAATTGGTATTAGACCTTTTTTGCCAGTAGATTTTATGGCGGAAGGACAGTATATATATACAGCCATATTTTTTATTCTGACTTATTTCTTTGCAGCCAATCCAAGCCGCTTGGTAGATACAGTAGGTAAAGTACTCAGTCCTGTATTGTTGCTATTTCTGTGTGTGCTTTTCGTCAGGACATTTTATGCTCCAATTGGCGAAATTCTGCCACCGGTAGATCAATATGTAGATGCTCCTTTTGCTTCTGGGTTTACAGATGGTTATTTAACTATGGATTTGCTGGCAGCCTTGGCAGTAGGTGGTTTGGCCATTTCTGCTGTTAAAGCCAAAGGGGTAACTGAGCAAAAGGCTATTTACAGAACTTGTATCAAGGCTTGTTTAGTGGCTATTGTGCTTATGGGAACTGTATATACTGCTCTTGCTTATTTAGGTGCTACCTGCCCATCTGTATTGGGGTATTCAGCTAATGGAGGTATTATACTTTCTTCTGCCACCTATGTATTCTTTGGGGATGCAGGCAAGCTGGTATTGGCTTTTATTATTGGCTTCGCTTGTTTGACCACTAGCATTGGTGTCAGTGCAGCTTTTGCCAGCTATTATCAGTATGTGTCTGATGGTAGATTGGGATATAAAAAGCTGCTGCTGGGTGCTACCTTATTCAGCTATTGGGCTGCTAATATGGGTTTAACAGAGCTGATTCGCATTTCTGTGCCATTCTTGGTGGCGCTTTATCCAATTTTTATAGTCTTGGTAATATTGTCTCTTTGTGATGATGCATTTCAGGGAAGCTCCCTGGTCTATCGTCTAAGCATAGGTATGACCTTGCCTTTCAGTATTATGGATGGCTTGCAGGCAGCAGAGCTTCCATTGCCAGGTGTCCATGATTTCCTCGTGGCTTATCTGCCGCTTTATAGTGTTAATCTTGGTTGGTTATTGCCAGCTTTGGCAGGAGCTATAGTGGGAATGTTGTGGAATCAGATGCACAAGAGCCATCAGCCTGCCTAAAAAACGATTACGTCGGATTTTTTTACAAAGTCCGGCGTTCTTTTTTTTATAATTTAGCAGGATTTTGAATATTTTTGTTGAAATATATATGTATCAGAAAGGTGTGATTTATATGAACAAGATTATTACTATAAGTCGTGAATTCGGTAGTGGCGGTCGTGAATTTGGTTGTCGCTTGGCGGAAAATCTCGGTATTAAATACTATGATAAAGAAATTATATCCAAAATAGCCAGTAAGGCAGATTTGTCTGAGGGATATGTTAAGGAGGTAGTAGAGAAGCGCCCTATGCCTTTGTTCCCAATGACCATTGGTGCTACTTTTGCAGCGGTAGGGGTGTATTATCCTCTTATGGTGGAGGAATCTGTTTATACAGCTCAAACTGAGGTGTTGCAGGAGCTGGCAGAGCAGTCTGACTGTGTTATTGTTGGCCGCTGTGCTGACTATATTCTGCGGGATTATAATCCATATAAGATTTTCATCTATGCAGATATGCCTTCCAGGATTGCCAGATGTATGGAAAGAGCTACCCCGGAGGAAAAGCTGACAGAAAAAGAAATGAAGAAGAAAATCAATAATGTTGATGAGAGTCGTGCTAAATACTATGATTTTTACACAGGTCAGAAATGGGGGGCACGCCAGAATTACAATGTCTGCATTAATACTACTGATATGGATATCAAAAAGCTGGCAGAAGCATATAGTCATATGCTAAAATAAAACAGAGTGATGATAAGACCTCCGGAAGAGATAGGAAATTTCTACCGGAGGCTTGTATTAAGGAAGGAGCATACATTGAAGGAATTGGAGCGTATTGAAAGCTCTGCTAATAGCAAGCTAAAGCAGGTAAACAAGCTGCATAATCATAAATATCGCAAGGAAGAAAATCTTTTTGTGGCAGATGGAATACGTTTGGCTGAAATGGCCATCCAGGCTCAGTGGCCTGTAAAATTTGCCTTGGCTGCTACAGAATCTTTGAATAACCCAAGGGTGATTAAAGCGGTAGAGGAGCTGCAGGAAAGAAAATGCCCTGTCTATGAGCTGTCACAGGACCTGTATAGCAAGGTATCAGATACTGTTAATGGTCAGGGGTTGCTGTTGGTTATGGGACAGCGCCTTTTTACCTGGCAGGAGGTACTGACTGGCAAGGAGGGGGAAGCTCCTTTGTTGGCTGTTCTTGATGGGATTCAGGACCCTGGCAATGCTGGTAATATTATTCGTACTGCTGATGCCTTAGGTTGTACAGGTGTAATCTGCCTGACAGGTACGGTAGATTTGTTTAGTGACAAGGTGGTACGGGCTTCTATGGGCTCTATATTCAATATTCCTTTTTTGGATAATGTGTCCAGGGACACCTTTGTAGATGCCTGTCATGATAATGATGTTATTATGGTGGCTACAGCCCTGGATAAGCTTTCTCTTAAGCATTATATGGCTGAGTATAACAGCCCTACAGCAGTGGTATTTGGCAACGAGGGCAATGGGGTTTCCCAAGAGCTGATGGAGGCGGTGGACCGCAAGGTGTACATTCCTATGTCTGGCAAGGCAGAGTCCTTAAATGTGGCCTCAGCAGCAGCCATTGTACTCTATGAGGCTAATCGTCAAAGAGCTATCCTCTAAAAATAAGCGTAAAAAAGGTACTATTCAGATTAGATATGGTAATCTGAATAGTACCTTTTTGAATTTAGCTGGAATTAGCATCTATTACTAATGGTAATTTAGCTAATGGTTACTGATGGGCGATCTAGAACCGTAGACAAAACTATAATGGAATGGGTTTTGCTAACGCCTGGCTGGGCCTTGAGGCGATTCAAAAGCTCTGCCAAGGTAGAGGTGTTGCTGGTTTGTACCTTTAGGGTATATTCATAGTTACCAGTAATCCGGAAGCATTCCTTAACATCCCGTTCTGTAGAAACATAATTTACAAAAGCATCTGCATTGCGCTGAAGCTTAAAGCCAATCTGAACCAATGCCATGAGCTGCTTATCTACTAATGAAGGATTCAGCATGGCGGTGAATTTCTGAATAACACCAGAGGACTCTAAACGCTTAACACGCTCGCTAACAGCTGGCATGGATAGAGAAACAGCTTCGCTAAGGCTGGAAATAGTAGCTCGGCCATTAGCCTGCAGTAAGCGTAGAAGTTCCTTATCTATTTTGTCCAATTTGTACATGAAATCAACTCCTATACCGTAGATGGAATGAATATTGCTAGGATTGTACAATACATTTGTTATTATTATAAAGGTTATAGCTTCAAAAGTAAATAAATATTTTGTTTTTACTACAGAAAAGAGCAGGTAGGATTTTGTTTGTCCTAACCTGCTCTTAACAAAATACTAATATGCTCTTAACAATGTAAGTACAATATCTTTAAATTATGATTCTTTGCGAAGCACAGTTACCCGTAGGAAGAGGAACAGGAAGATGGCTGCAAAAACAAATCCCATTGGATAGCTGATAGTTGTTGGCAGCTGTAATCCTTCCTTAGCCTGCAAAATATAGGTGGTAGTTACCACTGACATAAAGGTAGCAGGAATAGCCGCTACAAGATATGCCTTAGAACCTTTGAACTTACGATACATATATACTGCACCAGTCCAAAGAACAATCATAGCCAGAGTCTGGTTGGTCCAGGCGAAATAACGCCATACAATGGTGAAATTAATCTGGGAAAGCAAACCGCCTACAGCCAGCAGAGGTACAGCCAGATACAAGCGCCTGGTCTTGTTGCTCTGATCCAGACCAATCCAGTCAGCCAAAGTCAAACGAGCGGAACGGAAAGCGGTATCACCAGAAGTAATAGGGCAGGCAATTACGCCCAGCATAGCCATAACAGCACCAGCATAACCCATAAAGCCAACGCAGATTTCGTAAACAGCCTTATTCTGACCAACATCAGCCATAGCCTGCATCAAACCACCAGTGCTTTCATAGAAGGTAACACCAGCAGCAGCCCATACCAGAGCAATAACACCCTCAGCTACCATAGCACCGTAGAATACAGGACGAGCCATATGCTCATTCTTCAGGCAGCGAGCCATCAAAGGAGACTGAGTGGAGTGGAAACCAGATACAGCACCACAAGCAACAGTAATGAACATCAGAGGCCAGATAGGCAGATCCTTTGGATGCAGGTTCTGCAAGGTGATTTCAGGCATGGTATGACCGCCTACGCCAGCCAGCATGGCAAACATAATACCAAAAGCCATAATCAACAGGCAGGCACCAAATAATGGATAGAAACGAGCAATCAAAGTATCAATTGGCAACAGGGTAGCCAAGAAGTAGTAAGCCAAAACAACTAACAGCCACATGGTTGGATCCATGCCAGTCAGCATTGCCAGCAGATTAGCAGGACCAGTCATAAATACAGTACCTACCAGAACCAGCAATACAACGGAGAAGAGACGCATAAGCTGCAGCATGAATTTGCCAAGATAGTGACCTACAACCTCGGAGATACTCTTACCGTTTTCACGGAGAGAAATCATACCGGACATGTAATCGTGCACACCGCCGGCAAAGATTGTTCCGAATACAATCCAAAGATAAACGCTTGGCCCCCAAAGTGCACCGCCCAGAGCACCGAAGATTGGACCGAGCCCGGCGATATTCAAAAGCTGAATCATAAATACCTTCCAAGTAGGAAGCGGAATGTAGTCAACACCATCATTAATACGCACAGCAGGTGTTGGCTCGTCAGTTGGTTTGAAGATTGTGTCCACCAGCTTACCATAAACCAGGAAGCCGATAATCAGCATAGCCAAACAACCGAGGAATGAATACATAAATATACCCCCTTAAAATAATACCAATCATCCTTATGGATAAGGAAATGCTTCATCAATGCAGTTTGCTCAAATGAATTTTCTTTTACCTATAAGGGTACAGCTGTTAATCACTGTACAAAATGATGATAAAAAATATTTATTACGACATAATAATAACACTATTGATGGAAAATGTCAAAAAATTCTCAATAAAAACAAGCAAATCAGATTAGGGTAATTAAGCTGTGCAGGATTTATATTTATGAATATAAGCTTTGAGCATTTTGAAAATGACATATGTCAAAAATTTAGTTGACATTAACTAAACAACTATTATAAGATTAGTATAAGTTACAAAGAGTAGTATTAAAGGAGGAAATATTATGGCAGTTATAAATATTACTAAGGATAATTTCCAGCAGGAGGTAGTGGCAGCCTCTCAGACTGTATTGGTGGATTTCTGGGCAACCTGGTGTGGTCCTTGCCAGATGATGGGCCCGATTTTGGATGAGCTGGCCACTAAGCATCCTGAAATCAAGGTAGGAAAAATCAATGTGGACGAACAGCCAGAGCTGGCAACGCAATTCAAGATAGATGCCATTCCTGCATTGATAGTATTTAAGGGTGGTAAGGCTGCGGCTCAAACTGTAGGCCTACAGCCTATAGAGAATATTGAGCAGCTACTCTAAGATAGCTCGCTATGGCTAGACCAACAAAATGCCGGCGCATTTGTCATATGCCACTGGTGCAGGAATTTATGCCGACAGGCCAGATAGAAGATGAGCCGATTATTCTAAATCTGGATGAATATGAAGCTATCCGCCTTATGGACAGGGAAGGTATGTCCCAGCAGGAATGCAGCAAGCGCATGGGCGTGGCTAGGACTACAGTGCAGAAAATCTATGAAGCAGCTCGTCGCAAGGTGGCTGATGCCTTGGTAGAAGGCAGGCCTCTCAAAATTCAAGGTGGAGATTTTCAGCTTTGCGAGGGTAATGATTGTCTGGAGCAGGAATGTTTCAAACGCTGTGGACATGGTTGTTATTGTGGCAAACACTGCTGTCATCACAAGCAGATATAAAAGAAAAACATGATGATTACACAAAGCGGAGTGATAATTTTGGCTTTGATGCATATCATCATGTTTTTTTATTGGTAATCGATAGTGAGATTTGTCTTTTTTGCAGGCAACTAAAAAAGTTCTTTTTTATGAATATGCCATATCTTAAATTATATACCTTGCTAATTTGTGAACTTTGATTAAAGTAAAATTGCAAAGAGGATAACTGTAGTAATACAATTGATTAACATGCCAAGGAAAGTAATTGATAAAACGCTTGGTTTTTTTAAAGTTAAGAAATCCGTTACAGAGTAATACATTTTTGTAAGAAATACATTAGGCATATGAGCTTCAGAATTATACATAGTAGTATGTGTTATGCTGCTATCATGTGGGAAATAGCCAGAAGAAAGGTTGTTTTCTATAATTCCGTCTGGATTCGAACGTATATAACTATGTACGTATTCTGTATGTCCGTTCGGCATAGTTCTCCAATATCCGTTCACATGATGGTATCCATCGGGTGGAGGAATAACATTGTCATGAGGGGTAACATCAACGGTATGTGCATCTCCCATCATTCCATCAAAATGCATAACTTTTAAAAATGGTAAAATTAAAGCTATGATAACCAAAGGGATAGTTCCCATAATAGACAGTGCTGTTTCAGATTTATAGCCATTGCAATACAACCAATATAATAATATCTGAAAAAATAAAGCTGTAAAAAAATATGGAGTCGTAATATGCAGTAAATGGAATAAATGAATTATATATGGATTATAAATGCCAAGTGCATTAAGTATAGTTCCTGGAATATAGAGAAGATATTGAGTTAGTAAATTAGAAATATAAATAAGCGACATTGAAGAATGTGGAGAGTCAAATAGTTGAAATGCGGTAGCATAAAGCATTATTCCACAGATAACAGGTCTCCAATTAGTTATAACATAGTTTATTCTCATAAAAAACAATACTGCCATAATTATAAAAGCTATTGGGGCTAAAAATGGCAAAGCAGCTAAAATTCCTGCAACTAGAACAGATATAATTATCATATTATATATCATAGTTCCACCAGTAAGAAGTAAAAATATTGTAAAAAATGCTAACACATACCAATCGGTATAGTGAAAATGTAAATAAATTAAGAAAAAGTAAAATGAAAATATGGCAAAAATATTTATTTTACTTTTTAATTGAGAGTAAACAAAATATTCCATAAAAAACTTGTACGATGTCGTTAGAAGCAAAACATCATATCTTCCTTTCTTTTTAATGTTGTGTTTTAATATATTAGGGAGAATGATTTTCATGATTTACGTTGACATAGATATTACCCAATTTAACCATTTTGCCAAGGATATGTATTCTGATGACAAAATACTCATTGATTCGTTCAAATTCTTGAATGACGCTGATGGCTTCCAACTTCTTGTCTCAAAACTTAATTCCTTAAATAAAGACAACATCATCGTTGCGGATCTCCTAATAATAAACATTATATATTATAGCAGAATCAATAGACAATGCAATAAAAAAGATATATCGACATATTATGAAATTTTGGCGAAATATCTAAACTAGAAGATTAAGATATAGAAATATGAAACATAGGCCCAGAAGGATATGGCTGTAACTAGGAGGCAAATGTAAGCCAGACTAAGAATGGCATCCCTATGAGCCGAAGGCCATCTCATAAGCAGCCAGCGGGGAGATACAGTATAGCAGGCTGCGGCAAGGGCACTAAGGATACCCCAGAAAATGGAACCTCCTACAGCCAGTATAATTCCTTTTAGTCTATTGGAAAGTGTCATCATAAATCACCCTTTAAAGCTAGTTAATCCCCATATACACTACAACAAATACGTTTATTTGTCCAATACTAATTTAGTCAATAGTATACGCAAAAAAGGGTTGAAGTTAGTTTTACAATCGTAGATTTTTAAAATAACGAAATTTTTTTCAAAAAAGTGTTGACAATGATTAGTTTCCCCTCTATAATAATCAATGTTGCGAGGCGCTAAGGCCTCAGAAAAATGTCTCACTAGCTCAACTGGTAGAGCATCTGACTCTTAATCAGCAGGTTCGGAGTTCGAGTCTCCGGTGGGACACCATTTGAGATATACAGGTTGGAACGTGCTTCTAACCTGTTTTTTTTGTATATATGATTGTTTCAAGGAGGATATCTATGCGCATATTGATTACTAATGATGACGGCATTCAATCTCCCGGTCTGGAAGCCCTGGTCAAGGTACTGCATAAGGAGCATCAGGTGATTGTGGCAGCCCCTGCTTCTCAGCAAAGTGCCAAGGCTCATGCTATTACCGTAAGAGAACGGCTATATGTGGAGGAATATGCTCCACTGCAGGAGGCTTATGGCATCAAGGCTTTGGCCATTAGCGGTACGCCAGCAGATACTGTCAAGCTGTATGTAGAAGGGATTATTCAAAGGAATCCTGCTCTGAAGCCGGATTTGGTTATTTCTGGCATTAATGATGGCTCCAATGTAGGTACGGATATTCTTTATTCTGGCACTATTGGTGCCGCTACTGAGGGATATGTGCAGGGCGTTAATGGTTTGGCAGTGTCTCTAGACTATAATGCAGAATATGATTTTGAAGTAGTGGCCAAGGAAATTGCAGCTAGGTTGCAGTTGCTTTTCCCTGTAGGCTGTGGCAAAACCCTTTTGAATATAAATTTCCCAAAAAGATTGGCTCAGCAGCCAAAATGGCTGTGGTGCCGTCAGGGAGTAAGGGATTATGCCAATGCCTATCAGCCCCATCACGATGAAAATGGCAGACTATATTATGTAGTTGGTGGTGGTCCCTTGGATGGAGGAAATCCAGAGGATACTGATGTTATGGTTACCTTGGCAGGAAATATTGCGGTAACCCCTCTTCAGCTGGAGAGAACCAAATATGAGAATCTCTGCCCAGGCACGGAATTAAATATGTAGAAAATATTATTTTCCCTGACTACAACTTGGTAGGGAACTATGTTATAATACAAACATAAAGAGAACAAGAGATACATAGGAGGAATGTAGACAATGAATTCTGTAGAGAAATCCAAAATCAAAGATATTAATTTGGCACCATCTGGTCATGATAAAATAAACTGGGTAAAGAATTTTATGCCAGTAATGAATGCTATTGAAAAGGAGTATTCCGTATCCAAGCCTTTTGCTGGTATTCGCATGGTTATGACCATGCATTTGGAGGCAAAGACCGCTTATTTGGCTCTGGTATTGCAGGCTGCCGGGGCGGAGGTTATTGCTACAGCTTCCAATCCTTTGTCCACTCAGGATGATGTTTGTGCAGCTTTGGTAGAGGATGGGGTAACTGTTTTTGCTCATCATGGCTGTGATATGGACGAATACGATGCTTATATTGATATGGCACTGGATTGTGAGCCTGATATTATTATGGATGATGGCGGTGATTTGATTTATCGTCTCCACAATCAGCGCCGTGAGCTGCTGCCAAAGATTATTGGTGGTTCTGAGGAAACTACTACTGGCGTCATTCGCGATAGAGCATTGGAGGCCGCTGGCAAGCTGGAATTCCCTATGATGGCTGCTAACGATGCTTATTGCAAGTATCTCTTTGACAATCGTTATGGCACAGGCCAGTCCACCTGGGAAGGCATTATGCGGGCCACTAATCTGGTAATTGCAGGCAAGACTGTAGTTATTGCTGGTTATGGCTGGTGTGGCAAGGGTGGCGCTATGCGTGCCAAGGGCTTGGGTGCCAATGTTATCATTACCGAGGTGGATCCAATCAAGGCTATTGAGGCTGTTTTCGATGGTTTCCGGGTAATGCCTATGGATGAGGCTGCCAAGATTGGTGATATTTTCCTGACTCTTACCGGTGATAAGGATATTCTGCGGAGCTGGCACTATGAGTCCATGAAGGATGGAGCTGTTATGGCCAACTCTGGTCACTTTGATTTGGAGATAAATATCCCTGAGCTGGAAGAGGTATCTGAGTCCCGTCGTCCAGTTAAGCCTGGTATTGAGGAATTCAAATTTGCCAATGGCAAAAAGCTGTATCTGTTAGGCGAGGGCCGTTTGGTAAACCTGGCTTGCGGTGACGGACATCCAGCAGAGATTATGGATTTGAGCTGGGGCGTACAGTTCTTCTCTGCTTTGGAGATTGTAGAGAATCATGACAAGCTGGAGAACAAGGTATATGTGCTGCCAGAGGAAGTTAATGCTAAGATTGCCAAGATTAAGCTGGCGGCTATGGGCATTGAAATTGACGAGCTGACACCAGAACAGTATGCTTATCTGCATCAGTGCTAAGAATAGAGAAAAGATAAGTACGGAAGAGGGATATATATGAAGATTTTAATCAAGGGTGCCAATGTTTTGCGGCCTGATTATTCTACTGATATTGCTGATATTGCTGTAGAAAATGACAAAATTGCTGCTGTAGGAAATATTCCTGAGAGCTTTGTGGCTGACCATATTATTGAGGGCAAGGATCATTTTGCGGTGCCAGGCTTGGTTAATGCTCACACCCATGCATCTATGACCTTGCTGAGAAGCTATGCCGATGATATGGAGCTGATGGATTGGCTCAACAATAAAATATGGCCATTAGAAGCCAAGATGAAGGAGCAGGACATTCGCATTGGTGCTCAGCTGGCTCTGGTGGAAATGATTCGCACTGGCACAACTGCCTTTGCAGATATGTACGGGCCTTGGATGGAAATCGTTGCTGATGAAACCATTGGCGCAGGCATTAGAGGTATTCTGAGCCGTGGGGCTATTGGCTTTATGCCGGGAGCAATGAAAACTCTGGAGGAAAATGTGGAGTTGTTCCGCAACTATCATGGTTCAGGAGACGGCAGAATTAGCGTATTGTTAGGCGTTCATGCACCATATACCTGTCCACCGGATTTCTGTCAGGCAGCAGCTAAGGCTTCTGTGGAAAATGGCATTAATGTACATATTCATATGTCTGAAACTCAGGCAGAAATCAAGGAGATTCAGGAAAAATATGGCAAGCGTCCATTTAAATATATTGAGGATACTGGTCTGTTCCAGCGTCCATCTATTGCCGCTCATTGCGTATGGCTGGATGATGAAGATTTGGCCATTATGAAGGAGCATCAGGTAACACCAGTGCATAATCCAGGCTCCAATATGAAGCTGGCCAGCGGTGTAGCTCCAGTGCCTTGGCTTTTGACTCATGGGGTGCAGGTAGCTCTTGGTACTGATGGAGCTTCCAGCAATAACAATTTGGATATGCTGGAGGAGGTTCGCTTGGCTGCTATGCTCCACAAGGTAAAGAAGCTGGATCCTCTAGCTGTAGATGCAGCTCAGGCTCTGCGTATGGGTACAGAATATGGTGCCAAGGCTCTGTGGCTGGATAATGTAGGCAAATTTGAAGTTGGGGCCAAGGCGGACATTGTTCTCTATGATATGCGTCGTCCAGAATGGTGTCCACGACATAATCTGGTATCCTTGCTGGTTTATTCTGCTAATAGCTCTAGTGCAGATACCATGCTTTGCAATGGCCGTATTATTATGGAAAAGGGAGAATTGAAAACTATGGATGAGGAAAAGATTCTCTTTGAGGCCAATAAATGTGCTTTGGATTTGGTTAATAGATAATTAGGGCAATAAAAGACGGCATAGCCACTCCAATTTGGAAAGGTCATGCCGTTTTTCCATATTAATCTATTTATATTTTATTACAAAAATTATGAGAAAATGAAGGAGGTTCCTGTGGCAAAACCAAGGAATAATTATTATGCTGTTCTTTCTGGCCGTCAGCCAGGTATCTACAAAAACTGGGCAGAATGCCAGCGACAGGTGGTGGGGGTTAAGGGAGCCAGATTCAAGGGTTTTGTAACCTTGGCAGAGGCTCAAAGCTATATGGAGGGCAGCGAAGGCACCAAGGCCTTTGATGCGGATAGCTTAAAACAAGGAACTGTTATCTTTGTGGATGGTTCCTATCGTCATGGCTGCTATAGCTGGGGTTTTGCGGCTTATCGGAATGGACATCTGGTTTTTGAGGACAAGGGCAGGGGAAATTCTACAGAAGCTGCTAGATTGCGGAATGTGGCTGGTGAAATGGCTGGAGCCCAGCAGGCTGTTCTCTGGGCTGAGGCTCAGGGAGAAGAAGCAATTACTATTTGTCATGACTATGAGGGGATTGCAGCCTGGCCACTGAAGCGATGGCAGGCTAAATTGCCAGAAACTAAGGCTTATGCAGAGTTCATGAGTGCTCGTTTGAATATGGTGCGCTTTCAGAAGGTGGAGGGCCACACAGGTGTAGAAGGCAACGAACGGGCAGACCAGCTGGCCAAGGCTGCCTTGGAGCAAATCTGATTTAGCCAAGGGCCACATCCAAGGTCATCATGAGGCTAAAGCCCACGGCAAACATAATAGTGCCCATATCGGAATGTGTACCAGTGGACATTTCTGGTATTAGCTCCTCGACTACTACATAAAGCATGGCTCCAGCAGCAAAGCTAAGCATATATGGCAATACTGGTATTACTAGGCTGGCAAAGATAATGGTTAATATGCCGGCCAAAGGCTCTACAGCCCCGGAGAACATACCCCAGCCAAAGGCTTTGCTGGTGCTAATGCCAGCAGATTTCAAGGGCATGGAGATAATGGCACCTTCAGGAAAGTTCTGAATGGCAATGCCAATGGAAAGGGCAGTAGCTGCGGCCAGGGATATTTCGGATACCCCTGCCTGCCAGCTGGCATATACAACACCTACAGCCATTCCTTCTGGAATATTGTGGATGATAACTGCTAGTACCAGCATCATGGTTTTGGAGAAGGAACATCTGGGGCCCTCCTGTTCCTGACTGTACATATGAATATGGGGCGTAATATGATCCAGTAGCAGCAAGAAAAGGATGCCTAGCCAAAAGCCTGCTACAGCAGGTATAAAGGCAAAACTGCCCATATCTGCTGATTGCTCCATAGCAGGAATTAACAGACTCCAAATAGAGGCAGCCACCATAACTCCAGCAGCAAAGCCTGTCAGGCTGCGCTGTACCAGCGGGTTCAGCTCCTTTTTCATGAAAAAGACACAGGCTGCCCCCAAGGTGGTGCCGGCAAAGGGGATTAATAACCCTTGCCAAATACTGGTATTTAATAGTTCAGACATAGATAAAACTCCTTTCTATTGTATTTTTATGATAACTATTATCAATTACTTTACCCCATGCTAACGGGTGCTAAGGCTCTGGATTTATTCGACTAAATTCAGTGGGAGTCTAAAGCTCCCACTGAATAAGTCTCATTTTACTGGGCAATACTATATTGCTTTTTGTCACAATAGTCAAGCCATTTAATTGTGAAGGAGGTTCTAATTATGAAGAAAATATTTATCTGGCTTTTAGCGATCCTATTTTTGGTTCCCATGGAAGCTGGAGCTGAAATCCGCAATTCACTTCAACAGGCCAGATTGGCCTACATCTGTGCTTTGGCAGATATGGCGGTATATGATACAGATATGAATGATATGGTGCGGCAGGAAATGAATCGCCTTGGCTGGCGTTTCACTGATTATCGTAATAAGGACGCCAGAGCAAATACGGTTTTTTATACCGTAGTTAATATGCAGGCAGAACCAGGCCAAAGGGAAACCTTGATTGTTATTCCTGGCACAGAAAAGCTTAAGGATATTGAGGTAGATTTGCGCTGCAGCAAGGTATTGTTTGGTGGCTCCAATATTAATGAATTTCGTCAATACGCTGAGCAGGAAAAGGTAGATAGCAATGCTCCTATGGTCCATAGAGGCTTTAATGACTACACCATGACAGCTTTTTTTACGCCACGGGAGAGCGGGAAAATAGCTGCCGATGAAATACAAAAATTTCTGTCAGAATCCAATGATCATTTGTATATTACAGGTCACAGTCTTGGAGGAGCAGTGGCTACCTTGTTAGGGGCCAGATTGGTGGCCGCTGGAGCAGATGCCAGCAAGCTAAGTATCTTTACCTTTGGTGCTCCCACGGTAGGTAATACGGCTTTTGCTGAGGAATACGGCTGTCTCTTGGATGTAAGCCGCTATACCATGAGCGGGGATTTGGTGAAAAACGCCTTGCAAATGTTAAAATCCGGCTATGTACAATTTGGTACAGAGTATAAATGGCAGAAAAATGAAAATTCCCACAGGTTTAATCACTCTATGGCAGGCTATTTGGATGCAGCCATTCGAGGCTATTATGATGAATCTTTAGGAGGAGTGCTGACCTTGCAGCAACTGGCTTCCTACAAGCCAGAGGCTATAAGTGAGGAAGGAATGGCAACAGGCCCCCTGTGGAATCAACAATTTGATAAGGGGAGAGTATATATTGCCCCTGTGCAGATGAAGCTGCCTGAAAATATTCAGAATGATAGTGCTTATATGCAGTTGGCAGTTGGAGATCTGCTTATGAATCAGTTCCAGAGAATACATGTGGATGAAAATGCTGTAGCAGCCTCCAATGAAGTGGATACCTTGTTTACAGCCTGCCAGGAAGCAGAACAGGTGGGCTGTGAATATATTGCCCAGATAAAAATTAGCGGTACTATGGACAAGGCAAATCCCAATTTGTATAGAATTGCTACAGAAACCAGCTTCTTTACAACCTCTGGGGAACCAGTGGCATCTTCCATGACTTCTACCACTACTAAGGAAATTACACCTATAGAGGCTGCCATGTATAATATGGCTCGTTTAACAGGTGATATTCAGCAGGCCCAGGCAGAGGGTATCTTGCCTAAATGAAATTATATAAATAGTATCTAAAACACAACCCCCCTATGAAATTTGAAATTTGCTTCATGCTTCTTAGGGGGATTACTTTATTTGGGACAAATTTGGCAGTTTATCTTCATAACCTGTTCCATCATAATATGTAGTAATTTTGTTTGTTGAGAATCGGCAGTCCGATAATAAACCTCCTTGCCTTCCCGACGGCTGGTTATCAGCCCGCTGGCCTTGAGTGGCCGAAGATGGTGGGAAATGGCTGGACTGGACATATTCATCATAGCGGCAATATTCTGTACACATTCCTCACAATGACAAAGCAGCCAAAAAATCCGCAAACGGGTAGGATCTCCTAATTGCTTGAAAATATCTGAAACAATGCGAAAATCTTCAATATGGTCTATATTGGCGCAAAGAAAATTAAAGGCTAATTCATTTTCATGATGGTCATGGGGAAGTTGCTTTTCCTGACACATTTAATTCAGCTCCCTGTATTAATATACAAATCAGATAGCATACCAATGAAAAAATTTCTCACTGGTATTGACTTCTGTCTGTACATATATTATACTACATACATAACAATTAAACAAATACTTAATCGTTAAATCAATCCATTTTAGAAAGGAGATTTTCAAATGAAAAGAAATTACAAGATTGAGGTAGATTGTGCCAACTGTGCTAATCTTATGGAGGAGGCCACCAAGAAAACTGCTGGGGTAGCCAATGCTGTAGTGAATTTTATGACTCAGAAAATGATTGTAGAGTTTGAAGACGGTCAGGAGCCTAAGGCTGTTATGGAAGAAGTGCTGAAGAATTGCCGTAAGGTTGAATCTGATTGCGAAATTGAATTCTAATTGGGTATTCGTTAATCCAGTGCTGGAATATTCAATATTCGGGAGGTAAGCAATGAACAAAAAACAAAAACTAATGTTGAAGCGCATTATCATAGCCAGCCTTTTGCTAATAGCCCTGCAATTTGTGCCTATTACTGGTGTGTTGCAGTTAATATGCTTTTTAGCGATATATGGCATTATTGGCTATGATATTCTTTGGAAATCCTGGAAGGGGATTCGCAACAAACAGGTCTTTGATGAAAACTTCCTGATGGCTGTAGCTACCATAGGCGTCTTTGCTTTGGCAATTTATGAACAAAGTGGAGATTACAATGAAGCTATTGCAGTTATGCTGTTTTACCAGATTGGTGAGTTATTCCAAAGTTATGCGGTAGGCAAAAGCCGTCGCAATATTACAGCTTTGATGGATATTCGGCCGGATTATGCCAATATTGAAGTGGATGGACAGCTTACCAAAGTAGATCCTTATGATGTGGCTGTAGGGGATATTATTGTAGTTCAGCCTGGGGAAAAGGTTCCCTTGGACGGAATTGTACTGGATGGCAAGGCCAGCCTTGACACCAGTGCCCTTACTGGTGAAAGCGTCCCCCGCAATGTTGTGGTAGGGGATGAAATTACTAGTGGCTGTATCAACATTAATGGAGTGTTGAAAATTCGTACCACCAAGGAATTTGATGATTCCACGGTAGCCAAGATTTTGGAGCTGGTGGAAAATGCTACCTCCCGTAAGTCCAAATCGGAAAATTTTATTTCCAAATTCGCTCGGATATATACGCCATTTGTCTGCTATAGTGCCTTGGCCTTGGCCGTATTGCCACCTTTGGTCAATCAATTTATATGGCAGGTTGGTGCTAATTGGGAAATTTGGGTATATAGGGCCTTAACTTTCTTGGTAATCAGCTGTCCTTGTGCCTTGGTTCTAAGTGTGCCCTTGAGCTTTTTCGCTGGCATTGGTGGTGCCAGCAAAAAGGGAATTTTGGTTAAGGGCTCCAATTATCTTGAAGCCCTGTCCAAGATAAAATATGTGGTTTTTGACAAAACTGGCACCTTGACTCATGGAGTTTTTCAGGTTAGCGCCGTACATCACAACACTCTGGCACAGGAAAAGCTGTTAGAATATGCAGCCTTGGCAGAATGTGCTTCATCTCATCCTATAAGCCTGAGTCTGCAACGAGCACATAAGGGTGAGATAAACAGAAATAGAGTTACAGATATTCAGGAAATAAGCGGTCATGGTATTGTGGCCAAGGTAGATGGAAAATATGTAGCTGTAGGTAATGACAAGTTGATGGCTCAACTTCATGTAGCATATAAAAAGTGTCATAGCACTGGCACCATTATTCACATTGCTATTAATAATGACTATGCAGGACATATTGTGATTTCCGATGTTATTAAGCCTCAATCAAAGGAAGCAATTCAGGATCTAAAAAAGGCTGGTATCAAAAAAACTGTTATGCTTACTGGTGATAGAGATTCTGTGGCCCAAGAGGTTGCTCATGAGCTGGCTATTGATGAGGTTCACAGTCAGCTGCTGCCTGCAGACAAGGTTATACAGGTGGAAAATTTGCTGACTGCCAAGGAAAAAGACAGCAATTTGGCCTTTGTGGGCGATGGCATTAACGACGCCCCTGTATTAACCAGAGCAGATATTGGTATTGCTATGGGAGCTATGGGCTCTGATGCGGCTATTGAAGCTGCCGATGTAGTTCTTATGGATGATAATCCAAGAAATATTGCTAAGGCCATTAATATAGCAAAGAAATGTATGAGCATAGTTTACGAAAATATTATCTTTGCCATTAGTATTAAGGCGTTGTGCCTGCTTCTAGGGGCTGTAGGTATAGCAAATATGTGGTTTGCTATATTTGCCGATGTAGGAGTTATGATTCTGGCAGTATTGAACGCTATTCGTGCCCTAAATGTAAAAAATTGTTAAAACGTCATTCTGGCTAAAGTACATATCCCCTTTGAGATACGGTTTTTATAGCGACCTCGTTGGAAAAACTGACAAGGTTATGGAAAACAGTATTCCTTAGGGGATTTTTGTTTTTAGCAAAAAAATAATATACAAGCTGATTAAATTGGATTATAATAATAAATATATATATAATATATGTATTGATAGGAGGTCATCATTATGGAGATGAAATCAGTGGCTGTTCTGGGAGCAGGAGCAGTTGGTTCCTATATAATTCAAGGTTTAGCAGAGAAACCGGGTATAACTCTAGGCGTTGTGGCTACAGGAGAGCGGGTTCAGCGCCTTGGGCAGGGTTGCAAGATAAATAATAAAATTTATCATCCTCAGGTGTGGAGTCCCAAGGAGGCTCATAATGTGGATCTTCTGGTAATAGCACTGAAATATGGTGCCTTAGCCGGGGCGTTAGAGGATATTAAGACTATTGCGGGGGAAAATACCACAGTTATAAGCCTGATGAACGGTGTGGACAGCGAAGAGACAATAGCATCTGTTATTGGGCCGGAAAAGGTGCTTTATTCTCTTATCAAAATAGCTTCCCACAAGGAGCAGGATGAATACGTATTTGATGTAGAATCTACAATTGGTATTATTTTAGGCGAGCTGCAAGCTCCCTTTGATAGTATTAGAGTAAAGGCGATAGAAAAGCTCTTTGCTGAGACAAATATTCATTATCGCGTAACAGAGCACATCCGGGAGGAAATTTGGAGCAAATTCCGTCTCAATGTTACCAATAATTTACCCCAGGCAATATTAGGGGCAGGGGTTGGCTGTTATCGTGATAGTCAACATATGAAGTTTATTAGCAAAGCCCTGCGCCGTGAACTGGAAGCCATTGCAGCAGCTAAGGGAATTGATATTTCTTTGGCTGAAAAAGCCGTTACCAAGGGCTGTCCAGTACCACCAGCAGCCAGATATTCCACCTTACAGGATTTGGATGCTGGTAGGCATACGGAAATTGATATGTTCTCAGGAGCGTTGATAAATATGGGGCAGCAGCTGGGGATACCGACTCCTTTCAATGAATATACCTATCATATGATTAAGGCTCTGGAGGAGAAAAATGACGGCTTATTTGATTATACTAGCCAAAATCAGCAAATAACCTGTGCCAAATAAAATTTAGTCAGGAGATTTTGCTTGTATATTAGATGTGTGAATTGTAAGTTTGGAGAGGTGTATATTTATGAAGATTATTCCAGAAACAAATTGGAAAGAGGACATGAAGGTTTTTCGGACGGCAGCAGCAAAATATTATGCAGGCGAGCTGAAAAGAGCTGAATACAAGGGGATTTCCGGCAAGTTTGGCAGTTACGCCCAGAAGGGAGATAAACCTCTGAGCATGCTGAGATTGAGAATGCCTGCCGGCAGACTTACACCTAAAAAAATGGCCTTTATAGCCGATTCTGTGAGAAAATATGCCATAAATAAAATGAAGTTTACCACCTGTCAGACAGTTCAACTCCACAATCTGGAACTGGAGCCAGTATGCCAGATTATGGAGGATGCCTTGCAGGTAGGCATTGTAACTGTTGGTGGTGGGGGAGATTTCCCTCGTAACACCACTTGCTCTCCTTTATCTGGTTTAGATAAGGATGAATACTTTGATGTTATGCCTTATGCGGAGATTGCTGGACAGTATGCTATGCAGTTTATCAATGCTGAGAAGATGCCTCGAAAATATAAAATAGGTTTTTCCAGCTCCCCTAAAAACCAATCCCATGCCACCATGCGTGATTTGGGTTTTGCAGCTCGTCCTGATGGCAAATTTGATGTATACAGCGCAGGTGGTCTGGGCTTAAATCCAATGATAGGTGTTAAGGTAGCTGAAGCTGTAGAACCAAAGGATATTTTAAAATATGTTCGAGCCATGTGGGTATTGTTTCGTACCTACGGAGACTATAAAAATCGCATGAGAGCCAGAAGCCGCTTTATGCAGGAAACACTGGGAGGTCCTGAGAATTATCGGAAGGCTTTTCAGGAAAAGCTGGCTGAGGTAGAGGGGACTGATGATTTCGGTTTTGAGATTCATCCCAATGTGATTACTAAGACTGGCACAGATACTATTCAGCACCCAAGAGCTATTCCTCAGAAACAGGAAGGACTTTATAGTGTAATATGGCATCCATTGGGAGGATGTCCAAATCCAGAAATTTTCTGTCAGGTTAGCGATGCACTGCAGGAAGTTGAGGCGGGAGAAATCAGATTAGCCCTTGACGAAACTGCTTATATTGTTAATCTTAATGCCGAAGAAGCAGAGAAATTTATTGCTATAACAGCTAGCGATACAGCACGTTCCCAGTTTGAGATGGCCTCTGCCTGCATTGGTTCATCTATCTGTCAGCAGGGAGTACGGGATTCTCAGGCTGTGCTTAAGGCAGCAGTAGAAGCTGTAAGAGAAGCAGGTATTCCTGATGGGGCATTGCCTGCTATTCATATTTCTGGCTGTCCTGGCTCATGTGCCACTCCACAGCTGGCTGTTATGGGTTTTCGAGGTGCTGTTAAGGAAAGACAGTCTGCTTGGCTTTTGACAATTAACGGCTGTGAGCTACAGGGCAAGGAGGTTTTTGGCCAAGAGGTAGGCGTAATTTTTGAGACAGAGGTACCGGATTTCCTGGTGGCTTTGGGAAGAACTGTAGCAGATAGCGGTATGAGCTTTGCCGATTGGCTCAAGGCGAATCCGGAGGGGATTCAGAAGGCTGCTGAACCATTTATCTAATAAAAGCATTGAAGATAGGTGACCTTCAAAATTAAACTTTGGGGAGACGGCTGATTGTCGTCTCCTTTTTTTGCTAAAAAAATTCCTCGGCACAGCCTAGTCTGTTACCGAGGAATCTATTGAATATTAATCAAGCTTGCTTTTCGGTTTCGTTAATTACGCAGGTTACAGCGGCATCACCAGTGATATTAACAGTAGTACGGAACATATCCAGAATACGGTCAATACCAGCTACCAAAGCCAAACCCTCCATAGGCAGGCCTACGGAAAGGAGAACCATGGAAAGCATAATCAAGCCTGCACCAGGAACACCAGCAGTACCAATGGAAGCTAGAGTACCAGTCAAAATGATCATACCCATCTGAGCCATAGTAAGGTCAATGCCATAAACATTTGCTATAAACAGGGAGCAAACACCCATGTAGATAGCTGTACCATCCATGTTGATAGTAGCGCCCAAAGGCAGTACGAAAGAAGTAATATCACGAGAGCAGCCCAGCTTCTCCTGGCAATTCTTCATGTTGATAGGCAGTGTAGCTGCAGAGGAGCAGGTGGTGAAAGCAATCAGGATTGCTTCGGACATACCACGGAAGAACTTAAGAGGGGAGGTGTTGCCCCAGATACGAGCCATGCTGGAATAAACAGCAACAGCGTGAATAACACTACCAAACGCCATACATGCAATAACAGACAATAAAGGCAAAAGTACCTTAGGACCATTTTCGGCTACAACTGGCAGCAGCAAGCAGAATACACCGATAGGAGCGAACTGCATTACCATGTTGATAATCTTATAGCTGACTTCAGCAGCTGCATCGAACCAGTCAATCAACAACTGGCTCTTTTTGCCGCCAACCTGAAGAATACCAACGCCAACAAACAGAGCAAAGATAATGATAGGCAAAATATCAGCCTTGGCCATAGAAGCAACAGGGTTAGTAGGCACCATTGCAACAAATACCTGCATAATGGAAGGTGCTTCCTTTACCTTGACAGCCTCGCCAGCGGTCATTTCAAGACCAATACCTGGATGGATAATGCCGGCTACAATAAAGCCAATCATAATAGCAATAGCAGTAGTGAACAGGTAAATAAAAATAGTCTTTATACCAATACGCCCTAGTTTTTTCAAATCACCAAGACTGGTCATACCGACTACCAAGGATGTAAATACGATAGGTACAATAACCATCTTGATTAAATTGATGAAAATAGTACCAACTGGAGCAATCCACCATTTAATAAATGGTAGACCATCAACCCCTGCCATCAAGCCAACAACAACAGACAGTACCAGGGAAATTAGAATTTTGACTGAAAGATTCATAGTAACCCTCCTAATTTGTATAGATAAAATATACTCATCCGGCATACACTGTCTAGGGAAAAGACAATGTATGAAGATATGCCTTTTATATTCCTTCGTCTAGGATATAGGAATATGAAGGCTTTTATGCTAAGAAACTGTCCGCACTACAATTTCTTAAAAATATATTTACTGACTATATGAGAAGCATAGTCAGCCCACTAGATATGAGCCAAAACTGTAAACATAAATAGCTGCAAGGCTATAGTAAATTTGGAAATAATAGCTATAATTTCAAAGGTTTTCAGATCTGGCTCATTTTTGTCAACCCAACGCTGCAAAAGTCTCGGCTTATCCTCAGCACGCTTGATAACGGAACTAACCCTTACTGTGAAGCGAAGAGCTATAATCTGCTCCGTAAAGAATATGCATAAGCAAACAAAGAAAAATGTAATACGATAATATATATCATTAACGAGGGCGTAAGCAAATTTGTAGGCTAGATAAAATCCAACTATATCAAAAGCCAACAGGGCAAAGGCCATCATCAGCATACATTTGGCAATGTAGGAGGGGGCGATAAAACGCTCTATCTCCATAAGCTGGTCTACAAAATCCCTATCCTCCGATTCTTGAAAAATATGATAGAGACTAAAGCCAGCATAGGCAAGCCAAACAATAGAAAACAAACAAACTTCTAACACTAGTATCGCTCCTTTATTTAATAACATTATATATCAAAACTATAGAAAAATCTATAAAAATTATAATCCTTTACGGAATATTTATTAATTTGCACTTTGTATACAGGTATTCATGCTTGAACACACAGATAAATGGTTATAAAACTGTAGCCAGAGGGCAAATTTCCTTAGAATGAATAGGTAAAAAAGCAGTGAGATTATAAAGTAAACTATTATCTATATTCATCCCTAAATTCCATTACAGGAAAATATTACTGTAATTCCTGATAATATAGCACAAAAAACATATCACTACTATAATATGTACATTATAACATCTATGGTGTGGAAAGAAAATGCCTATGCATTTTCTTTCAATAGTATTTTTACAATGGTAAAAGTGTTATATCCATAAAAATAAATTAAATTTTCATAAAATAATCATATTGCAACGCATAAATAAAAGCCCCTGCATTGTCGCAAGAGCTTTTCAGGATACTTACAAGAGGTCGTCATCACTATGATTGTGGTCAGAACATTGGGATCCAGTATAAATGCAATAAACAAGAACAACTGGTATGATGATGGGTAGGAGAGTTATAAATAGGGAAAACAAAAAAATATACCAGATAATTTTTAAGAAAATTAAAGTAATTGGCAATAGGATAGAAGACAATAATTTTACAACTGGCCATAGAATGACAAATGCTATTTTTCCGACTATCATAATCAGGCCTAAAGCCAATACGAACCAAATAATACCACCAAAAATATATATAAAAATCATCATAACAACCACTCACTTAAATATATTATCTGTTAGATTCTTCTCTACACCAGAAAGGCTTAGGAAGTTCTGGATGCCTTTTGTAATACCACTTACCAATTTTGCATTGTAGCAATACCTTTATATCTATCCATAAAAAAAGAAAAGCCCTCTAAACGCAGATGTAGCAAGCAAAAAAGCGTTAAGAGGACTGAGTGAGGGCACGCACGGGCCCAAACCTTATTTCAATTCTAACACAAAAGGTGATAAAATTCAAGGATTTAGACTACAGGTCACTAGAGGGCATTACCAGCCATTTTCCATAATTACATCCGATAAGTATAAATTATCGGATGTAATGGGTTAGTTCGGTTTAAAGCAGGTTTTGAAAAAGTGCTTTGAACCCTTGTTTTATAAGCGTTTGTGGTTATTTCCTCTGGAAGATGTTTTAATGAGTTTTTGTTTACTTCTACCATCATTCCAACGGAATTTTGGAAGATTTTTGGAATATGCTTGGAATACAGCTCTGGCTCTACCGCCAGAGTTTTTTTGTTGCACGAAAAAATAAACCGCAGGACTTTTTATATTGACCTGCGGTTTAAATTAGATGTTGTTTGTATTGTGTTGTGTTGTTATTTAAGTTCTCCGAAGACTCTCTGCATACCTTCCACCGTAATCAGCCATGTTGAGCCTGACTGCCTTGTTTCCTTGGCAGTAAATCTTGGTGGTGCTTTCTTGTAGCCTGAATCACCCCGTCCCAACATTGCTGCTACTGTACACCGCGCTGGTGCTTGTACCAGTTGGCCTTGCCACGGAGCACATCGCCCCCGCGGCTGCCATCGGTAGCCCACGGCCTGTAAGACGGGCTCTCGAACGTGCCAAGGTACTCTAAGTCACCACGGGTATCTCCATCCCCATAGCCATCATTCCACCAGGCATAGGGCTTGTGGGTGCCAACACCGCCGTCTTCGTTGTTAGCAGCCTCACCATGAGTCATGACGTACTTCTTGTCAATGGTCAGCCACAAGGCAGTGGCAACCCGGTCAATGACCTGCGCCATGACCTCTATCTGCTTTGCGGTGGGTGGAAACCCGCCAAGGCTGGCAGAACCGCCGCCATAGCAGCAGCAAAGAGCGATGCCAATTGAGCCGGTATTTCTCCGCCAGGTGTGGCTTTTAGTCTCCGACAAATCATCAGTAGTCACATAGATGCTGCCATCTCCCGTGATATTGATGTGATAATCCTCAAATACAGCGGTATGATTGCCAGCCGTCCAGTGCAGGTAGATTTTAGGCTCCCTGCCTTCAGCTTTCGCCTTATTCCAGACTGACTCCCTGGCGGATGCCGCCATATTCTCAACTTCATCAATTGTTACTTCTCTTTTCATCCTTTCACTCTCCCTTCCCTAACCTGCTTCAATGTAGATTTTAGTCTATGGGGTATTGGCACGCCAGCGTTGGCGATATTCTCAGTTATAGACAGGCACTCGTTGGCCAGATAGAAATAGAGCACCATCGGCATTACCAGCTCCGTGCCTATAACCGCATCCATGATATGCCCCATGGACACCATGAGCAGTATCAGCACTTTTTTCACGATGCCCCTAAAGCCGATACGGCTGTCCAGGGACAGCTCCGGGCAGAAAAAGGATGCTGATACGCCTGTGATGTAGTCAATAATCATGGCAATTACCAGCCCCTCAAGCCCCACGGACCAGCCACCGAATAAGTGAGTTACAATCAGGCCTGCCACGGAACTAATCCCTCCTGCCACCACCCCGGCACCTCCCGTCAACGGCAAAAAATCTTTTATAGAGCAAACTGCTTTTTCCATAGCTTCACCCCTAAAATTTCATCTGATAGAACAGCACCCCGGCACAATCAGCGGCAAAATCACCATTATCCCACTGCCTGTCTATCCACTTTTCCTTGGCAGCACCTATAGCCAGCGTGGTTGCCGCTGCCCAGAAATCGTTGAACCCGGCGTTGCGCTTCAGCTGGTCGTTAATGACATAGCTGATGCCGAAGTGAGCGAATCTGTCAACCCCCACGCTGTCAGCAAGATTATGCTCTGCTGCCATCACCGGCACCGATAATGCTGTCAATAACATAGTTAATGCGATTGTTATCAGCACATTTCTTATTTTCTTCACTGACTTGCACCTCCATCTCCAATTTGGAAATGAGGTGGAGCAACCTCACGATTGTCTCCACCAGCACATCCACAGTCTTGCTGCTTAAATTTTCCCTAAGCTCCAGCTCGTTCATCACTCAGCCTGTGCCTCTGCTTCAAGAGCCTTGATTTCGTCCTGCAAGGCATTAATCTGGTCGCGCACCTTCTGCCTCTCTGCAATCAAGGTCTTGGCATCGTAAGGAGCTTCCTTGCCAATCAGAGAAGCCTCATAGCACTTGATAATCTTGTAATCACCAATCTCGCTGTTTTTGCTTGCAAGATGTGCCTGAAGATTGATGATTTCCTGCTGTTTTTCCTGAATGTTCTTCTGCTTTTCGTCCATTTTGATTTTCCTCCTCAAATAGCTTCTTGAAATAATTATCTAATTTCCGCAGTTTGGCACCGCTGTCATAGCGTGTATATGTGCCTCGCCACGACTTGTAGCACTGATTGATGTGCCGGTACGACATCCGGCCAGCTTTATAGCTTTCATGGAAACGCTTCAGCTTCCTGCGCTCGCGCCTGAACGTGCTGCTGTGCACCTTCCTTACCAGTCCTCCTGACTGTTTCAGCCTGTAGTTGATTTTCAGCCAAGTGAGCCAGCCGGATATTTTGCGGATATGGGTTTTCTTTTCGTTGATGAAGATACCCAGCTCCGCGCACATTGATTTAATTTCACTGTACAGCTTTTTCATCCCCGATTTATCCTGCATGATGATGTATGTATCATCCATGTACCTGCCATAGTAACGCAGGCCTTTTACGGTCTTGCAGTAGTTATCTATGGCATGAGGATAGAATATGCCTGTTACCTGGGCTGATTGATTGCCAATACCCAGGGACTTGCGCATGAACCTTTTTCCAGTGTGCCCCTGCTTTGGCATTTCCGCATATGCAAGAGCGTTAAAAGGTTTATTCATGCAGGCAACATATTCCTCATCTGACATATACGACACATCAACCGCAAATTCCTCAAAGCATTTGCTGAGAAAGTGCAGTTCGTCAGTCTCGAGAACCTTGGAAAACATTTCCAATGCCTCCTTATGCCTTACGTTGTCGTAATACTTAGTGAAATCCATCAGCAGGATGTACGCATTGCAGCCATATTCCTTATACGCATTGAGCAGATGCACCTCAAACCGCCGCCTGGCAAAATCCAGGCCCTTATCCTTGAGGCTGGCGCCATTGTCATATATCAGCATTGGGCGCACTTTTGGTATCAGCACGTTGTCATTCATCGACCTCTGCACTACCCTGTCGGATATATGTTGGGCTTTTATGTGCCGTGTATGGCCTCGCTCATTCAGCCTGAACTCAGTCATAGGCCTTGGCGCATAGCTGTCAGTCATCAGATCCTTACGCGTGTGCAGGATATTGAGCAATAAATTCGCTTCATACTTCTGAACGCTCTCCTTCCATTCAACGCCCTGCCTTGACTTCATGAATCCATCAAACAATGCGTTAGCATTATAAACTTCTTCTAACGACATAATATAATACATAGAGGCGTGACAGCATGACAAGCCGCCACGCCTTCTCTCCCCATCTGGCAGGGGCTATAGCACCATCTGCCGTAGCAGGATGCCTCCCTGCCCTGATATTCGTCCGCATGGTTGCGGAACAGGTCTGCTTCCCCTTATCTGCCACATGCAACGGCAACCGACAGGGCCTTTAGTGCATGTGATGATAATCGGGCGCACGCCGCCATCGGCATTGCTCGCGTTGTTGTTGTTCGCATTGCCGTTGTTGTTCGCGTTGGCAAAGTTGGAAGCGGAAGCCACATCGGAAACAAACCTAAATTCTATCACTGCCTGTTCTTCAGGAATTTTGCGTACTGTGCGTTAGTCCTGGACTGCCACGCCTTTATGGCGTTCAACTCCTTTTCCGTCAGCTCTACATACGGCATCAGCTTTTCCTTATCTACAGGCAGGATATAGCATATATTCTGCATGGCCCTCAGCAGTCTGTAGCAGTCCGCCTGGGCCAGCTTCTGGTATTTTCGCCTGAGATTATGCCAGTATTCATAGTCATTTGATGTTGGATAGATGGTATTCGCTGTCACCACATTAGCCTCCAGCGACTCCATGATGGCGAGAAGCTTTGTCCTGTAGTGCTCAATCAGCCACAATGGCCATTCGGCTTCTACGTCAATACGATACTTCTCGCATAGTGCCATATAGGCGGTACGGTCTTCTTTGGTCATTCTTGCGCTGTGCACGAACGATTTTAGTTTTCGTGTGACAGGCTTTGCACCAAAATCCCGTATATACAGCAAGGTAAGCTCCTTCTGCAGCTTAAACAGCGTGTGCAGGAACTCAACCCTGCTTTCATTTCTCTTGTTAAGTGGTACTGACATATTCCCTACCTCGTGCAAATTTGTAAAAATTCGTGGATATAGGGCGCGGCAACAAGGCCGCGCCTGTTCCAGGTATTAGCTACGGGCAACCTTCGGTTACCCTACGCAGATAAGCGGGCGCACGCCGCCATCGGCATCGCTCGCGGTGGCGGTGGTCGCAATGCCGACGTTGCTCGCGCGGGCAAAGGCGGAAGCGGAAGCCACACAGCGAAGCCAGAACCACTCGCAGGCATTACATACATGGTTCCGGAAGTTGAAGATTGGCATTTTCTGCGGGTCGCCAACGTTGTCATAGCCGTTAGAAGAACAGATAGGAGCACCCCAGATATTCATTTCATTCATCAGTACGGATTTAACGTTGTACCAGTTTCCGCTACTGGATGCGCCAGTCCAGCCCGGACCGCCGTTGCTGTCCATGTCCTTGTTTACTGCATCAGTCAGACATGTACGTCGGGTAAGCAAATGGCTGCCGAGGATTTTTGCCATGTTGGTATCAACCTCCGGGATTACAGTCTTATGCATATAGCTGTTGTAGTAGCCACCAGTGGTGTCGTTAGTGTTGTTCATCTTGCTGGTACGCAGGTTGTTGCGCGGAATGAGATTGATGTGGTGCGTTGTCAGCGGAGTATCACCGCAGTTGTAGAACATATCAAAGCCTGCAATCTCCCAAGCTTTGTTATAAGTGCCGTCCCGCAAGACGAAATAATCGCCAAGATACAGGTCATTGAACAAGCCTTTAGATACCCCGTGGTCGCTCAGGAACTGCTCGACCGCGGACAGGCTGGTAAATGTCCCCCAGTTCTTGCCCCGGTAGATGCAGTTGTGGGATAACCCCTGGGTATTAATAATATCCATGATGCCCTTGGAGTTAATCGCATCCACGATTTTCAATCCGGTTTCATTAAGCATTATTGGTTTTGTCAAAGTTGCCATTGATATTCCTCCTCAAAATAAATTCAAACAGTGTAGGTAGCGCAAAGCTGGCCGTTGACGATAGACAGCCCGGCAGCTGCATCCGCAGTCTTGGAATTGCCTGTACAAGCCTTGGCTGTAGCAGCTTCGGTGGCGGTTGCCGCGTTGCCGGTGCAGGCCTTGGCCGTGTCAGCCGTTCCTGCTGTAGCAGCTTTCCCGGCATAGCTGGTGACAGGCTGTGGCACGCCGTTGGCGTCCATGTACACCGGCATGCTGGCACTGCCCTTGCCCTTGAAGCTGTCAATATGGGCCGCTTTGGCTACCACATCACTCCACTTGTCTTCATCCTTGCCCAGCGTCATAACCTGTCCGCCGGGGCCAAAATACGGTGTTGCCATACTTCATTCCTCCTTTTATGAATTTGTATTATTAATCACAGTCACACTGCCGTCAGCAGATTTGCTAAACAGCTGCGGCACCGTGAAAGTCTTTGTTCCACATTCAGTTATCAGGCCGCCCTCAACCCTGAACCAGGGCAGGGAAATTGTATATCCTGTGCCATCGGCAGTCAGCCCGATAGTAGCTGAAACCTCTGTCAGCTGTACATGCTCCGCATCGTGCTTGTCAACATAATTCTTTATGCTGTCTGCCACCTGTTCCAGGGCTGTTTTGCTGACATATCCAGTCTGTGCCATTGTTTTTAGTCACCTCCAGTAAAATTGCAGGGCCGACCTGCACCATTCAATAGGAATACCTGCCAGCCCTGCAACCCTAAATCACCAGAAGCAGCTTATGCGAACTTGGCTACAATCTGATTGATGTCCTCAGCAGTAGCCTCGTCAATAGCCTCCAGCTTGTTCTTCAGGTCGGTGGTGAAATCCTCAGTGGAGAGGCCCTTGCCCGCTACCTTGTCCACCTTGCCGGACAGGTCGGTAACGCCGCCAAGGTTATCCCAGCTGGTGCCGTTCCATGCCACATTCTCGCCTGCGTTCAAGCCATGAGTAGGATCAGCAGCGGTGACATTGTACATATGGCCCACCTTCTGGCCCTCTGCCGGGAGCTCCGCATAAGCAGCAACAGTGCCCTTATACAAAAGTGCAGTAGTATAATCAGCAGACTTGGCATACTCGGACAGGTCGATGTTTACGCCCTTCTCGGTAATCTCCAGTGCCTCGCCATTGACCTTCACAGCTTCCAGCACGTTCACCTGGGCACCCTCAGCAACGCCCTGCAGCTTGGTTTTCTCGGTGTTGGTGTAATCAGCCTCGGACAGGCCCTTTCCCTCCACCTTGTCCACCTTGGTGGCTTCCTTGACTGCGATAGCATTGGTAATGGAGTCAATCTGCTCCAGGGTGACGTGGGCGGTTGCCGGGGTAGTAGTAGTGATAGTCATAATGAAATCTCTCCTTTTGAAAATGAAAATTATATATCTTTAGCGGCCATCTTTCAGTGTGCACCCTTAAATCCAGCCGTTAAATTCAATGATAAATAAACCATGTTAATCAGCGATAATCAGGAAAACTTGCTGATGATATTATTAATATCTTCCTTGGTTGCCACAGGCACATCCACCTCTTTTACAGGCTCATCATCATCACTGTCATCGTCAGCCTGCACAGGAACCTTGGCGGCGATAATATCCCCCTCGGCATTCCGCATGAACCGCGGTGTCGAGAACCGTATCGGTGCAGGTGTAATGCTGCCATCGCTCTGCTGGTAGAACTCAGCAAAATCCTGTGCCCGTTCCAAACTGCCTGCTACAACGCCGTTGGTAACCTTCTTGAAGGCATCGCCGTCCAAGACGGACATCTTGCATACCTGCCAGATAACACCGCCATCTACAACAGTGTCATTCAATGTCAGCAGGTTAATGTAGCAATTTTCTTCACTGGTTATACCGCCCTGGATGCATTTTAGGAAGAATCCAGGCCGTAGCCTGCTGTCATAAAGCAAATCATTGACCTTGTAAGCAGTGCCACGCTGCAGCAACCTTGCCAGTGGTTCCAGCTGGCCTCTTGTTACCAGCCCTGACGGATCTATGTTCAGTGATAAATTATCAATATTTGAAACCACGATATTGAACGAATAATCAACAGTGATAATAGCGCCTATTGATTCCGGCGGAATCATATCCGGCTCCGTAGCCAATGCGATCAGGTAGAGGATTTCGCCCACATCGGGATCCATAGCAAACAATCCCAGCTCCCTGGCGTAAAATCCCTCCTGAATTCCCTTGGTGGTCAAGGTGCATTGAACCTTGCAGATACCATCCACTGTGGCAGTATTCGAGGTAATGCCCATGCTTTCCCGTGGTTCCTTCAGGTCGATAGCCACATCGGCTTCTTCCCATGTCATTTGACCGCTGCCGATTTTGAACCGGGTAAGTTTGAGTGGTGTTCCTGTTTCGGCCTTGGCTTGCAATATCCTGCCGGCCTTTGTCAGCCTGACCTCTTTGAAATTAGCCATTATTTATTTTCCTCCTTGTGAAGACTGATTGCTTTATATGTAATTTCGCCTATTCCTGTCTTGAATGAACAAATCACATCTTGATTGATAGCGGAGCGAGGCGAAATACAAACGTATTTTTCACTTGATACACCTGTACCTACAGGCAGTTTGGCGAATGTGTCAGAGTCTGACACGCATCTGGGCAGTAATTCCACCTTTCCATATCCGGATAAATTACCGCCCAGCAAAATATTTCCTTGCGCCTCAGCACCGCTGACATGCTGTACTCTCACATCAGCACTGTGGTGTATTTCGTTATGTCCGCCTATAAAAATAGACGATGAAATATCACCGCCCTGCACTATCCCCGGTATTATTTCATATTTTTTGTGTACATCCGCAAAACAGCCTAAATACCTGGTAATGTCTATACTTTTAGAAAATCTCAACACTTCAAGCCAGCTTCTGACATTTTTTGAGGCATTGATCATCTTGATAAGGTTTTTGATTTTTTGTGTAGTGATTTGCGAATCTCCCAAATTAACCTTAAAGAAAAAGGGCTCACCGCCATAGTCAAACCATTCCTCTACTACTCCAGTCTGATACACAGTCTGTATCATTTGCTCCACCGCGGCCGGAGTGCCCTTGATGCGATGCCAGGCGATGGAATTTTTGACCAAATTCCTCCTGACAGCCAGAGGAAGCGTATCATCATAAAAATCACAATGCATCTGAATGGCCAGCGTATTAATCAATTCGCTGCCAAGCATATCTATGGCTGGATAAATCAGTACTTCAGTAATAGTTTTGTCAAAAGACAGCAATGTATCGTCAACGACCTTTGCTACCTCCTGTACATTTTCCTTATCCAGGGACTGGGGCAGATTTTTGTGAATAAAATAATCTTCAATATTATTCATTCATCCTCACTCCCCGTCATGGCTATGGAAACACCCTTATCCTGTGCCACCTGATTCTCTTTTACCTGCACAAATTCAGGCGAATTAATCAGTACCCTTTTGACACCGCCTATGGATTTGAGCCGATATATCAGCTCATCCGGGTTTATGTCTCTCCCCAGCCTGGTGCGCTGCCACATGCGATATTCTTCTACAGCCTTGTATACGTCAGCTGATACGCTCGCCGGATCTGCACCGTTCTTCAGCCAGTATTTCACATCTATCTGATAGCTGACTGGCTCTGGCGCAACCACCTCCACTTTTTCGCACATAGGCCTGACTGTCTTTCCGGATAGCTTCTCCTCTATCTCTCCAAAAATTGTATTCTCAGGAATAATACCGCCTGTCAGAAGCACAACTACGTTAACAACTCCTGGAGAGGGCGAATAGGCCGCCGCATCAATAATAGCCGAATTGGTGCTTTTCGCCTGAAAGATATACTGTCCTTCAGGGCCTGCACAGGAATAGCTTTCAGGTGCTTCAAAAATCCTTTCGCGCAATGCGGCATCAGTTTCAACATCTGAGCCACCCTCTGATGTGCTGATATTCTCAATAGTTTTTACATAGGGAACAGGATCGATGATTCTGCTTATCTCCCCCGGCTTGTAGCCGTTTCCTGCCACTCCCTTGACATTACACAGGCATGTAACCTGCGCTGACGTATTTCCGGCTGTTATAACCACATCATTGGCCGTGAGAAAATAAATATCACCTTCTGCGCCTATGCGGGTTCCTTTAGGGATGATGGTTTCCTTGTCCCTGGCTTCTGAAAGCCGTATCTGGAATGCAGCTGAGGCTGCGCCGGCAGGTATTCTGGTGACGCCCACCAAGGCTCCCAGATTTTCCAGCTTATCTCCTTCGGCGTATTTCAGCAAATTCTGCTTGCCGGTATAATTCAGTTTTTCCAGCAGTCTGATGATTACATCACATATAAACAGCAAGAATAATCTTATCGGATCACCTTCGGCAAGGTTCCTGCCTGTAACAGACGTGTATAGCGCAAAGATGGTTTTCTCAATATTTTGGGCATCCGCTTCCACAAAATCAATCTCAGGCAAATCTGCCAAATTAAGCATTAATACTCACCTCCAGCCTCGGCTGCAATTTTCCGCTTATATCAGCTGTGTATGTGATGGAGTTAATAACAGCCCGCGGCTCATACCTTCTTATAGCCGAGAATATTTCCTGTGTCAGCCTGGCCTGAGCTTCATGTATAGGCATATCAACTACATTACCACTGATGCCAAAATTCCTGTCCAGAGGAATTTCTCCCTTCATGGTTCCCAGAATAGTACGCAAGTTTTGCAAAACTTCTTCGATTGTATTGTCAGGTGCAAAATCTATCTCAAGTTTTTCTGCCATATCAACAACGTAGCTATTCATAAGACACCTCCCAGACCACCCAAGGCGATATTGGCAACATTGTAGATTGCACCGTACTTGTCAGTCTTCGTCTGCTCCTCTACATAATTGCTGTCATCGTATTCCGTGAGATTGACAGTGACATCTGTCTGTATAAGCTTACCCATGGCATTAAAATAGTTATTGCCCTCTGAGAGGCTGTCTATGCGCCAATAATTCTGTGTCACAGGCTTTCCACCTATAACCAGAGGGAACACCGCCCCTGTGTCCCTCATCTGGCGCAGAGTCTCTAATTTTTCCATAGGCGATACGATAATATTTCCGTGGTCGCTTCGCAGCTGAATCCGAAAGCTGAGCTTTTCCAGCCCCGGCCCCTTGAACTGGCTGACAGGCTTGCGAAGGATTAAATCATGCTCCGCCCAGCGCGCTTCGCCAGACCGCTGGAAGTCAGAAGGAGTAAGCAGGTACTCTCTTGATACAACGAAGACCACACTGCCCATATAACCAATATACATATCATCAGCCCCCTATGAATACATTACTGCTGCCAACAGCCACGCTGCCGCCGCAGGATACAGGATCGCCTACACGGCCTGACTGTAAGCCGTTGATATATACAGTGCTGCTGCCAGAGGCGATTACACCGCCATGAGGCGCATGGTCGATACAGCTATGGGGCGGATAGCTGTCGGACTGCCTTCCAGCTCCCCTGCCGTTAATAATCACATCAGGGCTGGCGGATGCCAATCCCCGTGGCGGGCAAATATCATGCCCTGTATCACTATCACCTAATCTCGTTGCTGCTGGCATAACTTGGCCTCCTTCTAGTTTTTCTGCGTGTCATTTATGACACGCGATTAATTGGATGAACAGATTAATTGATATATATCATCGGTGCCGTCAGCTTCATGGAGCCGGATGCATGTATTTCCATGTTGCCATTTTCATCTACACGCCAATAGCTGCCGCTTTCGTGATGAACGCTCCTGACCGCCTCATTGCTCTCTAAAGCTTTATCAGCATCACTATAAAACGCTCCCAGCACATACCCTTCCCCAGGCCCTTTACCGGAAACATTGGGCAGAACCAGGCACAGTACCTGGTCATTAACTGCAGGCATCCAATAATCCTTTGTCTTGCAGGTACCCCGCTGGATAACTTTTAGGGCTGCTGTGGTGCGGTCATTCTTGTCAGGCCTTGTCACAATAACAGTACCTTCTGCAGGATTGACATCCGTAACAATGCCGACAAAAAAGAAATTGCAAAGATTGTTAATATCCATTCAGGCACTTCCTTACATCAAAGTCCGTAGTATACGTAGAACCAATCCTATGCGCCGCCTTGGTGATTATATACTTGCCATCGCATACGCCAAAGCCGGTCAGGATTGCTGTCAGCCCGGCAGAAATGCGAAAATCCCCCAGGGAGCTGAATGTTCCTGTGAACTGCTCCTTGTTGGCATCGCGAAGTTTTTTCTTGGCCAGCCTTTCCGCCTCTGCCTGATTTTCCACCTGATCCCCTGCATGGAGCACATTGCCCTTTTCCATGTCTGGATTGACAAATTCTCCCTGGATAACCTCTTTCTTTTTGCCTTTTTGGTATCTGACCACGCATTTCCAGTAGATGTCGCGTGTTTTTATTTTTAAGGAGTAATTGCTAAGCATGTGCACAAGTGCATATTTAGGATTGTGGTCATTCAAGCCTGGCTTCACTATTTCTAGTATCGGCTCCTGCTGTTCCATCTTGTCATCATCGAAAATAATAACCTGATCAGGCGTTACTTTCAGGCTCCTACCATTATCCTGACAGATGCGCATCAAAAAATGCAGGTCTGATTCATCTGCCTGCTCAATATGGTCAAGATTTGGATTGTCAGCACAGTCCCAATACAGCTTGAGGTTATTGCGCTGGCATATATCGTCAGCACATTTCCAGATGGAGATGTTTTCCCAGGTTTGATTGCGCTGCACGCCCCGCAGGGTGGAGTTTCCTACCACTGATACAGCCTTCAGGTGTACCGTGGTAGGGAAACCCTGTAACTCAATTTCGTCAATCTCGAAGCTGCCCATCTGGAATACTTTTTCACCTTCGTTGACGTTTGTCCAGTTGTAGCAGTGCAAGGATATTTCCAGCATGGATTCGGTCTTGGGGAACCATTCCTCCGCCCAGAGCTGTGCCCTGTCCTCCAGTACCAGGTCGATATCATCTACACTGCCGCTGAGATTGTCGCTATAGTCCAGAGATAAAAAATACTTTGATATATCTTCAGAAATATCCTTTGCCTCTTTTTCATCAGGGGCAGTATACTTTATTTCCAGCCATGCCCTTCGGGACAGCTTCGTGCCCGGCTCAAGGGATTGCAGCCAGTCTTTCAATATTTCAAACGCCTTGACTGCCATGTTTTATCGCCTCCACGGTGGCAAAAAGCTTCTATCCTCTGTTTTTAGCTCAGGGCAATTCAGCTTGATACCCTGGGGGAAAACTGCAATATTCATATACTTGGTATTGGCCTGTATAAGCTTGTCCATGCAGGTCTCTTTTCCGTATACCTTGTACGCAATTAAGTCCCACATATCCCCCTGTATGGTCGTATATACATCAGGCATAGGAAAATCTCCTTTCGTTATTTCGTACATTGGCCAGCATCCTAGGCAGCTCTCGTTCGAACTGTGCTTTCTGCTCTGCCAGGGCACGGCGCACAATATCGGCTATATTTGCCGACTCGCCGTTTCCGCCTGTACCTGTGATATTAATGACAGGGGCAAACTCCACACTGACGTTGCCGGTGCTGCTGGCTGTAGCTGGCGCAATAACGGTATTTTTATCCGTCATCCTGCTGTTCTCCATCAACGTTCTTGCATCTGCAACGATGGTGGATTGCTGTCCGGCTATCTGAATGGCATCTCCCATATAGCTTTGCTGGTTAGCTATCCGGACTGCTCTTCCAGCATAATTGCTTATGGTGGCCGTGCTGGCAGATTTTGCCTTATTGGCAGCCATACCTGCCTGTGCAGCCGGGTGATAGGCTCCCAGCATTTTTCCAGCAGTCTGCCAAAGCTGCAATGCTCTGGTAGTGTTATTGATCGGAATGATAACCTCTGTATCCCCTGCCTCTGCTACCCAGGTTAAATATGGCTGGCTGAAGATACCGCCTGTGGCTGACATACCCGCTTCCACTGCCTTGTCAGATGCTGCCGATTGGGCCTCGCTGTTGCCACCTTTGACAAAATTTACAACCGCTTGGATAGGCGAGCTGAAAATCTCCTTCAGATGATTCCATTTTTCCTCTACCATGGCTACACCTGAATCCACAATCCCCTGTACCTGTGCCCATACATCCAATACAACGCTGACAATGGCATTCCAGGCGGCTGAGGCCGTGCCATATATCTGGTTCCAGATTGCCATGATGAAAGCGGCACCAGCAGCCACAATAGGATATATAGCCGCCCAGACCGCCATGACAACACTCATAATCCCTGCCCAAGCTGTATTGGCTACAGCCAAAATCATCTGCCATACCGTGCTGATGAAAGCACCACAGGCGGCCATAGCCGCATTAATAACCGCCAAGGCTACATTGATTGCTGTGCAGATGATGTTCCAAACCAAGGACACATGAGGCTGAATCAAGCTCCAGATAGCCATGATAGCCTGTATGCCTGTCCGGATAATCCCCACGATAAGCTCAATGGCAGTCAATACCACCAGTGCTACCACCACGAATATCCCCTTGGCAATGGTGCTGATTACTGACCAGGCAGCCGTGAAAGCAGGAGCAACAGCTGACCATACAGCCATAGCCGTGCTGACTATTCCCTGCCAGATACCGCCAATGAAATCAGCTAGGCCAGTGAAGATCGCCATTGCACCATTTTGCAGGCTCTGCCACGCACCAAGCACCGCCTCCCGGAAGCTTTCATTGGTCTGCCATAGGTAAACCAGTGCGCCCACCAAAGCTATAACAGCCATAGCGATCAATATGTACGGATTTAGTGCCATAACAGCGTTCAGGATGGTTTGTGCCGCACTGACACCTGCAATAGCACTCCTCAACATGGAGAATGTAGATAATACCATGCCATAGGCAGCTACAGCTGCATTGACTGCCAGACAGGCTATAACCACACCAGCAATAGCAGTCCCTATGCCTGCCAGAACTACAATCAGCTGCTGGTTATTTTCAGCAAAATCAGCAAAGGCTGCTGCTACCGGAGCCACGGCAGACATAACTGAGTTGATAGCGGGCAGCAGGGCTGAGCCGATGCTAATAGACATAGCCGTGACTGTATTCCTCGCCAGCTGCAGCTGATTCTCGGTAGTCTGACTTCTGGCTGCATATTCAGCTTCCATGGAGCCAGCATATTGCGTGGCATCTGCTACCTTGGCAAAATTGTCTTCCAGTGCTTCAAGATTGGAAAGCATTGGAGCAATGGCACCTATACTTTCCCTGCCAAACAAAGTACCCATAACAGATACCTGCTTCACCTTATCCAGAGATTTGATGGTATGCAGTACATTGAGGATCGTTTCCTTGGAGTTTTTCTGCATCCCTTCCGCAACCGCCATATAATCAAGTCCGATGTCGCTAAATGTTTCAACCTGGTTTTTGGTGGCAGCTTCGCCAGCCGTCAAGGCCATCATAAAATTCTTGATGCCAGTGGCAGCTACATCAGACTGCACGCCTGCCCCAATCATGGATGCACCCATAGCGGCTATTTCTCCGGATGCGATACCGCCAATCTCGCCCAGAGGGCCGATACGGGTAACTACATCGGAGATTAGCGGTGCAGATGCCGCCGTGGTATTGCCCAGGTAGTTTATCTTATCCGCCAGCGCGACTACATCACTTTGCCCCAGCTTGAAGGCCGTCCGCCATTTCGCCATCATGTCACCAGCCTGATCGGCCGTAATGTCAAAGGCGATGCCCATCTTGGTAGCAGATTCAGCGAAAGCCATCAGGTCCTGCCTGGCAATACCTGACTGACCGCCAGCAGCCACAATCTTGGCAATATCATCGGCTGCCATTGGCAGGGTTCTAGACAGATTCAATATGTCGCTATTCATTTCCTTGAATTGCTGCGGCGTATCGAAGTCCACTACCTTCTTGACGTCTGCCATGACTGATTCAAACTTCATGGCGGCATCCACACATTCCATAATAGGCGCTGCAAAGGACTGGATGGCCATAGCACCGCTTTGAAGATTACCGGCAGCAACGTAGAAATCGCTCTGCTTCTGGGCGTGAGTTTCCCTGACAGCTGCTTTTTGCGCTTGTGAGGCATTGTAATCAGCCTGCACCTTTTTAGCGGCAGCCAGGGATGCTTCTGTCTGGTATAGTTCCTTTTGCAGCCTGTTTTGGCTTTCAGCGAAACTATCAGTATCAAAACCAGCTTTCCGGAGTTCGTCCCCCAGCTTCCGGGCCGCGTTCTGAGCCTTGTTATAGGCATTACCGGCACTACGGGCTTCCCTGTTGGCGATGGCCAGCTCCTTGGCCAGTGCCTTGGTGGCAGTATTGCTGTTTCTGTAGGCGGCATTAAGCTGGATAACCTCCATCCTGGCCTTGGCGTATTCCTGAGCTGAGGCAGTTTTCTTCATCAATTCAGCTGCAACCTTTGCCTGCTCCAGCTTTATTTTATACTGCTCAGTAACAATCCTGGACTTTTCAAACTCACTGCTTACAGCTGCCACATGACTTTTGGCTGTGGATAGGCTATTGCCTGCTTCCTGTGCTTTCTCAGTCAGTTCCTTCAGCTTATCCGCTTTGATTTTTATTTTATTCAATTCCTGCATCTTTTGCCGAAGCCCGGCTGTTTCGCTGATTGCCTTCTTGACCGACTCCGGCAGGGAGGCATCCAGCTTGCCTTTAATAGCCAGGGCGAGCTCCATCATTTTTCCAGCCATATTTCAATTTCACCACCCATAAGGTATAATATAAAAAGGAGGGATGTAGTATGTTTTTCTTGTATGACAATTGCTCAAAATGCTCTCAGTGTAATTATTGCAATATTGATATTGTCAAACAAAGTTTGATTGAAACTAACAAAAGTCTTGAACTAGTTGAAAAACTAAAAAGCTCTTTTGCTGATGCTCCTGAAATCACAGAAAAAACCAATGAAGAAATACGCGAAGTATTGCATGGTAACAAATATCAAAAGACAATGCAGGAGCTATCTGATATGCAGCTAGCTATCGCACGCAAGCCTCCGCTTTCAGAAGAACAAATACACGAAATACTATACGGCAAGCCAGAGCCGTAATATCCCAGCATTGCAGAAGCCGCCAAATCACGGCTTCTGCTTTTTTATTGCTTCCTGCTCCCGCTCTATTTCCGCATTCACAGTTTCTACCCAGGATTGAAACTCCGCGATGGGCATTTTCAGGAAATATTCCATAGATGAATTGCTGTACTTGGCCATGCGCAAGGCGGAAATCCTTATGCTTTCCGCCCGACAGATTACGCTAGCAAAAAATTCTGTACCTTCAGGCAGACAGTAGTAAAATCCTTGCCGCTCAGCTTCAGGATTGCATCGTAGTGCATACCTGCTGCCTTGGCGGCCACCATAGCCTGATAGATGCTGGACAAGGCAGGAACTGTCAGCTCCCTGTCCTCTTTTCTCGTAGCCTTTTCAATAAGTGTCAGAATATATCCATTCACCCTGTCAAAATCAAGAGTCAAGGTATCGATGCCATTTGCCAACGGCTTTTCAAGATGAATTACTACGCAATTTGCCTTTTC
>ERZ773186.33-NODE-33-length-126591-cov-45.989505_pt1 | contig 126591 bp, 95 predicted proteins | sample MGYA00581000_ERZ773186 | MGnify/ENA primary metagenome ERZ773186 (study PRJEB29015, sample SAMEA2737752) | human gut metagenome | biome: human gut; feature: human-associated habitat; material: faeces | place: China | collected 2012 ...
AGGGCGCCCTCTCTTGCCCTGCGGGCAATTCACCTTGTCCCCCCTAGGGGAGCCTATCTTCATACCATTCATTTTTTTCATCATCGAAAGGAGTTTTAATCTATGGCAGAAATCAATCAGGAAATTTTGAAACGCACTCTGGTAATCAACGTTGAGGATGGCACTGGTGCCGACGGCACTACCAAGTATAAGGCGAAAAACTTCAACGGCATCAAGACTGACGCTGCACTGGACAAGGTGTACGAGGCAGGCACTGCCCTCGGCGGTCTGATGGAGAAGCCTTATAAGGATATTGAGCTGACCGAGAAGAGTGAGCTGGCGGAGGCGTAAGCAGAACGCCAAAGTAAATAAGTAGGAGAGCCTCTCCTTGGGGAGAGGTGCCGAGCTTGTCGAGGCGGAGAGGGGTTCTGCCTAAAGCAACATTGCTTTCAGTCCCCTCTCAGTCACCCTATCGGGTGACAGCCGCCCCAGGGCGCCCTCTCTTGCCCTGCGGGCAATTCACCTTGTCCCCCCTAGGGGAGCCTCTCTGCTACCCTAAATTCTCACAATAAGCATTTAACTTAAATAATCAACATGACACAAAGGAGCAATCACCCATGGAAAAATCTTTACAACTCGTCTTTAAAAACGCTGCAGGCAGCAGCAAAATCATCACCATCTCCAACCCCAAAGAAAACCTCACCAAAGCCGAAACCGACGCAGCCATGCAAAAAATCGTCGCAGCCAACGTTTTCAACACCATCGGCGGTGACCTGGTACAAGCTGTTGAAGCTCGTGTTGTCAATCGTAACGTCCAAGTTCTGGCGTAAAAAAACTAAGGAGTGATCCTCATGGAATTTGACAGACTTCTCTCCGCTGCTGCGGATTACGGTTTCCCCATGCTCGTCAGCTCGTATCTTCTGGTCCGTATGGAAGGCAGAATTGAAAAGCTGAGTGCCAATATCGACACCTTAACCCGTGTGCTGCAGGAAAGACTTGTGATGCAATTTCCATATGCACAGCAGTAAATAGTATATACAAGCAAAAATATACTAAGAACTAATCATATGGCACAGGGGCTGTCGTACACATCATGCGGCAGCCCATCTTTATAGAAAACAAAAGCCCCCGGACATAAAAGTCTGAGGGTTTTCTTCATTATATAGAATGATTTATGGCAAGCATCCCCCGCAGGAGCGGAAGCAGACCGGCAAGCTGCCTATCCTAAAGCAAAACTAAAAGGCCATTAGTATAATAATAAGCAAAAAAAGTCCTGCGCAGCATCTTAAATGCACGCAGGACTATGAAACTTGCTATGAAATTTTCGGTTTACAGGTCTTCCCCATCTTGCTGAATCGCACCCTTAACCTTGTTCATGCGCTGCCATACATAGGCAACGGCAATAAGCGCAACACCGATACCGTCGGTAAATACGCCTGGGATAATCATGCAGATACCGCCAACGAGGAACAGAATACGCTGCGGAATGTTCAGCAGATTGTTGCAGAAGCCGATCATCGCCATGGAAGCACCCCACATACCGACAATCGCGGTGAAGGCGCTGTAGCAGATGGTGAACGGAGTTGCGTTGATCATCAGCAGCTCAGGTGCCAGCACGAAGATGTACGGAACGATGAACGCTGCAATCGCCAGCTTAGCAGCGATAACGCCGGTACGCATCGGGTTAGCACCGGCAATACCTGCGCCGGCATAAGCAGCCAAGGCAACAGGCGGTGTAACGTCAGCAACGATACCGAAGTAGAACGCGAACATATGCGCTGCCAGCACCGGTACATTCATCTGCACCAGAGCAGGTGCTGCAATGGTAGATGTAATTACATAGTTAGCAGTTGTCGGCACGCCCATGCCAAGAATCAGCGAAGTGATCATGGTGAAGAACATTGCCGGCAGCAGATTACCGCCTGCCAAATCTAGCAGAGCAGTGGCAATCTTCAGGCCTACGCCGGTTTTGGTAACAACGCCGATGATGATACCTGCGGTTGCACAGGCAATCAGTACGCCAAGCACGCCCTTGGAGCCGTCAATGAGGCCTTGGACGATTTGCTTGAAGCCGATGCGGGTGGATTTACGCAGGCAGGCGCAAACGATGGTCAGCACGATAGCTGCCAAAGCAGCACGCATAGGAGTATAACCGCTTACGAGCAGGTAAACGATAACGATTAACGGAATAGCCAGATGGCCTTTTTCGAGGAACAAAGTCTTGAACTTCGGCAGCTGGTCACGCGGAGTGCCCTTCAGGCCGAACTTTTTAGCTTCGTAGTGAACGCCCAGCCATACGCCGATGTAGTACAGCATTGCCGGGATAACGGCAGCCTTAACAACATCAAAGTACGGTACGCCTACAAACTCTGCCATCAGGAAGGCTGCAGCGCCCATTACAGGAGGCATCAGCTGACCGCCGGTAGAAGCAGCAGCCTCAACAGCGCCCGCAAAAGCCGGACGATAGCCAAGCTTTTTCATCATCGGGATGGTGAAAGCACCGGTGCCGGCAACGTTACCAACGGAGCTGCCGGAAACAGTACCCATGAGGCCGGAGGACAGTACGGCAACCTTCGCCGGTCCGCCTGCTGCCCAGCCTGCGATTGCGTTGGCAATATCAATGAAGAATTTGCCCAGGCCGGTGGTTTCCAGATATGCACCAAAGAGGATGAACAGATAAATAAAGGTAGAAGATACACCCATAGGCGTACCGAAAATACCCTCGGTAGTGAAGAACAGATGGTCAAACATTTCCTGCACGCCAACGCCGCGATGCGCCAGAATACCGGGAACGTAAGGGCCTAAGAAGGCATACAGCATGAAGCAGAAGGCAACGATAATCATCGGCCAGCCTACTACGCGGCGCGCTGCTTCAAATACCATAATCGTACCGATAAGGCCGACGATGAAGTCGGTTTCCGTGTTCATGCCGGCACGCAGCACCAGCTCCTGATAGTTGACAACCAGATACATGGCAGTGCCTGCGCTGAGCAGTGCCAGGAAGGCATCAAAGGGATGCATCTTGCTGCGGGACCAGGAATGTCTGCTGGGATACAGCAGGAAAATCAATAAAAAGCCGAAGGCTAAGTGAATAGCACGCTGCAGATGCGCATCCAGCACACCGAAGGTGGCTGTATATAATTGGAAAAGTGCAAACAGAATACAGATTGCGGAAATAATTTTACCCCACACACCTGTAAGCTCACGCTTGTCTGATTCCTTGTCAAATTTTTGCAATACCTCTTCTGCCGAAAGCTCTCTTACTTTCTTTTCTTTTTCAGACATGGGTATCAGCTCCTCTCATTTAATATAATAAAACCTAAAAGTACCGTTCCAGCCAGTACTGATATCGATACATGGCCTTCACCGTTACCGCAGTCCCCTGCCCGTACAGAGCAATCAGATCGTAGCTGTCGCCGCCGTGGACAATGTGCGGCATTGCCTGCTCGGATATACGCAGGGCAACCTCCTTATAGGGGCGGTTCATCTCCATATCAAACTTGCCGTCGGCAGTCTGCGTCAGCTTGCCGTCGGCAGCGGAATAAGGATAACCCCAGCCCAGCGAGGAAAAGCGGGTGTGCGTCATGGTCATGTTATTTGCGCCGTTAACCCTGAAATAATCATTCCAGGCAGTTTTTTCCACCGAATGCGTCAGGCTGATGTACCATTCATCACCTGCCGCTGTGGCAAAAGTAACAGCTCCCGAAGCTCCCTCAGGTATAATAGCCACCACCAGGCGCGTACTATACCACCCCAAAAGCATTAAAACAACGCTTATAATAATTACTAAATTCTTTACTGGGAAAAAAGACCGGCCACCGGCAAACGCCGGTTTCCGGTCTTTGAAGTTCGGCATCATTTAAAATCCTTATTTTTCGTTAAAGAATTTTTCAGCACCCGGGTTCAGCTTAATGGACATGCCGTCTTTAGCAGTATCTTTGCTGATAGCATTTGCTGCGGAGTGAGCGGATTTCATACGGTCAAGGTTGCCGTACAGAGCTTTAGCGATTGCATAAGCGGTGTCTGCATCCATTTTGTCGGTTACTGCCAGCATGCATTTTACTGCTACTGCGGAAACGTCAGCATCCTGCTTCGGATAAGTACCGGCTTTGATAACCAGCTTGGTGTAGAACGGATATTTTTTGATCAGAGAGTCAGCCTTGTCAGCATCAACCGGAACCAGTACAACGTCGTTCTGAGTTGCGATATCCTGAATAGCAGCGGTCGGATGGCCTGCGGTTACGAAGGCAGCATCAACGTTGCCGTCCTTCAGAGCACTTGCAGCTTCACCGAAGGACAGGTATTGAACCTTAATATCATCATATTTAATGCCATATGCTTCCATAATCTGGCGAGCGTTAGCTTCGGTACCGGAGCCTGCAGCACCTACAGCGATGCGTTTGCCTTTGAAATCAGCAACAGATTTGATACCGGATTTTTTCAGGGTTACAATCTGTACGGTTTCCGGATACAGAGTTGCAAGACCTTGCAGGCCGGCAACCTGTTTGCCTTTGAACATTTCAGTGCCGTTGGCAGCATAGTAAGCAATATCATTTTGAATAAAAGCAATTTCAACCTTGCCTTGGCTGAGCAGGTTTACGTTTGCTACGGAAGCGCCGGTAGATTGTGCAGAAGCATTGGTACCCGGAATATTTTTATTCAGGATATCAGCAAGAGCACCGCCTAACGGGAAGTAGGTACCGGAGGTACCGCCGGTAGCAATGTTAATGAATTTTTGAGCAGCAGGTTTTTTATCATCTTTCTTATCTCCACCGCCGCAGCCGGCAATCATAGTAGCCATAACCATGATACCAAGTAAAAAAGCCAAGAGTTTTTTCATAAGAGTTCCCCTCCTTTAATATACATATGTGCTAAGATAACAAAATTCACGCAGCAACATATTGTTATTCTTCTTATTCGTCAACATTGTGTAAATTCCTGCTAAAAAATCGACAGAAATGTCATGTATACAGAATACATTCAGCATAAAAATGCAGATTCCATGAAATATTCTTGTTATTTTTTGATTATTAATACAGCTTTTCTGCATAAATTGCTGTGGAATCATTTCATTATAGATTCATTTTGCTTATTTCCGTAATCTATGTTACAATAATAGCGTTATGTTTATTGCTTTTTTTGATAAAGCGAGAGTCATCAAAAACATCTTTTTAAGGAGTGAATAATATGAGTTCCGGAGCTTATTCTTTAAGACTCGCTCGTACCCTGTACGAAAATGTTTATCATGCTATGCTGTACAATGAAAACCAACAGCCTATCGGTGATCTGGAAATTATTCCGAACATCCCTCTCGACCGCAGCCAGGTTCCCGAGGATGCACCGGAAGTACCGGCTTATCTGCTGGTAATCGTAAAAGACGCTGATATCAACAAGGACAACCTGATTGATTTCGAAGAGCGTGCTTCCTATGCTCTGCTGAAACGATTCTCCACCGAGGTTATCAACTTCCAGCACTGCAAATTCTACTATCCGTCCCCTGCCTTCATTTTTGAACAGCCGGACGCAGTAAACGGTGGCACTGAGCCAATGCCGCTGCAATAATTTAAACCGAAAAACTCCGCTCACTGCTGCCTGTGCAGTAAGGAACGGAGTTTTTTTGTGTCCAAACTTTTGTGATTAAGCCTCTGCAGCTGCCTTGGCAACCCCTTCGGACATACTCTTGACGTATTCGTAAACATGCTCGGGAGAAGCCTCGCCGTATTGTGCCACGATTTTTTCAATCGCACTGCCTACAATAGCGCCGTCGCTGGCCTTAGCCATTTTATAAGCCTGCTCGGGAGCAGCGATACCGAAGCCTACAGCCACCGGTATATCGGTAGCCTTGCGCACCTCTGCCACAATGCCGTCGATATCGGTAGTGATGTTGCTGCGCACGCCGGTAACGCCTAAGGAAGAAACTACATATACATAGCCTTGGGCAACAGCGGCGATTTTCTGGATGCGGTCCTTGGAGGTTGGCGCAATCAGCGGCACCAACGCAACGTGATGCGGTTCGCTGAACGGACGCATCTCCTCGCGCTCCTCGTACGGTATATCCGGTATGATAACGCCGTCTACACCTGTTTCTTCGCAGCGGGTAAAGAATTTTTCCGCACCGTAGGCATAAATCGGATTAGCGTAGGTCAAAAATACCAGCGGTACCTGTGTTTCCTCGCGAAGCTCCGCTACGAGATCAAAAATTTTATCGGTAGTAGTGCCTGCAGCCAACGCACGCATATCCGCTTTTTGGATAACCTCGCCCTCAGCCACGGGGTCGGAGAAGGGAATGCCGAACTCAATTAAGCCTGCACCGCCCTTAATCATGGCTCTCACCAGCTCCTTGGTTGTAGCAAGATTGGGATCGCCAGCGGTCACAAAGCCGATAAATACCTTTTTCTTTTCGTCAAATGCCTTTTGTATTCTATTCATGTAAATCAACTCCCATATAACGTGCGATTGCGGCAACGTCCTTATCACCGCGGCCGGAAATATTTATAACCATAATCTTGTCCTTCGGCAGAGTCGGTGCCAGCTTCATAGCGTAGGCTACGGCATGCGCACTTTCGATTGCGGGGATAATGCCTTCTGTTTTGGAAAGATAGTTGAAGGCGTCAACTGCTTCCTTATCGGTAGCAGGAACGTATTCCGCACGGCCGATGTCGTGCAGATAAGCATGCTCGGGGCCGATGCCGGGGTAATCAAGACCGGCGGAGATGGAATAAACCGGAGCAATCTGGCCGTATTCATCCTGCAGGAAGTAGCTCTTCATGCCATGGAAGATACCCAGCTTGCCGTTTGCCATGGTTGCGGCGTTCTTGGGATTATCTACGCCCAGGCCTGCAGCCTCTACGCCAATTAAGCGCACGTCCTTGTCCTCGATGAAGTCATAGAACATACCCATAGCATTGGAGCCGCCGCCCACGCAAGCCACCAGCACATCAGGCAGGCGTCCTTCCTTTTCCAGCATCTGCGCTTTGATTTCCTCGCCTATAATCTTCTGGAAGTCGCGCACGATTTCCGGATACGGGTGCGGGCCCATAACGCTGCCCAGAACATAGTAGGTATCCTCAACGCGTTCGGTCCATACGCGCAGCGCTTCGTTTACTGCGTCCTTCAGGGTACCGGTGCCGCTGCTTACGGGCACAACCTTCGCACCCAGAAGCTCCATGCGGAACACGTTGAGCGCCTGACGCTCGCAGTCCTCCTTGCCCATGTAAACAACGCATTCCATGTTCATCAGCGCCGCTGCGGTAGCAGTCGCAACGCCGTGCTGACCTGCGCCTGTTTCGGCAATAACACGCTTTTTGCCCATCTTCTGCGCCAGCAGAATCTGTCCCAGAACGTTGTTGATTTTGTGGGCGCCGGTGTGGTTCAGATCCTCACGCTTCAGGTAAATCTTGCAGCCACCCAAATCCTTGGTCATCTTCTCTGCGTAATACAGGAGGGACGGTCTGTTGGCATATTCGCGGTACAAACGCGCCAACTCAGCCTTGAATTCGGGATCGTTTTTAAATTTTTCATATGCAGCCTCTAATTCCAGCACTGCGTTCATCAAAGTTTCCGGCATATATTGACCGCCGTGAATACCATATCTACCTTTTGTCATCGTTATCTCCCCTTACCTCCGCTATAAATGCGGCAATTTTTTCCGGGTCCTTCAACCCTTCTGTTTCTACGCCACCGCTTACATCTACGGCAAAGGCGTTACTGTTTTTCAATACATCTGCAACATTCGCCGCCTCAAGACCGCCTGCTATAAGATACGGCTTATTGATTTTTTCATCTGCCACCAGCGATAAATCAAAACGCTTACCGGTGCCGCCGTACTGCCCCTTGGTATAGGTATCAAAGAGCAGGTAATCGCAGGGATAGGCTTGCAGATTTTCAAAGGAGCCTGCGTCCTTCACGCGGACTGCTTTGATAATCGGCAGTTCCGTCTGCAGTCGCAGCCTTTCGCAGTAGGCCGCATCCTCGTCACCGTGCAGCTGGATGATGTCTATCGTCCTGCTTGCTGCCAGGCGTACAATTAAATCTATCTCGGCATTGACGAAAACGCCGACTGCCTTAATCTGCGGGTTAAGCATTGCCTTCAGCTGTGCTGCCTGCTGCTCCGTCACCTCGCGTTTGGTCTTGGCAAAAACGAAGCCTATATAATCGGGCAGCAGCTTGTTGACACACTCTATATCCTGCGCACGCTTCAAGCCGCAGATTTTAACCTTTACCTTACGCATCACGCATCTCCTTCAGCATTGCCGCCGCATCCGCGCTGCGCATCAACGCTTCGCCCACCAGCACCGCCTGCACGCCTGCCTGCTTCAGCGCCTGCGTATCGGCTGCGCACTTGATACCGCTTTCCGCTACAAAAATCTTGCTTGCGGGAATCGCATCCCTCAGGCGCAGGCTGTTTACAGGGTTCACGCTGAAATCCTTGAGATTGCGGTTGTTCACGCCGATGATTTCCGCGCCCGCCGCCAGTGCCTGCTGCACCTCGCCTGCGGTGTGTGCCTCCACCAAAGCGCTCAGCCCCAGCTCCTGCGCCTGCGCCAGGTATTCACCCAGCTGCGCTGCACTCAGCAGGCTGCAGATGAGCAGTACCGCGTCGGCACCGATGCATTTGCCCTCGTAAATCTGGTACTCATCCAGCGTGAAATCCTTACGCAGAAGCGGCAGCTCCACTCTTTGGCGTACTGCCTGCAGGTAAGCATCGCTGCCCTGGAAGAACTGCGGCTCCGTCAGGCAGGAGATGGCTGCTGCGCCGCCTGCCTCGTACTCCGCAGCCTTGCGCAGGTAGATGTCCGTAAAATCGGGGGCAATAACGCCCTTCGAGGGGGATGCCTTCTTCAGCTCGGCGATTACACTCAGGCCGGGGGCAGCAAGCGCTGCCCTGAAATCCTTGCCTTGCGGTCTGCCCTCTGCCTCATCACGCACCGCGTAAAGACTTTTGTGCGCTTTGAGCGCCCGCACACGCTCTTTGGTATATTCCGCAATCTCATCTAAAATCATAATCTAACCTCTTTAATCAGCTTATTTATTGCTCAGCTCAATCAGCTTTTCCAACGTCTGCAGCGCCTTGCCGCTGTCAATCAGCTCTGCCGCCAGCTTCACGCCATCCGCAAAGCTCTCGGCCTTGCCGCCGATATACAGGCTGGCGCCGGCATTCAGCAAAACTGCATTGCGTTTCGGCCCCTGCGCTCCCGCCAGAATGTCGCGCGTAATCTTAGCGTTTTCCTCCGGCAGACCGCCTACCAGATCAGCCTTGGTGCAGCGCTCCATGCCGAAGTTCTCAGGCTTGATCACGTAATTTTTCATCCAGGCGTCCTTGAACTCGCAAACGGTAGTCGGTGCGCTCAGCGAAATCTCATCAAGTCTGTCCTGACCATAAACCACCATGCCACGCTTAACTCCCAGGTTCATCAGTACCTGCGCCAACGGCTGAACAAGGTACTCGTCATACACACCCAAGAGCTGCATCTTCGGGCTGCCGGGGTTCGTCAGAGGTCCGAGGATGTTGAATACGGTGCGGATGCCCAGCTCCTTGCGGATAGGTCCTACATATTTCATCGAAGTGTGATACTTCTGTGCGAAGAAGAAGCACATGCCGACTTCCTTTAACAGCTCCACGCATTTTTCCGGGTCCTGCTGAATGTTCACGCCCAGCGCCTCCAGGCAATCCGCAGTGCCGCATTTGGAGGAAGCGGCGCGGTTGCCGTGCTTAGCAACCTTCATGCCGCCTGCCGCAGCAACCAGAGCGGAGGTTGTGGAAATGTTGAAGCTGTTGGAGCCGTCGCCGCCGGTACCGACGATTTCAAAGATATCCATGCCCGTTTCGCATTTCAGTGCATGGTCACGCATCGCAGTGGCGCAGCCGGCGATTTCATCGGTAGTTTCCGCCGTAGTGCTCTTGGTAGAAAGCGCTGCCAGAAAGGCTGCATTCTGCGTTGCACTTGTTTCACCGCTCATAATCTCGTTGATTACGTCATATGCTTCGTTATAGGTTAAATCCTCTTTGCCGACGATTTTTACAATTGCTTCTTTAATCATTTTTAATTCCTCCCATAGTTTAAAGCTTTAACATTCTACGAGAAGGCCTATCACAGATTTGTTATACAAAAAAAGCCTGTCCTGAAGCTGCTTAGCTTTTCTAAGCAATTCCAAGGACAGGCTGTAAATACTTATACCTGCGGTACCACCTTATTTCGTCGCTATCGCGACGCGCTCTCGCAGAGTGCCATCACACTCCTCACCTTTAACGCCGGTGTTGCGTTGCCGAATACTCTCGCCGAAGCGATTTGACAGCACCCTCAACGGTCCATTTATCAGCCTGCATCTCTATCCGGCTCCCACCTGCCCGAACTCTCTGTAAGCGCATCTGCTGACTTGATCTCCGTCTCAACGGTTTGTGGTTTTTTTGAAGTTGTGCCTAGTTTACCACTGCGTATATCTTTCGTCAACACCTTTGTACAAAAACTTGCAGATTTTTTTATTTATCCGTGATTTTGTAAAGCAGGTTACAGATTTGTAAGAAAAAACGCTCTGCGTACTACCGTCAGTGAACTGGTTTACTATTATTCCTGCAAATATTTTATAATATTAATGACCAGTTTGTGCCACGGTACGACCATCAATCTTGGTCCATTCTTTTCTTCCATTAGAAGATCGACCTAGAATAACTGCAGCTGCTGTTGACACGCTGGTAAACTCATAATCTTTTACAAAGCAAAAATCACTAATAACTCCACTAGTAATTAGCTCTTTTCTTTTTTCGGATATATTCAATGGAATACCTTCTGTTTCATTTTGGGAAATTTTACTCCCTTTTAAAACAATAAATGCATCGGATTCACTGAAATACCCTGTAGCACTTGCTCCTCTTCCTGCTAACTCATATGTATCATTTTCTGCATCCGAATAATCATCCAAATGAAGTTCCCATTTATCTGCAAATACCTTTTCTATGTTTTTTTGTCGTTCCTTAACAATTTCAGGTGTCCAAGAATCTATCCCAATAACCTGTGTTGTAAGTGTATAAGAACTAGTACCACTCTTTGACTTAAAATATTTAATCTTCTTCGTAGGAAAATCAAAATTTTGAGCTTCCGAATTATGTCTTCTAGTTAATGGCACCAAATTTGCTATACGATTAAGCCAATATTTCTGCTCTTGCTCATCAGGCCATAATTTCATCCATTCACTATCTTCAGCAGGATGTTGCGGAAGTACATGTTCTATAGTAAATACTTTAGAATTGTAAGATGCTGCACCATCACTAACAAAAGAATCTAGACGCTGAATTATATAATTGCGACGCTGAGCAGTCATTGGATAAATTTCCCCAGCTAAAGCATCAGCAAATTTCTGCTTTTCCCATTTGGTAAGTTCAATACTTTTTAACGGATTAGCAAGCGAGCTATGAGGATTACTGTCCATTTCAACTAAAATCCATTTATACCTATCCATACGATGATTAACATCTTGCGATGTTACCAGTAAGTATGATGCAAGACGCTCCAATTTACGAATAAACCAGAGGATGTAATCAGAATCATCAATATGGTCTGCTAAAAACTTTATTGCAGGCGGCATCCAATCATAGTTATTAGTTTTGTTTAACCAATATAAGAAATCATTAATTTCATCAGCATTCTTTGTAGACGAAAATGTACAATTCTTTAATTGCTCATAGGCTGTTGTATATGGAATTAAATATGAGTCAATTAAAACTCTTGGTTCTGTTGTACTCATTACATATTCTTCAAACTCTTTAAGTAAATTAGTTCTCGGTCTCTCTTTAGAAAATATTGTACGAGTATGGGTAAATACTTCATTAAATCCATCCCTACCGATACTGTTTTCCATTTTTTCCCATTTATCAGTGTACGCCTCTTGCTTATCTATAGGAAGCCTGCCAATAGTTTTAGATTTAATAATATCAGTCGGCAAAAGATCTAGGCCTCTACTATTCATTACAGAAAAAACTCTAAATGCAGATTCTTGATTTGATGTTGAAACAACCACTAAAAAACAACGATTTAATAAGAATTTGCAAAACTTTAAGAGTTCTTCATCCTCTGAAAAAGCATCAGCAATTTTATCACTTAACACCTTACAATTAATAAGTATATGACGTTGAGATTCTGTTTTTAATGTCATGGGATCTTTGCTCATCAGGTCTTTTAGCTGCACATTTTGAATATACTTATTGAAAAAATCCTGATCCCATTCTCTCAAGAAAATACGTGGCTGAGCAGGTATTTCTTCTAATTCATTACCTTCCTCTTGCAAATACTTTTTACAGAGATTTTTATATTTTTCTGTAACAAAAGCATTGCCCATAGCAGAAAATAAAATTGATAAAGTAGTCAAGCGCTGTTGTCCATCAATAACCTCAGCATAAGGTTTATCTTCGTCCTTTATCAGCACTATACTCCCAAGAAAATAATCATCAACAGACTCTTTTTGAAAAAAATCATATAAATCATCAAAAAGAATTCCTGTTTCAACAGCTGTCCAAGCATATGGTCGCTGGTATCCAGGAATATGATATTCAAAATCTGAGCTAAATATTTTTGATAAAGTGTATTCGTTACCTTTGATTTTATTGCTCATATTACGTTTCGCCTCTTCTCACTTGCACAAAGAATAATCTATCACAACAATTCTTTGCAGGATTATTAATTTTATTATACCATGAAATAACAGTAAAAACTTCTTCTATCTACAAGTTTATTTTATATTCTTAAATAACGTTACTTCTTCATCTCCATCTAACAAAACTCTTCCATAAAACGCAATAGAAAATTCTATAAAACCATAACAAAAAACGCTCTGCGTACTACCGTCAGTAATACGCAGAGCGCTAAGCTTACCTGCTGATATACTTTCTGCTTCTCCCTACTCCGATAGGCGTCAGCCTGCCTGCATCACACAGCTCCTGCAAAAGCATATAGGCCTTAGTTGTTTTCACCTGCAAGGCATCCTCAACCTGCTTGCGGGTAACATAGCCCTGCACAGCAGCCAGCTGCATTACTTTGTCCTTTTCATCCACAAAGCCATAGTATTCCTGCGTTTCGCTGATGCTAAACTCCTTGGCCTGCACCTCATTGACATTGGGCAAAACAACCTTAAAGCCACCATAAACCGCAATAAATTCCGGCTTTGCCGCAGTATCCAGATAGCTCTGCTGAATTTTTTCAATCCCCGTACCAAAGCTCTCAATTAAGCGCAAGCGGTAGAACACAGCAGCCAACGCAGGATTGCGCGTCTGCGATACGCCAATAAAAATTGTTTCCATTTTTAAGCCAGTAACGAGTCCACCCAAAGAGATAAACTCAATGCGGTCATCGTAAATATTAACCAACGTGCTGCCGCTGAAACTGTAATCACGGTGTACAAGGCAATTCAGCAGCACCTCACGCACAGCCTCAGGCGGATAATCCAGCGTATCTACACGCTCCAAGCCGTGAAAGGTTGCCTTAGTCTTATTATAATTATCTATAAATGCGTAAGCATCGTAAAGCTGCTGCAGCAAGGAGCCGGTAAACTCACGTCTGTCGCGAAAAACCGCTCTCGTGCTGCCCTGAAAAACCGCAACCTTCAGCGAATGCTCGCACTGCTCGGACAGCAGCAGCGCCAGATTTGTGTACAGGCCATCGTCACCGATGAGCTTAAGAGTGCGCAGCTGCGCCTCATCCAATTTCAGCTCACGCTGCCGAAAATGCTTGCGCAAAGCAGTAAAGGTCAGCTCCTGCTGCATACTGCGCATGCTTTCATAGCTTTTACCGTTAACCTCTATCAGCATACGGCGAATGCCTTCATCGCTCAGCTGCTGGTTGCTGCTGCCCTGCCTGATATAAACACCGCTTGGCTTTAAGCCTTTTTCACGAATATAATACGGTCTGCTCGTGCCGTTTTGCACCGCAACCTTAATAATCTGTTTACCTTCTTTGGTAACTGCGCGTATTTTGACAAACGGCATAACATCCGGTGCAATGCTGTCCTTAAGCGTATTGGCTGTCTGCTGCATTACATCGTCTACGTTTGGCAGACCGACAACCTCTCCTGCATCATTTATGCCGATATATAAAATTCCGCCCTCTGTATTGGCAAAAGCAACTACTGTTTTTTTGATGTCACTGACATACAGCTCTTTAAACTCTCTGTCGATATTCTCATACGCAAGTGTTTCTTTTGTCATTAGCTTTCGTTCCTTTCGTTTTCTTTTATTTTACATTATTTTAGGAAAGAAAGCAACAAAAAACGCTCTGCGTACTACCGTCAGTAATGCGCAGAGCGTTAAGCTTACCTGCTTCGAAGCCTGCTCCTTACGGCCGCACGCTGGTGCGCAGCTGAATGGCCTCCGCCAGATGCACCGCCTCAATGTTCTCGCTGCCCGCAAGGTCCGCAATCGTGCGTGCCACCTTAAGGATACGGTCATGGCTGCGGGCGCTGAGGTTGAGCATATTAAAGTAACGCTCCATAACATTCTGCGCCGCCGCGTCCAGCTGGCAATATTTAACAACCTCGCTCCGGCCCATCTGCGCATTGCAGTGCATCCCCAAGGCTTCCAAGCGCTCCTGCTGCAGCAGTCGCGCCTTCACCACGCGTTCGCGGATGGCAGCCGAAGATTCGCCCTTTTCCTTCGTTTTCAGCTCGCTGAACTCCACCCTGCTCAGATTTATCTGCATATCGATTCTGTCCATCAGCGGACCGGAAATCTTACGTTTATAGCTGTCAATTTCCGATTGTTTACATGAACAGCGGTGCACCGAATCACCGAGGAACCCACAGGGGCAAGGATTTTGAGCAGCGCATAAAATAAACTTGCTCGGGAAGGTCATTGCCGCCCTGACGCGCGAAATACTCACCTCGCCATCCTCCAGCGGCTGACGCAGCATCTCCAGCGTAGAACGTTCAAACTCCGGCAGCTCGTCCAAAAAGAGTACGCCGTTGTGCGCCAGCGTCACCTCTCCCGGGCGTGGTGTACTGCCGCCGCCAAGCAAGGCGCTGCCGCTGATGCTGTGATGTGGACTGCGGAACGGACGCTCCAGCATGACACTGTCGGCCTGCGGCAAAAGTCCCACGATGCTGTAAATCTTAGTAACCTCCAGCGCCTCGGCCTCCGTCATCGGCGGCAGAATCGTCACCAAACGGCGTGCCAGCATCGTTTTCCCGCAGCCAGGAGAACCCACCATCAGGATACTGTGACCGCCGGCGGCAGCAATCTCCAACGCTCTGCGTGCTACAAGCTGGCCTTTGACGTCAGCAAAATCCACATGATAAATCCTGTTATTGTTCTGCAGAATATTTTCCTTCGGCAGCGGCGTCAGCGTGTTCTTCCCCTTCAGGTGCTCCACCAGCTCCTTTAAGGTTGCCACCGTATACACATCAATACCATGAATCAGCTTGCCCTCGGCAGCATTGGCCTGCGGAATATACACCTCCTGCGCCCCGCACTTCTTGGCATCCATAATCATGGAAAGCACGCCGGAAACCTTGCGGATTCTGCCGTCCAGCGACAGCTCGCCGATGAAAACCTTGTTCTCCAGCTTTTCCGGCTCCAGAATTCTGCCGCAGGTCATCAGGCCTATGGCAATCGGCAAGTCAAGGCCGCTGCCTTCCTTACGCAAATCTGCGGGCGCCAGATTGACCGTAATGCGCGTCATCGGGAAGGGATAATCGGAATTACGCAGCGCCGCCTTCACGCGCTCCTTGGACTCACGCACGGCCATCGCCGGCAGTCCCACAAGATCAAAGCTGGGCAAGCCGTTGCTCACGTCCACCTCAACCAAAATCTGTACACCATCAATACCACAAGTTGTTTCGCCAAGAATCTGTGCAAACATTATCAACACTCCGTTTCTTTTAAAAGCAGTGCGGCCAATGCCTGATGCTGATAGCCGCAGTGCTTTCAATGATAATTTCTACTACATCAAAGGAAAGCACCGGCGGCTGCTCCAGCAGACCTCTGCATTGGAGATAATATTCAGCGCAACGATGAATTTTTCTTTGCTTTGCCGGTGTCACGGCCTCTATCGGTCTGCCGAAACGGGTAGAAGCACGTGTCTTGACCTCTATGAAGCTGATACAGCCACTTTTTTCAACAATAAGATCAATCTCACCATAACGGTGACAGCGAAAGTTGCGGGCTAACAGTTTATAGCCCATATTTTGCAGATAGCGGCAGGCAAAATCTTCGCCGTATTTCCCAAGACTACTCCTCGACGGGGTACTCATAGTTATCCGTCTGCGGAGCATAGAGGATATTTTCCTCAGCAGCCACCAGCGGCAGCTGCATGCTCTTCACAGGCTCAAAGCTGCGGCGGTGCCAGCGTGTGGCTCCCAGCTCGCTCACAGCCTGCATATGCGCGCCGCTGCCATAGCCCTTGTTATGCGCAAAGCCGTAGGCAGGATAAACAAGATCAAGGCGCTCCATGATGCGGTCACGGGTTACCTTCGCAATAATCGAAGCAGCGGCAATAGAAGCGCTCAGCGCATCACCGTGCACCACGGATTCAATCTTCATACCTGAAACCTTCACCGGCATAGCGTCAATCAGCGCTGCCTGCGGACGGCAGTGCAGGTTTTCCAGCACCTGCGCCATGCCCTGCTGTGTAGCGTAGTAAATATTCAGCTCATCAATATTGCTGACGCTGACGATGTTCACCTCGATATCCAGCGCCTTGGCCATAACCTCGTTATACAGCATATCGCGCTTAGCAGCGGAAAGCTGCTTGGAATCGTTCAGTCCGCTGATAAACACATCCTTGGGCAGAATAACGGCAGCGATAACCAGCGGTCCTGCCAAAGGTCCGCGTCCTGCCTCATCTACGCCGGCAATCAGCTCGCAGCCCTCGTCATACAGCTCGCGTTCCAATTTCAGCATCGCCGTGAAGCGCTCCTTCTCCGCCGCCGCCTTCTCCAGACGCTTGTTGTATGCTGCCAGCAGCTTCTGTACTCCCTTGCGCTCGTCTGCTGCCAATGTCGCCAGCTGCTCCGCCGTCGGTGCTCCTGCCAGCAGCTCCTTGATTTCGGTAATATTCATCTTCTGTATCCCCCTTAACATTTATTTTTGCATAAAGAAAAACCGCCCTGCGGCGGTTTTTATGGCACGACAAATCAAGGCTCGTCGATTGTAAACCGCCCTAAACGTCCTGCTCGGAAATCTCTGAGTACAAGCTGAACCACCTTATCGATGTCAAGCTGTCCACCAGACTTCAGACAACCTCTGGCAACGGCAATCTTCGCCATAACGGCGTTGACATCATCACCCTGCTCGAGGCTTACTGCATATTTATTTTGCAAATCCTGAGGATATTTGCGTATCAACAGATCAAGCAGCAGCTCTACGGCCTGCTCCCTGTCGAATACATCCTCCTTGATGGCACCGGTAACGGCAAGCGCAAAGCCCACCGACGGGTCATCAAACTTAGGCCAGAGTACACCCGGCGTATCCAAAAGCTCTAAGCCCTGGGCAATCGTTACCCACTGCTGTCCGCGTGTTACACCCGGCTTATCGGCAGCCATTACCTTGTTCTTGCCTACGAGGCGGTTAATCAGGGTAGACTTGCCGACGTTCGGAATACCTACAATCATAACGCGGACGGGACGGTTGCGCACGCCCTTCTTCAGCCATTTATCAATCACCGGCTTCGCAGCCAGCTGAACTGCACTGATAAGCTGCTTGACGCCCTTACCGGTAGCGCAGTCAATCTTGCACACAGGCAGACCGCTGTGCTTGATTTTTTCCAGCCACACATCAGTCTGAGCCTTGTCTGCCATATCAATCTTGTTCAGTGCGATAACCTTCGGCTTGCTGCCAAGGATATCCTGCAGCATGGGGTTGGTACTGGAGCGAGGAATACGCGCATCCAGCATCTCCACAACAACGTCAACCAGCTTAATCTGGCTTTCCATCATGCGCTTCGCCTTGGTCATATGACCGGGGAACCACTGAATCTTAAAATCCTCCAGCATCATTCGCCCATACCCGTATCAGCCTTCAGCACGCGCATCTTGTCCAGCGGCCAGAAAGCTACCAGCGCACGTCCCTTAACCAGCTTCAGCGGCACAAAGCCAACGTCGGCAAAACGGCTGTCCTCAGAGTTATTACGATTATCACCTAATACAAAGATGGTATCCTTGGGAACAACTACCTTGCGGTAATCGGAAATATTTTTGCCCTTCGGGTCATTGTGGTAGATATAGGTTTCGTTCAGCTGCTTGCCGTTGACGAATACCTTGCCCTGCTGCATCTCCACAGTGTCACCGCCAACTGCGATAACGCGCTTGATAAAGTCACGGGTCTGGTCCTTGGGGAAGCGGAAAACTACGATTTCGCCCTTCTTCGGGTCGGTAACAAAGTAGCTCAGCTTATCAACGACAAGACGCTCATGGTTTACCAGAGTAGGATACATAGAGGAGCCTTCTACCATATAAGGCTCTACCAAAAAGGTGCGGATGCAGAATGCCAGTGCTACCGCAATAATAATCGAAACAAGCCAATCACTGGCAGAATCCTGCCAGGAGGTTTCACTTTTCTTGCTCAACTAATGAGCCTCCTCTCTATCGCCGGCACAGGCCGGATTTTTAACTACAATAATATAGATATATTGTAGCATAGATTGCAGCTTCAGTTATGACATAATTGTAAATTTGCTTTATTTTAAAGCATAAATGCTTCATAACGTAATAAAAGGGACCGTACTACTACAGTCCCTTTTACTATAAACAAAGATTGATTAGCGTTTTTCTCTGATACGAGCAGCTTTACCAGTCAGTTTGCGCAGATAATACAGTTTAGCACGGCGAACGATACCAACGCGTGCTACAACAATTTTCTCAATACGCGGGCTGTGAACCGGGAAAGTTCTTTCTACGCCAACGCCGTAAGAAATACGACGAACGGTGAAGTTTTCACGAACGCCGGAGCCACTGCGGGAAATTACAACGCCTTCAAACAGCTGAACGCGCTCGCGGGTACCCTCGACGATTTTGCAATAAACTTTAACGGTGTCGCCTGCTTTAAACTCAGGGATGTCGGAACGAAGTTGTTCTTGTTCCAGTACTTCAATAATGTTCATAGTTTCCTCCTAAATCATAGACGTTCATGTGCGAACTCCACAGCGGACCGTCCGTATTACACAACGTAAATTGTATCATAGACAACCAATTTATGCAAGAGAAAAGTGTATAATTTCTTGCATTTTTCTTTAATTTTTTTCCCACCAGGGCTCGCCTGCAAGCCTGTCCAGAATAATGGCTGCGGCACTGCGCACGCAAAGATGATTATAGTCACACGGGCCGTAAACAGGCTCCAGAATATAATCAAATTTGGCCATAGTTTCCGCCTCGATGCCAAAGCCTGTGCCGAACAAAAGCAGCACCGGTCTGTCACCCTCCTGCAGCTGCTTGCGCATAAAGCTGTAGGAAACGGTGTTGGGATAAATGCGTGCATCCGTAGTGACAACGTAAGGCTGCTTGCCTGTGCGCTCTGCTATCGTCTGCACCGCACTTGCGATATCAGGCTGCCACAGCACGCGGCTCAGCGCGTCAGCACGGTCGGGGTTATACACCTTGCCATAGCCCTCCTGCCAGTAGGAAAGTATCTTGTCGATAATCTGCTTCTGGACCTCCAGCGGATGGATGATGTAATAGCCCTGCACGTTATAAGTGCGGCAGGTACGCGATATATCGTGGATATCAAAGTTAGTCACCGCGCCGGCGATAACGTTCATGCGCTTGTTGTAGATAGGATAATGGACCAGCCCAACATATAAATCAGCCATTCGCCTCATCCTCCTTCACCTCGGCGCTTGCGCGTTTTTCCTGCTCGGCAGCGATTTCGGCACGCAGCTCCTCATAGAAGCGGCGCTCCGATTTTTTCATTTTATAGGGCAAGCGGCCTGTCAAAAGCTCCTTCTGCTCCGCACTCAAAAGGTCGGGACGCAGAGCAAGCGTTGCTTTGAGCGACTGCTTCAGGCGCCAGCTGTTAATCAGCGCATGGTTGCCGCTGCGCAGCACCTCAGGCACCTCCATGCCCTCAAAGTTCACCGGACGGGTGTACTGCGGGTATTCCAGAAGACCGGTGCTGAAGGAATCCTCCTCCGCACTTTCAATCTTACCCAGTACGCCAGGAATAAAGCGGGAAATTGCATCCATCACAATAATGGCAGGCATTTCGCCGCCGGTGAGCACATAATCGCCGATAGACAGCTTTTCATCAACCCAATAGAAGATGCGCTCGTCAAAGCCCTCGTAATGACCGCAGACGAAGATGAAATCCTGGCCGCTGTGGGCATATTCCTCGACGATGCTCTGCTTCAGCGTGCGTCCTCCCGGACACATGGCAATAACGCGGGCATTCGGCAGCTGCTCCTTCGCCTTGCGGATAGCAGCCACCATCGGCTCCGGCTTCAGCACCATGCCTGCACCGCCGCCGAAGGGAGAATCATCCACCGTGCGATGCACGTCATGCGTAAAATCGCGCGGATTGATGCAGCTCACCTCAATCAGGCCCTTGGAGGCAGCGCGCTGCAGAATACTGTGGCTTGCAGCCTGCTCAATCTGTTCGGGAAATAAGGTTACAAATAAAAACTTCATTCTGCCTCAACCCACTCAGGCAGCTCCACGACAATGCGCTTTTCTGCCAGATTGATTTCCTTGACATATTTCTTCAGTGCCGGCAGCAGGTAATCCTTCTGTCCGGGGACAGCGATAACATAAACATCGTTGCTGCCTGTGCTCAGTGCGTCCTTAAAGGTGCCGATTTGCTCGCCCTGCTCGTCATAAACAGGCAGGCCGATGAGGTCGGCAACGTAAAAGCGTCCTTCCTCCAGCTCCGGCAGGTCCTCAGCGTTAATGCTTACCTCCATACCGCGCAGCAGCTCGGACTCGTTCATGCTTTTGATTTCGGCAGTAGTCACCAGCACCATTCTTTTATGAAAGCGTGCTGCTTTCACGGTCAGCTTGCGACCGTCCGGCAGCAGCAGATAATCCAGGTCTAAAAATTGTTCCGGCTTATCGGTTAACGGCAATATACGAATATCGCCCCGCACACCGTGCGGAGCGACAATTTTGCCAATAACTATTTGGTTTTCCATGGATTATTCGCGGAAAGCGATAACCTTACCGTCTTCAGTAAGGATTTCTGCGCCCATCAGGGTATCAATATTGGTGCCTACGGTAATTTCTACAGTACGCTCCAGGGTACCATGACCAATTTCAGCGCCCAGCTCCAGAGCTTCCGCTCTTTTCAGCTTAGCCTCTGCTTCTTGTTTGGCAGCAGTACGCTTATTTCTTTCGATGTCAATTTGTTCGCGCAAAGCCGGAAGCACGCTCAAATCGCTGGCAGCCTGATGCAATGCTTTTTTAGCCTGGAACTCGAATTGCTCCAGATCAAGCTCCATATTCTTTATGGTATTTTGGAGATCTCCAACAATTTTCAACTTTAAATCTTCAGTAACTTTTGCTTTAACAGCGACGGGAACCCTAACGATCATTTTATCCATAGCGATATACCATCCTCAATCAAATAATTTCGACAATGACTTTCACATTCTCACGGGTTGCTACTGCTTTCATAACAGTTCTGATAGCTTTTGCGATACGGCCCTGTTTTCCAATAACCTTACCCATATCTTCAGAAGCAACATGGAGGCGAAGCACCGTTGTTGTACCGGTTGTCTCCTCCTCCACTACTACTGCAGAGGGATCATTTACAAGAGATTTGGCCATAACTTCTACCAATTCCTTCATGTAGATCACGCCCCCTCAAATTATTTTGCTGCTTTAGCTTCAGCAAATTTTTTCATGATACCATCCTTGCTGAACAGGTTTTTAACGGTATCGGTCGGTTGAGCGCCTTTGTTCATCCAGTCGATAGCTTTCTCAGCATCGATTTTTACGCTAGCCGGTTGAACGGCGGAATCGTAGTAACCGATAGATTCGATGAAACGACCATCACGAGGAGAACGAGCGTCTGCAACAACAATACGATAGAAAGGAGCTTTTTTAGCGCCCATACGTTTTAAACGGATTTTAACTGCCATGTTGATTTTCACCTCCTTAAATTAATATCTCACAACATGGAACTTTCTTTATTATCTGCCAAACGGCAGCTTGAAGCCGCCTTTGGAAGCAAACTTTGCCATACCCTGCATACGCTTCATCATCTTCTTGCTTTCTTCGAAGTTCTTCAGAAGCTTATTGACATCCTGTACACGCATGCCGCAGCCTGCAGCGATACGTTTACGACGGCTGCCGTTGATGATTTCGGGTTTTTGTCTTTCCTTCTTGGTCATGGAGCGGATGATTGCTTCGATGCGGTCGAATTCCTTTTCGTCCACATTAGCTTCCTTCAGCTTCTGGCTGATGCCGCCCATGCCGGGGATTAAGCCTAAGATGGTTTCCAGAGAACCCAGCTTTTTAACCTGCTGCATCTGGTCCAGGAACTGCTCTAAGGTAAATTCGTCCTTACGCAGCTTTTTCTCCATCTCCAGTGCCTTAGCGAGGTCTGTTGTAGACTGAATTTTTTCTACCAGAGTCAGGATATCGCCCATGCCCAGAATACGGGAAGCCATACGATCCGGATGGAAGGGCTCCAAAGCATCCAGCTTTTCGCCCAAACCGATCAGCTTAACCGGCTTGCCGGTAACAGCCTTTACGGAAAGCACCGCACCACCGCGGGCATCACCATCAAGCTTGGTAACAATCAGGCCGTCAATGCCCAATTCCTTGTCAAAGCTCTCGGCAACGGTTACTGCATCCTGACCGGTCATAGCATCTACAACCAGCAGAATTTCCTGAGGATGAACAGCGCCTTTAATGTTGCGCAGCTCCTCCATCAGCTCTTCATTTATATGTAAGCGGCCTGCGGTATCGATGATTACCGTATCGCATGCCAGGCTATGTGCTTTTTCCATGGCCTTTTGGGCAATTTCTACAGGAGAAACCTTGTCGCCCAGAGTAAATACCGGCACATTCAGCTGCTCGCCCAAAACCTGTAGCTGAGTAATAGCAGCAGGACGGTAAACGTCGCCTGCAACCAACAACGGTTTTTTGTGCTTGCGCTTCAGGTAGTTGGCCAGCTTACCGGCGGTAGTGGTTTTACCTGCGCCCTGCAGACCAACCAGCATGATAACTGTCGGCGGTTTGGGAGCAACAGTGAGCTTGCTTTGGGTACCGCCCAAAAGCTCAATCAGCTCTTCGTTAACAATCTTGATAATCTGCTGATGCGGATTCAGGCCTTCGCCGATCGCTTCACCAACAGCGCGCTCTTTAACCTTGGCTACAAAGTCCTTAACAACCTTGAAGTTAACGTCGGCCTCTAAAAGCGCCATACGCACTTCGCGCATAGGAGCCTTTAAATCTTCCTCAGTCAGCTTGCCGTTGCCGCGGAACATCTTTAATGCATTTTGTAATCTTTCAGATAAACTTTCAAATGCCATTCTATCTACCTACCTTCACTGCAAAGCTCTTTCAGCATTTGCACGGCCTCGTCTTTTTTTGCCTCATCCGGAGTTTCCAGCAAATCAATTGCCTGCTGCAGCTTAGCATGCAGCTCCTCCTCGCGGCTTAGCACCTTCAGTGATGCTTCATAACGTTCTAGCAGCTGCTCAACACGCTTGAGCAGGTCGTGGACAGCCTGACGCGAAACGCCCAGCTCCTCCGAAATCTCACTCAGAGACAAGTCGTCATAGAAATACAGTCCCAGGCATTGCTTCTGCTTAGCTGTCAGAAGACCGCCGTAAATATCAAAGAGCCTGCCTAAGCGCATACGCTGCGCAAAAATTTCTTCTGCTGACATATTTATCCCTCTCGAAATTTAGTCGACTATGTAAGTATAAAGCATAAAGCGATGCTTGTCAAGTATTTTTACTTGTCACCTTTAAAAATTTTTCTAAGCCTCTTTTTCGTTCTTCAGCCAATTCCAGATCAGCGGCGCTGCATAGCTTCCCATCGCCTCATACGTCTGGGACTTAGGATGAATGCCGTCAACGTAGGCCTTGAAGCGTGCCCCGGCGTCCATGCCGATGGCAGGCTGCAAATCGAGCAGGAAGGCCTTGCCGCCGCAGATATGCTCTGCCTCCTGCCGCAGGTTCAGCAACTGACGGTTGAGCGCCTGCTCCGTACTGATGAACGGCAGCACTACGCACAGGCTGTACTGCTTTTCCTCGCACCACTCCAGCACACGCTTGTAATCGCGGCTGATATCCTCAATGCGGCGTCCCTGCAGAATATCGTTGGCACCGCCGAGGAAGATAACGTGATGCACATATTCCGGCAGCGCGTACTGGCGCATGCGGTAGATGATATCATCGCAGCAGTCACCACAGACGCCGTAGTTAAGCATTTTAATCTGCGTCAGCTTTTCCACCTGAGCGGTCCAGGAATAGCGTGAGCCGAAGGGAAAGCCCTGCACCAAAGAATCGCCGTAACAGGCAACGTATTTCATGATAATCGCTCCTCACGTTGGTTTTTCTACATATTATTATAGCATAGATGGCGGAGGAAGAAATTGCAGGCAGCTCTTTGTGTATCTATTATAAATTCATGTCAAGTAAAGATACCGAAAGCTCGCCACCAAACGAACTGATAGAGAATCTCTTGTCGGATAAAATCGTTTCCTTTTCTACACTATATATAAAAGGAAATAAATATACCAACGCATTTAGTTCCTGAAACGAATAATATCCACTATCGTCTATTTTCATCACTGCCAAAAGCATAAATTTGCTTACTTCTTCATTGTTAACAACAGTTTTATTAATATGATATTTTCCCGGTTTGTCACAATGCAGTACTTCGAATTCCTTCAAAGTTGCTATCAGCTTATCAATAGAATGATATAAAGTAGCTCGTTCACCCCACTCATCAAACAATTTATTTTTTAACTGAGCAAGAGTAATTTCATCTTCAAATTCAGACATTTTACCAATAAGCTTACACATATCGATAAATACAGGATAAGCAGCCAACATCATACACCAGTTTATACACACTGCATATTCGGGATATTTCTTTAGTAATCTAATTGCTTCATCTTTCAAATCCAGAGTATACTGATTTTCATAAACCCAAATATTCATTAATATCTCTCTTGTTTTACGCAATACCGTCGGACTTTGAATCTCGAAACTAAGATATTCATTAATTTTATCTTTAATCTCTGATTCCTCCATTCCTGTTGCTACTAAATCAACCGTATATTTTAGCCAAGGCAATCTTAGTTTCCTTGACAATCCTACCATTTTAGCCATGATAATCCTCCGCTCTCGCAATTATAAACGGAACTACAACTTCGTCAAGCGAAATTCCTCCATGCGTCATTACACTTTCATCCTTTATATCCAATGAATAGCCGACATCACAAATCAAATAATCATATTCCTTAGGCAAGTAGTATTTAGGATACTCCAAAAGACCGTAACGTTCAATTAAGCTATTTTTATCAGCGTAATCTTTAAGCACTGCCATCTTGTGGCTTCTCGTTTCGATTTCAACGCCGGAACCGGTTAAACGGCCAAGGCCTTTGCTAAGCGTGTTTCCGTGATCAGCTGTTATATAAACATCAAAACCACTGCTAAGCAGTCTTTTTGTCAAATTCGCCAACTTACCTTGCCTCATTAGTACAGTATCGTCGTTTAACATTCCCATTCGCTCCTGACACTGTGCGTGTACAAGCTCATCAATATCCAAAATTATCACTGCACCACATTTAATCAAAGGTGAAAATGAAACATCATACCCTCGCTCATAAGCAATTTGATTATCTTTATATCTATATTTTCTTGCACAAGCGTAAAACTCATTTTTTTCCTTACTTTGCTTCCATGGTTCAATAAGTTGACTCGGATATTTACCACTCAGTAAACATTGGCGGGAAATAGATGTCGTAGACGGAATCATGGCAAAAACAGCGCTTTGACGATAACAAATGCCTTCAAACGATCTTTTCAATATTTCCCAATCAAATTCCGACATGCCATCCATGACAATAACAACTGCTTTGTCACTATTGTCATGAATATAATCCATTACACCGCTAACCAGAACAGGCGATGATAAACTTATTTCTGAAGAAAGCTTACCAAAATTTTTCATTGCATAAGCACAAAAAGCCTTGTTTAATTCAGTAGTATCAATATTAATATCATGCTCTGTTGCGATCACATCAATCATTGCCTTTTTCTCAGCAATTTCAAACCATGCGGTATAATTCTCAACCTTTTCAGTTTGATGCAATACACTATCATACAATCTTTGCAAATAAGCTTTCACATTTTTTTCTGCATACATTTTGAGGCGCAAAAATAATTCCGTTTCTTTCCGCTCATAGTAGGTTTCAAAATCATCCCGATAAGCTAAAGTAAGCAGTTCTAAATTCAAGTCTTTGTGTTCGCGCAAACCATCACTATTTAATTTAGGATACAGAGAAGCAAACGAAACTATCTCCTTGCGACATTTTTTCTGTATATCATACGGAACATAATCGCCTGGATGAACCATAATGACAAGCTTTTTCTCACTATCCAAATCATTTGTATGATTAATCCGGAATTGCAGATCATCTGAATAAGCAATAAATTTGAAGCCATGTTCTTTGAAAACCGAGCTGTAATTTGTCTTTTCTTCAAAATCATCAACATCAACTAGCAATAATTTACTTGCATACTGTGCAGATGTTTTTTCAAATACATATTCTCCGAACATTTTCTACACTTCCAATCTCGCCATCATAATCAGCCGAAACTCCGGATATAACTGTGAGCCTTTTTTGTACTGAGCTTCTATTTCTGATTTTTCTTTTCGAAGCTTTTGCAATCGGCTTCTACGGATATTCTCAATGCCAATCTGCTCAGCAGCTTCCGCTCTGAGCTGCAAAGCATACATATGCTTCTTAAAGCTCTCATCATTCTGCTGTAACTGTTTTTCTTTTAATTTAATAAAAGTATCATAAGCAAATTCCATGCAGGTTTGCTCAAGCTGCGTATAAATATTAGCATCAACATTTAATACAGAAGATACCTTCAGTTTACTGTTTCCATCAAGAAAGACATCCATAATTCTTTTTCCTGCCATAGGACGAAGAACCATAGCACTGTTAATAAAAATAGGTATAATACGTTTTCCGCTTTCCTGTTCAGAAATTGATAATTCCCAAAGCATGAAATATCCTTCCTCATTAGGGAAATTATCTATCTGAATTGACATAATCGGTTCAGTTCTATTCTGCACAAGCTCTGCTTTCAGGTGATGTGTAATTTCTTCATCCGCAATGCTTATTCTGTCAATCAGACAAGGATTTCGTCCCTTCCAGCATTCATAATATGTAAGCATCATACGAAGTGCACTTTCCACATCAAAATTTGATTCCGTTCCGACAAGTTTTGTTAAGTCCTTATCTTCCCGAATCACATCTTTATATTTCTGTGCGTTCTTAAGTTGCTGTTTCATCTCAGCTTCAATCGGATATAGATTCTTTTCAACCTGTGATGCATTTCCAATAGAGCGTATATAAACATCAGTAAAATCACATTCTGCTACTTCGCTGTCCAAGACATCAGAAAATTTATCGACACCCATTTCGTTAAATATGACGGAAAGCTTTTCCTCCAAAACTTCGCGAACTCGATTTTCTACGGTTTCACCTAAGATAAAATTATAAATATGAACATCTCGCTGCTGACCAATACGGTCAACACGACCACAACGCTGTTCAATTTTCATAGGATTCCAAGGCAAATCATAATTTATAATAATATTGGCAAACTGCAGGTTCAAGCCTTCACCGCCGGCATCTGTGGAAATAAAAATACCGGTACTATTTTTAAATTCCTGAATAGCAGCATTTCTCTCATCAATACTCATGCCACCATTTAAAATGGTTACAGAATAGCCTCTTTTTGTAAGCAACTCTTGTAAATAAGCTTGCGTAGCAACGAATTCCGTAAAAACAATTACCTTTTGCGTACGATTCTCGCTCAGAATAGCATCAATTTCATTTAACAGAGGCTCTACCTTGGCATCTTGATTTTGAAATTGCGCCTGCTTTGCCAAAGATATGATTTGTTTCAGTTCCTCTATTTCCTGCTCCATATTCAGCGAAACTGCTTTTATTGCATCTTCAACACCATCTTCAATATTCAGTTCATCTAAATCTTCCTCTTTCAGATTCCCAATATATGTACTCTGCTCCAGAAGAACATTTAATCTGCGTTCCAAACTTTGGCGAATTGCTGCTGTACTGCTTGTAACCATACGCTGCATAATGATGAGAAGAAAAATCATGCACATGTTTTTCTTACGATTACGCAAAGCTTTATTATAGGTCTTTGCAACATAGGCGCTAACCATCTCATACAATTCCCGTTGCAAACCATTACGTTCATCCCACGAAATTGTCACCAGATGAGTTAGACGCTTTTTGAACAGAAGATTGCCGTTATTATCTATCGCCTCACGTTTTTCTGTCCTGATAATAAACGGTGCAACCTGTTCACGAACAATAGACTTTGCATTCGGGAAAAGCTCTGCATCCAATAATCGTATCAAACGCAAGAAAGGCTCTGTTTTTCCGTTATGCGGCGTTGCAGAAAGCAACAATAAATAAGGACTGGCCTGCGACAGTAAATTACCCAATTTATAACGAGCAACTTCACCGGAAGAGCCTGCCACACGATGAGCCTCATCTATAATTATTAAATCCCATCCACTGTTGATGATGGAATATATACGCTCTTTGTTATATTGTTCAACTTTTTCCTGACTCCAGCCGGCATGCTTTTCAATCGGTTTAATGGAATCCATCGGAGAAATAACCTGATCAAACTGACCATAAACATCTTCGTTATCAGTCAGACGACGAATTGTATCATAATCCGAAGGCAGAACTACTTGGAATTTTTCGTGGAACTTCTCCTGCATTTCAGAGGACCATTGAGTAACCAAACCGGTCGGGCAAACGACTAAAATTCTGCTTACGAGGCCACGGCTTTTTAATTCGCGAATAATCATACCGGCTTCGATTGTTTTACCAAGACCAACTTCATCTGCCAAAATATAACGGATATTATTGTTTTCCATGGCACGGTTCAGTACATGAAGCTGATGTGGCAAAGGGATTATGCCGCTGGCTAAGGAAGAAAGAAAGCCGTCGGCTGTTTCGTTTTTGATTTTAGAAAGCAGTACAACATAGCGCAGGTAGTTTTCATCGTATTGCGTGTTGCTGCCGGTTGAGCTTAACTGCTCCTCAGTTGCCTTATATACACGTCCTGTAGACGGATTGAAGACTTTATAGGAGACATAGCCCCATGCTTCGATTTCCTCTAAAATCTTTACATTTGCCTTTTCTATTATGTCAAAAACGAAATCACCTGTTGTTAGCATTAAATCATTTCCTCGTTTCTACTGCTTTCCATTCAATATCACCAGTTGTATTACTCGAAGTCCAGTATTTTCCGCTAATAGTTTTATTATCACCATTTAGTACCATTCTGCATGTACCATGTTGAATCGGATTACTCTTCTGCGTTGCAGCAGACGGATTTGTCATGTAAGTATAGTACAAAACATCTTGTCCAAATTCACTCAAAATCGTTGCTGTAATAGTAACACTTGAATTTATATCCGTTTTCGTCTTTACATCAATCCCCAACCACGTCTGTTTAATCCAAACACTAATTGACTTCTCGCCTGCTATACCATTTAATTTATAGTAAATAATTCCATCATATTGTTCTTTCAAAACTGGAGGACGATTCCATGGAATAAATCGCCATACCCATTTTTCATAAACACAAAAGATGGCAGTTACTGCAGTCACAGCATAGCTAACATAAGATATATAATCTCCAAATTCATGCGGTTTTTTAATCAAGTAACATACAAAAAAAATTATTGCAGCTATAATTATTTCTGGTTTTATGAGTTTCTGTATTCGTTCGTTCATTCGCTGACATCTCCTTACTCATACTCGTAAAAAGAAGCCAACTGATTTATAAAGTTACACAGATTCGTATAGTCACTAGGTTTCGGACATAACTCTTTAATTCCATTTGCTTCTTTGTATCGCAAAAAATCATTCTCTCGATTTTGCAAAGTTGCAATCAGCTGACTGAATGCAAACACCTTGCGGTAAGTTCCGCAATTATCAAGATACCAAGAATCTTCAATATTCCAAAGCAATGATTCAAGCATGAAGGAATTTACATTTTTTGCTGCACTACTATAAGCTATACAACAACTATCTTCCATTAAATAGCGCATCTTCTTCATAATACGAACCATTTTCTTATAATGGTAATTTGTATCAATATTTTTCTTACGACCATTTGCAATGTGTTGCTCGGGATAATTAATGATTATACCACCATCGTCAGGATAAATAACAACTCCACCAATAAAATTGCTTACGTCATGCATAAAATCTTGACGATAGTCACGATAACGACGACATGGAACTGTATCAGCATCCTTTCGATATGTATTACCATGAACTTTTATAGATTTATTCTTTCGCTCTACATCAGAACCAAACTTTTCTTCCAATGCTTCTTGTACTTCGTCTTTGAATGACTTTGCAGCTGCGGGAACGGTTCTAAAATTGTAATCCGAATCGCTCTGCGGATATAATGTCCCTGACGAGCGATATTCAGTGCGGAAAACTTCTTCTTGAATCACCGCCACATCCACATCGCTTTCTGTGCGAACATTGGTATTATTAGCGTAGGAGCCTTGTACGAACAGCTTAATATTACGTGAATCTGATGAACGGCGCATCTTTAACGAATACGCAAGAGTATCAGAATATAGAGGTGTAATATCCTTATTATCATCGGTAAAGCCAAGTGTTTTCAATGCATCAGCCACCATACGAATTGCATTTTTACACTGTCCATCCTCAGTTGCACTGAGAGGTTGAGAATAAGACATCAGCATAGATTCCGTAAATTTCAAACTAAGTTCCTCCTATCACACTCTTCCCAAACTAATATCGTAATACATCAGCAGGTTAGAATCCTCTTGAACAATTTTCTCCGGCAAACGTTCTGCAATATCAACAATCGCCTTATAATTCTTCTCCTTCCACAAACGTGAGAAACCTACACGAATAGCCTCCGAGCGGAACAGCTTCAGCTTGCCCCTGCTGTTCATATAGCCTTCAAATTCCTTCCACAGATTTTTCTCGCGCAGCTTAAGTAAATCTCCTTCCTTGGTAACATCCGGAATGTACCAGCGTCCGTTCTCATCCTGCAGGAAGTTTTCTTCCAACAATACAGCCAGCTCCGGCATCTGCTCATATTTGTCTACAGTCTTAACTTCCTGCATAAACTTCGGCTGAAGCTCCGCGTAGGTCTGCGGACCGCAAACTTTTTCGTCTAATTGCTGATAAAGCCAGGAAATAGCAGATTTTTCGTTTGTTACAAACAAATCAAACTGTACATTTTCTACATCACTCTTAATACGGGCAGCATCGTACTCATTTACCTGCTCCGGCAGGAAATACATATTATCGCGTTTTAAGAACTTCTCGTCCAAACCGCGGTAAAAGTCGGTGGCATCAAGCGGTACAGGAATACCCTGCATAATGTGGTAGGCAACCATGCGGTCAAAGAGCAGGTAAGCTTGGCGTTCAGATACAATTTCAAGCTTATTGCCACTCATAACAACCACAGGGATATTATTAAGATGCTGTCGTATAAAAGCCCACGCTGTTTCCTCAGACCCTGCATGTAAAAAAACATCGTTTCTAAAACTATCTCTAGGTTTATAAGCTGAAATAACCAAATCTTGCTTTACAGCTGTAGCAGTTGTCGTTTGCTTAAAACTTGCTTGCTTTTTGTCCAGTGTTCGAACATCTGCCACAACAAAGCCAGCTTTTTGAATTCCTTCTTGAATTGCATTCCAAATCGAATTTTGGCTGTTGTGAAACTCTATTGTAATCCATCTTCCAGGTTTAAGAACTCTAAAATACTCCTTAAAACATTTTTCCATAATTGACTGATATTCGTAAAGTCCCTTTTTTTGCGTCTTATTCATAATAGCCTCATCGCTATTATTGGTTATAACCTTAAGCCAAGACTCCCAAATATAATTGAGTTCGGAGTAATTTAGATTTCCTCCAAAAGGTGGATCAGAGAAAATATAGTCAATGCAATTGCTAGGTACCGTCGTATGCGATAAATCATTACAGGAAACAATAACATTATCTCCGAACTGCGTTTCTGCATCAACTAAATCTTTGTATATACCAATTCTTCGTTTAATAACATCAAAAATAGAGTACTCATGAGTTACAGAAGGAAGATATAATGTACCAGGCATCCCTGCTGTACATTTCCCATGAGGAGCATAACGATACATTTTCGTCATTATTTTCATGATTGCAGTTAAGATAAACTTTGTGCGATTATTCTTCGAATAGTCATAGGCCGCAGCGCATGCCCACAGGTTCCTTTTTGTAAAGAACTGATGCACATAGTACACCCCATGTGAAGCTTTTGGTTGTGCAGTGTTATCTCCTTCAGGCAAGAGTGCTACTGGAATATTGTGAGGAATTTTCATGCTGTTTATTTTTTGGCTATGTCACAACAAACAGTTGATAAATAGCCATTTTTATAGGGGAGTATCAGAACTCCCCTACAAACTGTTATTTGCAGTTATCTATACTCATTTGGAATTTCGATATGAAGTGTCTCACACAATAACTTCACATCATGTGCATCATTTTCATCAAACTCGTATCCCAGATGGAACATTACTTGACTATATGGTTCAATACAGGAAACCTCTATTTCCTCAATTCTTCCTTTACCCGAAAAAGTTTCTACCGGAAAACAATCCCCATCATAAAGAATTTCACCTTCGTCCGTATATTCAAAACAATGCAAATCAATAATTCTGTTTTTCAAATCTTCCCATACAGTATGGTTCAATGTTGTATATTCCATCTTAATCTCATAAAAGCCATTAGCTTTCATTATTTCTATAAAGTTCTGATAATCGTTCTTTTCTACAAAAATGTCAATATCATTATGGGCTCTTGACTGATATCCAAGAAGAGCATCTACACCCCAGCCACCATCAAGAAAGACTTTAATCTCCGCATCTATTGCAAATTGAAGAATCTGTTTTACATCTGTTATATTGACCATCTTATCATCTCCACAAATTCTAATTAGGCGACCAGAGGAACTGCTGGTCTGTTTGATAAATCTCTGCATTTAGCAGTTTTCAATGTTGCCAAAACGAAAGTTAAGAAGATGTTCCTTTTCTCCATGTCGCTTTCTTTGGCGTAATTTACAAGGTTATTCCACACAAGATAGTTGTTCAGATACTTGGTAGAAACACCGTTAAAGCCACGCATAAACCTCTTTAGCTGGCTATGGTAGCTATTGATATGTTGGATATTATAAATGCCTTTCTTGGCTTTGCCAGTCTTTAACTGCACAAGGTCAATGCCATTGGCATTTGTAAATCTCACATAGGAGTTCATCTTGTCCGTAACAAGAGTGGAATTGGTCTTAATCCTACCATCATAAATATGATGTAAATCTCTTGTAGAAACTCTACCAGTATTCGTAATCTTGGAGATAGACAAGCCATTCCTATTAACCGCACAAGGAACACATACCTTTTCTTGGGACAAGCCTCTGATATGTGTAGAATGACCACGCTTATGAGCCTTGCGTGGCATAGCAAATGTCTTACTCTTGCTATGATTGCCCTTGTACGAGATGGCGAAAAAAGTTTCGTCAGCCTCAATAATGCCGTCAAGGGTAACATCGTCTGCCATATTCTGAAGTGCATCCAAAATCTTGTGTCTCCAAAGGAATGCGGTGTTTCTGTGAATCCCACAAGCAACAGCAGTCTTACGAATGGATAAGCCATTCATCATACAATCAATGTACTGCTCCCACACGGACAAGTCTTTTCTTGTACCAGACACAATGGAGTTCGTAGCAATCACGAAGGACTTGCCACAATCCTTACATACATATCGCTGTGTGCCATCTTTACGATGACCATTGCGAACCACATGGATACAGCCACAAAGAGGGCATACACGACCATTTGCAAAGCGTTCCTTTGCTACGAAATCTTCAATATTCAAAGACTTTACAAAGGCAGGACTTAAAAGCATTGTTTTAAGGCTTTCCTGCTCTGCGACAGTCAACTTACCGATAATATCTAATGCGTCTTTGATAGTAGGCATATCCAATTACCTCCTTCGGTGGTACTGTTTCTTACTATTATTATACGCTATTTCTCGTCAAAAATCAACCATTTGTTGTGACAGAGCCTATTTTTTCTATCAACGCAATATCTTCTTTATCCGGTAACTTAATAAAACGCTGTTTTCCAATGGTATAGTGAATGCTTACCGGTAACTGCTTTGCAACAATAATGCTTTTCCCAATTACATCATCAAAAATCGTAGTATTTGCACGTTTACAGTCTCGTTTAACAAGCTCACTATCACAATGTGGACAATGGAACTTGCGTAGCACTGTATCTTTTTCTAAATCAACTGCTACATCCCAATAAGTAAACTCTTCTGAACAATTTGGACAAGTTAAAACATCGCTCCAAATAGTGTATGTTATGTTTCCTTTTATTGGCTCGCCTGTAATACTTATTTGTTTTTCTCCATTAATAATATGATTGGTCTCATACATCCACTGACATTCATGAGTTACATCTTTCAGCATTTTTTGAGCATCCATATAGAATGCATCTGCATCTAAATGTCTGTTATAGTTATATGCAATAAAAGATGCAGCTGTAGAAATATCACTAACTATAGCCTTTCTTACTCCCCATTTAACAGTATTTTTTTTGCTTTCTATAGCAACTCTAAATTGAGGGTCAGGAATAGCACACATCTGCGCTGCAACTCCTGTCATACCTGTACCACAAAAACCATCGAAAATAATGTCACCTGGTTCCGTATAATGTAGTATGTATCTCATTATTGCTTTATACGGAACTTTGGTATGATACGAATGCGCCATATAAATCGGATCATTTTTTCCTTCACTCACATCCGCAGCAAACGGCTCCCTATGATAATCATCCGTTGCTTCATCATACGGAGTACCATACTCCTTAATAAAATCCTCAATGAACGGATTGGGACAAGCCGTATAAAAAGGCGCATCCGAAAGCGCAATAATATCCTCATCACTACCGATAGGAAAACCTTCAATATTGCGCACATTATCTATATCTTCTTTAGTCAGCTTTCTGCGTTCCACGCTGTTTCCTCACTTTCAATGCTAATTGTGCAGATGGCGTCTGCACAATTTTACTTAATACGTTTCCGGATATCCTCAACGGACGGCAACTGCTTTTCCAAATCATCAGGCAGGCTACTGGTTACTTTGTATTCACTCACGCCAATAGGCTTCGAAATATCCTTAAGGGAGTATTCCGCCACCACGTTGTTCTTGCTCTTACACAAAAGCAGACCGATGGAGGGATTATCCTGCTCTTTCTTTAAGATGCCATCTACTGCCGACAGGTAGAAATTCAATTGCCCCGCATATTCCGGTTTGAATTCTCCTGTCTTAAGTTCTATGACAACATAGCAGCGCAGATTCAAATTATAGAATAACAAATCAATGTAGAAATCATCCCCGCCTACGCTCAAATGGTACTGATTGCCCAAGAACGCAAAACCTGTACCAAGCTCTAAAAGAAGCTTAGTCACATCCCGCACCAATGCCTGCTCAATATCCCGCTCAAGCATGTCTTCCCGGAACAGAATGAAATCAAACACATAAGGGTCCTTCATAGTCTGCGCAGCCAGCTCGCTCTGAGGAGACGGCAACCGATGCTCAAAATTTGTAACCTTATCTGCAAGAACCTGTCGCTGATACAAGCTGCTTTCTATCTGATGCACAAGAACATTATGCGACCATCCGTTTTCAGCAGTTTTTTGAATGTACCACACGCGCTGCTCATGGTCTTTGACCTTTTCTAAAATCGCAATATTATGAGACCAAGGAATTTGTGCAGACACCGTCTGCACAAATTCACGATTCGGGTAAGTCTCGGCGAATTTTGCCATGTATTTCAGATTGCGAACGGAATATCCCTTGCTCTTTGGAAAAGCAATTCTAATATCCGTAGCAAGGTTATCTACAAACTTGTTGCCCCATGCTTTATGCTCATTGATTACACAGCCAATATCATGGTATAGAAGCAGCATATCTGCATTAGCATGAACTGCTGCGTGATACTGTGCAGCCTTAATCTCGCTTTTGATATTTTCGATGATGGAGAGATACTCCGATGTATTCATCAGCACATGCCTCGCCTCGCTTTCTACCAATTCTTGTCTCTATTATTTTACAATAATACGAAGCTTTCCTTCATCCTTACCCTTAGTGTATTCTGCAACCAGTTCATTAAGCTTCTGTTTAAATGCAGTCTCATCCATAGGCGGCAGCTTCATCAACTTATCCATTAAGTCTTTGGCATCGATTACAACAGGCTCAAATCCCTTCAGCAATGCCTTAATCGCCTTAATAAAGAAATCATCAACACGCTTCGGCAAAGATGCTGTTGTAATAAACTCATCAATAACCTTCTGCTGTTCAGCACTCAGATACTCTTTTTGACTTGTAACAATCGGGTCAGAAATAGTATCCAACAAAGTTTGCTGCCATTCCTCTAACAGCTCATCAATACGTATTTCAATATTATCCAGCTGTCCTGCAACATTTGCTGCCTTATCCCCAAGGCTATAATGACAATGCGGACAAATATGAGAACTCTTCAATTCTGTTGGCGTAAGCTCATAACAAACCTTTAAATTTGCCATGTCCTGCTCTATCGCCGCAAGCTTTGCTGCAGAAAGAATTTCTATACTACGTAACTTACGCAGATTTGCCAATGTCAGGCTTTCCTGTAATTTTCCTCGACGTTTAGCATCAGTAATATCAAGGCGTTTTTTCTTATGTTCTTCATAATAAACATCAATATATTCTTCTTTTACTTTTTCAAGAACAATATTCACCTTCTGTGCTGCCGCTGCACCGGAAACACCTGTTAATATACTATCACGAGCAGAACGTAATTCAGCTTTTACAGCTTCCAGCTTCTGTTTAAGATTAGAACCAATATCACTTATCTCAATATTGCACACATAGGAAACATTATTCGTGCATTCCGTTTTAAAGGTTGAAAACTCTTTAATCACCTTTATCAGTGCAATCTGCTCTGCCAGCTTATCAATTTCCTCAAAGGTTAAGGTGAAATTATTAAGCTTCGCCGGAGTATTGAAGCGAGCGGAATAATTGCTGAATTCATCCTTTACTGCCTCACACGCCTTCTGCATGGCATTCAGGTGCTGAGAATCCACCAACGGTTCGTGCCAAAGCTCGAAGCCGTTGTTCAGTTTCTGATAAGCAATAACTGCCGCATTACTTGTATTCATAGACTTCTCTAACAGCTGTCTTACACCTTCGTCGCGATCTTTCGGATTATCCAAAAGGACCGGATTGATTTTCAACACTTCAAACAGCTTTTTCAGTTCTGCCATTGCCATCTGCGCAGGACGTGCCAGATATTTGAACTCATACAAATCCAGGACACCAATGCGAGGCACTGTATCCAGATTCGACGCACTCAGAACAGTGCCATTGCGCAGAGTCATCGTTGCATAACCTGCATATACCATGGACAGGAAGATAATCGGTGTAAAGAGATAGTTGATCTTAAAATGCTTATCCTCGTACTGGTCATCATACTTCACATCAAAAATATCCGAGTAATTGATAACACCTTGCGGAGGCAACTGCTTCAGCTGGTCAATGTAGTAAGCTGCATACTTAGAAGCTTCCGGTCGAATCTTATCGCCATCCAGAACACCAAAGCTCTGAAGCATCAAGGTTGCAGTCTGCGTTTTACGACCAGCAAAATAATCAAATGCCTGCCGTACATTTTCTGCCATATTTTTTCTGGTTACCTTAGTTTTCATAACAGGGTAATCCGGATATTTGCCGTAGAAATACTTATCAAAGCACAGGGAAGCCGCCAAATCAACGGTATCCTTGAAATCCATATCCCGGTTAAAACGACCACGCAGGATTTCAATAAGCTGGCGTCTTTGACCTTTGTACAGAACATCAAAGCAGGTATTTTTATTATCACTCAGATATTTAAGCAACTTTTTGCGATACATGGTCGCTTTACTCAGATAAGCATCCTTATCTTTTCCTTCACTGATTTCCGCCTGAGCATTTGCTGCAGAATAATAGCCAAGTATTTCTTTAAATTCATCTGTTGATTTGAAGAAGAAATAAACTTCATCTTCCAAATTTTTCACCGTTACACCAGCCGTACTATATGGGGGCATAATGTGAATATAAAAATCACGTTCCGGCTGTGCTGTACTACGTTCTCCCGGCAAGCCGAGGAATAAATATCCTTCACGGAAAATATTATGACTGTCCCAATTCAAATCACGCTGATAAATCTCAAATCCGGGAACGTACTGTTTTGCATCCCAATCAAGACAACTATAAATCAACTGATAAAAATATCGATTCAGCTCACCGCCTGCCATAATAGAAGCCTTCTGCTTAATTTTCTCATCATAATCAACAACTTTATCAACATCAATATAATATTGATTGTTTGCATCGTTGCAGATAATAAACTGACCAGATACAGTAGCCATGATATCTTTCAACGTAGTCTTAATCAAAGCCAGCAAAAAGTCCGCATCCTGTTCCGGCATGGGGAGAAACAGACAAAGATCATCTTTCAAGTTTTCCGCTGTCAGACCAAAATGTACATCCAGACCATTCGTCGTCAGTCGATGAACGCTCAAAGCACAAATTATTTTAATCGCCAATGGCTTATAGACTGCTTTAGGAAATGCACGGTTGATAATATCCTCTAATTGCCCGCTAGCTGTAACAACACGGTTAATAGTTACATCGCTTTTAAGCAGGCCGTTGGATTTTATTGCAGGCCAATAATTATCAAAAGAAATTATGCCAGGTTCGGTTTCAGGAACATCTTGATTAAAGATATCACGAATTGTCATAGAAATATTTTTCAGAATGTGGCGATTTTCAATCAGATAAATTTTATTAAAAACATCAATATAAGATGGATGTATTGGGTACAAATCTACAAACTCATCCATACGAGAGGACATACCTGTATAAAGCATTGAGAATTTTTCCAAATGCTTACGAATCAGAGCCTTCTGCTCCGGTGTCTTTTTCAAAATACGCTCAGAAACAACGTATGATGTCGCTTCTTTCGTAATAACAATCTGTGTAAAGCGATCTGAAACATGCTTCAATGTATCAGATACAAAGCTGAAACGAGGATTATCAAAAATTTTTTCCTGCACACCACAAATAATGCGCAGTTTGCTCTTAGAACACATTTCGCCAAGTGCACGGAAGAATTCTAAATCGAGAACAATCTGACGCTCATCACGAGATGACAGATAACTCAAAAACTCATCAACAACTATCATATAGCCTTTATCCGGATACTTTGCTGAAAATGCAAGCATCATATCACGGATAAGCTTTTTATTATCGCGGACCGTATCAAAATCAGGCACTTTAAAATCAATGCCTCTTGCGGCAAAATCATCTTCAATAAATCCAAATAAAATCTCTCGCAGCGACATCGTAACGCCGCCAATCTCAATACGGAGCACTTCAAACTTGCCGGCTATGCATTCCATCTCCTTGGCAAACTTTTTGTTCTGAACGTATTGAAGGTATTCTGCATCCTTTGCAACAGAAGAAATAACACTCATCAAGTGCGATTTACCAGTACCATAGTTACCGACAACAAGTACACCCTTATTATCTACAACCTCGTCCATCTGAAGCTGATCCAACACCGGGCTTTTTAAGTTTTCAGCCATAGTATCAGACATCACATAAGATTTTACGTACTCTCTTGCACGGTTAGCATCATCAGCCGTAGTAAGCTGAATAACATCCTCAATCGGGCTAAAGCTAATTAAATCAGAATACTTCATATTACAAACCCCTTCCTTAGATCACACAAGTAATATCGTAATTTTTAACTTCATAGACTTTATAATCAGCAAAACCTTCTTCTGCATATATTAACTTACCGTTTTTGTAAATTCCTGGCCATATTGCAGCAAATTTTTTTCTTCTACAGGCATTAATCAAAGTAACAATCACATCAATTTTATATTGCGGATTGAAAAGCACATCAAAATCTTTGATAACAATTTCGTCTGGTAAATCAACCAACACCTTGTCCAAACAACTTCTTGCACGAAAAGAACGCTCTTTCAAATTATATTTTTTTAACTCAGTAGCTAACATTACATTAACAGAAATAGCATTATCACAGTTCTTAAAGCTTTCTTTCAAATAAATAATAGGCTCATAAAAGCCACTCTGCGTCAATATTTCACCTTTGTTAGCTTCGATAATAAAACCCATATTCATCACCTAATATACTTATTTAAACATGCAAAATCAAAGCTAGCATTTTTTCTCACAAATAACTCCTTGCTTCTTTGAAATTACAAATAGCGCATCAGCAATATTACTCATGTATCTATTATACAATTTATGACATAAAAAAGAAAGTAGACGGGCACCTACCATCCACATTAATATTCTTTAAGCTGAACGAATTACTTATATCTATCTACGCTTATTCATCTATATCCATGCAAAAAATCTGCGCAAGCACACAGCCTGCGCAGATTCGCCAAAGCACGAAAACCTTAATTCGCTAAGATATCTTATTTAACTTCAATAACGATTTCCTGACCATGCGGAATATCAGGATTCATAGCATCCTTCAGCTCCTCCGGAGTTACACCCAAATCCACATTATCCCTAACCTCTACCTGAAAATCAGTACCGGCCGGATAGTTGATATTGCTGCCCTTCATAAAAAGACCGCCCACCAGGCTAACCGCAGCAGCAACAGCCACAGCACCGCCATCGGTTTTGCCCTTGCCTTCAAGGCCTTTTCTCAACGGAACGCTGACATTGTTCAGCGTCTTGATTTCCTTGCCTGCAATACGCAGTACACCCTTTCTGCCGAAGCCGCCTGCCTTCTGCACTTCATATACATAACCCATGCCTACAGTACCTTTAGGAATAACTACAACACCGTTAATTATCAGGTTTTCTGTAGTCTTGAACTCCACCTGCTGATTTTTCTTGTGAGTTTTAGAGTTAGCAGGCTCGATAAGCTCAACGTTAAGCATAGTTTTTTTAGGGATATAAATATGTCCCGGCATAACATTGGCAATTGTCACCTTTTGAGCAGCGGCCTGCTCCTCTTTTTTCTGCAGCGCAAGTCTTTCCTTAAAGGTCAGCTTCGAAGGATCTGCCTCTTTAGCAGGCATTTCTTCTTCTGCAAACGGGTCGTACTTTTCATCCACACTTACATACCGGCTTGACGGCGCAGCATAAGCCATCGGCAGGCTCAAGCCATTAGCCATCATAATTGCGCTGAGGATTGCTGCCGCAAATTTTCCTGTTGTTCTCATTTTCAAACACCTTCCCTTCAATAATTAGGATATCTTGAATACCATCATACCCGGCATTACAGATATCAGGGTAAAACAAAAGCCATTTTGCGAACTTCTCGCGTTGCCGAAGCTTTTTGACTTCTGCTTTAATATAATCTTACCATATAAATTGGACAATATCTGTCTATCTTGACTTGCTTTTATAAAATTTTTATAAATTATTTTACGCAATATCATTTTCTTTTCATCGAACTATTGTTTTTATTCTTTGCCTATGCTATAATTATCTTAGTTGCATGAGTAGCCGCAATTTTGCGGAGCTTATGCCTGGTCATACGGACCAGTGGCGCCTGTCGAGCTTTCGGCAGGCGCCTTTTTTGTATACAAAAAAGCATCGTAAGCTACCTCAATAGCCTACGATGCTTTTGCTTTCAGCCTTATTTGCTGTGGTGGCAGTGACCGCTGGTCTCGCCATTCATGATTTTGCGGAAAACCTCATGCGCTTCGTCTGCGCTCTTACCGCTTTCCAGTGCTTTTTTCATATGCACCATGGCAGTGCGATACTTAGCATGTGCTTCATCCTGCGGAATGGACTCAATGTCCATCGGGTTGAACTCCATTACCTTTTTGAAGATAGCATGGATTTCGTCGCTGGATTTACCTGCCTTTTTAGCAGCCTCTACGTGCTTCATAGCGCTTTCATAACGATGCTTGCCGTGCGGATCAGTCGGAATTTCAAATTTCGGATGCATATTATTCACCTCGCTTCCTTTGATTACAACCATAATATACACTATATTGCCGCTATAAGGTCAAGTACATATTTATATTTTTCTCACCTGAAACTAGCTCTCTTTTGCAGTCGGATGCAAGCGTTGGGCGATAATTTTGTTGAACTGCTGCTGCCAGGAGGCCAGCATAGCAGGCAAAGTGCCTTCATTTATAATCTCAGCTTCAACATTATATTGTTCTGCAATAGCCTGCAGCAGCTTCTGCCCTGCCAGCTGCATTTCTTTAGCGCTGATAAGCTCCCACAAATGCTGGTCTAGCAGGTGTACATAGAGCGAAGTATATACCAGCATTATATCTTCCTTGGCCAGCCTTTCGGCTGCCAGCAGATATTCCGGCTTTACTACCGCAGCATCCTGCGCGCTGTATGCCTGCCACATATCGCCCGGCTTGATGTCAAAGCGTTTGAGGCGGCGGAACACGTCATGCTGCTTTGCGGGGGTGAGGCCGGATTGCTTGGCCAGCGCTTTTTTTACTGCGTTCTTCACGGTCTTGCCGATAAGCTCGCCTAGCTTGGAGTGCTTGCCTGCTCCCTCCATGTACAGCTCGCTCGCACTGTTGGCGATGATAATCGTCTGGTCCGTGCCGGAGCCTGTAGCAATACCATTGGAGTATTTGCTGCCCTCCAGCAGCTCCTGAATGGCAGCAGTCTTGGCCTCGGTGCAAGTTACTAGAGCGCGCGCCATTACTCCTTCCGGCATATCGCAGTCCAACAGCAGCATAATGTTGATGGTACCATACTTCACAGGCTTGGGCTGCGGCTTGTAGTAATCCGCTGGGTCACCCGCACGGCCGCCGTTAGTTTCGATGCCGCCGGTTACGATGGCGGTCACGGTAAGCTCCTTAAAGCTCATGGTTTCTACCACGGCGTTTTCCATGCTGGCCGCTGTGCCCATGCCGCTCACCTTGTCCGGGTCCAGCGCCAGGCGCTTGGATACAAGGCGCATGTGCTCCACATAGGTGTCCGCCAGCATTTCGCAGGGCATGCCGGCTCCCTGCTTGGCATCATAATTATATACGGCAGCGTAATCATCATGGTAGCCGCCGTTATAAAGCGAGGTGCTTAATACCTTGCGTGCTCCTTCAAAAAAAATAACGATGCTTTTATCGTAAAAATAAACCTTATCTCCTGTCGACAAGGTGCATAAATGTTCCGACATAATCAGCCTCCTTTGATTTTTATTGTTATTATAAGCTATATAGTAATAGTATGGTCAAGAGAATTACAGGTGAAAACAGCTCCGAATGCACTGCGCATGCCGGAGCTGTTTTTTATAAGTTTTTTGAGTTTACCGCAGCACCGCACAGGGCAGCACTGCGGCTGAGTATGAAAAATATGAGAGAGCTTAAATAATTTCTTAGAACTCGAAACGAAGACCAACGTTCATCTTCCACTTGCGTTCAAAGTTGCCGTTGAAGTCCTTAGCAATATCTGCATACAGATGTGCATTATTGCTGAAGTCATAAGTTCCGCCGAGCTTCATTTCCATCCAGGTTTCTTCACCGTCGAAGCTGGTGTGTTTTCTGTCGCCATCGTTTGCAAAGTAGCTTGCGCTGATGTCGCCGTTGAACTCGTGTGCTGCGAACAGACCTGCATATACGCGGCCTTTTTCGCTCTTCACGCCTGCTTCGAAGCCAAGGCGGCCAACGAAGCTGCTGTAGCTGTCCTGTGCTACCTGCATGGTTGCGTTTTCGGTATGAGCAGTGTAATCCTTGCTGCCTACCTGAGACCAGGTCAGCTGTGCTTTCGGAGTGAAGTATGCTTCCTCATCACCGAAGGTCTTGCCGTATTCCATGGTCAGGCCGTAAGCATTGGCTTTGTAATCGCCGTTCAGCTTCAGGCTGCGGATTTCGTTGTATACGTCATATTCGTTCTCAACACGGCCAACCTTCGCTGCAACGCGGAAGAAGGCATCGTTTTCGAAGTTCTTCACGCCGTATACGCCCAGGCTGTACATCTGGTTGTCACCCTTGCCGCCCAGCAGATAGTTGGAATCGCCGTTGCGGTAGTCGAATGCCACGCCGGTGTGCCAGCCGTTTGCTGCAGCCTTGTCGTAGCCAACCTGTACGCCGTAGTAGGTGTTGCTGTCCTTCAGGCCCTTAACATCGGAGCTGGTCTTGCCGCCCAGTGCTTTTGCGAACATACCGTCTTCATCAGCCATGTCTGCACCGGTGTAGGTATCCTGCATGTTGTCGCGCCAGGTGTGCAGGGAGGTGGTTGCTGCGCTTCTTACGCCCTTCATGACAAAGGTTTCGTAATCGCCTTCAATAATCTGATTCCAGTTTACACTGTCCGGATTATATTGGCCCTTGCCGTTTTCATCCCAATGCAGAGTACCGATGTTTTGGGATTTGCTGGAAGCTGTCAGGCCACCAGCAATCTGTACCTTACCGGTCAGGTTGTCGCCATTAGCCTCGTGATCGTTGTAGGTAACCTTCTGTGCCAATGCCTTCAAGGTTGCTTCTACAGAATTCTTGTCCTTCATGTTAATGCCGCTGTTGTCGGTGGACAGGATTACGCCGGAGCCTTTTGCTGCCTTGTCGATAATGGTATCGCCAGACTTGTAGTCGCTAACCTTATCGCCTGCACCCTCATGACTGTAGATGAAGGTTTCCCAACCGCTGTAATTAGCAATCTTGACGTCCTTAGTTCTCTTTTGCAGATTAATGAAACCGGTTTCAGCCTCTGTTTTGCCACCATTGAGTGTCAGGCCTTTTGCGGTAGCTGCCGGAGCCTTAGCCATTCTCATCAGGGACATACCTGAAGCTTCGTCCTCGTCATCAGTCAGGTTCCAGGTTGAACCGTTAGCAATGTTCATTACGATGCTGCTGTCAGCATCAACATTATAAGCGCCAGTCAGAGTGGATTTCTTGTCGTTCAGGCTGATTTCAACATTGCCACCGTTGCTTGCAGTTACGTTACTTTCAATAGTGCCGGTTGCTTTACCGCTATCTACGGTAATGTTACCACCGTTGGCATTGATATCACCCTTGATGTTCAGAGCGCTGTTGTTGGTGTTGATATCTACATTAGCACCTTCGCCTGCATTGATTGCAGCATCAGTACCGTTGATAACAGTGCTGCCGTTAATTGTTACGTTGCCGTTTACTGCGTCGATACCTACTTTACCGCTGATATCAGTGCTACCCTTAACATTAACATCTGCACCGTCAGCCTTGATGCCTGTTTCGCCCTTCAGCACCAGCTTAGCCTTGGTGGTGTCGATTACGATATCTTTATCGGTTGCACCAACTGCTGCGCCATCTTTAACTTCGATAGCAGTCGGGTTCTTGGTGAAGACATAAGATCCATCTTCCTTCAGTACGCCTTCCTCTTTATATTTCTCGTCATTGCCGGAAATACCTTGGTCAAATTTATCAGCCTTTTGATCCTCAGGATAGGTCGGTGTCGGAGGTGTCGGAGGTTCAGGTTTAACATCTTCCTTATTCAGGCTGCCTTTACCGTCTTCAGTGCTGAAGGCGATATTGCCAGTCTTCAGCGCTGTGGAAGAAGCAGTCAGACCGTCAGCAATCTTCACTAAACCGGTCAGGTTTTTCTCGCCATTTACGAAGTTGCTATAGGTCAGCTTGCTTGCCAAGGTGTTCAGTACGTTAGCAACGCTGTCCTCGCTGTCCATAGCTATGCCAGTGTTGTCGGTAATCAGGGATACTACAGAATCCTTCTCTGCATGCTTAATGATGGTGTCGCCTGCTGCGTAGTTTTCAGCTGCTTCACCGTTGCCGGTATGAGCGTAGAAAATGTTGGTGTTGCCGCTGTAGTTGTCGATGGTCAGGCTGTTCGTATCCTTCTGGAAGATGTTGCCTGCTTTAGCTTCGCTTGCACCGCCAACGAAGTCAGCGATTTCACTGCCGGTGAATTTATATTTATCCCATTCGGAATCGCCGTATACATAACCGTACTTCTCATTATTCCAGGAAGCACCGTTTGCCACAGTCAGGTTCATGGAACCGCTCAGGCCTGCTTCTTTTTCTGCATCGAAATGTTTGTATGCAACGCCGGTCCATGCGGATTCAGCATCGGTAAGCTTCAGGTTGATAACAGATTCCTTGCTGTCGCTCACAAATTTCTGCCCCTGTTTGCCGAAGATACCTGCATTACCCTTAACGGTAACGGTCTTGCCCTCGCCGCCTACGTTAACAGTACCCAGTGCAGCGCCCAAGGCATGGAAGCCATAGCCGTCCTCGCTACTGTTGTTCTTGATTTCGATGTCGGCAGCACCCAAGTTAACAGTTGCACCGTCTGCTGCTACAACACCGGAGCCATGAGCTGCGATAGTAGTCTTGCCGTCAACAGTTACGTTTGCACCTGCGCCGTTAGCGTTGATGCCGGCAATGATTCTCCAGGAGGATTCAACAAAGGTAGTGGTGTTCTGGCCTTTGATAACGTTATCAATAGCCCAGTCTTCGCCGTCCTTAGCCATGGTCAGATCGCCATGCAGCTTAATTTCGGCATTGCCGTTAGCGTTAACGCCGTAAACATTGTTATAGCCATGAGCCTTAATATCGGTATTGCCGGTAACCTCTACAACAGCCTTCTCGCCTGCGCTCTTAGCATAAATGCCGATTGCGCTGCCTTCGCCGATCAGCGGGTTGCCGCTGCTGGTCTTACGGCTGTAGGTATTATCAATGTTGATATCCAAGGTGCCGGCAGTAATTGTTGTTGTGCTGCCAGCAATGCTGTTGTCGATGCCGCGCAAAGGAATTCTGTTGTTCAGAATACCTGCATTCGGATTAGGCGGAACTGTATCCTTGTCCAAAGCTACTTTGAGCTTCAAGGTCTTGTCTTCAGCCTTGATTACCAGGTCCTTAACTCCTGCAGCGTTCTGCACAGCTGCACCGCTGATGATGAAGGAGCTTTCCCAATCGGGATCTGCTTCCTTATGAGTCATCTGGTTAATCTTGATGGTTGCATCTTCGGTAAATACATAGGAACGGTCATCTTGCTGTACGCCTTTGTATGCAGCCTGTTTTTCACCGCTAATATAGTCAGTGAAGATATTCTTGTTATCATCTTCGCCGGGACCAGGATTTACTGCATCATCTTTAGTAGCGCCCTTACCGGTATCTTTATTGAATTTAATAGCTTCAGATTTCAGGGTTTGGCTGCTGGCAGTCAGGCCACCGGCAATTTTTGCGTAACCCTTCAGGTTAGTTTCACCGTTTGTAAAGTTGCTGTAGGTCAGCTTGCCTGCCAATGCATTCAGTACGTTAGCAACACTTTCCTCGTTGTCCATAGCAATACCGGTGTTATCGGTAATCAGGTTAACAACAGAACCATCTACAGCACTTGTAATAATGGTGTCGCCTGCCGCGTAGTTGCCAGATGCTTCACCATTTCCTTCATGTGCATAGAAGATATTGGTGTTACCACGGTAAATATCAATAGTCAGGTTATTGCTGTCCTTTTGGAAGATATTACCTGCAGCAGCTTCGCTGTTACCGCCAATGAATTTAGCTACATGGCTGCCAGCAAAGGATGTATTGGTTTTGCCCCATGCTTCATTGTTCCAGGTTGCACCGTTGGAAACATAAAGATTAATGATACCCTTATAAGGATTACCAGTTGTACCAAGGTCTTTAGAAAACGCAACACCGGTCCAGGAAGAATCATTATCAGACAAGCCTATATTGATAACACTGTCTCGATCAAGAGCGTCATAATTAGAGTTAGCCTTTTCGCTATAAGCAATTGCATTGCCTTTGATTACTGTAGTAGTTTTGCCGGCAGAAAGCTTGTTAGACCTCATATTTACGTTAACATTACCGCCATCAGCCTTCAATGCATAGTTTTCTTTATCTTTGTTAGCAGCAATCTGAATATTACCGCCGCCGACAGTAACGGTAGAACCGGTTCTAATAGCAGTCAGTGCATTACCATTTTTCAGGTTGATATCAACCTTACCGTCTACGTTGATGATAGATGCTTTGCCGCCGTATAAAGTATCATCCTCAGCCCAAAGGCCATGAGTAGGTCCGAAGCTGTCATTTGCCAGCTTAAGGTCACCGTGAATATCCACACGGCTGCCATTATTTTGCGCTAAAATACCATAGGCAGGATTAGTTGCGTCTGCGTGAGCATAAACGGTAGTAGTAGCTGCTGTAATGTCAACATTGCCATTCTTCACAACAAAACCGGAACGGTCATATGCTTCCATAGGTACACCGATTACAAGCTCACCGGCAGTAATTTTAGTTGTACCTGCAACATTATGATTAAATGCTGCAACAACTTCACTAAAGCTGCCTTTCTTAGCAGTCAAGACAAGCTTGTTGCTGCCTGCTTCAATAGTAAGTGGTGCTTTTTTAACGTCAACTGCAGAATTAGCTTCTGCTTTAACTGTAGTATCTGCAGCAAAAACGTACTTGCCGTCCTGGATATTGCCTGCATATTCAGTATCTGCTTCAGTATCACCGGTCAAAGTAGTGGTGAATTCTGTTTTAGACGGAACAACAGGTGCTTCAGGCTTAACATAGGTACCCTTGCCATCTTCTTTATTGAAAGTGATATCACCGGTCTTCAGTGCTGCGGAGGAAGCAGTTAAACCGTCAGCAATCTTCACATAACCATGCAGATTGTTTTCATCGGTGGTGAAGTTGCTGTAGGTCAGCTTGCCTGCCAAAGCGTTCAGTACGTTGATTACGTTGTCTTCACTGTTCATGTTAACACCAGTGTTATCGGTAATCAATGTTACGGCAGCATCTTTTTCTGCATGCCTGATAATGGTGTCGCCTGCTGCGTAGTCGTCAGTTGCTTCACCGTTGCCGTTGTGTGCGTAGAAGATATTGGTATTGCCGCTGTAGTTATCAATGGTCAGCGTTCTTCTATCATTTTGGAAGATATTGCCTGCTTTAGCATCGCTTGCACCGCCAACAAAGTTTGTTACATGGCTGCCCAAGAAAGGAGTCTGGTATTTATCATCTTTAAAGAACTTCAATTTTCCATAAAGCTTATTGGTCCAGGTTGCACCATTCTGCAGCCACAGGTTGTTTTCACCGGTGAAGTGCTTGCTTACAGTTCCGCCCTCGTCAGCTTCAGTATCAATGCCGGTAGTGCCATCCTCACGGTCAAAGCCGTTAACTATTGCACCCTGCAAAGATGATTTATCAGTATCAAGCGCCAGATTAACTCTGGTCATCGTACCGTTTTTATCAATGCTGTTGACAGCACCAACGCTGGCAGCTACGTTGCCTTTAATTACAACGTCATTACCCAGGCCGCCAGTAGCATTGCCTGCAGCATCCAGCTTAACGTTCATGTTAGCAGTAGAGTCCTCAGCACGAATAGCTGCATAACCATTGCTCTTGGCAGCCTTTTCATCAAGAATAATCTTACCGCCGCCATTCACTGTAACAACAGCACCGCCAATGTTTGCAAACAGTCCCTGTGCAGTACCGCTCAGGTCAACATTACCGTTGACAGTAAGCGTGCCTGCCTTATAGCCTTCGTTTTGCTCGCCGGTTGCACCGGAAGCATACAGATGTGATGCGCCGTAATAGGCATTAACACCAGCACCTGCATCAATTGCAGAGGTAACGTTACCGTTAATCACTATATCAGCCTGGTATGTGTAAGCACCCAAAGTATAGGCGCCGCCAACGTCTGCACTTATATCATGGGTTGCTTTCATGTTCAGGTTGCCATTAAGAGTAAGGGAACCGCGCTCACCATTGGAGCTGCCGTTAACATGAATCGCATCAGCTCTGCCCTTATTGTTAGTAATATCAACATGCAGATTTTCGGCGTTGATAACAACATTTTTACCTGCATCCTGTACAAGGCCATAGGAATTTTCTTTTGAGCTATTAACCTTCAGCTTCAGGTCTTTGGCAGCTTCAATAGTCAAATCACGCTCAGCAGTAATCGCACCTGCATTGTTCTCAGGACTTGCCAGAGTAATCGTTGAATCATTGCTGAAGGTATAAGCGCCATCGCCGTTAATATTACCTGCGTACTCAGTATCTTTATCCTTATCGCCGGTCAAGGTAGTGGTAAACTCTGTCTTAGAGGGAACGATAGGATTTTCTTCAGATTTAGTATAAGTGCCCTTGCCATCTGCCTTATTGAAGGCGATGTCGCCGGTCTGAATAGCAGCACTGCCTGCAGTCAGACCGCTGGCAATCTTCACATAACCCTTCATGGTTTCCTCACCCTTGGTGAAGTTACTGTAGGTCAGCTTGCCTGCTAAAGCATTCAGCACGTTAGCTACGCTGTCAGCATTACCCATAGCAACACCGGTATTATCAGTGATCAGAGATACTACAGAGCCTGCTGCCGCACTGTTGATAACAGTGTCGCCTGCTGCGTAGTTATCAGTTGCCTCGCCATTGCCAGTATGTGCATAGAAGATGTTGGTGTTACCGCTGTAGTTATCAATAGTCAGCGTTTTCTTATCATTTTGGAAGATGTTGCCAGCCTTTGCATCACTTGCACCACCAACAAAGTTAGTCACATAACTTCCTTGGAAATTTCTATCAGTCTTGCCCCATTTTTCGTTGGTCCAGGTTGCACCGTTTTGCAGCCACAGGTTAGCAGCACCGGTAAAGGTTACATCATTTTTAGTAACGCCATCGCTGCCATATTGGTTGTACACAACGCCAGTCAGGCTGGAGGTGTCAGTAGTCAGGCCAAGGTTAAGTTCACTCTTGGTTCCGTAAATATCTGCACTATTTGTTGCACCGGTATGCAGGCCAACGTTACCCTTGATAGTAACCTTATTGCTATCTGCGCCGGTAACATTACCTTCCTCATCTTTGAGAACATTCATGTTGACAACGCCGTCCATAGCATAGATAGCAGCATACGCAAAAGTCTGATCCTTGTTAATAGCAATATTGCCGCCCTTAACATTAACTACAGCACCGCCACTGTTGGCCACCAGGCCATTGGCATTACCCTGGAAGTCAACATTACCGTTAATGGTAATAGTGCCGCCCTTGGTTGATTTCATGCTGCTTGTAGCATAAAGGCCGCTGGCACCATAAATATCATTACCGCCATTATGTCCTTCAATATTCAGCTTTACATCGCCATTAACAACAACGTTGCCTCTGTTATAAATACCAATAGTATTGGTTGTACCATCGGCGGTAATATCCAAATTGCCATCAACAGTCAGCTTAGCATTATAATTAGTAATTCGTACACCCTGCAATCCATCAGAATTAAGCATAACACCGCTCTTATTGGTCAGGTTCATTTTTACGGTATTAGCTTTAATGGACAATGTTTTAGCATCATCAATTTTAATACCTGCGCCGCACAGTGTTGCGTCCTTAATATTAAAGGTCAGTGTTTTGCCGGTTGCATCAATTTTAGCATTTTCCATTAGCTTAACGCCATATTGGTTATGAGTAATTTGAGTATCCTGGTTAAATTTATATACTCCGTTCTCATCAATTATATCTTCATAGGCAGAATCACTATAACCTGCACCAGTAATAGTATTAGTGTAATTAGCAGTTTCCTCTGCAAAAACAGTACCGCCGCCTAAAATAGTTGCAGCAACGGCAAGTGCCAGGCAAGCATTTTTCTTTTTACTACTTAGCTTCAGCATATACTCCTCCTTAAAAATTGGTTAGGAAAAGCAGAAACAATCATCGTTTCTGCTTCTCCCTTCTGTACAAAATATAACTCCGTACAGCTTATACATTAATCAAACAGACTGCTGCTCATCAAAGCAGCCTGCGTTTTCTCAACAAAAGAATTCAATTTGTCATTAAGACGCTGCGTTCATTTCAGCGCTTTAATAACCTCGTCAGTCAGGTCCTTGCCACCTGCTACCATAGCATTCATATTCACAACGCTGTCAATATTGTTTGCTTTAGCTACGTCCAGAATGGTCTTGTTAATTTTCTTTTGTACAGGCGCCATCTTTTTCTGTTCAAATTCAGCCAGCTGCTTGCTGAGCTTTTCAGCCAGAGCCTGCTTATCTGCATCGCTCATGTTGGCAGATTTCTTGTTGAATTCTTCCTGCAGACGAGTTTTTTCCTGTGCTACAGATTTAGCAATCTCGGTAATACCGGGATAGCTGTTCAAAATTGCATTAACGTTAACAACGCCGACAGGTGCAGCAAAAGCACTTGCGCTGATACCCAAAGCCATAACGGCGCTCATCAGTAAAGTCATAAGTTTCTTCTTCATTTCTGCCACTCCCCTTATTTAGCCCAAACAGCTTCCATGATGTTACCATATTGTGCTTCCATGAACTTAACAGCTTCGCCCATGATAGCATTAACCAAAGCCGGGTTGAAGGTGGTGTTTTCAGCAGTAATGCAAGCATTCAGCATGAAGTCGCCTCTCTCGGAAACGGTGAATTTGAACGGACGCACGTTGTTGTTCATGTTGTTGATAGCACCGGCAAGTGCTTTCAGCTTTTCTTCATCGATTACCTGCGGAGCGATTTGCACCTGCAGCAGCATATAAACGCTGTCATCCATCAGCAGAGCCATCGGCAGCAACTGACCCTTAACTTCCATGCGGCTGCGGAAGATAGTGGTATGGTGCTCGTCCTCCAGCTTTTGGATATCGAAGCATTCGATTTTATTGTCAGCCAGGAACTGAGTCATCTTCTCGATTTTGTTTTCCATTTCAGTTACTTTGGTTTCTGCTTTTTCAGTAGTTTTTGCCATGATAAAATCTCCTTTGCATCATCAAAAAATACAATTTATATAATACGGAGCAGAGCGTTCTGCTCCGTATATAACATGATTAACTCGTAGCTTAGAAGGTGTACTGCATACCAAGTACGAAGCTTCTTCCCGGCATGGAATACCAGCCCGCACCATCGTTCCAAATAGCGTCAGTATGCTCAGCCCACAGCTTGTTGAATACGTTGTCCACCTTTAGGTAGAACTTGGTCTGCTTATCAGCAGTGTAGTTAAGAGACAGGTTGTAAACACCATACTTATCAGAAGGCCAACCCTTAACGCCCGGCTTCAGGCCCTTGGTATCACGGATGAAGTAGAAGCCATCGAAGGCAGCACCGAATTTGTCCTTATCATAGTACAGGCCAAAGGTTGCTTTATCCTTCGGTGCATAGCCCATGGTAAAGTTATCAGCCTCATTGAAGAGCAGATGTGCCCAGCCAAATTTGAACATCAGGGTATCGCTCAGACGTGCATTATACTGTACGTTCCAACCACGGGATACGCCATCGCGGCTGTTCTGATACTGACCGTAGGTCGGATCATTCTTATCAGTAGTATTACTCATGCTCATGCCAACTGCAGTTTTAGTTTCAAACCAGTTGAACATCACATAGTTATCCGGATTGAATTTGTGGTTGTAACCAATGGTGGTAGTGCGGCCTTCAGAAGCCAGCAGCTTTTCATTACCAAATCTATGATCGTACAGCTGAGTCAGGCTCGGCATGATGTAGAAATCACTACGACCTGCGTACAGGGTATCGTTTTCAGTAATATCCCAACCAAGCTTGTAGCTGATGGAATTATGGCTGTCAAAGTTTTCAGGACGATCATGACGGATGCCGCCGGACAGTGTCAGATGCGGCAGGATTTCCCAATCGCCCTGCAGGAAGAGGGAGGTATTGGTAGCATCCTTGTGTACATCGTTGTCCTTGCCCTTGCTGTATTCAATGCCACCGTACATGGAGTAACGATTGGAATGATATTGGAAGTTATCGCTGAACAGCTTGTATTCCTGGTTGCCGGTAATAGGTACAATCATATCAGGATCCTCGCCACCCGGTTTAGCCCAGGAATGTTTCTCCTTCGTTGTACGATACAGCAGAGTGTTGCTCCAGGAATCATTAATCTGCCAATCATGCTTCAGGGTAATGCTGTCGCTATCATACATACCTACATAATTACCGCCATATACGAGGTCAGTACCAGTGTAGTTGGAGCCAATAGTTTCATAGTTTACAGTCAACTTATTAGCATCATTAAATCTATATTCAAACTTAGCACCGCTGCTCTTGGTGTTGTTCTGACCAGGCCATACCTTGCCGCTACCGTCCTTGGTAGAACCGGAAATTGATCTGTCATGATAAATATTGTAGCTGACCTTGTTCTTGGCAGCCTGGGTATTGAAGTTATAAGCCTCTTTACCGAAGTTGCCGCGGGAAATATCAATTACAGTCTTGGCTTCGGTCGGTTTACGGGTGATGATGTTAATAACACCGCCCTTAGCACCGCTGCCATACATGGTTGCCGCACTGCCGCGCAGTACTTCCACGCGCTCAATGTTATCCATGTTGTTCATGAGTGCTGCAAACATATAACCGCTGCTGCCGGAGCCCTTGAAGTCATTAACTCTTACACCATCGACAAGGATAACTACGTCCTTGCTACCATTCAGGCGGATGCCGCTCAGATTAGCATTCAGGCCGTTAGCGCCATAATTCAGGAATTGTGCACCTGGAACAGTACGCAGAGCTTCCTCTACGTTTTCCATATGCATCTTTTCGATTTCCTCACGGCCAACAACGCTCATGTCTGCTTTGGCCTTCAGGATGGATTCTTCTGCACGGGAAGCAGTAACAACAATCGGTGCCAGCTCAAAGCTCATTTCATCAAAGTCAGCTGCTGTCGGTTCAGGTGCAGCGTAAGTGGTTACAGTTTCTACATAAGTAGGCTCAGAATGCTCTACAGCAGTAGTTGTTTCTGCTGCAGTTTCTTTAACAGCTGTAGTCTCCGGCACCTTCTCTGCTGCAGGCTGAGCATTGAGAGTATGCTCTTCTTCAGCAATACCCGGCATCGCTTCAGTCTTTACGTTAGCAGCAGCATTTTTCTGAACTGCTGCGCCCTCGCCCGCAAGGAACTGCTCAGCTTCAGCCTTGCCGCTGATTTCCTGAGCTTGCTTCGGCAAACGGTCCAGTGCAAAGAGCAGGCCGCCGCTGAACTTCCAGTCATGCTCGTAATCTGCGCCATAAGTGCGTGATACATCGAAATATGCGCTTGCATTAGGCTTAATGTTCAAGGTAGTGCCAAGGCTCATTTCTGCCCAGGTGCCCTTGGTCTCTACAGAGGTAGTCTTGCTGCCACCGTCCTCTGCGCTATAGTTGCCGGTAATATCACCGGAGAATTCATGTGCCAGCCCAAAGCGTGCATAAACAGAACCCAGACGACCGGTTTTGCCGAGTTCTAAGCCCAGACGACCAACAAGGCTGTTGTAGCCTTCCTGGTTAACGTTCAGCACTTCGCCGCCATCGGTAGTAGCAGCAAAGTTTCTGCCTCCCAGTTGTGCCCAGGTCAATTGTACCTGCGGCTCCAGATAGCTCTTATCGGTTCCCAGGCGTTTTGCCAGACTTGCGGTAGCACTGTAGCCGCGATTTCTGTAAATACCGCTCAGCTCAGTACCAATGCCGTTGTGTACGCTGAACTCACTGCGTACGCTGCCAGCCTTAGCAGCGAAGTCCATATGAGCGCCCTTGCCCAGGTCCTTAGAAGCATACAGTCCAACGCTGTACAGCTTGTTATCGCCGCTGTTGCCGCCAATAACACCGAAATCATCATCAGTGTAATTGTAGCTGGAGCTGCCCTTCTGGTAATCAATAGCAGCGCCCAGAATCCAGCCATTGTCATACATGCGGTCATAGCCAACCTGTGCACCCCAATAGTTGTTGCTCAAATCAACTGCATTTGCATTGTAGCTATCCTTGCCGCCGAAGGTCTTAGCCCAGATGCCATCGCTTTCCATATGTGCACGCAGCATGTCGCCACGATAAATTGCGTTTGCTGCATTATCACGCCAGGAAAGCATAGCGCTGGTAGTTGCCGCTCTTGCACCCTTCATCAGAGCAGTTTCGTAATCGCCGGTAATATTAATACCGCTGCCGCCAACAAAGCTGCCTACACCGCCATTGCTGCTGTCAAATTTCATATCACCAAGCCAACGTGAAACGCTGGAAGAGGTCAGGCCGGAGCTGATCATAGTCTTACCGGTCAGGTTTTCATCAACACCGGCATTGCCGTAGTAAATTTTTTGTGCCAATGCCTTGAAGGCTGCTTCCACAGCATCCTGGTCACTAGTCTTGATGTTTTTGCTGTTTGTTGCCGCAATCAGCATAGAACCCTGGTCTGCTTTTTCAACAGTGAAATTGCCGCCCTTGTAATCGCTTACATCGGTGCCTGCGTTATCATGGTCATAGCTGACAATATGTGTTCCGCTAAAGCTGCCTACGGTAACTGCACCGGCATCAGGTGCCATGCTGATAAAGCCGTTAACAGGAATTTCTACTTCCTCGTTATTGCCGCCGTTCGGGTTGATATATTTAATAGTCTTAACAACACCCTTGCCGCCTTTTAAGGTATTAACCAAGGTTGCATCTGTACCGGTATTATTCCAGGTACCGCCGGAAAGAGTCAGGTTAAGCTCAGCATCAGCGTTCTTATGAGCGCCGGTCCATACAGCACCATCAGCAACGGTCAAATTAACTTTACCGTCGTCCCCAACAGCTGCAGTTGCCACATCACCGGTCTTCACAACGCTGCCGTTGAATTTTTGTGCATAACCGGCAACGGTCAGGTCTATTATACCGCCGTTTGCAATAGCAAGATTGCCTTCCAAAGAGCCGGTCTTATAATTGCCGTCCTTATCCAGGTTATCCTTATTGATGCTAACTGCAGAGCCATCACTGATGACATTGCCCTTAATTACACCATTGCCCAAGATAACCTCAGCGCCATTAATTGCCTTAATAGCATTCTTCGCTTCCGGATCCTCTGATTTATCTTCGCTGTTGATATTGGTCATGCCCAGGCTTGTTACCTTACCTCCATCAGCAGCAATAGCATCTTCCTTCGCAGAAATGTATAAGGTACGGGCCTCAATATCCACATTTTTGCCGTTAGTAACAATGCCCTGCTTGGCATCTAATGTCAAAGCTGCATCTTCAGCATTAATTTTAATATTTGCAGCGGCATCAATAGCAGTGCCATCCTCCACGTCAATAGTGGTAGACTTGGTAAAGTTATAGGAACCATCATTTTGACGGATATTAGCAGCAGTATACTCGCTATCAGAAGCAGTACCTGTCAGTCCACTGGTAATTTCAGTAGAATTCTGCTCACCCTCCTGCGGCTTAACGTAACCGCCAACACCGGTTTCTTCGTCAAATTTGATGAAGCCTTTGACATCAGCAGTGATGCTGGAAGCAGTAAGACCGGAAGCAATGATAACGTTACCATTAAGATTTCTTTCACCGCCGTTGTCTTTCGCATAGGCTTCATAGGTCAGCTTGCTTGCCAAGGAATTGAGCACTGCAGCAATCTCATCACCATCGCTAAGGTTAATATTGTTGTTGCCAGTTGCCAGGGTAATATTGGAACCAGAAGCAGCATGCTTAATGGTTGTATCGCCGCCGATAAAGTCAGCCTTTTCTGTACCCTTATTGTTATGCTTATAAACAATAGTATTGTAACCGCTATAATTAGCAATGTTCAGCTTAACATCGCTATTTTGATAAATATAACCGGTGTTAGCAGCCTTTTTGCCGCCAACCAGCTTATTAACATAGGATACGCCATCAAAGTTATCGTAGCTCGGCTTGCTGTAAGCAGGCATATGAGTATAATCAAGGCCATCGACTCTGGAGGTTGCTTCGTGTGTCCACTGTGCGCCGTTGCTCAGCCAAACGTTAACTTCACCTGCCTGAGTTTTGCCTGCGTTATCAACTACACCCTTCCAGGTGGAGTCCTTGGTTACCAGGCCGATATTAACACGGCCATCCTGATATACGTCAGGCTTATCTGTACGTTCGGAGCGCTTCAGGGAAATTACGTTACCGATAAGGTTAGTGGTATTGCCATCAACTGCCTCCAGATTTTCGTTATCGATAGAGCTTTTATCCTGGTTGTTATTGCTATCAACAACGTTGATATTGATTGTACCGCCATAAGCAGCCAGAGAATAATATGCTTCCTTAAAACTGCCGTCCTCTTTTCTTTCATCAGACGGGGTTTCAATTTTAATAGAATTGCCTACCAGGTTAATAGTTGCTAGATTGTAAGGATGTACGCCCTTCATCGAATTGTAAGCACCTACATTGACAGCAGTACCGCGTACAGCAACGTCTACATTGCCATTAACGCTAATGTTGCCCATAGTATAGCCAACGCTGAAGGCACTCGGTTGCCAGCGTGCGCCAGTATAGTTAACGTCTGTAGGATCCATAGAGGTTGCACCGCCAGGACCGATGTTGCCATGAACGTTTTTAGTGATAATGCCCCAGGGATTAGAAGGATCATCCTTGCGCATTTTAACGTTACCATTAATAACGAGCTTAGCACCATTACCAACTGTCACACCTACAGAGGCATAATCAGATGTTGCAGTGATATCCAGGTTACTGTTGATAATAGTGTTGCCGCTGGCTGCAATGCCATTGACACCAGCCCAAGGATTCCACAGGTTGTTGGATTGATAAATGTGCAGTGTCCCCTTGCTGCCATCAGCGCCCACGTTATTGTAGACATAGCTATATTTATCGGAGTTAGAAACAGCATCTTCGTTCTTTACAGTAAAGGTATGGTCCTTACCTTGGAAATCATAGGTAATAGTGTTAGTAGCTTTATCCAGCTTTACTGTGTTGCCATCGCCTCCGATGATATCAAGATCATCATCAACATAGCCGACAAGCGGTTCATCGTATTCTGCAGCCCAGACTGACAGTGCAGTAAAGCATGATGTACAAACTGACATCATAATACTGGCAGTAAGTAACTGCCAGTTTTTCGATTGATTTTTACTCATACTCTCACTCCTTGCAACATCGTTGCTAAAAAATTTAAAAATTTCTTTTAATGGTAAAAATAAAAAAGATTAGACCACACTAAAACAAAAGGATAGTTGCATAAACTAAACGCTTAGAACTTCCTTCTCCTTAAGTATGTCTAATCTCGTAGACACTTAATGTACACAATCAGTCAGTACCCTGGCTTAAGATCATTGCCGCTTTATCCCTTGGTAAGAGGTTTAAGCAAAAGCTTAACGATAAAACAGCTCACTTTCACAGTTGCGGAACAGCGTCGAAATCACATCGGACTTCCCTGTAAAGAAGATATTCGGCAAAATATCTTCGCCTAATTGCTTATATTAATATTATAACGCAAAACCTGTAGTAATTGCTTTCTTTTGTTATGCGTGTTTTTTCATAGGGGTGTACCACTTGCAGTTTTCTATTATTGGTATTTCTTATCATATAGAGTTTATCATATATAGCCTTTGACGTCAAGTGAAATTTGAATATATTGTTACTTTGTCGATTTTGGCATTTCAGTAAGGGAGATAACCGTTTGCAGTAGCAACTCAGGGTATTATTTTATTGTTTTTTATCGGATTCAGTTATCAAAAAGCAAAGCAGCCATCCGCCTTACGGCAGATGGCTGCTTCGCTTTTTTGATGATTTATGCTTTATTCAGCTGCAGCGCTGCACAAGCAACGCCGCAGCTTGTTATGAATAAGGATAAACTTACTTTACTTAGACATTAGAACTCAAAGCGCAGGCCTGCACTTGCCTTCCACTTACGCTCGAAGTCGCCGCCGAAGTCCTTAGCAAAGTCTGCATAGATATGGCAGTTGTCGCTCAGGTCATAGCTGCCGCCAATGCTCATTTCCATCCAGGTATCCTTGCCGTCGAAGCTGGTGTGCTTATAGCCGCCGTCCTTAGCAAAGTAGCTTGCTGTGATGTCGCCATTAAATTCATGTGCGCCATACAGACCAACATATACGTGGCCTTTTTCGCTCTTAGCGCCTGCTTCCACACCGAAGCGTGCTACCAGGCTGCTGTATGCGTCCTGGTCAATTCTCATGCTGTCGTTCGTAGTATGCGCAGTGTAATCCTTAGCACCTACCTGAGACCAGGTCAGCTGTGCCTTCGGAGTGAAGTAGCTTGCCTCAGTGCCGAAGGTCTTGCCATATTCCATGGTCAGGCCATATGCGTTGGCTTTATAATCGCCATGCAGCTTCAGAGTGCGGATTTCGTTGTAAACGTCGTATTCGTTTTCAACACGGCCTGCTTTAGCTGCTACACGCAGATAGGACTGGTCTTCGAAATTCTTCACGCCGTATACGCCAAAGCTGTAAAGCTGGTTGTCGCCCTTGCCGCCCAGCAGGTAGTTGGAATCGCCGTCACGGTAATCAAAGGCTACGCCTGCATGCCAGCCGTTTGCCAGAGCCTTGTCCAAGCCAACCTGTACACCACGGTAGGTGTTGCTGTCCTTAACGCCCTTAACATCGGAGCTGGTCTTGCCGCCCAATGCCTTAGCGAAGATGCCGTCTTCATCTGTCAGGTCTGCACCGGTGTAGGTATCCTGCATGTTGTCGCGCCAGCTGTGCATGGAGGTGGTTGCAGCGCTTCTTACGCCCTTCATTACCAGGGTTTCGTAGTTGCCGTTGTAAATTTCCTTCCATTCAATGCTGTTGTCAACATATTGGCCCTTACCGTTTTCATCCCAGCTCATATCGCCAAGATACTTGCTTGCACTAGAAGCTGTCAGGCCATCGGCAATCTGTACCATACCGGTCAGGTTGCTGCCGTTTGCTTCATGATCAGTGTAGGTAACCTTATGAGCCAATGCCTTCAGGGTTGCTTCAACTGCAGCTTTATCGTCCATGTTGATGCCACTGTTGTCTGTGGACAGGATTACGCCGGAATCCTTAGCAGCCTTGTTGATGATGGTATCACCAGACTTGTAGTCTTCGTCCTTGTCGCCTGCATTTTCGTGACCATAGATGATGGTTTCCCAACCGCTGTAGCTTGCAATCTTCAGATCCTTGGTTCTCTTGGTCATATCCATGTAACCGGTTTGTGCTTTTTTTGCACCGCCGTTTACGGTCAGGCCATTAGCTGCAGCTGCTGCCGGAGCTTTCGCCATTCTCAGCAGGGACATGCCTGCTACTTCGTCATCATCGTCGGTCAGATTCCAAACGGCGCCGTTCTTGATGTTCATCACAATACTGCTGTCATCATCAACATTATAACTGCCGGTAATCTGGGAATTTGCATCGTCCAGAGTGATTTCAACATTACCGCCATTGCTTGCAGTTACGTTGCCTTCAATAATGCCGGTTGCTTTGCTGCTGTCAATGCTTACTTTGCTATCAGCGCCTTCTGCTACTATAGCACCATTGATATTAACTGCACCATTCAAGGAACCATTTTGACCGCTAATGGTTACACTGCCGCCTTCGCCTGCTTTGATTGCATTGCCTTTACCGTCATTAGCGTTGATTGTAGTGTTGCCGTTCAGAGTTACGTTGCCGTTTGCTGCGTCAATGCCGGTTGCACCGCTGATGCCGGTGTTACCATTAACAGTAACATCTGCACCATTTGCCTTAATGCCAGTTTCACCCTTCAGCTCCAGCTTAGCCTTGGTAGTATCGATGTTGATGTCTTTATCGGTTGCTTCTACTGCAGCGCCGCTTTCAACCTCAATCTTAGTCGGATCCTGAGTGAATACATAGGTGCCGTCTTCCTTCAGAATGCCGTCCTTCTTGTATTGATAGTCAGTCTTGCCATCACCGGTAATACCTTGATGGATTTCGTTGCTCTCCGGAATCTGGGTTTCAGGATAGGTGAAGCCAGGCTTCATAGAACCATTCTCCAGACTACCTTTACCGTCTTCAGCATTGAAGGCGATGTTGCCGGTCTGCATTGCTGCACTGCTTGCAGTCAGGCCATCAGCAATCTTTACGTAACCGGCCAGGTTCTTCTCGCCGTTGACAAACTTGCTGTAGGTCAGCTTGCCTGCCAGGGTATTCAGTACGTTAGTAACGCTGTATTCGTTGTCCATTGCAATACCGCTGTTGTCGGTAATCAGAGATACTACAGAATCCTTTTCTGCATGTCTGATAACAGTATCGCCTGCTGCGTAGTTTTCAGCTGCTTCGCCGTTGCCGGTATGTGCGTAGAAAATGTTGGTGTTGCCGCTGTAGTTGTCGATGGTAATATTATTAGCATCGTTTTGGAAGATGTTGCCTGCGTGTGCTGCATCACTGCCGCCTACAAATTTAGCAACATGGCTGCCTACAAAGCCACTGCCGCCCCAAGGCTTGGAGGTTTCGCCCCACTTCTCGTTGTTCCAGGTTGCGCCGTTCTGCAGGAATACATTGATTGCACCGTAGAAGGTCTTGTCGCCAGCTTTGTTGCCTTCATCCTTAAAGCCGTTATGTGCAACACCGGTCCATACGGAATCTGCGGTTGCCAGGCCCAGGTTTACTTTAGTGTAAAGCTCAGGCTCATTAGCATTCATTGCACCGGTAGATGCGCCTACGTTGCCCTTCAGTACCAGCTTGTTATCTCTTGCACTGATTGCATCATAGTTTGCATCAAGGTTAACGTTCATGCTAGTGGTGCCGGATTCTGCCATCATTGCATAGTAGGTATGCTTATTATCCTTGTTGATTTCGATGTTGCCGCCGCCGTTAATCGTCAGCTTAGCATGACCGCCGTTAGCAAACAGGCAGTTGCCGTCAATCTTAGCGTTTACATCACCGTTAATAGTAACCTTCGGTCCTGTCTGCAAGGTGTAGTTGCTGCCGCTGTATACCAAGGAGCAGCCATAGTAACCATAAGCACCCTTCTCAGAGGTCAGGCCCCATTCACTGTTTTCGTCACCCATAGCGGTTACGTTACCGTTAAAGGTTACCTCGGAGTTGCCTGCTGCGTACAGACCTAAAGCATAGTTAATGCCCTTAACATTCATTTCGGTGTCGCCATTAATGGTCAGCTTCATCGGCTTATCCTTGTTCTGCTGGCCCTGGCCGCCTACGTTGATTGCCTCAACGCGACCTTTAGTGCTGTGAGCATTGAGCACCAGCTTGTCAGCAGTAATCGTTACGCCGTCAGTGCTGTTGGCACCAATCGCATGAATGGTAGAGTTGTCGGTTACATTGGTGTTGAAGGTCAAGGTTTTGCCTTTGGCATCAATGGTAGTAGCCTGGTTCATATCAGCACCATGTGCATTAGTTGTGGTGATGCTGCTGTTTTGAGTGAACTGATACAGGCCCTCTTCTTTGATTACGCCAGCCTTATAGTATTCCTTATCATTAGCCTTCACACCAGTCAGAGTTGTGGTAAACTCATTCTTAATCTGGTGGTCAGGTGCCGGAAGATCAGGTCTGATGCTGTCTTCATCCTTCAGGCTGCCTTTGCCGTCCTTCTTGGAGAATGCCATGTCGCCAGTGTACATTGCTGCAGAAGAAGACGTCAGGCCATCGGCAATCTTCACATAACCGGTCAGGTTGTTTTCGTCCTTAGTGAAGTTGCTGTAGGTCAGCTTGCCTGCCAAGCTGTTCAGTACGTTAACAATGCTGTCAGCGGAGCTCATGTTGACGCCGCTGTTATCGGTAATCAGGGATACTACAGAATCCTTTTCTGCATGCTTGATAACAGTATCGCCAGCCTTATAGTCGCCTGCTGCTTCGCCGTTACCGGTATGTGCATAGTAGATATTGGTGTTGCCGCTGTAATTTTCGATGGTAATTTTCTTGGTATCGTTTTGGAAGATGTTGCCTGCGTGTGCTGCATCGCTGCCGCCGGTAAAGTTGGTTACATGGCTGCCGGTAAAGCCGCTCGGAACCTCTTTGCCGTTCTTCTCGTTTGTCCAGGCTGCACCATCTGTCAGCCACAGATTAAAGGTACCATAGCTGGTTGAGTCATCACCGGAAGTAACTTCGTAGAGGCTGCGGCCATTCCAACTGCTGTCTTTGCCCTGCAATGCCAGATTAACGGTAGAAGAAGTAGAAGTTGTTTCATCCTCCCAATAATCATAGGTTTCTGCAGACTTAGTAAAGACATCGCCATCAATCTTGACAATTCCCGCACCTGCCTTACCGTCCTTCATGTTAACGTTGATAACGCCATTATCGTCAGACTTCAGCGCAATGTAATTAGCTGCATTGCTATCCTTTTGAATATCCAGATTGCCGTTCATGGTAACAGTACCGCCGCTACCACTGTAAATACCATTGCTTTCTGTCTGCGCAGATGTAGAAATAGTGGTGTCTGCATCAATGGTAATCTTACCGCCGGTTGCATAAACACCCTGGCCATAGAAGCCTGTGGTATCAGTGCTGAGCTTCAGGCTGTCAGCTTTAATAGTAATATCCTTGGACTTTCCATAGCTGAGACCGGTAGCTACCGCACGTGCAACATTGCTGCCCTTAAGAACATGGTAGGATACGTCCAAATTCTTTCCGTCGGCATTAATCGTAATCGGTCCGCCACTGGATTCAATAGCACTCAGGTTGGAGCTGTAATCGCCCTTAGTTACATTAATAACTGTATCCTGAGTGAAGTTGTAAATGCCTTTCTCAGTTTCAATTCCCAGACTTACATACTTTTTATCAAGATTACCGGTAATAAAATCTGTAATAACAGAATCGTCCATTTCGGTATATTCATAGAAGCCCTGACCAGGTGTCTTGGTGCCGGTTGCATCGGTTGAGAAGCTGATATCGCCGGTCTTCAAAGCTGCGGAAGAAGCAGTCAGGCCGGAAGCAATCTTGACAGTGCCTGCCAACTTGCCGTCATTAGCGGTGTAGAAGAGCTTCTGTGCCAGCTTGTTAAGAACTTCATTAACAGTATTCTGGTCTTCAGCCTTATCATAGGCGTTAAAGCCTTTAGTGATGCCCTGGTTGTCAGTGATAAGCGTAATATTGGAGCCGGTATTAGCCTGACCGATGGTAAAGCTGCCGCCGAGAATATTGGTCGGATTATCAGCATCATGTTTATAAATAACAGTAGTGTTGCCGCTGTAATCAGCTACACTGATATCGCCTGCATCACTTGCCACAAAGATGCTGCCTTTATTACCGGAGAAGGAAGCAAGCTTGCTGGCACCATTTACATTCCAGATAGAATTATCCAGCTTCAGGTGCATAGCATTGCCGTTGCTGTAGCCGGTCCATGTTGCATTATCCAGATTAGCGTTTACGGTGTTGCCGGAAAGGTTATTGCCGGTCCAGGTTGCGCCATTGCCCATGTAAAGGTTAACGATACCTGCACTGCTGCCGTTAGCATTGCTTACATTGCCCTTCCAGAAGGAATCCTTAGTATTCAGGCCAACGCTTACATCTGCACTTGCACCGGCATTATCCATGCCGCCGCCGAGATAGATATTGCCTTCCAGCTGAACATTATTGCTGCCTGCACCTATAATAGCGCCTTCAGCATCCTTCTTGACATTCACATTAACCTGTCCGCGGTTCTTGGAAACGAATTCACCATAAGCACGAATCGCATATTCTGCTCCGTTGATAGCCTTGATGACGCCACCGCCAACCTCAACCTTGGAGGCAACTGCGCTGATTGCTTCGTTGGCACCGGAAGCATTGCTCTTATCAGCCACAATATCAACGAGACCGTCAACAGTGATAGTGGACATAACGCCGCCAACACCGTTCATGCTCTTGATAACTGCAGCATTTGCAGGAGCAGTACTGTTAGCACGCAATGTAAGCACATTATCAGCACCGGCATTGTGAATATTAATCGTACCGCCGGCATTAACGAATAATGCACCGGTCTGACCGTTCCTGGTGCTTGCAGCACTGATAGACATTGCACCGGCATTATTGATGTTGACTACACCCTTGCCGATAGCTGCGATACCGGTTGTATGCGTATCTGTTGTTGTATCTACAGTCAGCTTGTTGCCATTCATCTCAATGGTAACATTATGGTTTTCGTCGGAGCCGGAAATAGCTGCGCCAATCTGCGGAACATACGCACCACCTGCAATCAGATGCTTTTCAGGTGTGATGGTTGTGCTGTCTGCAGTAAATACATAGGTTCCATCGTCCTTCAGTACGCCTTTTTCTATGTAAACCGTATCAGCAGCTGCATCACCGGTAATTGCCGTAGTAAATTCTTTAGTTATCTGGCTGCCAGGCTTGCTGGTCTTATAAGCATAGTAGCCCTGGCCAGGTGTAAAGGTGCCTGTATCTTCAGTAGAGAAGGAAATATCGCCGGTCTTCAGTGCTGCGGAAGAAGCTGTCAGGCCTTCAGCAATCTTCACTACGCCAGCCAGATGACCATCAGTATAGTTCTTGTAGAACAGCTTGCCTGCCAAGCTGTTCAGTACGTTGGCTACTTTATCCTTAGCATCAGCGGAATCGCCCTCTGCAAAGCCGGAGGTAATGCCCTTATTATCTGTGATAAAGGTGATAGCAGAGCCTTCTGCTGCATTGGTAATATTGAAGCTGCCGCCAATAATCTTGGTCGGATCAGCAGCATCATGATCATAGAATACAGTGGTATGACCGCTATAATTTACAACAGAAATAGGATTGTTATCCTTTTGGTAAATCAGGCCTGCATTTGCTGCATCCTTGCCACCATGCAGTGTTGCCAGCGTGCTGCCTGCCCATACAGGATTTTTAGACGCTATGGTCGTAGTTGTTACATGCGATTGCTGTTCATTGGTCCAGGTTGCACCGTTTTGCAGATACAGGTTAAACTGGCCAATGTCATGCGCAGTATTACCGCCGCTGCCATAGTCATCATTATACTGGTCATAGGCTGCAACGCCCTTCCAGAAGGAATCCTTATCGGTCAATGCAACGTTGAGAATGCCTGCGTCCTTCCAATCAATCAACTCGCCGCCGGTATATTCCACAACCTTCTTGCCATATTGGCCGGTTGCATACATATCACCGGTAATCTTGGTGGTCGTATCGCCTGCTGCGCCATCCTTCATGTTGATATCCAGCGTGCCTTTATCTACGCGGACTGCATAGAAATTATGCGATTTATCGCTGTCTTCGGCTGCAGTAATAGTGCCGCCGCCAACAGATACCTTGGTATTAGCACCCACCAGCTTGATACCGCTGCCGCGTACACCGGAAATATCTACAGGACCGCTGACAGTTACAGTGGAGCTGTCACCGGTTACCAGAATACCGGAAGCACTCATGCCTGCGCCGCGTTCTCTAAGACCTTTGACATTGCTGATTGTCAGCGGGCCATCAATATTAATCTCGCTCTGCTGGCCCTGGATATTGATGCCGGTTGCAGCATCACCCTTAGTGGTAATATCAGTAATTTCTACCGGACCGGAAATATTCAGGTGCGCATTGCCTAGGGCGTAAATGCCATGAGAGGCTCTGGTATCCGTATTATTAGCTGTAATAGAAAGCTTTTGCTCTGCGGACGGATTAATAACCTTGATATAGGTATTAGCGCCTGCGTAAATAGCTGCTGCCTGTCCGCTCGATTGAGTAGCATTCAAAGCCAGGCCCTTACCGGACATTTTTACAGTCATCGGGCTGGACGGATCAGTTGATTCGCCTGCGTAAATAGCGCTGGCAAAATTACTAGTGACATTCGATTCGGTTACAGCAACATGTGCTACGCCGCTTTCATCAAGCTCACGGCTCAGGCTGATATCTTCAGACTTGGTAATAGCACCTGTTTTATAATTAGGTTTCTCCTGTTCAGGAGTATAATCATAGAAGCCCTGCCCTGCTGTTTTTGTTCCGTTGCTGCCATCAGAGAAGGTAACATCGCCGGAAGCTTTTACAATAGCACTTACACTAGATGCTGTCAGACCATCGGCAATCTTAACTACGCCGGCAAGATTTGCATCTTTGTAGCCGGTATAGAACAGCTTATTAGCCAGCTTGTTCAGTACTTCCTTAACATTATTCTTTTCTGCTGCAGTATCGGCAGACTCAAAGCCGGCATTAATGCCCTGACTATCGGTTACCAACGTAATTTTAGAACCTTCAGCTGCTGTCTTTACAGTGAAGTTACCGCCAGTAATATTCAGCGGATTTTCTGCATCATGTCCGTATACTACTGTTGTATCACCTCTGTAATCATAAACGGTGATACCCTTGTCGGAATTCTGGTAGATTACACCAGAGCCGTCCAGCTTAGAAACATTGCTGCCGGCAAAAGTTGTCTTCAGCGTATCTACCGAACGACCGGTTTCATGATTCCATACAGAACCTTCTGCCATTGTCAGATTAAACTGTCCAGCCGGGGCATTATATGTACTGCCTGGAATATTGCTTACTGCGCCTGTCCATTGAGAACCCTTAGTCATGTTGACATTGATAACAGAAGCTTTATTGTCAGTTACCTTCATGTCACCGGTAACGTCCAGAATTCCGGCAGTAATGCCTTCTCCTGTATTCAGGTTAATGGTACCCTTGTTGGCCTGCAAAGCATAATATTGGCTATAATCCGTACCGTTAGACATATCCGCAGCTTTAATAGTTGCGCCGCCAGTAGATATAGTTGAAGTATTCAATGCACGAATTGCACTGCCCAATACGTTTTCAATATTAAGATTGCCTTTAACAGTTATATTAATAGGCGCATCTGCACTTGAAGAACTGTCTGCATAAATACCGGCCGTGTTCGGTCCAACCTTGTTGCCGGTCTGAACATTCTTGATGGTCAGGTCTTTTTCGAATACAACATTGCCTTTGGTACTTACATATACACCATAAGCACGCTGAGTAGCACTAGATTTAACTCCGTCTATCTCAACATCGGTATTTGCGGTAAAGCTGCCGTTTGCACCTACACGAATGCCATAAACATAGTTAGCTTTAGTATCAGCATTGCCATCAGCACCAAGACCGGCGGAAACCTTCAGCACGCCATTCCCTTTGGAATCCTTAATCTCCATGCTCTTGTCTGCATCAACATAAACCGTAGACACATAATTAGCAGTTTGATTGTTGGCATTGAGCTTCAAGGTGTGACCCTGTAAATCAACAACAAGCGGACCTTCTGCCTCGCCTGCTGCATACATAGCACTGGGTGCGCTAGCAGCTACACTATCCTGAGCTTCAGTAACATTAATAGAAACTACACCGTTGACATCGCCAACACGTGTTTCATCAATGTTTTCGGATTTTACAATAGGACCGGTTTCATAAGGTTTATCATCCTTCGCCGGAGTATACTCATAGAAGCCCTGGCCACCCTCGGCAAAGGTAATGTTGCCAGTCTTCATCGTAGCAGAAGAAGCCGTCAAACCTTCGGCAATAGATACGCTGCCTGTAAGGTTGCTGTCGCCTGCCATATACCACAGCTTGTGTGCCAAGGAGTTCAATACTTCACTAACATTATTTTTTTCTGCAGCGGTATCACCTTCGGCAAAGCCTTTAGTAATACCGTTGTTGCCAGTGTAAAGCATCATCTCAGTGCCGGTCTTGGCATTAAGAACCTTCACATCGCCACCGATAATTGTGCCCGGAGTAGCGTCAGCATGCTCGTACCAAACCTTGGTAACACCTTCAGCCTCAGCAATCTGAATAGGATCATTATCGTTTACTCTGATGATACCTGCAGATGCGCTGTCTTTACCACCAACAAGACGGCTCAGATGGGACATGCCATCATAATTGCCGTAGCTTGACTGGCTGTATTGCGGCATATGGCTGTAATCCAGGCCATCCTTACGGGAAGCATTTTCATAAATCCATTGCGCACCATTCTGCAGCCACAGGTTTACTTCACCGGAATGGTCAGCATAAACCGGCGTCATATCCGGGTCGTACCGCCAACCAAAAGCTACATTGGAATCCGCAACATCATAGTTCAGATTTGTATTATCAATAATACCTTTCCAAGAAGAATCACTGGTAGTCAGAGCTAAATTAATGCGCCCATCCTGATAAACATCGCTCTTACGTGTATACTCGGAGCGCTTCATGGCCATAATGTTGCCGACAATTTCAACCTTGCCCTTTTGCGCTTCCATATTCTTTACATTAACATTAATTGTGCCGCCGTAGCATGCCAGAGAATAGTAGGGCTCGATGAATTCACCAAAGCCTTCGACAGAATTTTTTTCTCTGTACGGAGTAATGATACGGGTAGAATCGCCTACCAGAGAAACGGTAGCCAGGTCATACGGATGTACACCTTCAGCGGCATTATATGCACCTACATTGACAGCAGTACCGCGTACAGCAACGTCTACGTCACCATTAACAGTAATATTGCCACGTGTATAGCCAACGCTGAAAGCACTGGGCTGCCAGCGTGCGCCGGTATAATTGGCGTCATAGCCATTATCCATGCTAACTGCACCGCCAGGACCTACATTACCATGCACATTTTTGGTAATAATGCCCCAGGGATTGGAAGGATCATCCTTGCGCATTTTAACGTTACCGTTAATAACCAGATCAGCACCGTTAGCAACGGCAACACCCACAGAGGCATAGTCAGAGGTGGCAGTAATATCCAGATTACTGTTGACAGTAATCTTACCGCCGCTCTTACCGCCGCTAGCTATAAAACCATTCACACCAGCATATGGATTATGCTGGTTGTTGGACTGGTAAATGTGAAGCGTACCTTTGCTACCATCTGCGCCTACGTTATTAAAGATGTAGCTGTATTTGTCACCCTGAGAGGCTGTAATACCATCATCATTCTCTACCGTAAACGTGTGGTCCTGACCTTGGAAATCATAGATAATAGTGTTAGTAGCTTTGTCGAGCTTTACCGTATTGCCATCGTCTCCGAAGATATCAAGATCATCATCGACATAGCCAGTAAGCGGATCAGTATATTCTGCAGCAAAAACCGGTGCTATGAGAAAGCTCGATGCACTGGCCGCCAGGAGAATACCTGAAACAAGCGACTTCCATTTTTTACTTTTGAGTTTCGTTTTCATAACTTCAACTCCTTTGTGTATAAAACACTCATCAAAATAAATATAAAAATAAAAAAACTGCGCAAAAAGACAATTTATACAGCAAATGCCTCACAGAACATCGCTATACAAATCCATCTCTTCTCGCAGAATTTTTCTAATTGAAAATAATCAGTCTATTGCATTGCTATTTTGCAATCCTGTCGTAACTGATTATTGCTAGCACATATCTATATATTAGGTAAAGGCAACTTATAAACAAGCAGTTTCTGACCTAGGGGGTGTTATACAAATATCGCTAATTAGTATTTCTTTCCTATTTAATTTTAGCATATTGAAAATTCAATTGCAAGTAAATCGATATATTATTCCTTGTTTTTTTATTTTTTGTATTATTATCACTTTTAGCAGAAGAAATTATTTGCGGTCATATGTAAACAAAAAACGCCGACGTCTGCAACTCTTCCGGGTTACAGCGTCGGCATTTTCATTTACGCCTTACAGCGATTTTATTTTGCTTTCTTCAGGAATTTTTCATACATTGCATGGTCTTCAGCCATCATCTTATCAGCATCGGCACCGATAATGCAGGTCGGGTCGATACCCTGTTTCATGAAATAATCCTTGAATTCCTTGGATTCGCAAACCTTTTTAGCAGCAGCGCGCAGAGCTTCCAGCTTTTCTTTCGGAGTATCCTTAGGAGCAACCAGAGCTGCCCAAGCGCGAACGGTCATGTTGTGGCCCAGCTCTTTGAAGGTCGGAACATCCGGATAGATTACGCTGCGGGTGTCAGCCATAACAGCCAGAATCTTCAGGTTGCCTGCGTCTACCTGGCTCTTGAACACAGACGGGTCAGCCAGAGTTGCATCGATATGCTTGCCTGCCAGAGCAGCGGCAATATCAGCGGATCCTTTCGGATACGGTACATGCTTGAACTGTACGCCGAATTCCTCTTCAAAGGAAAGTGCGGCAATATGCCAGATAGCGCCGATACCGGAGTTACCCATCTTTACCTTGCCGGGGTTTGCCTTAGCGAAGGCTACGAATTCATCTACATTATTATAAGGAGCATCCTTAGGCACAATCAAAGCTGCCGGAGCTGCAATCGGAGCGCAGATAGCTGCGTAATCCTTATAGGTGTTTTTGCATTTGCCCTGATGCGGGAACATAGCCAGCTCAACGGTAACCATGCCCAGAGTATGGCCGTCGGGTTTAGCATTAGCCAGCTCTACCATGCCGGTTACACCGCCGCCATCGGGTTTGTTTACGGGAACAAATTTGCTGCCCTTCAGCTCTTTTTCCATGAACTGGATCAGACCTCTGGCAGAGATATCGGTACCGCCGCCCGGAGCTTTAGGAATAATTACGGAAATATCTCCGTCTGCAGGATAAGCTGCTTTTTTGCTGTCGCCGCCGCAGCCGGTAAGCATAACAGCCATGGTCAACATAGCCATCAGCACAACTAAAATTTTCTTCATTGTCTTACATCTCCTTATATTTTAAATTTAAAGGGTAACAAGTTCATCCGCGCTCAATCTTACACAAGCAATATTGCAACGCTTATAAGTATAGGTGAGCATAAGGTCCTCGCCGTCAGCAATAATCGCCGGATAGGAAAATTCCGCAGGCTCTGTTTCCAGGTCAAACAGCTTTTGCCAGCTCGCACCCTCATCTGTGGATTTGAACAGACTTAAGGGAGAACGCTGACCCCAGTTGGCAGCCACCGGATTGCACACCAAGTAGAGTACACCGCCGGCAGTCCGCACCAAGTCAAGACCGCTGTTATTGTTCGGCAGACTCAAAGCGTAGGCACTGCACCAGGTTTCGCCGTCATCCGCAGAATCGCTGCGATAGACAAAGCCCTCGCTGCTGCGCAGCAGCATATGCACGCTGCCGTCCGCACTCTGCCACAGGCTCGGCTGGATTACGCCGCGTCCGTAAAAAGACTGCTGGCTTACGGCAATATTACTGTCGGCAGTCTTTTCGCCTGTCTGATATTGCAGTCCCTCAATCTGCACTGCAGAGGATTTATGCCAGCTTGCGCCATCGTCATCGCTGATATCTGCAAAGGCCTTCCATATACCATGTTCGGTAGACGCACCGGCAAGAATGCGTCCGCTCGCCAAGCGCAACGGCTTATTGCGTACAGGTCCGCGTCCTCCGCTCACATCACCGGGCACCAGCTCCTGCGGTCCGCTCCAGGTTTCGCCGTTATCCGTAGACTGCAGCAGCCACGTCTGCCAATCGGCAATCTGCTGGCCCTGCTTGTAAAACAGCAGCAATCTTCCGTCCGCGCCCGCAAAAAGCACCGGATTCCAGTTTGCCGCCGCCCCGTTCACCAGCAGCTTTGGCTCACTCCAGCCTGCATCCGTGCGTCTGCTGATGTAGATACCCACGTCGCTTTCTCCCTCGTGCGTACCGCCGAACCAACAGCACAGCAGGCTGCCGTCGGGCAGCGCCAATACTGTTGAAGCATGGCAGAACGCTGTAGGCAGACAGCGCATAATCAATTCCTTTTGCATTATATCAATCACATCCAAAAAAGTCGCATAATTCTATAACATAAATATTGTAACACATATACAAAAAAGCGTAAACTATTTTCTTCACATTTCTGACAAATTTTGTCCGTCGACACGTTGCCTACTAAGCCATTGGCAACGCTTTGCAGTCCGCAGGCAAAAAAATGCGCAGGCTTTTGGCTTGCGCAGCTGCTTATTTATTTGACGTACACCTTTTATTCATCAGATATAAGGCAATCATTTTGCCATGATGTACATTGCAACTTATAGTATTCCTGTAAGCTCCCTAATTAAAATGTAAGCCTCATCTGATGCCAGACAGCATTTCCATGCGTAGATTTATCGGACACTCCCTCATCGGCAAAGCCGAATTTTGCATAATAATGAACGAGCCTATCCTTGCAGGTCAGCACCAGGCCCTTTCTCCCCTGTTTTCTGGCATCCTCAATCGCACGGTGAATCAGCTCCCCGGCATAGCCATGCTTGCGATAAGCAGGAATGGTATTGACACCGAAAATCATCTGCCACGCGCCGTTTTCATCGTGCAGCGTTGCCTTCTCGTACATTTCATCCGTCAAATCAGGCTCATCCGTCACAAAACCGTCCACGAAGGCAATCAGCTTTTCAGCCTCATACATAAGCCAGAAATGATTGCCGTAATATTTCACTCTGTCAACAAACTCCTTTTCCGTTGCTGCCTCCGCCGGCGGAAAGCATTCTGCCTCCACTGCGGCAATCGCGGCAATATCTTCCTTAGTTGCATATTTTATAACCATAAGTTCTTCTCCTTAATAATTATTTATTCAACGCACATGCATCACAATATTTTGTTACGCTTTGAAGTTTTCTTCACCTTTAATTATAGCACTAGCAAAATTGCAAATCATAATAAGTATATCATGAATCGTAATTCGATTAAACAGAAAAAAGCAGAAGATATTCTTAGTAGTTGACTTTTTTGCAAAAACTGGGAGCGCTTTTATCTGCAAAAATGTTTGCTTTACGAACTATTGTTTTTATTCTTTTTCTATGTTATAATTACCTTAGTTGCATGAGCCACCGCAATTTTGCGGAGCTCTTGCCTGGTCGTGCGGACCAGTGGTGCCTGTCGAGCTTTCGGCAGGCGCTTTTTTTACATCTGCCATCTTATATATTTTTGCCTAACTTTATGCTATAATCAAAGGAGGAAACATATGAAAAAGCAAGTATCTAATCTTGACAAACTCACTCTTTCCAACGATTTTCTGTTCAAGCACGTTATGCTCAGAAAGCGCATCTGCAAGCATATTCTGGAGGAGCTTTTACACACCAAAATTGCAGATATCACCTATCTTGAAGCAGAACAGACACTTGATGTTTATCCCGACAGCCATGGTATTCGCCTGGACGTCAGAATTGCTGATGACACCAATACGCACTATAATCTCGAAATGCAGGTCAAAAATCCTGTCAGCCGTACTGGTAAATTTCAACTTCCCAAGCGCACTCGCTACTACCAGGCCATGTTGGATACAGATATGCTGCAAAAGGGACAAGATTATGACGAGCTTTCTCCCACTTATATCATCTTCTTCTGCCTGTTTGACTTCTTTGAGGATTCCCAGCGTATTTATACTTTTAAAAGACGTTGCATGGAAAACATGGAGATTGAATTAGCAGATGAAGCTGCTATTATGTTTCTTAACACATTAGGCACTAAGGGCGATGTATCGCCGGATATCCAAAGCCTGTTTGACTACATCAACAACAATACAGTTACCAGCAACTTCACCCGTGAGGTTGCTGATACGATTACGGAAATCAAGAATGATAAGAAAGTGAGGGATTCCTATATGACTTACGAAATGCGTATAAAGGATACTCTTGCCGAAGGTGAAGCTAAAGGTAGAGTTGAAGGTAAAGCTGAAGGTATAGCCGAAGAAAAACTCAGAGTCGCTAAACTCATGCTGGCTAAAGGTTCCTATTCTCCGCAAGAAATCGTTGAACTTTCCGGTTTGTCTATTGATGATATAGAAAAGCTAAAGCATGATATGCATGTAGAGAAGCAAGAATGATCCTAGCCCCTACTACCACCGCTGTGTGCTTCCGCACACGGCTTTTTTTCTGCCCGCACAAAAAATTTCCCGAACGCTGCCAAACACAGCTGTCGGGAGATTTTCAAACATCTTCATATAAACAACAGGACTCGACGCCTGTCAGCTGCAAGAGCATCTTATTTACCGCTGTCAAAAAGTGCTTCGACAAACTTATCCGGCTCAAAGGGGCGGAAGTCCATAATGCCTTCGCCTACGCCAATCCATTTAACCGGCAGTCCCAGCTCTTCCTTAATTGCCACAACCACACCGCCCTTAGCAGTGCCGTCCAGCTTTGTGAGTACAACGCCGGTAACCTTGGCGGTTTCCATAAACACCTTAGCCTGATTGATTGCGTTCTGACCGGTAGTAGCATCCAGAACCAGGAAGGTTTCGTGCGGAGCTTCAGGAATTTCGCGCTTAATAATGCGGTGAATTTTTTCCAGCTCGTTCATCAGGTTAGCCTTGTTATGCAATCGTCCTGCAGTATCAATAAAGAGGATATCTGCCTTACGCGCAATCGCTGCCTTCATAGCGTCAAAGACAACTGCCGCCGGATCAGCACCTTCTGCATGGCGGATAACGTCGCAATGCGCACGCTCGCCCCAAATTTGCAGCTGCTCGCCTGCCGCAGCGCGGAAGGTATCGCCTGCTGCCAGAACAACCTTGTATTTGAACAAAGTGAAGTAATTTGCCAGCTTGCCGATAGTAGTAGTCTTGCCTACACCGTTAACGCCAACAACAAGAATAACCGTCGGCTTGGCACCGATACGTGTACGTTGGCCGCTGTCTGCCAGCATTTCTGCCATATATTTTTTCAAGAAATGTATAACATCCTCGGTACCGCTGATTTCTTTCTTCTTCGCTGCTTTACGCACTGCGTCGATCAGCTTTTCGGTAGTTTTTACGCCTACGTCCGCAGACAGCAGAATCATTTCCAGCTCATCGAGAAAATCATCGTCAATCGCAGCAGACAGGCCTACAAGCTCCTGAATGCGGTCAGTAAAATTGCGTCTTGTTTTAGAAAGGCCTTCCTTTAAACGCTCAAAAAATCCCATTATTCATTCTCCTTTGCATTTATTTTTACGGATAATAGTTTAGAAACACCGGATTCTTCCATAGTTACGCCATACATGATATCAGCGCATTCCATCGTTCCCTTGCGGTGTGTAATCACGATAAACTGCGTGTTTCCTGCATAATCCCGCAGGAAATCGGCAAAACGCTGAATGTTGGCATCATCCAGAGGCGCGTCAATTTCGTCCAGAATGCAGAACGGCGAAGGCTGATAGCTCAAAAGAGCAAAGAGCAGTGCGATAACCGTCAGCGCTCTTTCGCCGCCGCTCATCAGATACAGGCTCTGCAGCTTTTTGCCGGGTGGTTGGACATCGATATCAATACCGGAATCCAGCAGATTATCCGGCTCTGTGAGACGCAGCACCGCCGTACCGCCGCCAAATATCTTGACATAGCATTGCGCAAAGTATTCGTTGATTTTGGCAAAGGCCTCCTTGAAGCGTTTGGTCATACCGCTGTTGATTTCTGCGATAACAGCCTCCAGATTTTCCTTTGCTATACACAAATCATTATATTGCTTACACAGGAATTCGCTGCGCTCCTTCACTGCGTTATATTCTTCAATCGCCGCCGCATTAATCGGTCCCAGGTCTGCAATCTGCAGTGTCAGACAGCTTTCCTGTTTTTGCAGCGCCGCCAGATCCATGGCCTGCAGCTCGGCAAAATCCTGACCGCGCGCCGCCGCCTCATCCAGCTGATAATCCTGCTGCAGCTGCTCACGAATATGGCCGCAGTTGCTTTCGTGCCGTGCCAAGTCCAGCTCTGTCTGCTTCAGCTGTGCTTCACTGTCATTCACCTGCTTGCGCAGTCCGGCAATCTCTTTTTCAATATCCTGCTGTTTATCAAGCAGGCTGCCGCGCTTCTGAGCAAAGTCATCCTTACCGCCCAGAATCTGCTGCAGTTGTGCCAACAGCTCATCGCTTTGCTGCTGCAGGCGTTGCTTTTGCACACCACAGTCGGCAATTTCCTGCTGTCTGCGCTCCTGCTCTTTTTGGTTGGCAGCAATTTCCTCCTGCAGCCGCAGTGTATCCTGGTCAAGGCTGTGCATAGCCTTGCTGATATCCTGCGTGCGTACGGCAGAGGTCTGCAGCGTAATTTTGGCATCCTGCAGCTGGTTATCCAATGCAGTAACCGCACTGCCGTATTTGGCGATTTCCTTCTTCAGGTTATCCAACAGCTCCTTGGCCTCGGTATCCTGTCCTTCACGCTCGGCAACTGCCGCGCGCAGCTCCTTAACCTTATCACGGTTTGCCATATAGGCCGCAGTGATATTGCTGCGATCATCCAAAAGCAGCAGCAGGCGCTCATTATCGCGCGTTTTCTGTTGCTGTACCTGCTCCAGATTGAGCTTGAGCCTGTCGGCCTTAAGCTGCTGCTGACGCAGCTCTGCTGCCAATTGCTGCAGCTGCTCCTTTTGCTTGCCTTCGGTTTCTTCCAGCTCCTCCAGCTTTTCCTGCCAGCTGAGCATCTCGGCATGCAGCTGCTTCACCTGTGCTGCCGCCTGAGCAATTTCTACATTACGGCTCAAATAGCCTTCCTTATGCTTTTTACTGCCGCCGCTCATGCTGCCGCCGGCGTTTACCACATCGCCGTCAAGCGTAACTACGCGCAGACGGTAGCGTCCGGCCTTTGCTGCAGCCAAGGCAGCATCAATGTTTTCGGCAATCAGCACTCTGCCCAACAAGAAGCGGACAGCGTTTTCCGCCTCTGGCTTGAAGCCGATTAAATCAACCGCATAGCCAAGAATTCCCGGCAGCTTCGCCAGTGCTTCCTCCTCGCGGTTCGGGCCGCGACGCTGTACGGTATCCAGCGGCAGGAAGGTTGCGCGTCCGCTATTGGAACGCTTCAAATAAGCAATTGCTTCCTTCGCCGCATTGGCAGAGCGCATCACCAGGTTCTGCGCACCCTCGCCCAACGCTGTTTCGATAGCAGCGACATATTTATCTTCTACCTGCAACAGCTCCGCTGCCACGCCTACAACCTGCTCACGCCAAGGCTCCTGCGCCTTCAGCACCGCTTTGATGCCATAGCTAAAGCCCTCGTAGCTCTGCTGCAGACGCTTTAAGCTCTGCTCGCGTGTTTCGGCCGCCGTCAGCTGACGCTGGCACTGCTGCTGACTGCTGCGTACAGCCTGCAGCTCCTTTTGACCTGCATCATAGGCACTGCGCAGCTTCTCGCCCTTTTTGCGCACCAGCTCCATACCGTGAGCGCACTGCGACTGCTGCTCCAGCAGGCTGCTGTACTGCTCCTGTGCCTGACGGTCCGCCGCCTCGGCTTCTTCTATACTTTTCTTCAAAGCCTCGCGGCGACGTGCGCGCTGCTCCTGCTCCTGTTCCAGATTATGCAGCTCGTTGCGTAGCTTAATCAGCTCCTGCATGCCGCTGAAGAACTGTGACTGCGCCTGCTCATCATTGCGCTTCGCCTCTTCCAGCTTAGCGCTCTGCTCGTCACGCTGCGCCTGCAGATGCTTCACAGCGCCATCGGCCACAGCATGTCTTTTTTCGACAGCATCAAACTCTGTTGCCAGCTCCTGCATTCTCGCTTCCTGCTCGCGCACCTGCTGCTCCAAACGCTCATTGCGCTGCACTAAGCGTTCGCTGGCCTTTTCGTTCTGGCTGACACGTTCATCCAAAACCTTTTGGTCACCGCGCAGCTTTTCCAAAGCAGTTTCGCGGTTTTTGATATCATCCTGTAATTTATTATAAGCCTCGGCCAGCTTATCCAGCTCCTGCTGTACCTGTACGGCCTCGGCCTGCATGCTGCCGACCTTCGCTGCCTGCTCGGAATAAGCACTTGCCGCCGCTTCTTTTTTCGCCTGCAGCTCATTGCCTGTTTCCTCCAGCGCATCCAAACGACGCAAAAGCACGGATAAACGGCAACGGCGCAACGCCTCGCTCAGCTCGTTGAACTGCTGCGTTTTGGCTGCTGCCTGCGCCAAAGGCTCTACCTGCGCATCCACCTCACTGCGGATATCGTTGATACGCGTAAGGTTATTGGCCGTATCATCCAGCTTGCGCACCGCATCCTTTTTGCGCAGACGGTACTTGGCAATACCTGCCGCTTCTTCAAACAGACTGCGTCTGTCCTCGGGACGGCTGTTTAAAACCTCATCAATTTTATTCTGGCCGATAATGGACATGGAGCCCTTACCAAGACCGGTATCCGCCATCAGGTCGATTATATCCTTCAGGCGGCAGCTTTTCTTATTAATCGCATATTCGCTTTCGCCGCTGCGGAAAATGCGGCGCGTCAGGCTTACCTGCTCAAAATCGAGCGGCAGTGTTCTGTCGCTGTTATCAAAATCAACGGTGACCTCTGCTACGCCCAACGCTCTGCGCTTGCCGCTGCCGGAGAAGATAACATCCTCCATTTTGCTGCCACGCAGATACTTGGCGCTCTGCTCGCCCAACACCCAACGGATGGCATCCGAAATATTGCTCTTGCCCGAACCGTTCGGTCCGACAACAGCAGTAATTCCCTTGTCAAAGGTCAATTCAGTTTTATCAGCAAAGGATTTAAAGCCATAGGTTGAAAAGGACTTTAAACGCACTAGAAATCACCCATTTTCTCTAAGTCAGTTATTATATCTTTTTATTGTATCATAAAATGCTGTTTTTTTACACCATGAAGAACTTCTCTTATGTTAAAAATTGCAAAATAACCCGCCAGCGCTCAGCCAAACCTTCAAGACGCAGGCGCGCGTTGGCAGGACTTGTGGACGGCAAATAGAAAACCTGCACCCGCTCAGGCAGTTTTTTGGCAAAATATTTTTTAAAGGCTGCAGCCGCCTTGCCTCCGTTGCACACTACCGCCTGCAAATGCGGCAGCTCGCTTACAAGCTCGATAACAGCATTCGGCGCTTCGTTTTTGATGTTGCTGTCCAAGCTGCCGTCACGCTCGCAATAGCCCAGCGTATCCCACAGCGCCAAGTGATGCTTATGCAGCAAAGCCTGCTTAACCGCGTAATTTTGCGGCACATCCTCATTTAAAAGCAGTGCCAGCAATCGCCAGAAGCGGTTTTGCGGATGCGCGTAATATTCCTGCTGCTCCAATGATTTTATCCCCGGCATAGAGCCGAGAATCAATATTCTGCTTTGCTCGTCCGCTATCGGTGCGAAGGATTTACATGTGGACATACTCTTATCTCATCTGCCTTATCTTGAATTATCTGCAGCGCAAGACCCGGGAAGTATTCCTCCCAATAGCGCAGGTTACAGCTTTTTTGCCCACGCAGCTTCGATTCCAGGCGTGCAGGGCAATATATAGTAATAGCGCCGCAGTCAGCCAACTTTTCTAATTTTGACGTCACTTCGGTGCGTAGCACTCTGCTTTTTACCAGCTCACCCATCGCCGGGTGAAACGGTCCAGCAAGGATATTCCCCGGCGTGCACAGCTCATCGTCAGGCTGCAGGCCGATGCGGATAACATTCACGCCTGCTTCCGTCAGTTCGCGGTAAACCCAGGCTGCCTGCGTCACGGCCTCCTCCTGCGTCAGCGGTACAAAACGCCCCGCCGCGTAGTCCGCAGCCAGCGGCGTACCCTTGATTACTAATAAAGGATAGATGCGTGCCACGTCAGGCTGCATTGCTATCGCTTTGCGTACTGTTTCCTGCACGCTGTCAAAGCTTTGCTCGGGCATGCCCACCATCAGCTGCAGGCCGACTTGAAAGCCGAAGCGTTTTAAAAGCGCCACCGCCGGCGCCACCTGCGCCGCCGTGTGTCCGCGCTCCGCTGCCGCCAGCACCCTGTCATCAAGCGACTGCACGCCCAGCTCCACCAAGCGCACCCCATGACACTGCAAAAGCTGCAAGCGTTCTTCATCTATATAGTCCGGGCGTGTGGAAAGGCGCACGCTACCGATAAAGCCTTCGGCCAGCAATGCGTCCGTCAGCGCCAAAAGCTCCTCCTGCAGCTCCAGGGGCAGCCCGGTAAAACTGCCGCCGTAAAACGCCGCCTCGTTGACCACGCTCGGACGCAGCCAGCTGCGCCAACGCGCAAGCTGCTCCTTGGCACCTGCGACAGCAGCCAGCTTCTGTCCGCTAATTGTCTTTTGGTTACAAAAAACGCATTGATGCGGACAGCCTGCATGCGGTATGAAAATCGGCAGAATAGACATAGATATCCCTTCTTTTGAACAAAAACACAGCTTTTATGTAAATTTTTCAGGAAAAAGCTAAATTAATGATAACTATTCCTATTGACATTATCCCCTATAGGGGGTTATTATAGTTTTGCAAGAAATTTAATAGGAATGTGGTGCAGCAATGAAATTATCTCATATGGAGTTTATAAAAACAAGTCTTCCCTTTACATTTTCTACAATGGCGGCCTCGCTTATGGGTGCTGTCGACACTGCAGTAGTCGGGCATTTGGGGAATTATACATACATTAACGCCGTTTCTTTAGGCGCAGTAATTTTCAGCACAGTCTATTGGCTTTTCGGCTTTCTGAAAATATCTACCAGCGGTTTTGCGGCACAAGCCTTAGGTCAGCATGATCCCAAGCTGCTTTCCGGTGCTTTTATCCGCGGAGTGCTTGCAGCCTTCGGCATCGGCCTGCTGCTCGTCATTTTGCAGGAGCCTATCTGGCGGACAGCTTTGCTGCTCTTCAATCCCGACGCAGCAACCAGGCCTATGTTAGAGCAATATTATCGCATGCTCATTTGGATTATGCCGCTGACGCTCGTTTTCCAGACTGCACAGGGATGGTTCGCCGGCACGCTGCATGTACGTATCGCTGTACTCACCGCACTTGCCAGCAACATCATCAACCTGCTGCTGGACGTGCTTTTTGTCATTGTATTGCATTATGAGGTAACCGGCGTTGCTGCTGCCACCTGCATCGCCAATATTACCGGCTTTTTAGCTATTCTGTACTTTTATGCCAAGCATAAGCCCCTGCCGCTGACAGCAGTTCCGCTGCGAAAAATCTTTTCCGGTCCCACTTGCCGCCAGATGCTGCAATGCGGTTCGCATCTCACCGTGCGTATGTTCTGCATGATTATCATGGTCAACAGCTTTATGCATCAAAGCTCAGCCTTCGGCGGCGAGCTTTTGGCCGCTAATTCTATTCTTTTCCAGATCCAATTCATCATGGGTGATATTCTGACCGGCCTTTCGCAGGCAGGTGCCATCTATTCCGGCATTGCCTTCGGCGAGCATGACCGCTCCATGCTCAATGATACGCTGCGCATCAGCTTCATCTGGGCCATCGGCTTCGGCCTGCTGCAGACTGTCGGCTATTATTGCTGTCGTCACGCCATTCTTGGCTGCTTCACCAATCTGCACAGCGTCATTGCCACAGCGCAACAGTACGATTTGTTCATAGCCTTCTTCCCGCTTATCAGCGCGCTTGGCATCGTCTACTACGGCGTCTTCAATGGTGCGCTCTACACCAGGCCTATCTGCATCTCCATGCTGCTGACCGCAGGCTGTTACCTTACCGCCTACTTTACGCTTATCCCGCTTTACGGCAACATCGGCCTGTGGCTGGCCTTCCTCATCTTCTATATTGCCCGCAGCAGCTTTTTACTGTTCTTCGTTCCTAAGCTGCAGCAAAGAGTAGCTTTGGTCTAATCTCAAACATGACTGCACGTTCTTAACGTGCAGTCTTTTTTTAGCGCAGATATTGGTCAATAGCCGCTTCAAAATCTTCCAGACTTTTGCTGCCCTCACCCTTTTCGATAGCGTGCAGAATGCAATGCTCCAGATGGTCCTTCAAAATAACCTTGGCCGTATTATCCAGCGCCTTGCGCACCGCAGCTATCTGAATCAGCACCTCAGAGCAATCCCTGTCGTTATCTACCATAGTCTTGATAGAACGCACATGGCCTTCAATGCGTGCCAGGCGGTTGACAACTTTCTTCTTATTAGGATGGTTGTGAGCGTGTGCATAAGCTTCCTGCAGAGCCTGCTGCTTTTTATCATCCTGCTGATTTAGCTCCGCCTGCCTGCGCACATATTCCAATAAAGATTTTTCCTCTGCCATTACTGTCACCAACCTTATCTCTACATTATTAAAAGGGAGCGCACTAAACACGCTCCCTCATTTTATTCCGCTGCCTGTGGCGTCAAAATGCTTTCGATTACCAAAGCAACACCGTCATCATTATTGGATGCCGTAATGATTTTTGCATTATGCTTCACGCTGTCCTTAGCATTGGCAACAGCAACGCCGATACCGGCATTGTCAATCATCTTCACATCGTTATTGGAATCACCGATGCACATAATTTCCTGCGGTTGTACGCCGTAGCTTGCAGCTACGCTCTTAACCGCCTCCCATTTGTTGACACCTGGCTCCATCAGCTCCAGGAAATTGTCTTTGGAGCTGGTAACATCCAGCTTGCCGGCAAAATCCTCTTTGAACTGCTGCCATACATCGGCAAATTCCTCGCTCTTGGTCATTACCAGAATCTTGTACGGTTCTTCATCCGTATGATACAGTGCATCACCGATAGCAGTCGTCTGAATACCGCTGATTTTGGTATACATGCGGGAACAGTCATTCTCCTGCTTAATCAAAATACTGTCACCCACATAAAGCTGCAGGTAATAGCCCTTCTCGCGGCAGTACGCCAGTACCTCGTTGGCTGTAGGCAGCTTCATCTTGTGCTCGTAATAAACCTTACCGCTCAGGCTGCCCTTAACGAGAGCGCCGTTATAGGTAACCAGCGGCACATCAAGGCCCAGCTTTTGCGCATAGGGACGCACGGAAACGTACATTCTGCCCGTGGCAATCAAAAAAATCTTGCCTGCGTCCAGTGCCTTTCTGATAGCTGCCTCATTACGCGGAGAAATTTGGCAGTCCTTATTTAAAAGTGTATCATCCATATCGCTGGCAATCAACTTAATTTCCATGCTCAACCTGCTCCTTTAACATCAATTTATCCAACACAATAGCGGCTGCCGGATAAAGCAGCAAAAGAAAAATACCGTGCATAATGCCAAAGTTAAGGTCATAACCCGGCAGCATGCGGCAAACGGTTACGGCACCCTCCATGGAAAAGGCAGCCATCACCAGCATAGCCTTTATGCAATCATTTCTGCGCTGCGCAAGCTCCTGCAGCCTTGTCAGCAAAAACTGCTTGTCGACAATAACATGCATCAGCTTCAGGCCCAGGCACATAAAAGCGCCTTCGATAAAGGAACCTGCCACCAGACCGCCCAGGGTAACAACCTGCAGCATACCGGTTACATATTCACAAAGGAAAAAAATGACGCTCAGCGTCAGCCACATTGTAGCTAAATTATACATTGTTTTCTTCAAATTAATCACCAAGATACATTATAACACAGACAGCCGTCAAATTACACCAGGCGTCTGATATTTTATGATGCTCTTAAGCATATTTTGCAAGTATTTCTGCATATTTTGTGGTAAAATAAATTTATTAACGTAAGCAGACAGCATTGTCTGTACGAAAGGAGCAGTTTATATGAAGCGCAGTGATAAATTCCGCCAGGCTAACCGTGAAGCTCTGGCTACCGTTATCGCCACCATCGCCGTCATCATCTTCTGGTGCCTGACAGGCTTTGGACTCGCAGACAGCGATATTACCTTTTGGCATACACCTCTTTGGGTTTGGGGCGGCTGTGTCGGCACCTGGCTCTTTGCCATCGCTGTTACCGTTTTCCTGACTAAGAAGGTATTTGTCAACTTTGATTTGGATGACAGCACGGAGGATAAACAGCATGAGTAGTATTGTAAACATTTTACCCGCACTGGCCTTCCTGCTGATTCTGTTGAGCATCAGCGCCTATATCCAGCGCACGTCAAAAGAAAACAGGCAAAAGGATTTCGCCAAGGATTACTTCATCGGCGGCCGTACTCTCGGCGGCTTTGTGCTGGCTATGACCACCGCTGCCACCTACAGCAGCGTAAGCACCTTCGTCGGCGGTCCGGGCGTAGCCTGGGTTATCGGCTACGGCTGGCTGTACATGGCCATCGTACAGGTAGTCGTTATCTTCCTCGTCTTGGGCGTGTTCGGCAAAAAAATTGCCCTCATCGCGCGCGAAATTGACGCCGTAACCGTCATTGACGTACTGCGTGCCCGCTATCATTCAGACTTTCTGGCGAACATGGCCGCCGTTGTTATTGTCGCCTTCTTCTGCGCCACTATGGTGGCACAGTTCGTCGGCGCTGCCAAGCTCTTCGAAGCAGTAACCGGCTTTTCTTACCTCACCGGCCTCACGATGTTCGGCCTAATTGTTGTCATCTACACCACTATCGGCGGCTTTAAGGGCGTTGCCGTTACCGACGCCTGCTGCGCCATCGCCATGATCGTCGGCCTTTGCATCCTCATGGGCGGCATGATGCACACAGGCGGCGGCTTCAACAAAATCATGAGCTACATCAGCACGCAGCACCCCGATATGCTGGAGCCGCTTTCCCGCGGCAAAATGCCGATTTCTCTGTATATCAGCCAATGGCTGCTCGTCGGTATCTGTACGCTGTCGCTGCCGCAATCTGTTGTCCGCGGCATCAGCTACAAGGATACCAAGGCGTTGCACAATGCTATGATTATTGGCACCATTGTCATAGGCGCTATGACGCTTGTCGCAACCTGGATCGGTGTCATCAGCAAAGGTATTCTTACCGGACCTATTACAGCCTACGGCAACAGCGTTGATAACATCATGCCTATCGCCATCGTGCAAAGCCTTACTCCCTTCTGGGCCGGCGTCATTATCATCGGACCGATTGCAGCAACCATTTCCACCGTATCCTCGCTGCTGCTTTCCTCGTCCTCCTCTATCGTTAAGGACGTTTACATGAACATCAAGGGCAAGCGCGAAGAACAGCTCAGCAATAATCAGATTCGCCTCTACAGCCTGGGCGTGACAATTATTCTCGGCCTTTTGGTTTATGCCATTGCCATAAAACCGCCAAGCGTTATCTGGCAGATTAATATGTTTGCCTTCGGCGGCCTGGAAACAGCCTTCTTCTGGGTACTGATTTTCGGTCTTTTCTGGCCCAAGGCCAACAAATACGGCGCTATTGCAGCCATGGGCGGCGGCGTTATCATCTACTGCCTGGCTATGGTCTTCAAAATTAAGGTGCTCGATCTGCATCAGATTGTGCTTGGCATCGGTCTTTCCTTGCTGTGCTTCTTCATCGGCAACAGCTTCGGCAAGACAGCTGATGAAAAAACACTGCGCATTTTCTTCCCCGAAAAATTTGACGACGAAAAATAAATAAAGCCGCATATTATTCCAATATCCCAAAATCAAAATCTCTGCTTACGGTGTTTGCAAGCACCTTGGCAGAGATTTTTTATGCTCTGTTTTCTTTATAAAATTAAGTATCTGGCAATATTTACCTATGATCTTCTTGCATTTAACAGACGCTGCTGATTAATTTCCTCATAGATAAAATTTTCTCAATGCTGACACTCCTGTCATTGATATCCGCCTTATTCTTATTTACAAAAAGGACAAATAGTTTTCATTGAGTAATCATGATTATCCATTGACATAGAATATTATTTTCTGCTATCTTAAAGATATAAGCAGTTCTCAGCCACTCACCCCACGATACAGGAAGGAGCGTGCCGTCATGCTAAAAAAAATCTGTCATTATTCTCGCAGGAATGTTGCTTTTAATTACCAGCTGCTTTGCCAACACACGTATACAACAATCTGCTAAACAACAACTAATCCCCAAGGTCAAGGAGGTCACAATTATGGATTTTTCCCAAGAAAAAGAAAACGTTATCTATCTTGCAGGAGGCTGCTTCTGGGGGTTGGAAAAACTGATGCAATCCATACCTGGCGTAATCGATGCCCAAAGCGGTTATGCCAACGGCACAGGCAAAACAGATGCCAAGTATCAGACAATCTTGGGCGGGAAAACCGGTTTTCGCGAAACCGTGCGTGTTGAATACGATCCGGCAAAGGTAAGTCTTGACCATCTGCTCTTGGCATATTTTTACGTTATTGACCCAACAGTCCTCAACAAACAGGGTAATGATACCGGAACACAGTATCAGACTGGCATCTACTATACCAATACACAAGTGCAGGCTGTCGTAGAACGTATCGTGGAACTGGAACGCGGTCGTCATAAGGTATTTGCAGTCGAAGTCGGACCACTGAAAAACTATTATCCGGCAGAAGAATATCATCAGAACTATCTTGATAAAAATCCGGGCGGATACTGCCACATATCGCCTGCCAAAATCAAACTGCTCAGCAGTTTGAAAATTGATGCCGGTGCCTACAAAAAACCTGCTGCCGAAACTATACGCGATAAGCTTACCGCAGAACAATTTCAGGTAACACAGCAAAACGGTACCGAACGACCGTTCCACAACGAATTCTGGGATAAATTTGCCAAAGGCATCTATGTTGATATCGTAACCGGCGAACCGCTCTTTTCTTCAACCGACAAATATCAGAGCAGCTGCGGCTGGCCCGCCTTTACCAAGCCTATTGAAGCACCTTTGCTAGTCGAACGCAAGAATACAAGCTATGGTATGGTACGCACCGAAGTGCGCAGCCGCAGCGGTGATTCGCATTTGGGCCATGTTTTCACCGGTGACCGCGAATCACCCAACGGTGTACGTTACTGCATCAACAGTGCTTCCCTGCGCTTTATCCCCTACGAACAGATGGAATCCGAAGGCTATGGCTATCTGTTGGACCTTTTCAAATAATACTCTCTAATCAGGCATCATATGACTTTGATATTTTTACACCCTTGTACGAACATAACCGTTTAAAAATTTCTATTAAATCCTCACGGTATTGATTATAAATGATTTTTCGTCTATACTTAGGTGTAAAGACTATATGATATTTGCATACCCATTTTGAATGCGATAATTCGTTAGTTTTATTTGCCATTAATACGTCATTCCTTTCTTTGCAATAGTGACTTGAACACTTACTATTGTATATCGGAATGACCTTTTTTTGTATAACAAGCAATGCGTACCCGCATATCGGGTGGTTCTGTGTGAAGCACTCTCTCATTTCTTTGAAAAGAATCTCGATAGCGCTCCACGGACTAAAGCCACATAAAAAAAGTCCGTCCTTGCGGACGGACTTTTCAGCATAAACCGGATTATTTACGGATACCCAGTTTAGCAATGATTGCACGATAGCGCTCGATGTCTTTGCTAGCCAGGTAGTTCAGCAGGCCACGACGTTTACCTACCAGTTTCAGCAGGCCACGACGGGAATGATGATCTTTTTTGTGCTCTTTCAGATGCTCGGTCAAATATTTGATGCGTTCGGTCAGAACTGCGATTTGTACCTCAGAAGAACCGGTGTCACCTTCATGACGTGCGTTTGCCAGAATTACTGCTTGTTTAGCTTCGCTAGTTAACATTGTTTGTTTCCTCCTAAAATTTCAAATTGCCATAAGCGTAGCAGCCGTTGGAGAATCGAACTGCCAGGCCTTGGTTCAAATACTATGATAGTATACCATATCTTGCCACTGTATAGCAAGTATTTTGTAAAGATTTTTATACAAACAGCTTTAATTTACCGCAATGCCGCTTCGCAGTCATGCTTATCCTGTGCCAGCTGCTGCTTGAGCTGCTCAATGCCGGCAAATTTTACTTCACCGCGGATGCGCTGCACAAACTGCACTGTGAGCTGCTTACCGTAAAGGTCACCGGTAAAATCAAAGATATTCGTTTCCAGACGCGGTTGGGCAACATCGCCAAAGGTCGGATTGTAACCAATATTGGCCATGCCGTGATAGCTTTTGCCGTTGACAATCACCCGCACAGCGTAAACTCCCCCCAGAGGAACCGCAACATGTGCATCCTCCAGCTCAATATTGGCCGTAGGATAACCAAGCAGTCTGCCACGCTCGTTGCCGTGCGCCACCGTGCCACTGATGCTGTAGCTGCGCCCCAGCATTGCTGCTGCCTCTGCTACCTCACCGGCAGCAATCAGCTGACGGATAGCGGTGCTGCTGATAACGGTTGCACCCTCGCTTACCAGCTCGCGCACAATCAGCTCAAAGCCCATGGCCTTGGCAGAAGCAGCCAGCGTATAGACAGTTCCCTGTCCGCGGCAGCCGTAGGTGAAGTTGGCACCGACTACCAGACAGCTGTAATCAAGCTGCTGCAGTCGCTGCAAAAACTCCTGCGGCGAAAGATCTGCTACCTGCTGATTAAAGGGAATGTCCACCAGCACATCCACGCCAAGCTGCTGCAAAAGCTCCTGCTTTTGCGCACCTGTTATCAGCGCCGACGGCACCATGCCCGGACGAATCCATTCAAAGGGATGGTTGCTGAAGGTAAATACCGCCAGCTGCGAATTACATTCACGCGCCTTCTCCCTTGCGGTTTCAATTACATCAAGATGACCGCGATGCAGGCCGTCAAAGGTACCCAATGCTACCACACAGGGAGCGGAAAATTTATGCAGTTGTTCTAAAGAAGTAATAATCTCCATGCTTATTCCTCTGGCATCGGGTAATGCTCTAAGATTTTTTCTGCCTGCAGGCGCTCCTGCTCACAGCGGACGATGCCTAAGAATTCATCCCCCGGCCCCAGCAGTACGTATCTGCCGTCGGCAGTCTGCGCCACCGTGGTGCGTACACCGTTAGTGATACGCGCCGCCTGACGCGCGTTCACCTTGAGCTTAGGCAGCTCGGCAACGGCAGTCAGCGGCTCTGCGGCACAGGCTTCGGGATTCTCCGCGATTTCCTGCAGCGTGCAGGCCTTGTCAATCGTGTAGGCTCCCACCTGCGTGCGCAGCAAAAAGCTCATCGTACCGCAGGTTCCCAGCGCCGTCGCCAGGTCCTCGCCTAGAACGCGGATATAGGTACCCTTGGAGCAGGCCACGCGCACAGTAAAGCTGTTTGCCGTATAATGCAGAAGCCCCAGCTTATAGATCTCAATCGGACGTGCGGTTCGTTCCACCTCTACGCCCTGACGTGCCAGCTGATACAGCTTTTTGCCGTTGATTTTGATTGCCGAATACATCGGCGGCAGCTGCAGCTGCTTGCCGGTAAATTGCGCCAGCACCGCTTCTAGCTCCTGTTTGCCGAATGCAGGCACAGGCATCGTTTTGACAACCTCACCGCTGTCATCGCCGGTAACTGTCTGCGCACCCAGCGTAAATTCGGCAATATATTCCTTGCGGCCTTCCACAGCGAACTCCAGCAAACGGGTCGCACTGCCCGCAAAAACAGGAAGAACTCCTGCCGCGTCAGGGTCAAGAGTTCCCCCATGTCCGATTTTCTTTGTGTTAAGTACGCGCCGCAAAAAGCCGATAACATCGTGCGATGTCATCTGTGGTGGTTTTAATACATTAAAAATTGCGTCCATATTAAACCAATTTGCCCAATGCTTCCAGCAGCTGAGTGCGAGCCTCCTCTACCGGTGCATAAATCGTACAGCCTGCTGCCCGCAGATGACCGCCGCCGCCGAAGGCTACAGCCACAGCGGATACGTCAACGCTCTTGGAGCGCATGCTCACGCGCGTTACCGCCGGCTCAACGGCCTTGAACATAATAGCTACGTCAACGCCCTCAATATAGCGCGGGTAGGACACAAAGCTGTCGGTCTGGACATCCTTGTCATATAAATCGTTGGTAATTGTGAGATAAGCAATTTTGCCTTCATAAGCGAAGGTCAGCGAAGGCAGTACCTTGGCCAGCATCTCTACCGTATCACGGGAACGCACGTCCAGTGCATCGCTGATTTCGTTAGGCTGCACGCCGTATTCCAGCAGCTTGGCAGCATTACGCATAGTTTTCGGCGTAGTGTTGGCATAGCGGAACGAACCGCAGTCTGTGCTGATTGCTGTATAAAAGCAGGTAGCAATTTCCTTATCAAAGGGCCATTGCATAGCCATGAACAAATCGCACATTACCTCGCCCACGGCTGCTGCCTTGGCATCCAAGTAGAGATATTCGGCAAAGCGTTCGTTGGAAATATGGTGGTCGATGTTCAGCAGTATTTTTGCTTCTACAACCTCGGACACCAGACCAATACGGTCATAGGAGCTGGCATCAATAACTACCAGCAAATCCGTCTGCAGCTTGCTGCCCTCTACCGGGCGTTCACACAATTCAATACCGGGAATAAAGCTAAAGCTTTTATTGATAACGTCATCACAGAAAACAGTAACCTGCTTGCCCTGTGCCAGCAAAAAGCGTGCCAGTCCCAAAGTGGAGCCCAAGGTGTCACCATCCGGGCTTACATGGGTGCACAGCACTATTTTTTCTGCCGCCAGCAGCATAGCGCCTGTTTCCTGCAGGCTAAGCTCCTTACTCATGCTCTGCTTCCTCGGCTGCAGGCTTTTCTTCCTGCTTAATCTTATCTAAGATGCTCTGAATATGCGCACTGTATTCTGCGGAGGTATCCTTCTGCAGAATCAGGGTCGGTGCAAAGCGCAGGCGGATACGTTTGGCGATTTCCGTACGCATAAAGCCTAATGCCTTGTTCAGAGCCTTCCAGGTTTCATCCTGTTTATCCTTGGGACCATACATGCTGATGAAAATCTTGGCATAGCTCATATCATCTGTCAGCTCCACGCCGGTTACGGTAACAAACTGAATACGCGGATCCTTGACATCATGCAGCAGCATTTTGCTGATTTCATGCTTGATGGCCTCTTGTACTTTTTCTACTCTAAGTCTTGCCATTTTCTTTTCCTCTATAATATAGATACAGACTGACGTACAGGCAGCAGCTGCGGGGAATGCGGCTTTTGCGGCCGGCATTCCTGCGCAATGTGCCTTATGCGGCAGACTATTCTACTGCGATTTCTTCCATGTCGTATACTTCAAAGATATCGCCCTCTTTAAGGTCGCTGAATTTCTCTAAAGTGATACCACATTCAAAGCCTTGGGCAACTTCCTTCACATCGTCCTTGAAGCGGCGCAGAGATTCGATAACGCCTTCGTGAACTACGATGCCGTCACGGACAACACGAACCTTGGAGCTGTTGGTAACCTTGCCTTCAACTACATAGCAGCCGGCAATCTTCAGCTTGGAAATAGTAATCAGCTGACGGATTTCTACGCGGCCTTGAATAACCTCTTTGAATTTAGGAGCAAGCATACCCTTGATAGCAGCCTCAACGTCGTTGAGTGCGTCGTAAATTACACGGTAGGTGCGTACGTCAACCTTCTCGGTTTCGGCAGCCTTACGCGCGTTAGCGTCAGGACGAACGTTAAAGCCGATAATCAGTGCGTTGGCAGCGGATGCCAGCATTACGTCGGACTCGGTGATAGCGCCTACGCCTGCATGGACAACGGCAACCTTAACCTCATCGTTTTTGATTTTCTCCAGGGATGCCTTCAATGCTTCGATGGTACCCTGAACGTCAGCCTTAACAACGATGTTCAGCTCTTTGATTTCGCCTTCTTTAATGCGTTGGAACAGGTCATCCAGAGAAACCTTGGAGTTCAGCTTGATTTCCTCTTCCTTCTTCTTAGCGATACGTTTTTCGGCAACGCCGCGGGCAGTCTTTTCATCGGTGCTGTCCAGAATATCGCCGGCAGCCGGTACATCGTTCAGGCCCAGTACCTCTACAGGGGTAGAAGGCAGAGCCTTCTTAACTTTTTCGCCACGGTCATTAATCATTGCACGAACCTTACCATAGGAGGTGCCGGCAATAATGGTATCACCGATATGCAGAGTACCGCGTTGTACCAGGACAGTAGCAACCGGGCCACGGCCTTTATCCAGCTGTGCCTCGATGATGGTGCCGTGAGCAGGCAGATTCGGGTTAGCCTTCAATTCCTGCATTTCAGCAACCAGCAGAATCATTTCGAGCAGGTCGCTGATGCCGGTTTTCTGATGTGCGGACACCGGTACCATGATGGTGTCGCCGCCCCAATCCTCAGGAATGAGCTCATGCTCTGCCAGCTGTTGTTTAACGTGATCCGGATTTGCGCCCGGACGGTCGATTTTATTGATAGCTACAATGATAGGTACCTTTGCGGCCTTAGCATGGTTGATAGCCTCGATGGTCTGCGGCATTACACCGTCATCTGCTGCCACAACCAGAATTGCAACGTCGGTTACCTGTGCGCCGCGGGCACGCATAGCTGTGAAAGCTTCATGGCCCGGGGTATCCAGGAATACAATCTGCTTGCCCTGGTAGTTTACCTTATAAGCACCGATGTGCTGGGTAATACCGCCGGCCTCGCGGGAAGTAACGTTGGTTTTGCGGATAGCGTCCAGCAAGGAGGTTTTACCATGGTCAACGTGGCCCATAACGGTAATAACCGGCGGACGCGGAACGCGTTTTTCAGGCGGATCGTCAACCTCGGGAATCTCTGTCGGATCCTCTTCCGGAGCCTTCTGGCCAACTTCTACGCCGAAGTTGTCGCCGATAAGCTGTGCGGTATCGAAATCGATATCCTGGTTGATGGTAACCATTACGCCCAGCATAAACAGAGCCTTGATTACTTCATTAACCTCACGCTTAATGAGCTTGGAAAATTCCTGTACATTGATGGATTCGCCGATTTCAACGTAGGTCGGACGAACGATTTCTACCGGAGCCTGTTGTTGCTTCGGTGCGGGCTTCTTGCCGCCGCGGTTTATCGGCATCTGATGGCCGGCGCTGCGGTTCGGACGGCTTTCGCGGGTAGCGTAGCTGCCCTTAATCTGCAGCTTGTTGTCCTTACGGCTCTTGCCTGCGTTGCGACCGCCCTGACGGTTATCGCGACCGCCTTCGCTGCGACCGCTACTGCGGCCTTCGCTGCGGCCACCGCTAACCTGTGCACGGCTTTCGCCATGTACGCTCGGGCCCTGCTGGCTCTTAGGACCTACAAAGATACCGCCCTGGCGTTGTTGGCCGTTGCGGTTACCCTGACGGTTGCCCTGACCGCCCTGCTGACCGTTGCGGTTTTGCGGACGGCCTTCGTTACGGCCGCCTTGGCGGTTGCCCTGCTGGCCACCGCGGTTTTGCTGCGGACGGCCTTCGTTGCGGCCACCCTGACGATTTTCGTTACGCCCTTGTTGAGCGTTGTTGTTATTGCGTTGATTTTGTTGCTGATTTTGTTGCATATTCCTCTGTCCGTTATTCCTATTCATATTGTTATCGTTTCTTTTAGCTGTATCCTGCGGACGCGCAGGAGCAGCCGGTTTGCTGACATCACGTTTTTCCGTCTTCGCCGGTTTGGGCGGTTCTGTTTTTTTATCGTATGCTTTACGGATAACAGACATAGCCTTGTCATCAGCTGCACTAAAATTAGTTTTTTCGATATTATTTTTCTTCAACAGGTCAATGACCTCATTTACCGGTTTGCCATAATCCTTGGCAACCTCATATATTCTTTTATTACCCATTCATCCACCTCCAGACCAGATAATAAGAAGCAGATTCATCTGCAAAGCTCGCGCAAGCTGCGCAGACAACTGTGATTTAAATCATTATTTTTTCAGCAGCATGTTGGCAAAATTCGCATCGGTAATAGCCACAGCTATTCTAGGTCCTTTGCCGATCGCATAGCCCAGCTCATTGCGCGTCAACAGCTCAATGACCTGCACGCCTGCCATCTCTGCCAGGAAATAAATTTCCTTTTTTGAATTAGGGGCAGCATCTTGTGCCAAAACAAGTACCTTGACCTTGCCGCTTTTTAAGGCAGCACGCACAGCTACATCACCGGAAGCGATTTTGCCGGCTTTTTGCGCCAACCCTAAAGCAAAAGCAACATTATTGCCTGCCATGCTCGAAATCCTCCAGCAGCTGCTTGAGTACATCCTCGCCGATAGGTCTCTCCAAAGCGCGCTCCAGACGTTTCTCCTTTACGGCCTTGGTAATGCATTCCTTATCGGGGCAGACATATGCGCCGCGTCCGTTCTTCTTGCCGGTGAGGTCAAGGCTGACCTCGCCCTCAGGTGAACGTACAACGCGCAGCAGAGCCTTTTTATCCTTCATTTCATTGCAGCCTAAGCATTGACGCTGCGGAACTTTTTTAACCTTCATCATGCTTCTTCCACGGGAGCAGGCTCAACAGCAGCCTCTTCGGCAGCCTGAGTTTCGCTCTTAATATCAATTTTCCAGCCGGTCAGCTTAGCAGCCAGGCGGGCATTTTGGCCTTCCTTGCCGATAGCCAGGGACAGCTGGTAATCCGGTACGACAACGCGGCAGATTTTGTCTGCTTCGTTAACGTTTGTCTTGACAACCTTTGCCGGGCTCAGAGCATTGGCAACATATTGTGCCGGATCTTCACTGTATTTTACAATATCAATCTTTTCACCGCGCAGCTCGTTAACGATAGTCTGTACGCGCATGCCCTTGTGGCCTACGCAGGCACCTACCGGATCAACATTGCTGTCAGCGGTATATACGGAAATCTTGGAGCGCATACCGGGCTCGCGGGCAACGGATTTGATTTCAACAACGCCGTCATGGATTTCCGGAACCTCCAGCTCAAACAGGCGCTTCAGCAGGCCGGGATGAGTACGGGAAACCATAATCTGCGGTCCCTTGTTGGTGCGCTTAACCTCAACAATATAGGTTTTCATACGCTCATGGTATTGGTAGATTTCACCGGGAATCTGCTCGTTCGGAGTCAGCACGGCTTCAACCTTGCCCAAATCGATATAAACGTTTTGGTTTTCCATGCGCTCGATAATACCGGTAACGATATCATTGGCACGGCTTTGGAAGCGTTCATATACCTGTCCGCGCTCTGCCTCACGGATACGCTGTACAACAAACTGCTTAGCGTTTTGGGCAGCAATACGGCCGAAGTTTTTCGGAGTAACCTCAACCTCTACGATATCGCCTGCAAGATACTGCGGGTTGATTGCCTGAGCATCCTCCAGAGTCATTTCGTTAATGCCGTCAGCCTCGCCTTCAACTACAGTGCGCTGAGCATATACATGGATTTCACCGGTTTCTTTATTCATTTCAACACGGACATTCTGGTTTGTGCCGGTGTTCTTCTTGTAAGCAGCAACCAAAGCGTCATCAACAGCCTGGAACAAAAGCTCGGGGTCAATACCCTTTTCCTTTCCTAATTCCTGGATTGCTGAGATAAAATCTGCGTTCACTTAATAAGCCTCCTATTTCTTAAATTAAAAGTCTATATGCGGTCTGATATTCGCAATCAGCCTACGTTCAATGCGGTCAGGATTTTTGAATTCCTTGCCTTTAATAATCTTTTTAACCTGTACAGCTTCGTCATCATGTGCTACCAGAATACCGGTCAGATTTTTCATTCCCTCCCACGGAGTATAGAACATAATGTCAACCTTGGTGCCGTAGGCAGCTTCAAAGTCCTTGTCCTTCTTCAGCGGACGGTCAATGCCCGGAGAAGAAACCTCCAAAAAGTATTTGTCGGGAATAGGATCCTCTGCATCCAGAATCTCCGTCAGCTTTTCGCTCACCATCTGGCAGTCATCAATTTCAACTCCACCAGGCTTATCGAGAAAAATCCGTAGGTACCAGTCCTTTTCACGCACATATTCTACATCAACCAGAGTAAGTCCGGTATCCTGCAGAAGGGGGGCTACCATTGCGGTAATCAGTGCTTCAACTTCTTTTGCCTGCATCATTTTCACCTCCATATTAAGTTTTTCTTTCTGTATTAACCTTGCGGCCAACACCTGCCTCTGCCGCAAATGCGTCAGAAACATCATAATAAGCGGAAAGAGCGGGCTTTAAACCCACTCTTTCACAAGTCATACTTATTTTGGCTATCCTTATTATAGCATCTGTTGACAAGTCTTGCAAGTAGCTTACGCTATATCTAGTTATTATATGTTAAATTTTATACAGAAAAATGCTAAATCTGCCACGTAAAATGTATACACTATGCTTTCCCTTGTCAGTGGCAAAAATATCTGCTACAGTAATATAGTAAACAGATAGAGATTGTGGAAAAAGTGTCAGTTTGGACAAGGGCGCTTTATCGACAAGCTTTTTATGAAAGGTGGTATTTTTTATGTCCTATAATTTTGATGCTGCTGTTTCTCCCTTTATTAAAGCACTGCCTCCCTCCGGTCTGGCAAAGTTTCTTGATATTATGGCCGCTAACCCCAACATCGTGCCTCTCAGTGTAGGCGAACCCGATTTTGATATTCCGCAGGCTGTCAAGGATGCCGAAATCAACAGCATCTGCGAAGGCAAAAGCTGCTACACTCCTACGCTCGGCCTTTTGGAGCTGCGCGAGGCAATTGCGGATGATATCCATAAAAACTACGGCGTTAAATACGATCCTAAAACCGAAATCATGGTAACCGTCGGTGTCAGCGAAGCACTGTACACCACTATTACTACCATTATGCATCCCGGTGACGAAATTATTCTTCCCGAGCCCTGTTACGTTGCCAACAAGGTCTGCGTTATTCTGGCAGGCGGCAAGCCCGTTTCCGTAGAAACTTATCAGGAAAACGGCTTTGTGCCCTCCATTGAAGATCTGGAAAAGGCTGTTACGCCCAAGACCAAAGCTATTATGCTTGGTTATCCCAATAACCCGACCGGCGCTATTATGAGCAAGGAGCAGATTAAGGCTATCGGTGATTGGGCTGTAAAGCATGACCTGATTGTCATCAGCGACGAGCTTTATGCTCATCTTACCTATGGTGGCAAAACGCACACCATGTTCACCTCCTTCCCAGAATTCCGCGACCGCACCATCATTTTCAACGGCTTCTCCAAAGCCTACGCTATGACAGGCCTGCGTCTTGGCTATATCATGGCACCGGCAGCAATCATCAACGCTATGAACATCCTGCATCAGTATGTTGTGCTCTGCCCCAACGTTACAGCACAGTACGGCGCGATTGCGGCACTGAAATACTGCCGTCAGGACGTTGACAATATGGTTGCCGAATACAGCCGCCGCCGTCAGATTATGATTGACGGCTTCCACAAGATGGGTTTGCCGCTGTATGAGCCCAAAGGCGCCTTCTATGTTTTCCCCTGCATCAAGGAAACCGGCCTTTCCAGCATGGAATTTGTTGAAAAGCTGCTGGAGGAGCAGGAAGTTCTCGTAATCCCCGGCAACATCTTCGGTGCCGGCGGCGAAGGCTATATCCGCTGCTCCTATGCTTACAGCGAAGAAATCCTGCATAAGGCGCTGGAGCGCATCGCCCTCTTCGTAACGAAATACAGAAATCTGAACAAAGCGAAATAACTGTTATGCTGACTCCTTATTAGACAAGCTGATTTGCTGAGGAGTATAATATAAACAGCTAATAAAATATTAGCCGATGATTTTGGTATTTATCTAATCCCTTCCACTTCGTCTCACTCCTTCCGTGAGACACAAGGCAGAAAAAAACACGGTGCATAATGCCCGTGTTTTTTTCTTTTGCATCGGTATAATCATCTTCTTAAACTCGATATTTCTCCCGGAAAATTAAAGCTGCCAGCCCCGGCCTAAACCGGAGACGGCAGCTTTTTGCATAAAAGCATCTGCGTATAATTTTTATCTTAAGTTAAAGCTTACCGCACGCGTAACGCGACAGCGTGCGTTCTGACCATACTTATCTTTGGCAGGACTGAAACGCCATTTGTTGACCGCAGTTACAACGCTGCTATCCATAGCGCTGTTGCCGGAGGAACCGACTACCGTTACATCCTCTACACTGCCGTCGGCACCTACCAGAATACGTACCGTTACCACACCGGTAGCACCGCTGTTGCGTGCGGACGCAGGATATACAGGTGCAACCTCGCGCAGCAGGCGTGGCGGTTTTACCGGCACACCGCGGCCTTCGCCGCTGCCGCTACCATTACCACTGCCGCTGCCACTGCCTGTTCCGCTGTCCGTACCTGTGCCTGTACCGTTACCGGTAGGATTACCGGCAGGAGCCTTCGGTCCGGGAGCTGCAGTCGCCTTTTTCCTGACAACTTTCTTTTGCGGTTTAGGCTTCAGCTTTTGGTCAATAATATCCTCCAGACTTTGGATGACAGGCTCTTCCTGCTGCTCCTCCTGTTCGATTTCTTCCTCCTGAGCTTCAGCGCCGCCACCGCCGCTCTCCAGCGAAACCTCCAAAATTTCCGGAGGCGTATGCACAAAGCGGTAGCCGAAAATGCCAAGGCCGGCGGCAAGAACAAGATGCACAGCCAGAGCTACGGCAAAGCCCTTGCCAAATCGCTTTTGTTCATCCTTCATTTGCTCTCACCTGTATCCGTAGCCAAACCGAAGCGTGTGACACCTGCTCCCTTCATTTTATCCATCAGCTGGATAATAGTTTTATAGGGAGCTTCGTCCTCCGCTCTGATAATAACCGAGAAGGAGGAATCATGCTTGCTTTCAATCGCAGCATTCTGAACCAGCATATCCATCTCGATTTTATTTTCATCAAGATAAAGGCTGCCGTCCTTTTTGATTGTTACATTAAAGTTACTCTTGCTGACATTCTCCGAATGCTTAGCAATCGGCAGACGGATAGGAATCGTCTTGACCTCGCTCATATACATAGTGCTGACAATGAAAAATACCAGCAACAGGAAAATCATGTCAATCATCGGACTGAGCATTATCGACGGTGGAGTAAGCTCTCTTTTACGACGTCTGCGCATTTTTCAACACCGCCCCTCATTTGCTCTGCTCGTTAGCTTTGAAAATATCAACCAGTGTATCCGCTACTTCGTTGATATTCAGAGTTTCGGTTTTGATTTTACTTGTAAGATAAGCATGGATACACATACCCATAATAGCAATGCACAGGCCGAAAACGGTAGTAATCAGCGCTTCGCCGATACCTGCGGTAACAGCCATCGGGTTCTGAGTTCTTTCGTTCAAAGCATTAAAAGAAGAAATCATACCGGTAATCGTACCGAGCAGACCGAGCATCGGTGAAAGGCCGATAACAACGCTCAGATAGTTGATATTCTTTTCCAGGCTGTCGATGATGCGGTCAGCTTTGGTATAGACAATAGTTTCCAGACGCTGTCCGAGGTCACCCTTAATATCCAGAATCTCCTTAGCCATGGCAGCAGCCTCGCCCTTGCTCTGCTCTGCCAGCTCACTGGCGCCAACCAGATTAAAGTCATTCATCATGCGGCAGAAGCTGCTCGCGAACTTTTCTCCGGAAATAGCCTTCTTATAGAAAAGATATCGTTCCACACCAATAGCAATAGCGGCAAAAGAACACATCAGCAGCGGCCACATGCAGGGACCACCCTTAACAAAATAATCAACAGCTCCGGCAAAAATACTCATACTTAAACCTTCTTTCAAAAAAATAACGCTGCAATTTTTTTGCGGCAAATCGCAAGCTCATCATCCGCCTATACACAGCGGAAGGAAGTTGGCAAAGCCTCCATATCTGATACTTGTTGCTATTTACTAGATGTTTATATTATAGCCTCTTTACTAATCTGCGTCAAGAAAATACAAACTATATAAACAAAGGCAGTACAAGGAAAATTCCCCGTACTGCCACAAGGTACTGCCACAAGCTTTATGTTATTTGAAATACTTGGCGAAGGCCTGCGCCGCCGCCAACTGCACCTCTGCATTGAAGGCTGTATACCGCTCAAGCAGCAAGCGTCCCTCCGGCGTCAGCACACTGCTGCCACCGCTTTTACCGCCTGCCGTGCTGCTGACCAGTGCAAAGCCCAGGTCTGCCTCCGCACGCCGCAGAATCTTCCACGCCTTGCTGGCCGACATACCCATAGCCTTGTAGGCAGCACTCAGCGAACCGGTGGCCTCAATGCGCTGCAAAAGCTCCGCTACGCCCTTGCCGAAATCAATGCTTTCGTTATACACGCGCACCTTCACATGATAATGCTGCGGCTCTGCATAGGTCATTTTACCACCCCTTGCCAAAACCGCAGGCAGGATAGGTGCACACAGCGCAATTCAGGCACAAACCGCCTTCGCCCAAGGCCGCCAGCTCGTCGGCAGTGACAAGGTCACAGGCCAGCACGCGCGGAAGCACCAGGTCGAAAATCGTGCGCTTAGCGTACATTACGCAGCCCGGCAAGCCCATAACAGGCACCTGCTTTTCACCGTAGTAGGATAGCAAAAACATGGCGCCCGGAAGCACCGGTGCGCCATAGGAAACAATGCGTGCGCCGGTATTTTTGATTGCGAGCGGTGTGCGGTCATCCGGGTCAACGCTCATGCCGCCGGTGCAAAGCACCATTTCCGCGCCCTTTTCCTCAATCGCAGTTTTAATCGCAGCGGCAATCTGCTCCGGTTTGTCATCCAGCACCTGCTTATAAACTAACTCCACATTGAACTCAGCCAGTTTTTCCTCCAGCACGGGGGTAAAGGTATCCTTAATGCGTCCGTGGAAAACCTCACTGCCGGTCGCCAGCACGGCAGCCTTTTTGATTTTATACGGCAAAAGCTGCAGCAGCGGTTCATCACCGCACAGCTCACGCACACGCTGCATCTTTTCCTTTTCGATAACCAGCGGAATAATGCGCGTACCGCAGAGCTTGTCGCCCTTCTTCACCGGCGTATTGCCGTGACGCGTCGCAATCATCATCTGTCCGAAGCTGTTCACCAGGCGCAGACGCGCGCCGTCTACCTTGAACAGACCGTCAGCAGCGGCGGCAAGCTCAATCTTGCCCTCTTTCACAGGCGATTCATCCATCATAGTGTTTTTACAGATGTCGCACAAAATGCGTGCGGCATCATTTTCATGCAGCATGTTTTCGTCGGCTTCCCACACATATAAATGCTCCTTACCGATGGAAAGCAGCACCGGAATATCCTCTGGCTGCACCACATGCCCCTTGCGGAATACGGCATCCTTCGTAACGCCCTTGATAATCTGTGTCAGGTCATGGCAGAGAACACTGCCGACCGCATCTTCAGTACGAATTAATTTCATGCTTATCTACCTCTTATTTAGCCTGCGCAAAGCCGTAGGCGGCAAAAATCTTCATAGCTTCTTCTGTCTGCAGGAAGGCCGCAAAATCCTTAGCAGCCTCAGCCTGCGGAGCCTTCGCCAACACGCCGATAGGATAAATTACCGGCTTCTTTAAGGAGACTGCCGGAGCTTCGGCCACAACAGTAACCTTATCCTTCAAGAGTGCTGCATCAGTAGCGTAAACAAGGCCTGCATCGGCACTGCCTTCGGCAACCCAGTTCAGCACTTGTGTTACGTTAGTACCAAGGCTTACTTTGGACTGAATCGCATCCCACTGGTCCAGCTTGGACAGTGCTTCTTTAGCATATTGGCCTGCAGGAACGCTGGCAGGATCGCCGATTGCAGGATGCTTAGCCTTGCTGAAATCATTAAAGCCTTTGATTTCGCTGCCGCTTTTAGGCACAATCAGCACCAGCTTGTTTTCCAGCAGCGGCTTCACCGTGCTCTTATCCATATAGCCCTTGTCGCTCAGTGCGTTCATCTGCTTGTTGGCCGCAGAAATAAATACGTCAGCTGCCAGGCCGCTTTCAATTTGTGCCTGCAGCTTGCCGCTGGCATCATATACGCCCTCGATTTTGATTTCCGGATGTTTTTGCTGATACAACGGAATAAGCTTTTGCGTAAAGACCTTTTCAATGCTGGCAGCAGCTACCAGACGCAGTGTTTTGCCTGCCTGCGGAGCAGCAGCCTGCTTATCACCGCCGCCGCAGCCTGCAGCCATAACAGCTAACATCAAAGAAAATACTAAGCATAAGAGTTTTTTCATTTTACTCCCCCTGTTGTTGTTTTGTTTTATATAAGTAGACATTAAGACCGATAACTACCAAAAGGCAGATGCCCACAATTACGGCCACATACCAGCCTGCGGCATCCCAATCGCCTGCCGCTACGGCAGAATAAACTGCCAGCGGCAGTGTGCGTGTACGTCCTGCGATATTGCCGGCAATCATCGCCGTGGCACCGAACTCGCCCAGACCGCGGGCAAAGGCAAGCAGACCACCTGCGATAATACCGGGCAGCGCATTAGGCAGATGAATACGCCAAAAGATACGCCATTCCGTCATGCCAAGCGAACGCGCCGCCTCCAGCATGCCCTTGTCAACCTGCGACAAGGCACCGCGCGCACTACGGTACATGAGCGGCAGCGAAATTACCGCTGCTGCCAGCACTGTTGCCAACCAGCTGAAGGCTATTTTTATACCTGTCATCTGATAAATAAGCTGGCCCAAAAAGCGGTTGTTGCCAAAAAAATACAGTAAAAAGAAGCCTGCTACCGTAGGTGGCAGCACCATCGGCAGTGTTATTACAGCGTCGGCAAAAATCTTCAGGATTTGGCTCTGCAGCCGTTCCACCCACCAGGCAATAATTACGCCGATAAAGAAAACTATGACGATTGTTGCTGCCGCAGTGCGCAGCGAAATCCACAGCGGTGACCAGTCTATTGCGCTCATTTTCTCGCACAGTCATGGGCGCTGCCCTTCAGGATACGCAGTCCATGCTCCAGCTGCGGCAAAACGATTGCCAGCGCTTCCTCCACCGCTTTGGTGCTTCCGGGAAGATTCACAATCAGCGTCTGTCCGCGCACTACGCTCACGCCGCGGCTCAGCATTGCCCGCCGCGTAATCTTCAGCGATTCCGCACGGATGGTCTCCGCGATACCGGGCACATTGCGTGTAGCCACCGCCATTGTTGCCTCCGGTGTAACATCGCGCAGTGAGAGGCCCGTGCCGCCTGTGGTGATAATCAGATCCACCTGTCTGCTGTCCGCAAGACGCATCAGCTCACGTTCTATTTTCTTCTGCGCATCGGGAAGCAAAACCTGCTCTACAATTTCGTAGCCTGCTTCCGCCAATAGCTCTGCTGCCCTAGGCCCGCTGGTATCAACACGCTCACCCGCGGCACCCTTATCTGAAAGTGTCATTACCGCCGCACGCAAGGGTGCGTCGGCTGCTGGCAGCGTCACTTCCAGCTCCATGCCACTGCGCAGAACGCCGCCATGCTCTACCGTAGCAAAAACGCCCTCACGTGGCATAATGCAGTCGCCCACACGTGCAAAAATCGTGCAATGGCTGTGGCATTCCTTGCCAATCTGCGTCAGCTTCATCACTACTTCACCGCTGCGCATGATGCTGCCTACCAGCAGCTTTTTGAAGTCGATGCCGCTTACCAAAATATTTTCACCGAAGGCACCGATAGCGGCATCACCGCCGCGCGCATTGAATTCATCCACCTTTTCCGCACTCAGCAAACTCACCTGACGATGCCATTTGCCGGCGTGAGCATCACCCTCGATGCCGAAATTTTCTTTGAGGACAATCTCATTCACAGGATGCTTTTCCGTACCCTTCTTTTCGCTGATACACACAGCCTTGATTATGCCTCTGATGCTTGCTTCCATACAAAATCACCACTCTTTCCGCCTGCTTTGCTCAGCAGATGCACATCTGTAATCACCATCGCCTTATCCACGGCCTTGCACATATCGTAAATCGTCAGCAAGGCAATCTGCACGCCTGTCAGCGCCTCCATCTCCACGCCTGTCTTGCCCGTAGTCTTGACCAGGCACTGTGTCTGTACAGCGTAGCTGCCGTTTTCCGCCAACAGCTCAAAATCTACCGTGCACTTCGTCAGCTGCAGCAGATGGCACAGCGGAATTAGCTCACTGGTGCGCTTGGCTGCCATAATTCCGGCAACACGTGCTACGCCCAGCACATCACCCTTAGCCATACTGCCGGCAACAATCTTTTCATATATTTCTCTGCTTACGCAGATTTTCCCCTGCGCCACTGCAACCCTCGCGGTGTCAGCCTTGTCGCTGACATCCACCATCAGAGCATTGCCCGCAGCATCAAAATGTGTAAATTCACTCATTGTCTGCTCCTTCAAAGCCTGTATTTATCCGCCAATCTGGCTCATATTAAAGCGCGCTGCTTTTACATCAAAGCTGTGTCCCGCAGGCTTGGCGTAAATAATCTCCTGCATAGCCTGCAGCAAATCCGCATCACTTGCGCCGTCACGCAGCAAGTGCTTCAGGTTCATGCCCGCGTCACTGTAAAGACAGGGCTTCAGCATGCCTACGGATGTAAGACGCACCCTGTTACAGACAGCGCAGAATTTATTGTGCAGCGGTTCGATAAAGCCCACCGGCATTGCATAACCGCTAATGCGCCAGTAGCTTGCAGGACCGTTGCCGTAGCGCTGCGCATCGGGCTGCAGCTGTAAACCTGCCTGCTCCAGCAGACTGCGGATTTCGTTGCCGCTCACTCCTCGCAGATTAGCGTTGCAGTCCAGCGGCATCAGCTCAATAAAGCGCAGTGGTGCGTTATACCTGTGCGCCAGCTTTAGCAACTGCATAATATCGGCCGGACCGTTTTCTGCAAGGGGCACACAGTTCAGCTTGAACGGTATCCCTGCAGACTGCAGCTCCTGCAATGCCTGCAGAACGCTGTCCAGGCTGCCGCCGGTAAGCTCTGTATAATACGCTGCATCCAGCGTGTCCAGGCTCACGTTGATGCTGTCCACACCTGCCGCGATAAGCGCAGGCAGCTGATTTGACAGCAACGTGCCGTTCGTTGTCAGCGTCACCTGCTCCGCGCCCTCCAGCTGCTTCAGGTTGGCAATAAAATCACTGCAGCCCTTGCGCAGCAAAGGCTCGCCGCCGGTGATTTTGAATTTGCGGATGCCAAGCTGCAGCGCAGCGCGGCAAATGCGCAAAAGCTCTTCGTAGCGCAATATTTCATTATGCGTCACATGCTCACTCACCTCCGGCTGACAATAGCGGCAATGCAGGTTGCAGCGGTCGGTAAGGGATATGCGCAGATAATCTATTTTACGGTTGTATTGGTCGTGCATGATTGTAGTCCTTTTTTACGTGAATTGAAATTAGTAAAAAGCTGTTAGTTTCTCGCCTGCCCCTTGGAGAAGGTGCCGAACACAGTGAGGTGAAAGGTGGTTATGTGCGTCGCAATTAAATATCATTTCGCTCAGAAAAAATTTTCCTGTGCCATAGGGCACAACGCAAATTTCGTGTGGAAACAGGACGAAGTGCCGCAAAACTCGCGCTATGCAAATAAATTATACTAAAGTAGTTGGCTTAGCGCTCAAACAGTTGCGACACTTCTATGGTGCCAGACACTCATTTGCTAAAATTTTTATTCGCTACACGATATATTAATTGCTCGTTAAGGCTTTGAGCTAACCTGTTTGTGTTCTGCTGTCCTTCTTGCCTGCCCCTTGCACTCTTCGAGTATAACACGACCAGCATTTTTCATTTTATGAAAAATTGGTCTTAGTATAGGGAAGGTGCCGAACGCAGTGAGGCGGAAGGGGCCTGTCCCCAGCGTCATTCTCACCCGAGAATAACGCTTGCCAAAACAAATGTGGTTTTGCAACCACATTTGTTTTCAGCTTATTAAAATCTTATTCTTCGTCAACGCCCATAGCAATTTTTTCCGGGGTAATCGGCAAAGTCATAAAGCGTTTGCCGGTTGCCTGATAAATTGCGTCGGCAATCGCCGGAGCAGGTGTATTGATTACCAGCTCGCCAACGGATTTGGCACCGAAGGGACCGCTTTCCTCATAGCTGCTGGCAAAGTCAACATAGATATGACCGATATCCTCACGGCAGGGAACCTTGTACTGCATGAAAGAGTTTTCGTAAATACGACCTTTAGGACTGTAGGTTACGTTTTCCATCAGCGCCATGCCGATACCCTGCAGAATGCCGCCTTCGGTCTGCACCTTCGCCAGATGCGGATTAACCGGAGTACCGCAGTCAACAGATGCGTAGAAATTCACTACCTGCGCTTCGCCTGTCAGCAGGTCGGTTTCAACCTCAGCCACACCGGCCATAAACGGCGGCGGGGACAGCACACTGTTCTGCTCCACGGTTTCTTCCAGAGCGATATCGTTATTCACCATAGAAGCAGTGGCGATATCAAAGAGGCTTACAGCCTTGTCGCTGACAGTATCACGCACCTCGCGTCCGTCAAAAACAACCTGGTCCGTGCCGCATTCCAGCAGGCGTGCGCCCAGCTGGCAAATCTTACCACGCAAACGTTGTGCGCAGATTTCTACGGCCTTACCTGTAATATATGTTGTACTTGATGCGTAGGAACCGGAGTCATAGGGAGAAGCATCGGTATCCGCACCGAATACGGTAATGTTATCGTAATCACATTCCAGAACCTCTGCTGCCATCTGTGCCAGAACGGTATCGCAGCCTGTGCCCATATCGGCAGCACCGATCAGCAGAGTGTAATGTCCCTCATCGTTGATTTTGATGGTAGCACCGCCGACGTCGCAGTAAGGAATGGAGCTGCCCTGCATCGCAATAGCCACGCCCATTGTGCGTACCTTGCCGTCAGGCAGCTGCTGCAGCGGGAACTTCTGCTCCCAGCCGCTCATCTCGCGTACCTGCTCCAGGCAGCGGTCCAACGCGCAGCTTGTGTTGGGCGCACCGTAATAAGCAGGCATAATATCGCCCTCACGCGTAATATTCATCTCACGCAGCTTAATCGGGTCCATCTTCAGGCGTGCTGCCAGCTCGTTCACAGCGGATTCTACGGCAAAGATGCCCTGAGGAGCACCGTACCCGCGGTATGCGCCTGCAGCCTGCAGGTTGGTGTAAACTACGTCAAAGCCGAAGCGGAAGGCCTCGGTACGGTACAGAGGAATAGACTTGTGACCGGAAAGGCCGACGGTCGTAGGACCGTGCTCGCCGTAAGCACCGGTATTGGAAAGAGTATATAAATCAATCGCGCGGATTTTGCCTTCTTTGGTAGCGCCCAGACGCACGCGCACCTCCATCTCATGGCGCGGGCTGGAAGCTATATGACATTCGTAACGCGAGAAAATCATCTTACTAGGCTTTTTTGTTTTCCAGGTAACAAAAGCCGGATACATTTCGCTGACACAGCTCTGCTTAGCGCCGAAGCCGCCACCTACACGCGGTTTAACTACGCGTACCATAGTTTTGGGGATATGCAACGCGTTGGCAATAATGCGGCGGCAGTGGAAAACTATCTGCGTAGAGCTAAGGACATTCAAACGGCCGTAGGTATCAATGGAGCAATAGGTTACGAAAGGCTCCATCATATCCTGCTGCACAGCCTTGGTATGAGTTGTCTGGTCGATAACAACATCGCATTCCGCCAGAATCTTATCAACCTCGCCATCCTCGATAACCTCATGGGCACACAGGTTGCGCTTATTATCGGCGCCAACCGGGCAGTGAGCCTTCCAGGTATCCTCGGGATGCACGAGCACAGGGTTATCCAGCGCAGTACGGAAGTCAAGCACTGCGTCCAGCAGCTGATATTTTACTTTAATCAAAGACAGCGCCTTATCGACAGCCTTTTCCGTTTTGCCGGCAACAATCGCCACAATGTCACCCACAAAGCGTACATGACGGTCGAGCAGCAGACGGTCATAAGGACTCGGTTCGGGATAGGTCTGGCCTGCATAGGTGCAGCGCTCGCCGTCCTGGTCCACGTCCTCCCAGGTATAAATTGCTTCGATGTCAGGCACCTTGGCTGCAATCGCGGTGTTGATGCTTTCAATAATAGCATTCGCATGCGGAGAACGCAGCACCTTGACAAGCAGGCAGTCGTTCGGCACCAGGTCATCGGTGTAGACAGGCTGGCCTGTCACCAGCTGCATAGCATCCTTTTTGCGGTAGGATTGGTTAACTATTTTCATCTGCAGCTCCCCTCCTTATGCCTGCGCCTGAGCTTTTTTCCAGGCGATGAAATTCTGAATTCCGCGCAGCTGTCCCTCATAGCCGGAGCAACGGCACAGGTTGCCTGCCAAAAATTCCTTGATTTCTTCTTCCGTAGGCTCGCTGTTTTCACGCAGCAGCGCGATAGCGTTCATAATCATGCCGGGGTTGCAGAAGCCGCACTGCTCCGCGCCCTGGTCGGCAATAAAGGCACCGAATTCCGCTGCCTTCTGCTGCATTCCTTCCATAGTCACAATGCTGTGGCCTGCGGCACGCGCTGCTAGGATAGCACAGGAAAGCACCGGCTTATTATCCATAAATACAGTGCACAAACCACAGTTGGTAGTGTCACAGCCGCGCTTCACGCTGTAGCAGCCTTCCTTGCGCAGAAAATCGAGTAAAACTGTATCAGCCTCCACCATACGGGTCAGCTTTTTGCCATTTAAGGTTAAGGTTATCTCCATCAGGCCTTACCTCCCAGTTCTGTTAAACATCTTGCTGTCAGCACCTTAATCAGGTGTGTACGATACGCAGCACTGCCGCGCGGATTGGTTTCCGTCGGCAGTAAGCCTGCAGCATATTCCGCAAAGGCCTGCGCCTTCTCGGCAGTCATAGGCAGAGTTGCGAGCTGCTCTGCATCCTTCACCAGTGCAGCCTTCGCCGGACGTGCGCCCACTGCAGCCTGCACGCCTTCCTGCGTCAACGCCGCCGCGCAGGTCAGCACCGGAAAGTCGGTTTTGCTGATGCGCACGGATTTATAGCTGTAATGCGCTGCTGTCTTTTTAACAATAACGCGCACCAGAATATCTCTGTCATACGGCATATTCACAAAATCTGCCACCGGCACAATACCGCCCTTGTATAATTCCACATAGCTGTCCATCACCAAAAGCAAGGTCAGCACATCCGAAAATCCGAAGCGTCCGAACACACTGCCGCCGACGGTAGCAAGATTGCGGAACTGCACACCTACAATATGGCGCAGCGCCTCCTTATTTGCTCCCTCACTGTAGGCGGTAAAGCCTTCATGCAGCTCCAGTTGGCGCAAGCTCACCATCGCACCGATGCGGAATTCCGTTTCTGTTTCCTCTATTGTATCCAGGCCTAAAGCCGACAAATCAATAGCTGTCTGCACATTGCTCTTGCTCAGGCGCATCCACAGCATACCGCCAAGCAAGCGGTTAGGGCGCTTCTGGTTCAGCTGCCACGCCTCCTCCAGAGTTGTTGCCTGCTTATATTCACGAATTGTCAACATATACTGCCCTCCTGTTCTTTTTTTATTGCATACTTATTCCATTATATTTTACCATATTTTTTCTATACTTGAAAAGAGAAAAAATGCACATTGGCTCATAAGTTACATTCTTCTACGGCATAAGAAAAAATGGATGCCTCTCTGTAAAGCAAGAGAAGCATCCATAATTATTATTAAAAATTCTAAGCAGGCTTATTTGCCTTTTTTAGCACCCTGACGGCGGTTACTGCCGGTTTTGGGAGCCTTGCGCTTATCAACAACGGAATTGCGTCCGCGCTTAGGTCCTGCGGACTTTTTCTTTTTGGCAGCCACAGCGACGCGGCGTGCCACAACACCACCCTCCAGATTTTGGCGTTCCATCAAAATACCCAGCTTGGTTTCGATATTACGCAGCCATTTAACCTCGTCGGCAGTATAAAGCGTAATTGCTTCGCCCTCATTGCCTGCACGGCCTGTACGGCCGATGCGGTGAACATACCAGTCGACATCATGCGGAATATCGTAGTTTACAACATGGGTTACACCCTCAACGTCCAAACCGCGGGCAGCCAGGTCGCTGGCAACCAGAATCTGAATCTTAGCATCACGGAAGGCCTTCATAACAGTTTTGCGCTTTGCAGGAGACATTTCGCCATGCAGCACATCAACGTTATAGCCCTGCATGCCCAGCCAGTCGCCCAACTCCTTAGTGCGCTCCTTGCTCATGCAGAAAACAATCATCAGATACGGGTTCAGGCGGTCAATGAGCGCTGCCACAGCCTTATTCTTGTATTCATCGGTTGTTTTCAGGCAAACCTGTTTGATTTTCTCAACTGTAGCCTGATCCGGGTTGATATCAATGAGCGCGCAGTTTTTCGTCAGCTTGCGTCCCAGCTTGCGCACTTCTTCCGACAGAGTTGCGGAGCAAAGCATCGTCTGATGCTCCGGCGCGGTCATAGCAATCAGCTCCAGCGCTTCATCCATAAAGCCCTGCTGCAGCATTTCGTCAACCTCGTCCAGTACCAGATAGCGCACACCGCCAAGGTCGGTGTTGCCCTTGCGGATGTGGTCCAAAAGACGGCCGGGAGTACCGATCAGCACATGGCTGCGTCCCTCCAGCTTATATTTTTGCGTTTCGAAATCGCGTCCGCCGGTAACAGCCAGCACTTTGATATCGCTTTCGCCCAGGATTTTTTTCATTTCGGTGGCAATCTGCTGCGCCAGCTCGCGCGTAGGCGTAATTACCAAAGCCTGCACATAGCTTTTGGCAGTATCGATTTTTTCTGCCAGCGGCACTAAGAACGCCAGTGTTTTGCCAGTGCCTGTCTGCGCACGGGCGATTACATCACGTCCGGCAAACAGCGCCGGTATAGCCTGCTCCTGTACCGGCATCGGCTTTTTAATGCCCATTTTCTGAAGCTGCTCTACGGTGTGGGCACAAACCTTTAAGGCTGCAAATCCATTTGTCATTTCACATTCCTCTTTTCCTCTAAAATTTATCTTCTGACCATAAGGCCTTTTTTCTCTATAACTTTAGTATTATATCATAGATTGGGCAGGAACGGAAAGATGCAGGCAAATTTTTCTGTTGCATATGATTGCTATAGCCTGAAAACTATCTCTGATTTTTATAATTAAGCATATAAAATTGCTTGGCCAAACAAATTGTACATGCGACAAAAAGCCCCTGCCGGCGATTTCCGACAGGGGCCTTGGCTTATTCAATTTATTCAGCTTCGCAAGCTGACATTTGCTTTTACATTACGCCTCTGAAATAGTGGCCTCTTGTAGTACCCGGCAGATTTTCCGGTGCCTCCACCGCACCGCCGAGAATCTTGCGGTACAGCGCCACAAGTTCGCCCAGACGTGCCGCATCGTAATCACGGCCGTCAATTCTCAGCGCCGCTACGCCTGCTTCCGCCATGTGCTGCACATTGGCAGTCATCGAAAGCTCATGCGCATTCAGAATATGCATGCGGCAGAACTGGTCCGTAACAATCGGGAAGCGTGCATCCTTGCGGTCACCCAAGAACAAAGGCTCTGCACAGTTAAACTTGCAGGCACCCTTATCTAGCGCACCCAGGAAGCTGCCGCCTACACAGTATTCGGAAACCATCATTTCCAAACGTCCCTGAATCATGCACTCCAACGGCAACGGGCTGACGCTCACAAGATGCTCTACCTGCGCCATGGTCAGCTCGGGGCTGAGCACTGCACCTGCAGCGCCCTGTTCCTGCCAGAACTGCAGTGTCTGGCTGTTGAAGATATTCAAAGACATATCTGCTACCAAATTAAGCGCAGCATGCTTCTTCGCCAAAGGCCACAAGCCGTTGTTGTTGATATAAACAAAATCAGGCTGCATCTCCTCCCACAGGGTAAAGAGCTTGTCGAAATATGCCAGCTGTGCTTCCTTGATGATACGCGGTGTAGCAAAGGCCAGCTGACGGCCTGCCTTGCGCACCAGCTTGGCAGCCTTGGCATAATCCGCCTCGGACGGCAGCTGATGGTTAAAGCAGTCACCGCCGAAGAGAATGCGTTCAGCACCTGCCTGCAGCGCAGCATTGACCTTCTCAACGCTGTCGCAATGCACTACCAGAACGGATTCATGCTGCTTGGCCTTATGTGCCTGCGGCACTAATTGCTCGCTGAAGCTGTGCACCGCTGTGCGCGCCGGTGCGAAGGCATTCAGACGCGCTGCATCCAGTGCCTCGCATGCCATACGGCGTGCTTCGTTCATTTCGCTCATCGGCACCATGACATTTTCGTCATGCTCAAAGCACAGGCTGTTCAGGAAATATTCGGTCATACCGAGGCGGTCCAGCTGCTTGCGCACACCGGCCTCATCCAGCGCACGCTTGCGTGCTGCCTCTACGATAAAATCGGTTTCGCCGTAGCCGACGTTGCCTTCATCATCCGTCAGCGTAACGGTCATAGGCTCGCCCAGACGTGCAGTAACTACGGCATCTACCGGAATACGTTTTTTTGCGTCCGGTCCGAAGAACTGCTGCGCATAGCTCATCAGTCTGCTGTCGAGAGTACGGAAAACACGGTCATTCAAGCGTACACCGTTAGGCACGTCAATCGTTACCTGCCGGCCAGGGGCCGCGCTCTGCACGCTATTGCCGCCGCACAGCATATCCGTAACGGTTGTGCCTACACGTCCGCCTACGCTTACCCAGAATTCCAGTCCGTCACCCAGATGCAGCTCCTTATCCAGCTTGATAACTGCCTTATTGCGGTTTTTATCCAGCTTAGCTACACGGCCGATAAGCACACCGCGGTTGTTGGGACGGCGGTCGCTCATCATTGTGCGACCGGGACGACGCTCCAAATAAGCGGTGGTAAAGTCACGATTGAAGATTTGCTCGATATTCGCCAAATCTTCTTCCGGCACGTTATAGTCACCGGCAAGATAGCTGTCAATCGCCCGGCGGTAAGCATCTACTACTACCGCAACATATTCCGGGCGCTTCATGCGTCCTTCGATTTTGTAGGACACAACGCCTGCGTCAATCAGCTGCGGCAGAATGCTCAAGGTATTCATATCCTTCGGGCTCAGCAGATACTGGCCTGCATCCTTGCCCTGCAGCATATCTTCATCCTTCGCGTTGAGCAGCTTATACGGTAAACGGCAAGGCTGGGCACAGCGTCCGCGGTTACCGCTGCGGCCGCCGATAAGACTGCTCATCAGGCATTGTCCGCTGTAGCATACGCACAGAGCACCGTGAATAAAGGTTTCGATTTCACTGCCGCGGCTGCAGGCTGCACCGATTTCCTTCAGGCTCAGCTCGCGCGCCAATACGCTGCGCTCCATGCCTGCGCCCATAGCAAAGTCTACACCGCTGCTGTTGGTAATGCTCATCTGCGTGCTGGCATGCAGCGGCAGCTCCGGCACAATTTTCTGCGCCAGACGTATAACGCCCAAGTCCTGCACAATAAGTCCGTCTACGCCTACGTTATTCAAAAACAGCAGGTAAGCGGATAAAGCCTCCAGCTCGCTGTCATCAACCAACGTATTGACGGTAATATACAGGCGCACATGGTGCATATGCGCAAAATACACCGCCTTAGCCATTTCCTCTTCATCAAAATTGCTGGCATAGGCACGTGCGCCAAAGGCTTTACCGCCCATATATACAGCATCGGCGCCGGCGTTTACCGCTGCCTCCAATGCTTCCCAGCTGCCTGCGGGAGCAAGCAGTTCTATTGTTTTCTTTTCCATATGTTATCTACCTTTCACGCACTGCTGCCAGCAGTCTGTCGTATCTGGCCTGCAGGCTTTGCAGCTCTTCTACCAGCACAGCATTTCTTTGCTGCATTTCCTGCTCGAGCGCAGCATATTTTTCCTGTATTTTCTGCTCCGCTGCTGCGCACTTTTGCTGCAGCTCCTGCTCCATCGCAGCGCATTTTTCCTGCATTTTCTGCTCCGCCGCCACAGATTGCTGCTGCATTTCCTGCTGCAGCGCAGCGTATTTTTCCTGCAGCTCCAGTCTGTCTGCAGCCAGGTCGAGCGCCGTCCAGATGGCTATTTTATCTGTCTGTAGCAGCTTTTTGCTTTCTGCCAGCTCCTGCATTCTTCTGTCTACCTCTGCTGCTATTTTCAGCACCTGTTCTTCGGAAGCAGAGGTCGTTAATGCATAGGTACTATTATATATTTTTACAGAAACTGATGCTTTTTCCATAAACACATCCTCTAGCTTATTCTGCGATAACGATAAAGTTAAAGCTTTGCAGGCTCATTTTTTCCCAAGAGCGCTTGTAATCCATGCGGATATTGTAGGTACCGGGCTTAGTAACCGCCAGCACCAGAATTTCAACGCCGGGCGCACCCATTCTTTCCTCATCAGCGCGCGGAATGGTAAACGAGCTGCCTACCTTGCTTACTGCCGGTGAGCTGCAGCTGAATTGCCAGCCGTAGCCGGTGGAAGGATTGCTGTCCAGCTTCAACGCCATAAGTCCGCTTGCAGGCAGACGCAGTGTTTTGCCTGCAGCCTTATCGGTAATTTTCGCCAGCTGCAGCAGGCGTCCCGCTTCGCCGATGCGCAGGGAGGTAACTACATCCCTGTAGGGTACAAAGCTACTGTAGGCAGCATTTTTCTTGCTGCGCACAAACAAGCCCTCTTCGCCGAAAAGCACGTTATCATAATTGCCCAAAGCATTTTTTACGTTATCGTTATCTACAAAGAAATACGTAACCTCGAACTCCTTGCCGGTTGTCAGATCAAGATTCAGTCCGGTGTACGCCTTGCGTCCGCCGTTGTCTGCCTCCAGCAGCAGGCTTACCAGGCTAGGACGGTTCAGCATCACCTTATAGGTTACACTTCCCTGACCGCCTACCTCCTTGACCAGCTTAGCTGCAGCGTCGCGTACCAAAGCGTTGGCCTGTTTTTCCAGCTCTGCGGAATTACTGCCGTCGATGTAGGGCAGCATTGCCGTTGCCTTGCCGACAGAGGTCTGTTCGGTAAGCACCGTAGTCTGCTGGTCTGCCAGAACCGGCAGAGATAAGCATAAGCATAATAATGTTGTCAACAGGATTTTCATAGCCTGCAGCTCCTTTCCAAAAACAATGTTCCAAGCCTTGAATCTCTTGGTAAAAATTAAGCAGGAAGAAAAGCCCTCCTGCTTAATTAAAGCAATCGCGCTAAAACTAGCCGCCAATCGCTATTTTACAATCATAAACTTTTAATGAACTCAACAGCCTTTTCCAGACGTGCCAAAGTTCTTTCCTTGCCCAGCAGAACCATAACGTCAAACATACCGGGGCTTACGGTGCGTCCGGTCAGAGCCAGACGAGTCGGATGGATAACCTTGCCCAGAGCCAGACCGTTGTCGGCAGCAATCTTATTGTATGCTGCTTCGGTAGAAGCCAGGTCATATACATCATCAGCCTTAATTGCTGCAATGCACTGCTCCAGTACAGGAATATTTTCTGCCTTGAAGTGCTTAGCTACACCCTTTTCATCATATTCTTCAACATCCTTGAAGAAGTATGTTGAAGCATCGGCAACCTCCTGCAGAGTTTTAACGCGTACACGTACAACGTCTACGAGCTTTTCAAAGTATGCTTCGTTGGCAGCATCGTTGAACCATTCTTCGGTTACCAGGCCGTCTTTAACGAAGAAGGGCTTAGCATCCGGCAGAATTTTTTCCAGCGGCAGCTCGGACAGATATTGGCCGTTCATCCAGGTGAGCTTTTTGGTGTCATAAATAGCAGCCTTTTTGCTCATCTGCTCCAGCTCAAACAGCTTAACGGTTTCTTCCAGAGTGAAGATTTCGCGTTCATCGCCGGGGCCCCAACCAAGCAGAGTCAGATAGTTGATGATAGCTTCCGGCAGATAGCCTTGGCTGCGGAATTCTTCAACAGAGGTTGCACCATGACGTTTACTCAGCTTGGAACGATCCATAGCCAGAATCATCGGCATATGACCGAACTTAGGCGGTTCCCAGCCCAGTGCTTCGTAAACCAGCAGCTGCTTCGGAGTGTTGGAAAGATGCTCCTCAGCGCGCAGTACGTGAGTCATGCCCATCAGATGGTCATCGACACAAACAGCGAAGTTATAGGTAGGAATACCGTTGGATTTTACAATTACGAAATCATCAAACTGGTCCATGTTAAAGGTAACTTCGCCATGAATCAGATCATGCACGGTGATACTGCCTTCGGCAGGAATCTTGATACGGATGGAATACGGTTCGCCTGCAGCGATGCGTGCTTTAGCCTCCTCTGCCGGAATATCACGGCAGGTACGTGCATAGCGGAACGGTTGCTTAGCAGCGCGTTGTTTTTCACGTTGTGCAGCCAGATCCTCGGTAGTGCAGAAGCAGTAGTATGCTTTGCCTTCGTCCAGCAGCTGCTGAGCATATTTTTTGTAAATATCAAAGCGCTCGGACTGATAGTAAGGACCGTATTCGCCGCCGGCCTCCGGGCCTTCATCCCAATTGATGCCCAACCATTTCAGGCTGGTAAGGATTTGGCTTACGGAATCCTCTTTCAGGCGTTCAATATCGGTATCCTCGATACGCAGAATCAGCTTGCCGCCCATTTTGCGGGCAAACAGCCAGTTAAATAGCGCAGTACGCGCACCACCAATATGTAAATACCCAGTAGGACTGGGAGCAAATCTTACTCTGACTTCAGACATTTCATCGTCTCCTTACATTTTAATTACAAATATAGATTGTCAATCAGATTAATTATACAGCTTTGAAGAAAAAAGTGCAAATATTAATCTGCGTTGCCGCCGTTTTTTATTTTTCTTCATGATTTAAAGAAAAAGCAAATCCAAACGACTTCGTTCATAGAAAACTGCTTTTATTGCTATTATTTAGCATTTTTTCGTTTGTCTAACCGCCGTTTTCGTATTATAATATTGTAATGAAGTAAATAAAAGGAGGATGCTTATGTGCCAAACCCCAGATTGGTCCGTCGGTGACCGCTATCTGCGTGAAAACGTTCCAGAGCTCGCCCCGTTAGTTGACCGTTATTCGCCCTGTCCGTTAAAACCAAAATCTAAAGAGGTTTATTTTACTATATTACTGACCGGTATTATTGCCCAACAGCTGCCGCCTGATGTCAGCCAACAGCTGATGAAAAAGCTCGAAGGCCTCACCGGCAATCCTATTACGCCGCAGGCAGTACTTGCTGCTTCCGCCGAGGACCTGCTCAGTATCGGTCTTGTTAAGCAAAAGATAGATTACCTGCGCAGCTTTGCCGAAGCAGTGATCAACGGCAGCGTAACTATGGATAAGTTCGACGATATGACCGACGGCCAGATTACCAAGCAGCTGATGCAAATCCGCGGCCTCGGCCAATGGACTATCGAAATGTTTCTGCTGCTGGCTCTGTGCCGCACGGACGTTGTACCCAGTTCCGACTTTATCTTCAAGAAAGAGCTGCAAAAAATGCTTAATCTGAGCGAAATTCCCAAACGCGGCAAAATCAATACGCTTACGGAAACCTGGCGCCCCTGGCGCTCACTCGCAGTATGGTATATCTGGCAAAAAGCCAACGATAGCGAAAAAAAATAACACCCAAAGCAAAACAAAACCGTCCTTCCCAGTCTGCAATTTTGCAGATAACAGGAAAGGACAGTTTTTCTTATTTTCCGAACACTATTTACTGTTCACTAATCACTGAATACTATTTCAGGCTGGCAATAGCGGCAGCGGTATCTTCAGCACCGTAAACATAGGAGCCTGCTACCAATACGTTGGCACCGGCAGCCTTCACCAGCTTGGAGGTTTCGGCATTAACGCCGCCGTCAACCTGAATATCCACATTCAGGCCGCGCTCGGTAATCATCGCATGCAGGCGCTCAATCTTCGGAACTACGCCTTCAATAAAGCTCTGGCCGCCGAAGCCGGGGTTAACGGTCATCAGCAGTACCATATCAACGTAAGGCAGAATTTCTTCTACCGTACCCAGGCTGGTAGCGGGATTCAGCGCAACGCCGGCCTTCATGCCCTCAGCCTTAATCTGCTGGATGCAGCGGTGCAGATGCTTGGTGGTTTCTACATGCACAACAATCTGGTCGGCACCGGCAGCCTTGAAATCGGCAATGTATTTTTCCGGATTTTCTACCATCAGATGGCAGTCGAAAAACAGGTCGGTTACCTTACGGATTTTTTTCACTACAGGAGCACCGAAGGTCAGGTTAGGTACAAACTGGCCGTCCATAACATCGATGTGTACCCAGTCGGCACCGGCAGCTTCAATTTTTTTGATTTCGTCCGCCAGATATGCAAAATCGGCAGATAAAATTGATGGAGCAACTTTAATCATCATTTTCTTCCCTCTTTCTCTTGCAGGAGTTTTACCTCTGCTAACATTGTCAAATATGATTCATAACGGCTGGCAGAAATCTTTCCTGCAGCCACAGCATCCTTTACACCGCAGACAGGCTCATGCGTATGCGTGCAGGGACAGAACCTGCAGCCTGCCTCATAATCGGCAAACTCACGGAAGGAGGCCAGCACCATTTCGGCTGTCAGGCCCTCCAGCAGCAGATTGCCGAAGCCCGGAGTGTCCGCAATATAGCCTTCGTCAAACGGCAGCAGCTGTGCATAGCGTGTAGTATGCTTGCCACGGCCGATTTTTTCGCTAACCTCGCCCGTGCGCAGGTCAACGCTGCTGTCGATAGCGTTGATGGTAGACGATTTGCCTACGCCCGAAGGTCCGCCAAAAGCGCAGATTTTACCACGCAGACGCTCACGCAGAGCCTCCACGCCGGTGCCGTTCTGTGCCGACAGAGTATAAACCTCGTAACCGATAGGCTCATAAACAGCCTTCACCTGCTCAATCAGGCCCGCAGGAGCATTATCCTCCTTGTTGAGCACCAAAATTGCAGGAATTTTCGCCAGCTCTGCCAACGCCAGCAGTTTATCTGCCAGCAGAAAGCTGAAATCCGGCGCAGCACAGGCAAAGGCTGCCACAAACAAATCCAGGTTAGCCAGCGTAGGGCGTGGCAGAAAGTTTCTACGCGGCAGCACGCCGGTAATCATCCCCTCGCGTTTTTCGCTGCTGCTTACCTCAAAGCCGGCGATATCGCCTGTTGCCAGCGAAAAACGGTTTTTCTTCATTTTCCCCTTTACCTTACAGGTATAGAGCTCGCTTTCGCCCTCAACCTTCAGGTAATAATAGCCGTTATAATTTTTCAGGACTCTGCCCTGCAGCTCTGCCATGTTTACAGGTTCCTTTCGGAAATGAGCTTGCCGTCACAGATGAACTGTACCTTGGCATTGCCTGCATATTCCACCTTCTGACGCAGACGCACGCTGCCGTTTTGTGTACCGCTGTACAGCGTTGCCGTGCCGTTGTCATCCGTCAGCACAATGCGTACGTTGGCAGGTTTACCGCTCGGTACGACAAAGTCAACGTAGGCGCTCTTCTTATCGCCGCCGGCAGCTACGGTAATCGCTACAGCCGCGCCGTCGTTAAGGTTACTGCCTACACCAGGGTTGCAGGCTAGAACTATATTCTTCTTGGCGCTGGCATCCTGAACCTTTTTGATTTCACCCAGCTTCAGACCTGCCTGCTCCAGCATGCCCTTAGCTTCGTCAATGGATTTGCCGATAATATTCGGAACCGGCTTGTCGCCTTCGTTGATTACCAAATCGATGGCAGTTCCTTTGGGAGCCTTGTCCAGGCCCTTCGGCGACTGGCTGAGAACAGCGCCGATTTTACCGCCGTCCATATGCTTGCGCGTCACCTTACCGACCTTAAAGCCTGCATCCGCCAGCTGCTGCTCCGCCTTCGACAGCGACATGCCTGTAACATCAGGCACAGCCTTCAGCTCCGCGCCCTTACAGATGGTCAGGATAATAAGGCTGCCCTGCTTACGTTTTTCGCCGGCCTTCGGGGACTGCTCCATAACAGTACCGGGCTTAAACTTATCAGGATCGCCGTATTTTTCCTCCAGCTCTACCTTAAACTGCTTTTCCTCCAGCAGCTTCTGTGCTTCTACTACCGTCATATTGGTAACATTAGGCACTGCAATTTCCGCCAGATTGCGGTTGAAGATAAAGTGCGCTACCAGCGAAATTGCTACTACAGCAGCAGTAATCATTACTATCAGTTTGGTATAATTCAGCTTTTTCTTAACCACTGGTTTTTCATCCCCTGTTTTTCCGGAAGGCATTGCTTCCTGCTTTTCCTGAATTTTTTCCGGCTCTTGTGTTACAGCCGGAGTTACCTGCTTCGGCGGCAGCTCACTGCGTACCGGCTTCATAATTACCGTAGCACCGTCATCACGGTTATCGACAACATTGCCGTTAGGCTTCACCGCGCCCAGCTCCTGATGATAGTCCTCGCTGCTGAACGGGAAGAGCTTCATCTTCAGGTTCAGCAAATCGTGTCGCATCTGTCCGGCGTTAGCATATCTGTCCTCACAACGCTTTGCCAACGCCTTGTCCATAATCTCCTGCATGCCCTCGGGAACATTTTCCATATAGTCCTTCAGCTGCGGCACAGGCTTTTCTACATGCATCATAGCAACCGAAACCGCCGTTGTGCCGACGTAGGGAACCTCACCCGTAAGCATTTCGAAGAGCACTATACCCAAAGAATAGACATCGCTGCTGGCAGTAATCTTACCGCCGCAGGCCTGCTCCGGAGAAATATAATGCACAGAACCCATCACTGATTTGGAATAAACCATCGTCTGGTTCGTGACCATTTTGGCAATGCCGAAATCAGCGATTTTCGGATTCATATTTTTGTCAATTAAAATATTCTGCGGCTTGATGTCACAGTGAATAATGTTATGGCTGTGAGCATGCTGCAGTGCATCGGCAAGTCGCACAGCGATTTCCAGCACAGTATTCAGGCTCAGCTTATGCTCCTGCATATACTCCTTCAGAGTAACACCGTCAACATATTCCATAACTATATACTGATTGCTGCCTTCCGATACAACATCATAGATATTGATAATATACGGATGCACCAGACGCGCCGCGGATTTTGCTTCTCTGCGGAACTGCTCCAGCAGCTCATTGTCCCCCAGGAACTGGTCGCGCAGCATTTTCACGGCTACATTACGGTCCAAAAGCTGGTCGTGGGCCAAAAAGACTTCGGCCATACCGCCATAGCCAATCGGACGAATAATCTCATAGCGTCCGTTCAAGATGGTCTTGCCATTTTTATCCATTACAGCTTTCCTCCCCCTGCGTAGTTAAATCAATCAGAATCAGAGACACATTATCGCGTCCGCCGTTGTCCAGGCTCTGCTCCAGCAGTTTGTCAGCAGCCTGCTCCGGATCGGCACAGCCGATAATCCGGCTGATTTCGGCTGCACGCAGCATGTCGGACAGACCATCGCTGCACAGCAGCAGCCTGTCACCCTCCTGCAGACGGAAGCTGAAGAAATCAGCATTGACTGTTTCCTCGACACCCAGGGCTTGCAGCAAAATATTACGCTGCGGATGTACAAAGGCTTCCTCGTCCGTAATTTTTCCCTGTTCCTTTAAATCCGCTACCAGTGTATGGTCATGCGTCAGCTGCTCCAGCTTGTCGTTGCGGAACAGATACAATCTGCTGTCGCCTACATGGCAGCAGTAGCCGTGCCCATCCCCCGGCAGATAAAGCGCCGTCATCGTTGTTCCCATGCCGGAATAGCTTTCATTGCTCACCGCCATTTTAAAAACGTGCGTATTAGCCTTGTCAAAGGCCTCCAGCATAACCTTACGGATATTCTGTTCCTTCTGCTCATGGCGCAGGCTATGTGTTGCAGCCTCAAAGGCTTTAATAGTAGACCTGCTGGCAATTTCTCCTGCCGCATAGCCTCCCATGCCGTCGGCAACGGCAAAAAGAGAGGGCTCACGCACCAGCAGCGCATCTTCATTATTCTCTCTGACCAGGCCCACATGGGTTCTGCTGATTACCTGCATTATTTTTGCTCCTGTTCCTTGGCAAATTTAGCCCGCAGCTGACCGCAGGCCGCATCAATATCCTTGCCCATCTCCTTACGAACGGTAGCGTTAATCCTGTTTTTCTGCAGGATGCGCAAAAAGCGTTCTACTGCCGCTTTGGACGGGCGCTCAAAGCCCTGCTCCGGTACCGGGTTGGCCGGTATCAGATTAACGGATGCCTGCTTATAGCGCAGGTAATTGCTCAAAAGCTCCGCGTCCTGCGGACTGTCATTTTTTCCCTTCAACAGAATATATTCATATGTTATCTGCCTGCCGCTGGCTTTGCTGTAGCTTTCGGCAGCTGTCAGCACATCCACGAAGGGATAACCCTTGTTGACAGGCATCAGCGCCGTACGCAGCTCGTTTTTGACTGCGTGCAGTGAAATTGCCAGATTTATCGGCTTGCCCTGCTCCTCCAGGCGTTTAATACCCGGAATGATGCCGCAGGTGGAAATCGTCATATTACGGTAGCTCATGTTGCAGGTGTCCTCGCGATGCAGAAAATCCAGCGCCTGCAAAACGCTGTCAAAATTCAGCATCGGTTCACCGCTGCCCATGACCACCACTCTGCTCACCATTGCTCCCTGCTCACGCAGACGCTCGTTGAACAGGTAAACCTGCGCCACGATTTCTGCCGCCGTCAGGTTGCGTACAGCACCCTTCAGGCCGCTGGCACAGAAAGCGCAGTGCATATCGCAGCCGACCTGGCTGGAAACGCACACGCTGTAGCCGTAATCATGGTGCATCAGAACCGTTTCTACCGAATTGCCGTCCGGCAAGCCCAAAAGCAGCTTACTCGTCATGCCGTCGGAGGAATTCTGCTCACGCAAAATTTCCAGACTGTGCGGCAACACGGTGAATTTTTCCTGCAGCACGGCAATATCGGCCTTGCTCAGGTTGTGCATAGCGGTAAAATCAAAGACCGACTTTTGGTACAGCCATTGAAATACCTGCTTGGCACGGAACTTTTTCAGTCCTGCTGCCACAAACAAATCCTGTAATTCTTCTATTGGTAAAGCAAAAATATCTTGCATTCTCTTACCTCTATATTACTGCTTTTTCATCAGCTTACAGATATAAAAGCCGTCGATGCCGTCATTCTGCGGCAGAAGCTGCAGCTCCTGTACCTGCTCACCCGTCAGCGGATGTGTGAATTCCACGCGCTGCCATTCGGGATGCTGCGTTAAAAACTCTTCCACCAGATAATGGTTTTCGCTCTGCTCAATCGTGCAGGTGCTGTAAACCATCGTGCCGCCGTCCTTCACATACTGTGCGGCATTCTTTAAAATTGCCAGCTGCAACGGCGGGAACAGCTTCAGATCCTTGCGTTGCTTGCGCCAGCGTGCTTCCGCACGGCGACGCAGCACACCCAGACCGGAGCAAGGTGCATCAACCAAAACTCTTTCAAACACGCCCAGCCATTCGCTGCGCAGCTGCAGAGCATCGTTCTGCAGTGCTTTGACGCTCTTCATGCCCAGACGGGCAGCGTTTTCGGCAATCAGCTCCAGCTTATGCTCGTGGATGTCGCAGGCGATAACCTCGCCCTTATCCTGCATAAGCTGTGCCACGTGCGTTGCCTTGCCGCCGGGAGCGCTGCACATATCCAGCACGCGCATTCCGGGCTGCGGCGCCAGCACCGGCGCTACCAGCATAGAGCTTTCATCCTGAATATAAAAATGCTGCGGCAGTGCTGCCAGAAGCGTATGCAGCGACGGCAGATGCTCTGCCACAATGCCGTAGGGACTCCATTCGGAAGCATGCACCTGCGCACCCATTTCCGTCAGATCCGCCAACAGCTTGTCACGCGTAGTCACCAGCGTATTAACACGCAGGCACACCGGCGCAGCCGTATTATCAAACGCCAGCAGGCGTTCGGTACCGCCGCGTCCCCACGGTCCCAGCCAGCGCTTCACCAGCCAGCGCGGATGGTAATACTGCAGCGACAGATAATCGGCATCCTGCTTTTCGGTATCAGGCAGGACGAATGCTCCTGCTTCCTGCTTACGCAGCAGACCGCGCAGAACGCCGTTGACGAACTTGGCGCTGCCCTCATGGCTCACGGAGCGCGCCAGCTTCACAGCCTCGTTTACTGCCGCCGACGCAGGAATGCGCGTCATATACAGCAGCTGGTAGGTGCTGATGCGCAGTATCGCCAGAATATCACCGGCCACCTTGTCCAGCGGACGGCTGACACACTGCGCCAGATACCAGTCAAGCGTACCGCTGGCCTTTACCGTGCCGTATACCAGCTCCGTTGCCAGCCTTCTGTCAAGATCGCTCAGTCTGCTGCCGCGCAGATACTGGTTCAGCGCGATATTCGTATAAGCGCCGTCCTCCAGCACCATACGCACCAAAAGCGCCGCTGCTCCGCGGGCACTCTCAGGATAATTTGCTTTTTGTTCCTTCCGCATGCTTTGTTTCTTCCTCATCATCTTCCATAAATGCTAAAATTGCTGCTTCCAGCTTATTGATATCTACCCGTGTATTAAAGCAGGGACCGAAGGGACGCTCGTTTAAAACGCCCAGCACCGGCAGCGGAAATACATCCTGAATGCCGCTGGTCAGGTCACGCTCACAGGCCACGGCCACAATAGCTTTCGGCCTTGCCTGCTTAACCATCTGCCTTGCCAGCGTACCACCGGTGGCCACAGCAAAATGGCAACCGTACTTGTGCGCCAGCCCCAGCATAGCACCTACGCTGCAGCGTCCGCACTGACGGCAGTTCTCCACATTACGGGTTATCTTATGTACGCAGGTATCCAGCTGGATACAATGCGGTGTTAAAATCATAATTCGGTTGGCAGGCACCTTCACCTTATGCTGCAGCACCAGATTGTTGCTTACCTCGATAAAGGACTGCTCAATGCGGACGCGGGGAATATTGAACAAGCGTCCCAGTACTACCGCAAAGGGGAAGAGAATATTAATCGCCTTCCACGCCCAAAAATACAAAATTTTGAGCACCGGTATTCCCAATAGCGCCATGACAATTCCCAGCACGCCGCTGAGCATTGCCAGCACGATCAGTACGCCGAAAAAGCCGAAAATTATCGGCAGGAAACGGCTGATTTCATAAAGCCCCGGAAAGGTTACCTTCCAGACTACATAAAACATCAGCGCACCTAATACGGCACTAATGGAGGTCAAGGCCATAAATATACGTTTTTTGGGCTTAAATACACTATCTTCGTTCATTAAAAGATTACTCCTTCAATTTACAGCCTGCTTCAGGCAAGCAGATCGCCCTCCTGTACACCGCGGCCGTTCAGGAAAACCTGCGCCGGCATACGTTTTTTGGATTCGGGCTGTACCTCGGTGATTTCCAGTACGCCCTCACCGCAAGCTACAAAGAAGCTGTGCTTGCCGGTTTCGATAACGGTACCGGCAGCAGCAGCGCTGTTTTTGTCAGTCATTTTACTGCCCCATATTTTCAGGCCCTTGCCGTTCGGCAGCTTGGTAAAGGTGCTGGGTGCAGGATTAAAGCCGCGGATAAGGTTGTGTACCTCCTGTGCCGTTTTGCTCCAGTCGATATGCTCCATGCTGCGGTCGAGAAGTGTTGCATAGGTAGCCTGTTCGTTATCCTGCGGTTCCGCAACGGCAGTACCTGCCGCAATCTTGTCGATAACTTGCAGCAGCAGCGCCGCACCCTGCTCACGCAGAGCATAATGCAGCTCGCCCATCGTGGTATTTTCTTCGATAGGCACTACTACCTTATCCAGCATTGCGCCGGTATCCATGCCGATATCCATCTGCATAATCGTTACGCCCGATTCCTTTTCGCCCTTGATGATGGCATACTGAATCGGCGCCGCACCGCGATACTTCGGCAGCAGGGAAGCGTGTACGTTAATGCAGCCGTATTTCGGCAGCTCCAGAATTTCCTTGCTCAAGAACTGGCCGAAAG
>ERZ773186.37-NODE-37-length-123106-cov-6.461727_pt1 | contig 123106 bp, 96 predicted proteins | sample MGYA00581000_ERZ773186 | MGnify/ENA primary metagenome ERZ773186 (study PRJEB29015, sample SAMEA2737752) | human gut metagenome | biome: human gut; feature: human-associated habitat; material: faeces | place: China | collected 2012 ...
TGCCGTTTTCATCATATTCATACTCTGTGGGCAAATCAATGCCGTCCTTGAACTCGAAGCCGTTATTGAAGGTAGAAGTGCCTGAACGGTCTGCCACCTTCTTTAACCGGTTACCGACATAACTCAAAGAAAGATCATCAATCACATCATAACCCGTCGCTGAAGTCTGCCCGTAGCGCTTCAGACCCAAGATATTACCCATTTTATCATAGCCCGTCACCTGCTCATTAAAACGGTTGGTATTTACAGAAAGGCTCGGCCCTTCACCATATTCCGCATCAGTCAGGCGACCCAGACGGTCATAACTGAATTTATAACCGCGGGGAGTGGCCCCGGCTCCACTTTTCCAAGTCATACTGCTGATATTACCATTATAACAAGGAACTCCCAAACCGTCGGTATAATGCAAAGACTGGCTAAACTTACTGCCTTCAATACCAGTCAGCCAGTTACGGATATTGTAGGCATAGTCTGTTGCATAAATACCGTTATCCAGTTTGTCTGTCTGCAATCGGCCCAACTCGTCGTAAGTGTGTTCCAAAAGCAAGACGGAAGGATTGTTATCGTATTGGTGGCTCACTCGTGTCAGGCGTGACGAATGGTCATAAGTATAGGTATAACGTTCCGTCAATGAATACCCGGAACTATCCGTATGGGTGTGAAGGACGGACAGAGGACTTCCTTGAAAGGAGTACTCAGTGGCGTATGTATCCATGCCTCCATTGACACGGCTTGACAGGCTTTTCACTATCCGCTTATTGATGTCATAATAGTCCGCAGAATAAATGAATCCCGAAGAGCCATGCGTACAAAGTATGCTACCCGTAAGATTACCGATCGCACTCACAGTTCCTTCCGGAAAATTATATGCAGAAAAGCCGTTTCGTGTTCTAAAATCATACGTATCATAGTAGTTCACCACATATACACAAGGATCAACCAGATCAAAAGAACTCTGATAACCACTGTACGCCAGGCCGGTGTCGCCTTCCATAAGAGTACCTAAAACAACTGTCTCACCGGCAGTCCGAACATGTTTATCGCTGTTGCTGCATTCGCCCTCCACAACGACACGCTCATAGACATCATAAACAAAGAATGGCCAAAGAGAATCATTACGCTGACAGCCATCCTGAGAGAAAACCAAACGGTGTGCCGCGTCATAAACCAGGTAAGAAGGGGCGCAACCGGGAAGCTTCTTATAAACAAGACGATCCAGATAGTCATAACGATATATGTAAGCATAAAGATCCAGATCCGGATGATCCTGGTAACCCGGAGGAAGCACAAACACCAGATTGCCATACTCATCGTAGACAAAATAAGTATCAAAAAATGTATCACCATCCAGAATGCGTGAAAGGACCAACTGATTTTCACTATTATAAAATTCCCAATGCATGTTGCCATCTTCGTCCTCGCTGCGTATGCCGCGAAGGCTACCGTCTGCATAGGGACTATCGCTCTCTACCAGCTCGCCGCCGGCGGATACCAGATAACGCTTGCAACGTTGGACGGGTATACTCTCAAGATTACAGCTATATTTTTTGGATACGGCTTTACCGGTCCATTCATCACCAACACCAAACTCTTTTAACAGTAAACTACGGTGGGAAGCCTCATACGCGAAACGTGAACAGACGTTGCTGTGCCCGTAATACTCCTGTGCCGACTTTAATATTTGCTTATAGTTCCCGGAAGCCCCTTCCGACAACACAGGAACCGGAAGAGTACGGGACTGTAAATTTCCCAATGAGTTATATTCATAACTTTCAGTCAGGTCTTTGCCCTGCGGGGTTATTCCGACGTGTATCTTCTGAGAAACACCGCCAAAACCATCCCCATAGGACACATCAGTCAGGGAGCGCACACCGTTCGTTTTCAACAGCGAGGCTGCTCCCGTATATTTGTCAAGCGGAGTTACCGTAAGTATGCCATAACGGTCACTCATGTTCACAGTCTTCCTCTGAGCGCAAAGAAGACCGGAGCTTGCACTTATCAATACAAGAACAATGATTCTTTTTATATTCATAATTTTTCCTTTTAACAGTTTCTTATTCATTTCTTATACTCATTATACTCCAGCACAGCGCCGTCCTTATCACGGATTTCCGTCAGTCTCCCGAAGCCGTCATAGCTGTATGTAGTTACATTCCCGTTAGGTTCATTCATATAGACAACTCCCCGTTGCGGAGCATATCTATAAACGGTCACCCGGCAAGGGGCGGGGAAAGCATTACGCAACGGAAGCAATACATTTTCAAGGGCACTGCCGTCAAGGTTTTGAAGAGACTCCACACTCACGCGCAGCCCGGAAACGACTTCCTGATATGACGCCCCTTCCACAATAGCCACCGGACGACTGTAGTTGTATCCCCAGAGCAATGCGACCACAGGAGCATCCGCACGGCGGATCTCACAAACATTGCCATAAGCATCGTGTACAGGATAAGATTCACTCATTGAAAAGAGCCCCTCATGCTTCCAGACGCTCACCTCGTCCAGCAAGGCCGAACCGGAGCCGGGATCCAGAGTATAGTCGAAACTGGTAAAGGAATCATCCATATAGCCTTCAGGACCTTCCACAGATTCTCCTATATGGGCAGGTCTCAATATATCATTGGCAGCCGTCATCGCCCTTCCAACGGCATCATTAACATGATATGGATAAGTATAATCACATTTCTTTTTCTTTCCATCGCTATACTTATAAATCTCCCTCACCGGAAGCCCGGATCGTATATCCCAGTCCGTAGAGCCATAAGTCCGGACAACCGTATCACTGACCAACTTACCAGCATAATAATCCGTATTCACAGTGAGCTGGTTTTCCACACGCGTATTCCCCCTGCCAATGCTATACCTGTACTCACGATAATAAAGGTCATCGTCCGTTTCCACACCGGACTGTTCTGCAACAACCAGATTGGCACGCCGCACTTCACGTCCCGCCACCACAGGAGTATTATTGTTCAAAGATATTTCAGTATATGTATGCTCCTCATCATGCACAGGCTGCTCCGTATCTACATCATAATCCGTTCTCCTGACCAGTTTGCCCTTCTTATAATGGGACACCTCATCATGCACCATACCATTTATTATACTTGGAAAATAGAAATTCGTATTGTATTCATAGTCTTCACGAGATACCGTTTTTCCATAATCATCTTTCTCCACAACACTCACATTAGGATATAGGACAGAGACTCCCGCTGCAGCACCGGCATCGGCCACCGGCAGGGATGAATACAAACGATAACGCATGCTGGTACGAGAGTAGGTACGCAAATAAAGTTTCTCCATCTCATCGACAAAAGTCACTTGAGGAGCATAACCTGTCGGAATACCGTCTTTCTCATACAAGAAACGACGTTCATTCTTCAGCGTACCTTCCACATCACGGCATTGGATAGAATAAATTCGCAAACCACCGGCATAAGATGAAATTGCATTCCCATATTCATCTGTATCGGGATATGTATTGAGCTCATACACTAATTCCTCTCTTGCACCTGTCGGATATTTAATAGACTGCAACGAATAAACCTGGGCGAATAAAATGTCCGGTGTACGGTCCGCACCTCCAATATAAGCATAACATACACCCCGGTCGCCATCGTAAGGCGTTCCAAACTCCACCAATTGTCTTTCTACAAGATCGGTATTACCGGTCCGTCCGTTATAATATCCGAATTTATCCACTGCTTTGGTCTGCGTCGGCGAATAGTCATCCACGTAGTCATTATATGACATTGTATAACTACGGCTTTGATTATTGACCAGTTCTGTAAAATTGACCTCAGCAAGCAGGCTGCGTCCCATGAACCGCAGTTGCTTATAATTCAATGTGACACGTTGGATTTCCGCCCCATTTTCATAAATATGCACGGTTTTCAGAAGAGAAGAGGAATAATCAAAAACGACTTTTCCATTAGCGTACGTGATTTCTTTGGGATATTTTGCATCAACCGAATTGTAAGGCCGGTTATCATACTGGCCAACGTTTTCGACCGTAAAATCGGCCCAAAGAGAATCATTATGCAAAGCATACCCGTTCATCCGGAAAAACTTCAGTTTTCCATCCACTCCCTGCCAATATCCGTTACGGTAACTTTCACCCATATCCTCCACTGCATAATAGTCATAACTATCTGCATAAGTGAGCTTCTGTGTGACATACGAAAAAGAAAGCCTGTCCTGTTTCAGACTGGTGACATCCGTTAGTTTCCAGCCTGTAATCTTTCCCGTATTAGAGTATTCGGCTTCCTTAAAACGGTAAATATTACCGGAACCGTCCGTCACCTGAAATCCCGAACGTATGTCTGACGTTTCCACCTTATCAGAAGTCAACGGTAAATAAACCGGTATATGCGAGCCGCTTTCCGAGGATTTCTCAGGACGCCGGAACACGAAATTCCCCTGAGCATCAAATGTACTATAAAAAAACACATCCGGTTGTTCGTGCGCCATACCTTCGGTCATCTTATGCATATAAGAAGTGTCCCAACTGCCAAAGTCCGGGTTATAGATCAAATACCCTTCTTCATCAGGATTTCCTTGAATACTCCGGGTTACGGTGGGACCGAAATCCACGTTCCAGCCCAAGCCGGCCACGCCGTTTCCCGCACTGACCTTGATGCCTCCGCTGTCATATTGCAATCGTAAAGGCAGCGTGAAATCTCTTGTACGTATCTCATATATCGGGATACTAAGTTCAACTTTGCCTGTATTATAATTAACAGGACACATAATATGCTTCATCAACTCCTCCGATACCGGAGACACAGGAACATAATTATATTTGTATTTTCCTTCCGTATCAGCCAAAGCCGGCGAGGTGCCCTGGCTATATACGCTGCCCACACAAGTGAGCAGCGCAATTATTAAAATAATAGTCTTATTATTCATTTTAGATAACAGTCATCTGGTTTTTATAAAAAAATATTAATCCCTCTCATTACAGATTCATCGCATTAGCGCCCAAAACGCCTGCCAAAGCCGAAGCCACTGCGATAACCACCTTCAGGATCATATCCCATACTGATTTCTTCATTGCCATAATTTACCTCCTTTCCGTGTCTTTAAATACTTGTGTTACTCTGTGTTCTTTCGTGCTCACCGCCCCGGTTGCAGATTCCCCGAATTCCCTGGACGCATCGAAGCACGGGCACTGTTTAATCCACTCTTCCGGCTCTATCTCACCGTTCCCGTTCAAGTCCGGTGAAAGATCGCGATGCCCGCATACCCGGCAGCCAGGGAAACGCAGCTCCAAATCGGCCACAAGTTGCCGGAGCGTAGCCCGCTGCGCCGGAGTCCGGGTATCTGCCGGGTGTCCCCGGCAGTCCAGACCACCTTCATAGCAGATACCTATCGAATGGGCATTGAAGCCTTTTGCGTGCGCCCCGATACGTTCGAGCGAGCGGGTGAGGTACAACGTTCCGTCCTTGCGGATGTAGTAGTGGTAGCCTGTTCCGTTGAATCCGCGACGCCGATGCATCACGTCCAAAGCTTCAGGGGAGAGTGTACAATCCTCCCTCGTGGCGCTGCAATGCACCACGAACAAATTGATAGTTCGCATAATTAGTGAATAATTAATAGTTCAGTTAAGCACCTGCCGTTCAGCAGAATACTTCGTTTAGTTTAGTCGTTTGAATCTGTGTTGTGCCGGAGAATCATACCGACGGATCCGGTGTCACTCCGCCGGAACCGCCGCCTTCGGGCTTGCCACCCTCTCCTTCACCAGAAGCAGAGGTATCGGCACGGTCGAAACGGACACACCGGGCGCCTGTCACTAGCGAACGGGTGGCCATAGTGCCATCCAAATGACGGGTGGAACAGGGAAGAAAGCGAACTGTCAGTGAAGCTTGGGCGGCAGACACGTCGTCCACAGTTTTCACACCTTTACCGTTCGACTTCATCACCAGACGGAAAGTTCCGAAACCGTCAAGCGTCACACTCTCCGAGGATTGAAGATGCTGGCTGACTACCGTCACCAGGTTGTCCAGCGTGTTCTTCACATCACCCGGAGAAAGGGAGGAATAAGCCGCTATCTCTTTAGAGATCTGTGAAGTACTTACATTACCTGTGCGCAACACACGGGGATAGAATAGTTGTTCTCCGTTTTTGTCTTTCAGAACGGACTGAAATGGACCATACAATACTGGCATAATCAAATTTGTTTTTGTGTTAATAAATTTAGTTTAGTCTTGTCTGTAAGCTTATCGACAACACAAAGATACAATAGTTACATTTCATATACAAGCAATTTTCAATGTGTGTCTTAACTAAATTCTTAACCGGCATAAGTGACCGAAAATCAAGAAACAGCAGCTTCTTCCTTCCTGCTTACAACACTTAAAAGATAACGTCCGGGAAGTTTTATCTTGCCTCCACTGCCACGCAACGTGGCAATCCCACGCCAGATCGCACCGCCGATAGCCCCGAAATTACTTTTAAGGATAATCGCATACTGTTCTGAAGGCGGGATACCGTAGCTACGGAGATTATCGAGCAGCCCCGCATAGTTACGCGATGTCCCGTCAGACGGCGGAAGAAGGGCATCGACAGTCTCCTGCGTCCACTTTTTCCGTTTCCCCGAACCGGAAACATCCCGCCCGCAGGAACTTCTGGAAGAAATCTCCTCCTTCCCAATCTTCTTCCCCTCCGCCTTCTCCCCTGCCGTTTCCAGGGGAGAATTGAAGTGGGGTTGTTCTTTGCTTTGTTGTGCTACGCTATGCTCTGATGTGCTATTCTGTGCTATGCTATGTGTACCTGATGTTACATTTTCGGGAATAAATGTAACATTATCACCCACGCTAACGCTTTTACCGCCCTCCGTTTCCTCACTCCCGAAGGCCGGCTGTTCTTTCATATCATCCTTATTATCAGCCGGTTCATCATCTGCAAGCAGGCAATACCCGACTTCCAGATGTGAAATGCTGCGGCGACGGGTACTGAAAAGATACTGCCGTTGTATTTCGACGGAAGTCAGGATGCAGCTACGCTCAAAAAGAACCGCGTCGAACAGTCCGTATTCCACCGCCAGACGGACGATACGTTCCACGTCATCAGCGCTCTTCTCGTACAGACCCGCCGAGAGGTCTTCGTAAAACAAACGGTCCGCACGGACATAATACCCCTCGCCCGCATAGATATACGACAGGATTTCCACCAGAATGCCAAGCGCGGAGTCACCCTCACGCTTCATCAGGCGGCGGACGGCACGGTCGTGAATAAAATCCGTATTCAGCGGGAAATAATCCAATCCCTTTTTCTTTATTCTTGCCATAATAATTCTGTTTTTTGATAAATACTCAATATAAAAAACCCGCTTTTACAGCAAGGCTTCTTCCTGCATTCCCGCCTTTTTGCGTTCCATGCTAAGCCTCACTACCTCAAGGGCGTGCAGAATAAGCCGGAGACGTGTTTCCCGGTCCTCAGTCTGTGTTATGACCGGATAGGAAACTCGTCCACCGGACAAAGAGCAATGGGGAAGTTTCTTACCACTGCCGTATTGCCTTCGGCTCAGAGATTTGCGACACTCCTTGCAATATTTATCCGGAGACTGCGTTTTTTTGTTCATATAGAAGGACTCCAACGGAAGCTCACGTTTACAACTCTTGCAAATACTGCTGGATGTAGATTGTTTTGTCGATAAAGATAATGTTGTTTTCATAATGATAATTTTGATTTAAATTCTGAGAAAAAAGTTGTTTATTTGCCGGAGATGTATGTCCGACATGGTGGACATATATGCTTACCATGGTGAATCTATATATTCATCACAGTGTATATATATAGCTACCGGAGCAGTGATACAAAGGGGATGCAAGGCCGGGGGACGAACTTTTCTGCAACCTTTCGGAAACTTTTCTGCGTTTTTCATGGCTATTCTGTTTTTAATTTATATTTTTGAAACATATTTGTAATTTCACCGCTACAAAGATAAATAAGTTTTCATAAAGAAAACATACGGTTTTAGAAATTAATTCTTAAAAAACAGATAACGGATTATTAATGAGCAACTAATACGTTTATGATTTTTTACATCAAAATTAAATGCTAACAAAATGGATACAAATCTGGATGTACCCGGCATCATCAAACGTGCCAAGCAGGCATTAAACCTGAAGAGGGACAGCGAACTGGCTGAATTCCTGGGAGTTTCAAGAGCGACAGTCACCAACTGGGCTGCACGGAACAGTATAGATTTCCGCCTGCTGCTCGACAAATTAGGAAATACGGTAGACTACAACTGGCTATTGTTGGGAAAAGGCAACCCGAAACACCAGTCGAGATTTTGCGAAAGCGAACTGGCACAAGGGGAGGTGCAGATAATTCACAATCCCAAAACAGCCGAACCGGTTGACGACCGCAGCGTGACACTATACGACATCACGGCGGCGGCAAACCTGAAGACGCTGTTCACCAACAAGCACCAGTATGCCTTGGGGAAAATACGGATTCCGAACATATCCGCCTGCGACGGGGCGGTCTACGTCAACGGGGACAGTATGTACCCCATACTGAAATCGGGGGACATCATCGGATATAAGGAGATAAACAGCTTCGAGAGCGTTATTTACGGGGAAATATACCTGGTTTCGTTCATGATCGACGGAGACGAGTATCTGGCGGTGAAGTATGCCAACCGGTCCGAAAAGGAAGGATGCATCAAACTGGTGAGCTACAACACCCACCATGAGCCAATGGATATACCGTTTGCGGCGATCAATGCAATGGCAATAGTGAAGTTCTCTATACGCAGGCATATGATGATGTAAGTTTTCGTCAGGATGAAAAAGTATTTTAAGTGAAATAATCTGTGTTAATCCATGTAATCCATGGTGAAAAGTCATTATCTTTGCACATTGCAAAGCAGAAAACAATAAAATCACGCTATATAATGGAAAAGAAATTCAAAAGAACCACCGTCACATCGGCCCTGCCGTATGCGAACGGACCTGTCCACATCGGTCATTTGGCCGGTGTATACGTACCGGCAGATATCTATGTGCGCTATCTGCGGTTAAAGAAAGAAGATGTATTATTTATCGGCGGTTCGGACGAACACGGAGTGCCTATCACGATCCGCGCCAAAAAAGAAGGAATCACTCCGCAGGATGTGGTAGACCGTTACCATACGCTGATAAAGAAATCATTCGAAGAATTCGGCATCTCCTTCGATGTGTATAGCCGTACCACTTCACCGACGCACCACCAACTGGCTTCGGATTTCTTCAAAACATTATACAACAAGGGCGAGTTTATCGAAAAAACATCCGAACAATATTACGACGAGGAAGCAAAAACATTCCTTGCCGACCGTTATATCACCGGCGAATGTCCTCACTGCCACTCGGAAGGTGCCTATGGCGACCAATGCGAAAAGTGCGGTACTTCACTCTCACCGACAGACCTTATCAACCCGAAAAGCGCCATTAGCGGCAGCAAACCGGTGATGAAAGAAACCAAACACTGGTATCTCCCCCTCGACAAGCACGAAGGCTGGCTGCGCAAATGGATTCTGGAAGACCATAAAGAATGGCGCCCGAACGTGTACGGACAATGCAAAAGCTGGCTCGACATGGGGTTGCAACCACGCGCCGTAAGCCGTGACCTCGACTGGGGTATCCCTGTTCCCGTGGAAGGCGCAGAAGGAAAAGTGCTCTACGTTTGGTTCGACGCGCCTATCGGCTACATCTCTAACACGAAAGAACTTCTTCCGGACAGCTGGGAGACATGGTGGAAAGATCCCGAAACCCGTTTGATCCATTTTATCGGAAAAGACAATATCGTGTTCCACTGCATCGTATTCCCTGCCATGCTGAAAGCAGAAGGCAGCTATATCCTGCCGGACAACGTGCCCAGCAACGAATTCCTGAACCTCGAAGGAGACAAAATCTCCACTTCCCGCAACTGGGCTGTATGGTTGCACGAATATCTGGCCGATTTCCCCGGTAAACAGGACGTACTCCGCTATGTGCTGACTGCCAATGCACCGGAAACAAAAGACAACGACTTCACCTGGAAAGACTTTCAGGCCCGTAATAACAACGAACTGGTAGCCGTATACGGCAATTTTGTGAACCGTGCAATGGTGCTGACTCAGAAATACTTCGACGGATGCGTACCCGCACAAGGCGAGTTGACCGACTACGACAAAGAAACGCTGAAAGAATTTGCAGACGTAAAAGCCGAAGTAGAAAAGCTGCTCGACGTATTCAAATTCCGCGACGCACAGAAAGAAGCCATGAACCTGGCACGTATCGGAAACAAATACCTGGCTGACACCGAACCGTGGAAACTGGCGAAAACTGACATGGAACGTGTGGGAACAATCCTGAACATCTCCCTGCAACTGGTTGCCAATCTGGCGATCGCTTTTGACCCGTTCCTGCCGTTCAGCTCGGAAAAACTCCGCAAGATGTTGAACATGGACACCTTCGAATGGTCCGAACTGGGAAAAGACAACCTGCTCCCCGTCGGTCACCAGTTGAACAAGCCGGAACTGCTGTTCGAAAAGATCGAAGATGCCACAATAGAAGCACAGGTACAGAAGTTGCTTGACACGAAGAAAGCAAACGAAGAAGCCAGTTATAAGGCGAATCCGATTCGGGCAAACATCGAATTTGACGACTTCACGAAGTTGGATATCCGCGTAGGAACGATCCTCGAATGCCAGAAAGTACCGAAGGCAGACAAGTTGCTGCAATTCAAGATTGACGACGGTCTGGAAACGCGTACGATCGTGTCGGGCATTGCCAAGCATTACAAACCTGAAGAATTGGTAGGCAAACAAGTTTGTTTCATCGCCAACCTTGCCCCCCGCAAACTGAAAGGTATCGTCAGCGAAGGCATGATTCTGAGTGCCGAGAACAACGACGGCAGCCTGGCAGTCATTATGCCGGAACGGGAAGTGAAGCCGGGTAGTGAAGTGAAATAATGAAATGAGCGAGGAACAATCACTAAAGGACAAAACAGCCAAAGGATTATTCTGGGGAGGGTTCAGCAACGGTATACAACAGTTGCTGAATCTCGTTTTCGGAATATTTATCGCCCGGCTGCTCACCCCGTCGGATTATGGAATGGTGGGGATGTTAGCGATTTTCTCCCTCATAGCCGGCTCGATACAGGAGAGTGGCTTCACGGCCGCTCTTGTCAACAAGAAAGAGGTGACACACAAAGATTACAATGCTGTATTCTGGTTTAATATCATAACCAGCCTGTGCCTGTATCTGGTGTTGTTCTTGTGCGCGCCACTCATAGCCTATTTCTACAAGGTTCCCGAACTGACGCCGTTGGCACGTTATTCTTTTACAGGCTTTTTCATCGCCAGTCTGGGAATCTCACACAGTGCTTATCTAAAACGGAATCTAATGGTCAAGCAGCAGGCCATGTCCTCGGTGATCGGACTGACCGTATCCGGCATTGCGGGGGTCACGCTGGCTTATCTCGGCTTTTCCTACTGGGGATATGCCACGCAAAGCATTGTCTACGTAGCTGTCAACACTGCCTGTTACTGGCATTTCACCCGTTGGCGGCCTACGCTTCAATTCAGCCTCGCGCCCATAAAAGAAATGTTCGGATTCAGTGGTAAACTGTTAATTACCAACATATTCAATCACATCAACAACAATCTCTTCTCCGTCATATTGGGTAAGTACTACTCCAAGATAGAAGTGGGCTATTACAACCAGTCCAACAAATGGTGCGGCATGGGACAACAATTCATACTGGGCATGATAAACGGAGTGGCACAACCGGTACTTGCGAAAATATCGGAAGATACCGACCGACAGCAACGGGTATTCCGCAAGATGTTGCGTTTCACCGCCTTCATCTCATTTCCCGCCATGCTGGGACTGGGAATCATTGCGGAAGAGTTAATCGTTATCTCCATTACCGACAAATGGTACTCCAGCGTATCTATCATGCAGATATTATGTATCAGCGGAGCTTTTGTCCCCATTGCCAACCTTTACCAGCAACTTATCATCAGCAAAGGAAAGTCACGCATCTTTATGTGGAACATCATAATCCTCGGCATGATCCTGCTCACAGGCGTTCTTCTGGTACATTCTTACGGAATATATACCATGCTTGCCATGTATGTCTCGACCAATATACTATGGCTACTGAGGTGGCATCACTTCGTGCAGCTTGAAATCGGGTTGAAACTACGCCACGCACTGGCCGATATTCTTCCCTACGCCATCATAGCAGCCTCCGTCATGGCAGTTACCTACTACACCGCCCGCCCTATCGAAAACATCTATGTTCGCCTGGCAAGCAAGATACTACTGGCAATGGCACTTTATGCAGCAGCCATGTGGGCGAGCCGTTCGGTAACTTTCAAGGAAACCATACACTATTTTATCAAAAAGAAAAGCGCATGAAACTACTCGCTCTCGTCACACTCTATTATCCACCCGCACACATCACCGACAACCTTCTTACTTATGCAGAAGATGTGGACGGATTGTTTGTCTGGGACAACACCCCCGGAGGCAGTAACTATCAATTTCCGGAATCTATCTCCCACAAAATAGTCAGGTTACGCCAAGGGGAAAACACCGGTATCGGCAAAGCACTCAATGCCGCAGCGATGTTCGCCCTCGACAACGGATATACTTACCTGCTGACAATGGATCAGGACAGTGCTTTTACCGCTTCCACATTCAAAGACTATATCCGTATTATCAACAATGACAAAGACAGTTCCCATTTTGCTTATATTCCTCTCATCAATGCTTCTGGCACAGACAGCAATGCGCCGCTCAAAGAAGCACAGGGGATGATTATCTCCGGAAGTATTTTTCCGTTGAGAACGATACAAAAAGTCGGTCTGTATCTTGACAAATTTGTCATGGATGCCATTGATACGGAATATTTCCTGCGCATCCGCCGCCATACCGGAAAAGTCATGCTCGTACCTGCCGCCAACCTGAAACATGAACTGGGACATCCGCTCCGGAAACAAATACTCATCTGGCACCCGATGTCACTCAACTACTCCCCGGTGCGTACCTACTACATAGCCCGTAACTTCTTGTACCTCAACAAGCAATACGCCGAGTTCAAACGTCCCGAACTGCTTTGGAAGCTCATTTGGGAGCGTCCTTTCTATATCCTTTTTATGGAAGAAAACAAATGGGAGAAACTGAAAGCACTCGCCAGAGGTATCTGGCAAGGCTGGAGAAAAGATCTCAACCACGACTGTTATTTCAAAAAGCTCAACCCAAACCCCAAGCACCATGAGCGCGAATAACCTTACAACCACCTATCGCCTGCTGAACAGTTCTTTCAGGAAGACGATGATTTTTCACTTGGGCATAGACGCGGGATTCTTCACCGAATATACCTATATGCTTCATGCAATGCTCTATTGCCTGCAACACAAGATACAGTTCAAGCTCTATTCCGACGATGCCAACTTCGGTTGGGAGAAAGGTTGGACAGACTGTTTCGTCCCCTTCTGTGAGGAAGTGCACGAAGCGTTTCACCACACCTACAACACCCACCGCCTGCCTTCGTGGAAAGCATTGATGAAGGACAAGAAATTGCCCAAGACCAAACTGATGAAATGGAAACTGAAAGCAACCTGCAAGAATATAACCGGAGAGACTCTCGCTTTCCTGACCTATAAAAAACCGGTATTACTGAACTGCCACCTGAAGTTCGATCCCAACCAACACTTCCACATCCCCGAACTGGGTATAGACGGGGATTATCTCCATGCTTTCCGGAAAATGACGGAAATCACGTGGAAGTTGAACGAAGTAACCGGACGAGAATGCCGGCACCTGGCAGACAACCTGCAACTCCCGCAAGAATACGTCGGTTGCCAGATACGCGGAGGCGACAAGATCACCGAAACCAACCTGCTTCCGGCAGAGTATTACATACGCCTCATCAAACAGAAAACCGATTTGCGCGATGTCTTCGTGCTGACAGATGATTACCGCATCTTCCGGCAAGTACAGTCACTCGCCCCGGACATACGTTGGTATACCCTATGCGATTCCGGCGAGAAAGGATATGTCAACAGTGCTTTCACGCAAACGACGAAAGAGTTGAAACAGAAGCAAATGACTCGTTTCCTTTCTTCCATACAGCTACTGATGAACGCTTCCATATTCACAGGAAGCATCACCACCGGGCCCAGCCTGTTCCTGCTCAAGAAGTTCTATCCGGACATCAGTCCTGCCGACTGTCTGCTTGAGGATTTCCCGCAAGCAGCCACCCTCCCTATCCCGGGACGCAGCCAAATGGCGGCGGAATTTCTACAAGGAAACTTAAAGTTATAGGAACTTGTCAATTTAATCACTACATTTGTATCATAACGTGCATCAACCGTTTCCAATGAACAAGAAATATACAGCAAAAGAACTTGATTTGTTACATGCCGAGCTTTACGACATATTGGGAGAAACCATTCGTATCTGTCGGAAACACGACATCCCGTATTTTGTGATAGGCGGTACTGCAATCGGGGCACTCTATGACCGGGCGATACTGCCTTGGGACGACGATATAGATATCGGCATGGCACGGAAAGACTACAACAGATTTCTCGAAGTAGCCCCCCGGGAGCTGGGCGATTCCTACTTCCTTTCATGGATAGAAACAGATCCGCACAGCCCTTATTACTATGCCAAAGTCAAGAAAAACAATACCCTCTTTGTAGAAGAAATGTTCAAGAATGTCCCGATGCATCCGGGTATTTTTGTAGATATATTCCCGTTCGACAGGATACCCGACAACAAGCTGTTGCAGAAATTACAGTACGACGCAGCCGGTTTCCTCAAATGTTGCCTCATGGGAAAAGAGATATGGATGTGGAAACACTTCGGCAAATGCGAGATAGAACATCCCACAGACCGGGGAGCCTTCTCCTGCTTCTTGAATAAAGCAGTCGATGTTCTTTTCTCGAAGAAAACAATTTACCGTATGCTGGTAGCCGTTCAAAGCTGCTTCAATTCATGGAACACGAAGTATTTCAACAACGTGATGACTACCACCGACCACGTGACCGGAGAAAGCCTCCGCCACCTGCAACCGGTGCCGTTCGGACCGCTCACAGTGAACGCTCCCGACAACCTGGAAGGTTTCCTGCGATACAACTACCCGACCCTGCACCGATATACAGAGGAAGAACAGGAGAAAGTGAACAATCACTACCCTGCCGCCCTTTCATTCAGTACGACTCCAAAACAAGAACTATGAATATGAAACCCGCTTTAGTAGATGTACCGGTACTGATACTGTTCTTCAACCGCCCGCAACAATTATCGCAAGTGTTCGAGCAGGTAAAGAAAGCACGCCCGTCACGGCTGTTTCTCTATCAGGACGGAGCACGAAACGAACACGACCTGCCCGGGATAAAAGCCTGCCGCGAAATCGTGTCGCAGATAGACTGGGAGTGCGAAGTAGAACGGTTCTATCAGGAAAAGAACTTCGGTTGCGACCCCTCGGAATATATATCGCAGAAATGGGCTTTCTCAAAAGTCGACAAATGCATTGTACTGGAAGATGATGATGTGCCGTCAGTCTCTTTCTTCCGTTTCTGCAAGGAAATGCTGGACAAGTACGAACATGACACCCGCATCAGCATGATTGCCGGATTCAACCCCGAAGAAATCAGCAAAGACATCCCTTACGACTATTTCTTCGCCACCACCTTCTCTATCTGGGGGTGGGCAAGCTGGAAACGTGTCGTAGACCAATGGGACGAGTTCTATACTTTTCTGGACGACTCCTTCAATATGCAGCAACTCGAACAACTCATCAAAGAACGCAAATTCCGGAGCGACTTCATCTATATGTGCCGGCGTCATCGCGAACACCGGAAGGCTTTTTACGAAACCATTTTCCATGCCTCCATACTGTTCAACTCCGGACTGAGCATTGTGCCCACGCGCAACATGATTAACAACTTGGGAGCAACGGCGGATTCCACCCACTTTGCCGGTTCCGTCCATACGCTGCCCAAAGGTTACCGCCGCATTTTCACCATGAAGCGTTACGAAGCGGAGTTTCCTCTGAAACATCCCCGCTACGTCATTGAAAATGTAGCGTACAAAAAAAGCGTCTACCGCATCATGTGCTGGGACCACTCGTGGATAAAGATAGGACGCTCGTTCGAGGAACTGTTCCTCAACCTGAAATACGGTAATTTTTCTATCATTACGAAAGCTGTTAAAAACCGAATAAACAAATGGCTGAAGAGAAACAAACATCACTAAAACCACTTACGATTTATTTCTACCATACCCGCCTCACGCGGGAAAGTTACGAGGAATGGAAAGAGTATAAATTCCCCGGACATATCTTGTACGGACTTCCATTGCTGGAAAAACACGGGATACATTCCGTCATGCACAAGTGCCGGTACTTCTCAAGCCGCCTGAGGCTCATGCTCTACGCAACGAAAGAAATTCTGTTCTGCAAGGAGAAATATCAGGTGCTCTACGCCACTTCTTTCCGTGGTATCGAACCGGTGATTTTCCTCCGTGCACTGGGGCTATACCGCAAGCCGATCGTTATCTGGCACCACACGGCAGTAGTCAACAGTTCCGGTTTCGCACGCGAACAAATATCCCGCCTTTTCTATAAAGGCATAGACAAGATGTTCCTGTTCAGCCGGAAGCTCATTCAGGATTCGTTGAAAACCCAGAAAGCGCCTGCCCATAAACTAAAACTGGTACACTGGGGACCGGACCTCCCTTTCTATGACCACCTGTTGGCGGAAATGCCCGACCGCAAACCGGAAGGCTTTATCTCTACCGGCAAAGAAAACCGGGACGTAAGCACTCTCTTCCAGGCATTTGCCGCCACTAAAGAGAAACTCGACTTATATATCGCCGTCTCATGCGGTAACATCAATTATAAAAACATCATTGACGGTTTCACCCTGCCCGACTCTATCCATGTACATTACACCGACGGAGTAATCCCCTACGAGCTTGCCAAACTGGTGGCGCGGAAAAGCTGTATTGTCATCTGTTGTCTGGATTTTCCCTATACCGTAGGGCTCACCACACTCGTAGAAGCATTTGCTCTCGGCATTCCCGTCATTTGTTCGCGTAACCCCAATTTCGAAATTGACATCGACAAGGAAGGAATCGGCATTACCGTAGAATACGGCGATGTGCAGGGTTGGACAGACGCTATCCGCTACATCGCCGACCACCCCGAAGAGGCACGACGCATGGGCAACAACGCCCGCAAACTGGCGGAAGAACGTTTCAATCTCGAGATCTTTTCACGTGAAATAGCAGAAAGCTTGCAGGAAATATCAAACTTTTCCTCTAAAAACCGTACATTTGCATAAACTTTTATGCACATGAGAGTCCTGATTATAAATACGTCTGAACGAATCGGAGGAGCCGCCATTGCAGCCGGCCGGTTAATGGAATCACTCAAGAATAATGGTATTAAAGCCAAAATGCTGGTGCGCGACAAGCAAACGGACCAGATCAGCGTTGTGGGTTTGAAGCGCAGCTGGCTGCAAGTATGGAAGTTCATGTGGGAACGCATCGTTATCTGGAGCGCCAACCGTTTCCAACGGTATCATCTGTTCGATGTAGACATTGCCAACACGGGAACGGACATTACCTCTCTTCCGGAATTTCGGCAGGCAGACGTCATTCACCTGCACTGGATCAATCAGGGAATGCTTTCATTGAAAGACATCCGGAAGATACTTACTTCCGGCAAACCGGTCGTCTGGACAATGCATGATATGTGGCCCTGCACCGGTATCTGCCATTATGCACGCGAATGTACGAACTATCAACAGGAGTGCCACAACTGCCCGTACATCTACAAAGGCGGTAGCAAGAAAGATTTATCTTACCGCACTTTCCGTAAGAAACAGAAATTGTATAGCAACGCCCCCGTTCATTTCGTCACTTGCAGCCGTTGGTTGAAGGAACAGGCCCAGGTCAGCAGGCTGTTCGAAGGGAAAAGCGTTATCAACATCCCGAACGCGATCAATACCAACCTGTTCAAGCCACAGAACAAGGAAGAGGCACGGGCTAAATGTATGTTGCCGCAAAACAAGAAGATGATTCTGTTCGGCTCGGTAAAGATCACCGATAAGCGGAAAGGGGCCGAATATTTAATCGAAGCCTGCAAACTGCTGGCTGAGAAACATCCGGAATGGAAAGAGTCGCTGGGAGTCGTCGTATTCGGCAACCAGTCCCAACAGTTGCAGGAACAGATTCCTTTCCATGTCTACCCGTTGCCTTACATCAAGAATGAGCACGAAGTGGTCAATATATATAATGCCGTAGACTTGTTTGTCATTCCTTCGCTGGAAGAAAATCTTCCCAACATGATTATGGAAGCAATGGCGTGCGGCGTTCCTTGCGTAGGATTCAATGTCGGCGGCATCCCCGAAATGATTGACCACCTGCACAACGGATATGTGGCCCGATACAAATCTTCGGAGGACTTTGCCAACGGTATACACTGGATACTGACGGACCCGGAATATGACGAGCTTTCCGCGCAAGCCTGCCGCAAGGTATTAGGCAACTATTCCGAAAGCATTATTGCCAAGAAATATACGGATCTCTACAATAAAGTAACGGGGAAATATGCATAGCGTTCATCCTACTCCCAAGTTTTCGGTCATCACGGTGACCTATAATGCGGAAAAGGTACTCGAAGATACCATTCAAAGTGTGATTGCGCAGACCTATCATCACGTAGAATATATCATCGTGGACGGAGCCTCCAAAGATGGCACTTTATCTATCATCGACAGATACCGTCCACGGATACATACTGTTGTCAGCGAACCGGACAAGGGACTGTATGACGCCATGAACAAAGGAATTGCCCTCGCCAGCGGCGACTATCTCTGCTTTCTGAACGCAGGCGACTGCTTTCACGAAGACGACACGCTGCAACAAATGGTGCACACTATCAATGGTAACGAACTTCCCGACGTACTTTACGGAGAAACGGCTATCGTAGACGAGAAGAGGCATTTCCAACGTATGCGCCGTCTATCTGCCCCGGAAGTATTAACCTGGAAAAGCTTCAAACAGGGAATGCTGGTCTGCCACCAGGCATTCTTCGCCCGCCATACGCTGGTGGAGCCATACGACTTGAAGTTCCGTTATTCCGCCGACTTCGACTGGTGCGTCCGCATCATGAAGAAAGCCCGCACATTGCACAATACGCACCTGACAATCATCGACTATCTTGACGAAGGTATGACCACCCAAAACCGGAAGGCTTCTCTCAAAGAAAGATTCCGCATCATGGCAAAACATTACGGGCTGATAAGTACAGTGGCACATCATGCATGGTTTGTCCTCCGGCTATTCTTCAAACCGGGACAATAAGCGCGTTGCCTAAACCGGTAACGCAAGTAATTGGTACATTAATGTACGTGCCATACGCTCCTGCCCTTTCGTGTTAGGGTGCAGACGATCGAAACCCGAATCATAAAAATAGATAAGTTGTTCCTCAATCATCGGATTCATCCCTGTCACCGAGTTAAAGTCTATCACAGGAAGCCCCCAGAGATTACCGGCTTCTTTGACTGCCTGTACATAAGCGTCCACATATTCACCGCAACTATTCTGGTAGTTCTCATCCGGCTGCACGTTCGTTTCTCCGAAATTGGCAAACGCACGATGCAACGGAGTCAGCAGAATGATTTGTTTATCAGGAAACAGCTGTTTCATCCGCGTTATCCCTATATTGATACGTCCTTTATAGGTATTACTGTCCATTACAGGGGTTCGTTTCTTGCGAGTCTCCATTTTCTTCATTTCGCCACGGGCCGCCAACACTTGTTCTTCCGTTTCCGTAAACCATTCGCCAATAGGTATACCGGCATTAAAATCATTCGTACCCATCAGGACAATGATTGCATCCACTTCCTCTCCATGTTCTTTCATCAATTGCTCCGCCTGCCGGGGCACATCGTTCCATTGTCGCCCGCTTATTCCATATACATAAGGAGTAATCCCCAACCATTCTTGTAGAAAGTCCCAGTACTTTTTAATCTTATTACCATAGCAGTTAGGATCTGTAATAGAATCTCCTATATATCCTACCTTCTTCCCTTGCCACGGATGTTGAACCCACCCGCTATGACTGTTCTCACCGGAGTTTACGACTTTAGAAGCTTGACTCTGTCCATGCAGAAAACAAGTACAGAATAATAGAGCTGTACACGTTAATAATAACTTGCTTTTCATTGGTATTCTATATTAAATGAGACATTTTTATTCAATAGACAGCAAATGTAACTCAAAAAAATACAAATCCAATCAATAAATCGATAAACTGTTCATTCATCCGGCATTTTAAAAGTGTAAGGAAAATCTTCTTTCATTGGATATGTTTTCTCTGATTGAAAGAAGGCGCGATTTAATTTAAACCCATAGGTCTTTCCTTTCTCCAGCTTACTTCTATCTAATATAATACAAAAAGTATATTTATCTTTCCAAAACGGCTGATAGTCTGTATAAGGTGGCAATATTCTTTTATCATCCAACGGCCTTATACCGTAAGCACCAAACATAGGTTTAGAGAAACGTATTTGTATAGTATCAATACCTAAAGGTAATATGCTATTTGAAATAGGAAATATATCTGTAATATAGGGTTCTTTATTATCGTACTCTTTCAATACATTATCAAAATCAGATGCCGTATAGTTGACAAAACTTACTATCTCAGGCATAAAATCCTTAATGGTAGAATACAAATTACGATGATTACGAAAATGTTCCATAAACGTCATGCTTCTTTCCATCCAGATAAAACCTTCATGTTGCCTCCATGCAGTTAAATGTGTAGCAGTGAATCCCCTATTAGGGTTATCTTTAAAATACATGATAGTCAATAGGTTGTTAAACCATTCTATCATCGTTGAATTGGTACTTCCATAAGCCAGTTTGGCCATCTTTTCTTTCACGTGAGGATAAATTATTTGCGAAGCAGAATCAATCTGAGACCAATATTGAGCAAGGCAAGGATTAGTATAGTGGTGTAACAACTCATGTACAATGACAGTTATAAGGAATCTACTATACGCCGGGTTTCCTTCTTTATCGGTACTACATCCAATAACAATTCCACGTTTTTCTCCCTTTGTTATTCCATTAAAAGCATAATTACCAGGTCCATTACAAAGAGATGCAACCACTATTGTATTTTCAGGTCCTTCGCCAAACATAGATTTAAACCACTCTGCATTCAGATCGACAAGAATAGTATTCAATCTAGTTTCAGCTATATCATATAAGCCACGATGCAGTGTATAGAAATCCTTAAATTTTGTTTGTCTATAAAAATCATTCAATAAACGGACAAATGTTCTGAAACTTTCCTCTGTCCACCTACTATCAATCATACTTATCTTTGATGCGTCACATTGTGGATCAATAATCACTTTCCCTCTCTTTATCTCAATACATCCAGTTGCCGCAGGTACAGCATCATAAGCTATTCCTTGCTCCTCTCTTATCTTTTTGATGTAAGAGATGAGCTTATGTTCTCTATATTTTGAGAAGTAATTATCAATATCGGCTGTATAACCGGGGATAGTATTATTTATATACTCTTCCGCACCAGCCAATCGAAATGCAATACTTGTCAACTCAAAGCTTTCTTTTACTTGGCTTTTAACCTGTGCTGATATATTATTAATCGCACACAATAGCATTATTGTCCATAAAGTTGTTTTCATATATTGTCTCTTTATAACTATTTAATAAGCATATCTAACTCTTTCAACTGCACATCCCCTATATGCTCCCACTTAGCAACGACTTTTCCTTCTTTATCAATCAAGACATAAAATGGAATAGCATCACAATTGTATAGGTACGACAGGTTATTCTCCTTTTCATCTTTCTCATTCGTCTCAGAACTTAAAATTTGTGGCCAAACATTCAGGTTGTATTTTCTTATAGCCTCAGACCAACTATCCTTGACTCTATCCAATGATATACCAATAATAGTCAATCCTTTCTCATTGTATTTCTTATATACTTCTTTCATTTTAGGAATCTCTTTCAAACAAGGCATACACCAACTTGCCCAAAAATCTATATATACCGCTTTACCTTCATACTTTTGCAGAACATCTTTCAGTGATAATTTACTTTCAGTATTATATTCTATCTCAAATAAGTGTTCTCCAGAATATTTTCAAGAATTTGCCGATCCAATAAAGTATAAAACATTTTCGCTTTCTCGATATACCTCAAACAAACCTCATTTTGTGTATATTGAGAAGCTTTCTCTATTGCATTTAACAACTGTTCACTATATGATGTACTATTCTTGGAAGCAAAAAGCCCAATCATAGCACTCATCAGATAAGCTCTCTCATCTCCTTCAAAATCATTGATAATATGATTATAAACCAAATCAAAGTTATTATAAATATCCTCAGTATAATTATATATGTACAAGTACCATAATGCAGTGATATATAACCTTGATAAGCTATTAGTAACACGCAAATCTTCATCAAAATAACCCTCAGGTATATCTTTTCTCAATATTTGCTTGTTTACCATAGGGAAATAGAGATCATAGATATATCTGTTATTTATAGACGCTTTGGCACAATCATAGAATTCGTCAGAAACCAGATATCGACGACTATAATTTTCTAAGAAATTCAACTGATCATCTCTATATTTTTTAGCAGATTGTTTATGAAGTAATATATCTTCGCCTTTTCGATAAAGTTTTGGCCAGTTTCGTACTGCTCTTTCTTTTTGAAGTATTCTCATGTTTTTCTATTTTAAGATTAAGAAATGAACGGGCTGACTGAAAGAACTATTTATACTTACATTCTTTACAAATATCTACAAAAAGAAAGCCTTCTTTTCTTTCTTTTAGTCAGTCTGTAAGGTAACACAATATCCGAATCCAAATGATAAGTCATCCAAAGGTCAAATATATCTTTCAATTCGTCAGAAAACATCCAAGGATAATTGACTTCACTTTCATAGCCCCACACCACCCAAATCTGGTGTTCAGGCTTTTCAAGATCGTCTTCTAATTCACGATATAAAAAAAGAAGGCTCAACATCACAACATCGGCAACCGACATTTTATCCCGATCATATGTGATATGTATATTGCCAGGTAAAATTTGCGACAGTTCATCCATTCTCAGTTGATCGTAAATAGAGAATTTTATACGGCGTATTTTCGTCCAAAATAAAATCAGCATGTCATTTTGTATTTCATAATATTTCATCTAACTTGTGTTCCAAAGTTACGAAGATACCAACTAACATCCAAAAATTACGGTAGACATTTTTCAACTTTTTTATCACTAATAACTAAACACTTACACTAATTTTCCAATAAAAAAATGGACAAGAAAAAAGTAACCATCAAAAAAGACCATTACCAAATTTGAACCAGAAAAGAAAAAACAAAATCATTTCTCATATTCTCATAAAAAGGAGTACTTGCCTGATAATTAGATATATAATTATGAGAATTAAAATATTTACATGCATTTCTCATAGCTTTATCAAGAAAAAACGCTTAAAACAATGCATTTCTCATACTATATATTAGCATTTCTCATACTGCACATTATGCTTGTCTTTGTTTCAAGAGACTAATATATGGGAGGCAATATAACCGTAGTTTGTATGTTGAGTCGATAGACTACATATCTTTCGCAACCGGCATCGCTGCATTTTTCTGCCTTCATTTCTATCGTTCCACTCTAGTGAACAGGCCTATGCACTCGAGTAGACATAACCATTCACTCCAGTACACAAGCCTGTTCACTAGAGTGGAACGATTAATATTTCTTATTGAAAATCAATTGATTGCATTAGGATTATCTTTGATTGTCAGTTAGTTATAGCGGAGATGAACAATAGTTTTGCAACAGTTTATTAAGTGTTGACGATTAGATGATGAGAATAACATTCCTGATGTATGAGAAATGATTTGATTTTTTCAGGTTCTTCTGATGGGAGCTGGAACGAGTGGAGATAGTATAAGTCTGAAAACTCATTCAATTCGTATCATAAGTACCTTCCAAACATATTTCATCTTTAGCATCCAGATTGAACATAGTTTTGAGGTTTCAATATCAACAGATAATCATAAAATGGAAGTAAATATTCATAGTGTGTTACCGCTTTACGATAATGGTTAATTACTTCCTCCCGTGTATAGAGGATTCCATAATTGCGGGCGACATTTGCATTCCTATGTTCCGTCAGACGATAATATGATATACGGGAAATAACCTTCAGGAGAGATAAAACGTTCAAGGATATATCCATAACATTGCATCCTTTTCAGTGCCTTTTCATACAAAGGGAGGTAAGAGGGACTAAGAAACTCCGCTAACGTCTCCAGACATTCTACATACATAGGGTGTTTGGGGAGTTAAAGGAATCCATAATTTCTCCATGTAATGACACCACTTGTACAAACACCGTTTTTAGCACAAAGCTTTGTATTTACTTCCAAAACTCCTCCGGCACATCCCCCCCCCGAAGAACAAGTATCATCTACACTACCTCCAATGATTTTAGAAAACTGGTCCATGCTAAGAGTTTGTTTATCACTAACCTCAGCAAGATTAATTTTCTTTATATTCTTCATTTTTGATCATTTTAATAATTTAAGATTATAACTATTCTCAATAACTACTATTATTAAACGGCCTAAATCATTTAAATCCACGCTTTTATTATTTTTTCGTTACATATAAATACGATATTCTCAGCATCTTCCCCAAGCCGGCGAGACTCTGAATTCGATGAATGGACATTCCATTATTAAAATACCGCACTTTCTCCTCCACTATTTTCAATACGTTGACTAGCACTTTTACGCTGATGACCGAACTTAAACTTCCATGCTGCTCTAAGCATAATTTGATTCTTCGTATCAGATACATAATGGCGCATATCACTTACAACATAAGGATTCATACTCTTCTCCCAAAAAGCATACGAATTACCCAAACGCCATTTCATAAGACCTGAAAAATTCCAGTTTTTCCATACGTACATTATTCCGGACGCAACTTCCCAACTGTTATAATATATCTTCTCATCACTAAATACATCTGCCCGCTTACCAAACGCTAAAGCCACCGCAAAAAAGAGAACTCGGATTTCGAATGATACAATTTCAGATTGGCAAGCCCATTCCCATTCGGGGACATTGCTGAATGCGAAGCATCAACTCTGCCCGAACCGCCAAATCCCTGACGTTTCACATACAAGTCGATGACAGCTTCCACCTTTCCGTAACGCATAGAAGGCATGTCGTGATATTCCACCCGCCTCACCATTTTAGGGTCTATCTGCTTCAAATCATTCAAATCAGCCGGTCCACCATTAACACGCAATTTGACAGTACCACCAAGCACACCACTGATCGTACCCTCAACTTTACCTACCACTATTCCATGTAATTGCAGTTTGTCTACAAGATCTATCCCATCTATCGCCGTCTCCTTCTCTTGTTTACCGGGATAAATAATCTGACGGTCAAACTCCATCACAACGCGTTGTGCAGTAACTGTGGTTTCATCAAGAGCTACCGTCTGCTCCTCCAATACTATTGGCAGGTCCTTTATATGCTCCTGAAAATTATGAATACGTATATGTGTACCCACATAGCCCACGCAGGAAGCGTACAGCCTGTAACTACCATGAGGAATCTTAGATAATTCGAACCGACCTTTCACGTCAGTTGTAGCAGCTTTTACGATTTTAGTACTGTCGGCCGCATCATACAAGATGACATTCGCATACTCAACAGGGATTGTTTTGACATCCGTCACTATACCTTTTATAGAAGAAGTCTGGGCTTGGGCGAACATCCCAACTAACAGAGAAATTAAAATTAAACATCGTGTTCTATTCATAAGCATATTTTCTTTTAGATTCAAATGTTCCACGTCTGTGTTCATTGCTCTCAAAATATGATCTTTATATCGCATTAACAACGTCTTTAAAAGACATACCGTGTGGAATCTTTAGTTTAGCTCTCAAACGCTGCTTACGTTTACTCAGGCTTTGTAATGAAATACCAAAGAAAATAGATTGGTTTTTATGTTTTACTCCTATATAACAGAAATAACAAAGAGCAATTTCCTCTTCAAATAGACAATCATGTTTAGCCAACCATATTTTTAAAGCATTTCCATAAAGGATATCCATAAGGGCAAATAACTGCTTCCATTCTTCAGTTATCAATTTGTGGCAAAGAGTAACAGGAGATAGAATAGTATGCATCAATATATTAATTGATTTCTGATATTTGAAGAACTCTTCATTATCCAAACAACTAGTTCTCAATTCCATATACAAAATTAGTATTCATACGCTTCCTCCTTGTTTAATCATAAGATATAGCGGTGTTTTTCATAGTATCTTCATTATCACAATTGTTTTGTACGCATCGTCAACCGGATATATCCGTCCTTCGACTGCTCCTTCAGTGAAATACCGATACGTTTATAGGCCGGAGAGTTCACCTCAATCGTTTCAGAAGTAAACGCGACTTTGCCGGACGCTTCAATCGTAACGGTCATCTGTTCTGTGCCGGTAGTAAGCAAGAGATGTGTATCATCAATAATTTTCCAGTTGGCTTGTGTTGTTATGGCTGTTTCGAACCGGATAGGTGCATTGGCCGTAAATTCGTCACCCACAGTAAAGCTACCTTTCCCTTGACGGTCATAGACGAAAGTGCGAACCAACTTATCCAGACTGGGGGTGGAATAAGCCGAAGTATAGTCAATACTAAGCAAATCTTTTACGTCCGTAAATTCTTTCTTGAGTACAATGGCGCTCGCTTTGGCACCGGAGGACTGTGTTTTTCCGTCTACTACCGGAACTGGATGACCGAAAGAACCTTTGATCTTATACTTCTCGGGAGCTTCCGCACTAAAATAATCACCCGGATAAGAGAAAGGACCGCCTTGATCGCCGACCATAGTGCACTTTCCTAGAGCGACGGCATAAGAGCCGATGTCATTATGGTTATGATTTTCGGCATTATTACCCCCTTTGGCCGAGACAGCCAACGTACACGAGCTGCCCTTAGCAGGACGTGCAACCAAGATTCCTGCCTTTTCATAATACGCCCGCAAAGAATCGGAACCTTCCTGCAATGCCTGACGAATGCCGTCTGTCATTTCCATTTTCCATACCTGATGAGGGAACAACTCTATGAGATAAAGAGAGAAATTATTGCCGGAAGGGAGAATATATTTTTCTTCCGCAGAGGTGATACCAAGCGCACGGTCACAGTAATCGAGGATGAACTTATCAGGCGATAAACCGATACGGCAGTCGGAATAAGCAGGACATACGCCTTCATTCATCTGTATCTTCCTGCCATATTGAGCAATATGCACAAATTTAGGTTCACGGAAGAAATCTATCTTGCCTTGCGTGGCACGGCATACTTCCTCACGCAGCAAGATATATGCACGGAAACCATAATTATAGTAGCCGACCCCTTCGCTGCAATAACCGTCATCGGCATATCCTTTCATACCGTATACATTATATTTCTCGGCTGCGGCAACAAAATAAGCGCGTTCCTCCTTATCCGCCAGCAAAGTGAGGGCAGCACCCGTGACACCTGCCAAACAAACCGAGTTCCAGTTATTTGTAACCGTAAACCACCAGAAAGGCTTTGTCTCTTCCAGGCAACGGTATACAGGACGAAATACTTTCTCGCGGAAAGCACACTGCACTCGGGCCTTTACTTCCGGTGACAAACGGTCGTCGAGCATAGCAACACACTGCGCAATTCCGTTTCCGGCAGTGGCAACTACCAAATCGACATAATAATCTGTTCCATGATAATTATTCAGATTGCGGTCGTGAGCCGGAATCGACCAGGAGTTCTGGTTGCAGAGAGCAACCAGAGCCTTTTCAATAGCAGGAATATAACGTCTTTTATTCTCCATACATTCAGCCAATGTCAACCGAAACAGATAATGGTAACGGGCATTTATCATATTTTCGCCCGGCAGACGGACATTGGTTTTGTTCAGATGCAGATACAAGGAGTCAACAAAAAGAGGCATTCCCTTTTTCAGCAATGCAGGTGCTTCTTCTGTCAGCAGTTTTTCTGCCTTGCTACTCTCTTTTACTTTGTTCCAGAAGGTGCGGTCTTTATAAGAAACGCCTATTCCTTCCGGTTTATCGGGCAACATTGCAGCAATCTCACGGATACGGCTTTGGGAAATATTCGCATGCTGCCTCGGAGTGTCCTGTGCCATACGGTAAACTTCCGTCCCTGCCATCAGGAAAGCTCCCGGACCGTAGACTTCTGTCATATCGGGAGTCACCTTTTTCGGATCAGCGCCGATAGGTTGCACATATCCTAGTTTACCGTCTTCTCCCACAGCCGACACTAATGCTTGCCAGCCTTTCTCCACCACAGGCATGAATTCTTCTTTTGGCAAAAGTCCTTCGTTTATCCCATAAGCCAGCGCATACACGAAGAAACCGCTGCAACTCGTTTCGGGCGACGGATAAGAAGCCGGGTCAAGCAGACTCGCATGCCAGAAGCCGTCCTTATTCTGCAAAGGAGCAATCCGGCGGCATAGCTTTTGGAACAAGTCCTGATAGAACGGACGGTATTTGCTCTTGGCAGGAAGTTCACGTAAAAGCTCAACGAGCCCTCCGAGTACCCAGCCATTGCCACGCCCCCAGAACACTTTCGCGCCATTCGCCTCCTTCATCGTAAAGTAACGGTGGTCACGATAGAAAAGATTGTCTTCTTTATCAAACAGATAATTGTAAGTAGCTTTATATTCCTTATCCATGAAACGGATGAACTTCTTGTCACCCGTGATATTGTAGAGTTTCATGTAAACAGGAGGTGCCATGAACAGTGCGTCACACCAAGTCCAGTGTTCCAAGGTGGTTGCATCGCCATAGTCCAACTCGAACGAACCGGAAGGAGGATTGGCAATCACCCATTCGGCACGTGCCTGTGTCGGGACAAGCATACTTTTTCTTTTGTACTTTTCATACATATACAAATACATCTGCGAGACACAGATATCGTCAGCATGATACATCCGTTGATTTACCTGCCAGTAATTGCGGTTCCCCAGCCGCAACAGCCATTTGTAGTATGAATCATCTTTATCCGCTTGTTCGGCTATTGCAGCCCAGTGGACAAGTCCCAGATAGAAAGTGGCATTTACCCAATTGAGATCACCGTAAATAGCCTTGTTGTAATGAGCAATCTGCCAGTCGGCCACCCGCCGCATCGACTGCTTCACTTCTGTTTTAACAAATGTCTGCGCAACTGTAGTACACAAATAGCCCATGCATAGGGCAAGGGTTAAAAGTAATTTCTTCATAATACTATAATTTTGTTTAAGACAAAGATACCGGGCTTTATGGACTTAATAGAGTCATATTTTCCGTTTAAGCTGCTCTTATCTTCCATAAAGAAAGAAAAAAGCAGCTTTTTGAACAACTCTACTAACTAACCCAATTACTGAACACCCGATCTACGAGTATTCAATTTCTTATCTACTAACAAGCCGTCAATGATCTTCAACCCGAATTTCACTTGACGTTTTGCCTTAAACTTCAAAAGAAATAAGTCAACGGTTCCTTCAAGCGTCTTCTTATTTCCTACATTGACAAAGGTAGGATACAAGGCTTTTGAACCATTGGAATGGAGACGGTCGTAAGTCAGATTCTCCATTGCATTCATGTGTTGCAACTCCACGCCGACAAACTCATAATCCTGTTGATTGTAAGGTAAAGCAAAACTGAATGCGTTGACTGCACGCAGATCAACACCTTTTACCTGAATTTCAATAATCTCATCTTTGTCATATACTTGTTTCGAGGTGCTTATCTCAATCGTACCGTCCACCTTTTCCGTACCACGGTTATCAACACCGCCTTCAAGCTGCGTGGCGACCACCGAAATATCATAAGCGTCAATCAGACCGTTCTTATTGATATCACCATTGCTGATGTATCCTTCAAAATCGGAATCGCCCTTTCTCAGTCCTGTATAATTGGTATAAGATGTCAGGTCATTGCCGTCAATCTTACCGTCGACGTTAATGTCTCCTTGAAGATAGCTTTCCGTTCCGGGCACCTTGAATACATAGATTTCCTTACCGGAGCCGTAGTTGCCGACTGCTTCCGTAACGGATAGTTTGATATAGCGGGCAGTAGGATGTTGGGTGAAATTGAATACCTTCACCTCATCGTCACGCTGCCATTCAAATGTTCCGGCTTCCGTCCACTGTTCTTTGTTCATACTATAAGAAACGGTTCCTTTCAGCAATGTTCCGTTACCGGCGTTTGTACGTGGCAGGTAGTGGAATTTATCCAGTTGGTTGACAGTCACCAGGTCCATAACCAGTTCGAACGGAACGGCTTTTTCCCCGTATTTCGAGTGCCAGATATCTCCGGACTCTACAAAGTCGAACAGACGTTTCACGCCTACTCTTCCTTGCGAAGCGGCCGTACATTCGCCCCTGATACCACGAATAGCAAATTCAAGCGGATCGGACTTGGTCGCAGCACCGAACTCTGTCCAGGCGGAAGCTCCGTCTTTATTGACAGCACGTATTTTAAATGAGTAGGGCGTTTCGGGAGTCAGGTCTCCAAACAGTAGTTCCGTATCCTTTATCGTAGTATATAGCATATTCATAAAGTCAATCTCATAGAAATCGGCATTGGCCACTTTATCCCATGTCGGTTTCAAGGTATAGGCTTCCGTATTGTCGGCAGTAACCCGGGCAACAGGAGCTGCCAGAGTTCCGGAAGTGATCCGATAGCGGTCTTCGGGAACAAAACGGAATCCCTCAATGCGCAATGTCGTAGTATTGGCCGTAATATCGGTGGCACCCAATTTCACCAAAAGTTGCGGGTTCTTGGTGATAACGGTCTTTTCAAACTCGCTTCCCTTAGTCGCAAACCGATTCAGATCGGGAGCCTCATCGTAGAAGAAGACGTTTTCACCCTTTGCAAATTCATCTTTCGAAGCGGCCTTTGTCAGTTTCACTTTTTTCTTTCCCACTTGTGCCGTCACTTTTTTCGGCAGAGAAGTGACATTGATTCTGAACTCTGTAACCTTTTCTTTCACAAAGCCCGTAAAATCACCCTTTGCCGGATGAATGGTCACAGTAACGTCATTCTTGCTGCCAACCTCGGACTCGATATTGGTTGTTACTCCTTTACCCCGTTTGTATTCTTCGGATACACCGTCGTCATCATATTCGGTAAAAGAACTCTTGCTGTACGGGTAAAGCTCATAGATACGGATTCCTTTATCAATCTCATTTACATTATTATTAGGATTCGTCAGCGGAATAATCGCTCCGTTCTTCACGAATACGGGAAGCTTCCAGAGAGGAGCTGCAAAATTGTTGAGTATGCGGTTCCCGTCGTATTTTTCGCCCGTAAAATAATCAATCCATACGCCTTCGGGCAAGTAAATGCCGTTACGGATATCATTTCCCTGCTCGTCAGCTTTGGTTGCCTGATAGATAGGAGCAACCAGAAAATAAGGCCCGTATAGATACTGGTACTGTGTAGCTGTACCTTGAGTATAGGCATTCGGGTATTCCAGAAACATCGCTCTTATCATCGGCATACCGTCTACGGCTTCCTTAGCGATACTGTAAGCATAAGGCATCAGTTCCGATTTCAGTTTCAGATACCAGCGGTTAATGGAGGTTGCCGGTTCTCCCAAGGCGTGCGGGTATTTCTCATTCGCTCCCCAACCGTCCATGTTCAGTTCCATTGGAGTAAACGTTTTCCATTGGAAATCACGGGTATTCACCTGCACATTCCTGCCACCGAAAATACCGTCCATGTCAGAAGTGATATTCGGCTGACCGGACAGTCCCGAGCCGATATAGGTCGGGATGTGGAAACGGATATATTCCCATACGCCTCCCGTCTGGTCACCCGACCAGATGCCCGCATAGCGCTGTGTGCCCGCCCAGCCGTCAAGGGAGATGATAAACGGTCTGGCGTCACTTCCGTAGTAAGGCATTATATGTCCAACGTCGGCTACTCCGTTCAATCCGAAAGAATAGCCGGCACCGACCCAGGCTACATCCGTTTTCAACACGCGTACTCCGGCATCCCTTACTTCTTTCACAATATCTCTCTGCAGCAAAGCGCTCACTCCTTCCTTAGGGTGCAGGTCAGACTGTGTCCACAGGCCGATTTCCACTCCGTTCTGACGGGCATAGACACCCAGACTTTTCAGATTTTGTATATTACCGTCCAATGTTTCCGTCTGTCCGTAGCCGGCTCCATAGCCGTCGTTCGGAAGCAGCCAGCCCAACGGCATGTCATGGTTCTTATAACGGTCGATTACCGCACGTGCAGAGAACTGATAATTGTTCTTCTCGCCGTTCAACGATTCTTTGATTCCACCGTTGTCCTTCTGGCTCTCTTTATATCGCTTTCCGTCTTCAAACAGAATGCCTTTCTCGTTTTCTGTCCAATAGTCACGGTTATAAGCGTTCAGATGTCCCTGATAGAAACCGAATTTAGGTAACAACACGGGATTTCCTGTCAGTTGGTAGAAGTCATTCAACAGAGCTACCGCACCGTCATTAATCATGTAGAACACATCCAGATAGTCTGATTCGTGAGACAATTTCACCTTTCCCTCTTCGGATGCTCCGAAGTCGTACTTCCCTTTTTTGAAGGTATACCACATCATACCGTAGCCGTTGGTAGACCAGTAGTAAGGGGTAGGAGAGGCGACTCCCCCGTCTGTCCAACTGTTCTGGTTCTCGATAGAAATCACCTTACCCTTATGGGAGAACCGACCGTTCTGAACACCGCCACCGTAGAAGTATTCCTGCGGATTCTCTTTCAATGTCAGGGTTACTTTCCCTTTCTCAAAAAGAGGCGCTTCCAGTTCTTCCACTACAACAGTATTGGTTGCCAGATTAGTTACCTTAAGCAAGGATGTCTTTTTATCCAGCCGGACTTTTATCTTTCCGGTAGTGAGGAAAACAAAATCTGTATTCTCTTCCAAATCCAGCTTTGAAACCGCCTTTCTGGGATTGTCGACTAATATCTGCGCCGCCGGCTTTGCTTGAGGATCCCGGATCACGCTTCCTGAGTTGTCCTGAAATACACGGAAGATATTTTCTCCGTAGAAGTCCAGTGTCATACGCTGGCTATTGGGGAATAGTATTTCAACGGTGGTGGGGTTTATCTTTTTGGCACCGACAATGGGAGACAACACTTCTGTCTCTATCGCATTATTATATAACCTAGCCTGTATTAATGAAGGAGGTAACATCACAGATAGCCCCAATACAAACAAAAGTGATTTCTTCCATCTACTTGTTGTAGTTAGATTTCTCATATATTTTACAAATTAATGAATAATGTGAATCAGTTGCTAAAAATCAGTTGCTATATGCAACTAACAACAGTCACAAACCTAATAATTAAATTTTCTTTCTATTATACTCTTATTTTATTAATCAAATATAGCTTTCTCAGATAGACGTACCACCTGCCTACAATTATTCTTCAATTCAAATACGACTACCCGGTTAATACCTTTAGCTAGTATAGCAGCTGGTACCGGAATAGTCCGCTGAGAAATATTCTCCCAAAAAGAACCTATATACTGCCCGTTTATCCAGACTTCTCCCATTCCCCAGCCCGAAGTATCTAAAAAGATATCTGTCGGAGTTTCTATCTCAAAAGTACCGCGATAGAAGCAAGGAGACTGTTTTGTTTGACAAGGGGTAAACTGGAGTTCTTCCACGTCACAGTCACGTATCAGGAGAGGTGTCATTTTCCAGTTCTCTATTTCAACATCTTCTAAAGTGATACTCCCGAAAAGTCCCTTGGAATTGTCCAATATCTCAGGTCCATAAGTAATACGCCCTATATTCTCTGCATAAAGTTGCAGATGATGTGTACCCGTAGAAACAGTCAGCTTAATATTCTTCTGATTATCAGTGATCCAGCCTTGCAATTTTCCATCAACATAGACTGAGGCATAGTCCCGAATATTCTCTACCGCCAATATTGGATCCACACCCTCCACAGTAATCTCCGCCTCATATAAAGCATAGCCGAACTCAATGCCCAATTCATTCATCGGCAGCAATCCCTCTGATTCCTGAACATCACCATACACTTGCTCTAAAGCCGCGACTTCCTGCATCGGAATCTCCTGTGCAGATAAAGTCAGTAAGGACAGGCAAAATAAACAACATATAAATAATTCTCTTCGCATAACTATTTTATTAAAAAGGATTGAATAAACTCTTCTTTTACAGTTGCTCGGGGAGCAAATTGGCCACTCTTCACATATTGATCAATACTCTTCAGCAATTGTTGAGTAGCAGGACGTTTATCCAGGTCTTTCCGAGTATCAACAGCCAATACCAACAGTTTACCATTGTTTACCCTAGCCTCAAAGCCAATCCCTAGTTTCTGATTGGTTTCATAGCTATCTATTACCTGGATAAACGGACGAAGTTCTTGCGGAGTATCCGTCATATCAATCACTTTTGCATTCGTCAGAATATCCCACCACTGCCAATCAAGATGCTTTTCAGTGATGAAGTCTGCAAACATGGGCTGATCGGCATGAATAAGACAACCCAGTGTCGTTGGTGCCCATTTGAACATAATCGGATTCCAAAAATGATTGTGAAATACAGACTTACGCCCTTTCACTTTGTTCGGCTTCGGACAAAGAACAACTTTTTTCCCTTCTTGGAGATATTGTTTCGCTTTCGCATCATAGGTTGTTGTATATAATACATCAGGCGTTGTCTGCATCAAATCTTTATGATGGGGATAGACCCATATATCCCAACTATTATGAACTTTGTCACCAACGGACAGATGTATGGTTAATTTCTGCGGAGCAGTCACCGAATTCAACATATACTGAAACGTTCCAAGTGGAAAGACACCATAGTTTCCTATTCTTTGTGTCTTCAGTCTACCGGATTTCAGAACTCTGCCGGAAGCATCGGTAATCCACCACTTAGCTTTTGCACTTTTCAAGATAGAGGGACTATAATTATACACTTCTGCCTTCCCTTCAAAAGTTTCATCACAATAATAGGCTCGTTTAGGAAAACGTAGTAAAGCAACAGTGGGTGCACAAAACTCACGGAATTTTTCAGGAGTAATCAAACCTTTAGACTCCCAAAACGGGTCGAGAATACCAACCGGAGCATATCCCTGTCCTGTAAAATCATTCAAGGCCAGAAGTTGAAAACCGGATTTAAGAGAAGTACGAAGTTCAGCTTCAATAACATCTTTATATTCCAGTACAGTCTGAGCCCCTGATACACGGAAGAAATCATCTGCTTGATCCAACATACCGTTTGCCGCCAATGATTCACGGAAAACTTCAAAGTTTCGAGCTTGAACCGGACCGGTAAAATTTGGAATCTCCTTGAAGTTAGGATATATGCAACGCTGTCCCGACTCATGAGAGATCACAGGCACATCAATGCCCAATTCTTTATTTTTATCCCAATCAGTATATGGCCGTCCTTCGTATATAGCCATATGTCCTTTAGGCGTTTGATGAGTGATGTAAAATTGGTCAGACTTCACACGTGTACGGGCTGTCGAACCACTAAATAGCCTGCGTTTGTCACTGACCCTCCCATAATGGGTTAGTTCTTCTATAAAATCAAAATTACCGGTTATCTCATTACCATTACAGTAAAGAACAAAAGAGGGGTGATTACCATATTCTTTCAAGATAGCTTTTTGTTCACGACGGAAAAAGTCATAACGTTTCTCATCCGGTTCGGCATCCTTTCCCCACATCGGCATTTCCACTTCCAGATAAATTCCTAGTTTATCCGCTGTCCGAAATGCCGCAGCAGGTGGACACCAGGAATGGAAACGCATATGGTTCATCCCATAATCTTTCAGAATCGTTAATATACGTTCCCACGAAGCATCATCCACTGGAGCATAACCTGTTTTAGGAAATACTGCATTTTCTACTGTTCCACGCAAATGTACCCGATGACCATTAATCAGAATATTGTCTCTATCTGCCTTTATTTCACGCATTCCGAAGGTAGCGGACTGTGTATGTTGATAGTTTGTACTACCCGTAGTCGTTGCCAGATCACATTGCAACGTATAGAGATTAGGAGTAAACTCATCCCACAACCGAATATCTTTACCTAACGCTATGATATCTTCTACGTAAAATACTGAATCATTCCCAGAAACCATTGTCTCTCTAGTCTGCTTATATTGTTCGCCGGAAATTGTAAAAAATGCCTTCCCTGTAACGAGTTTATGAGTGTGATTCAATATCTTCATCCTGACTTTGACTGAATGCTCCGATACATTCGGATACAGTTGCATATCCTCAATATATACAGGATCAAGAGCTACCAGTTTCATTTCCCCCAAAATCCCATTCCAGTTTATTTGAGTATATTCCGAATGAGCATGATCCCATTTATGGGTATTGTATTGATAACGATTATCAACGCATACAGTAATAAGATGCGTCTTACCCGGTTTCACGAAATCTGTCAGTTCGTGATTGTGGGGAACACTGATATAGTCTATTTTACTGACTTCCTTTGTGTCTACATAAATAGAACTCAACCAGTGTACGCGTTCGAAAGATATAAAAATACGTTTGCCTTTCCACTCTTTTGGAATAGTTATTTCACGTTGATACCAAGCCGGCCCCATATACTCATACACACGAGTCAAACGGTCAATGTGACGATAAGGAGATTTATAACCAATTTTATAGTCATCCGTAATCCCTGGTAGAAGGATGCTCTCCTGCAAGCGATGCATATAACGAATATCCAAAGAACCGCGTCGAAAATCCATCAGGTCAGTTTGAAATCCCCATTGACCAGACAGATCTATTTCTTGCGTCTGTGCCTTCAATAAAGATAACTGGGTTATCAATACAAATACAATAAGAATGGATTTAATAAGCTTTTTTCTCATACAGTCTTGTATTAAAACATCATATATCAACAATTTATTTTCTACATAGAATAATTAATGATATTATTACTTTACTCTTATAAAGAAATAAAAAGAGAGCACTTCAAAAAGTAGGAAGCCTGTTAAGCAACTACTTTAGAAAGTGCCCTCTGTGTATAAGGACCTATTTCAAACTGTCGGATTAGAGTTCACGACCAAGTCCAAATTCGGCAACCTGCAATGTTCCACCACTAGTTGAACCGGTTACTAGATCACTCCACTTCACAAACTGTACTTTAACATATCTATAAGTAGATTCCGGAATAGCAATTACAATCTCATCCGTATTATTTTCATAAGGTATATCAATATCGGATTTTATTTCAATAAAATTCTTACCGTCATTGCTTCCGTACATCGAGATTCCCCATGCTCGCAAATAATTGTACCCATTAGTAGATCTATGCATCCATGTAAAATAATTAAAAGTTTGTTCCGCTCCCATATCAACAACAAAATAAAGAGGTTCGTTTATACCCGCAGCCGTATAGTCGCTTCCATAACTCTTACCAGGTTTCACCAATGAGAGATAAGTCGTCGTTTTATTATCAAAAAGATGTTCAGGATTACCCGTAGTTCCATCTGTCACATAATTATTTCCATTTTTATAAGTAATGGAAGTAGAAACTGTCCAAGAATCACGATTTAACCTAATATTACCAATGATATTCAATGTTATAACATCCGTTACTCCACTCTCATCAACTGCAGCAACATTAATTTTTGCTTCACCTGCAGCAACTCCTTTAACCACACCTGACTCTGAAAGTTCAACGAATGCTTCACTACCTTCTGCAAGAGTAAAGGCCAGGTTTTGATAACTTGCATTAGTTGGTAATACTTTTACTACCGTATTCAGATCCAACGTCTCATTTATATTAATAGATTCTGGCATAGCACTTTTATCAATACTTTCAACCAGTACCGTCGGAGCCTTCCCTTGTTCTACAACAAGTTCCACTTGATGACTTTCATCATAAATCAAAGACATCTTAGCTGTACGCCCATTTATATTCTCCGACAAATCTACATCTATCATTATCTTACTATCCTTGATATAGCCTAAGCACCAACTTTCATGATTTATAATATATACCACACTCGCATCAAGCCCTTTGGCCAACGTATAGTCGCATGTCAAACTTCCTCCTTCATAACCAATAGTCATTGGATCTGTTGACACAGTTACCCAGTTATCCGGTACGACAACCGTTTCTTCGTCATCACAGGCAGTAATAAAAAATCCTGCAAACAACAATAGTATCACTGCTAATATATTCGTTATATTCTTCATATTCTTAATTTTTTATTATTATAGATCATTTATAATTTCATTATTTATAATCATTCAAATTACTTTCTGTTATCTGATGAACATTTGCCCGTGGCATTCGATAGCCCTTTCCATTAATTTCCTCCTTCAACAGTCTAATCTGTTCTTCCGTGATTTCGAATGCTTTATTTCCATAATCATTCAGTGTTGTTTTAACCGGATATAAGAATCCCCACTTCTCAAAGAAATCGAGCATATTCAATCCTGAAATATCACATACCTGACGTACAAAATCCAGCTGGTTCATACCTTGATTCTCACCCTTGTCACTCGGGCTCTCATGAGTACGGAAGTACTCATACAACCTATGATAAAAATCAGTTTTTCCTAATACATCTATCATGTACAGTTTGAGCTGCCAAAATGGTACAAGTTGAGTTTCACGAGTAATATTTGCAATACCAGGAAGACAATGAGGACGTTTACCATCCACTATCAATGATGTAGCGCCTTGATAAATATTATTATACGTTCCCAATGTCTGATCGTTCTCATCTTTCAACGTACATCCGTCAACCAACAACTTGCAAGGACGACCGAATGATGTCTGTATAAAAAGCGACATAATGTTATTGGTAACTTCAGTCAAACCGGCCCATTTCAACCCCGGACGTGTCTGATTGCAATGACCTACTTCATGCGCAGGTCCCCAACAACGGGTAGGAAAATTTTCTGGTTTACAGAACGGTTCCGCATAGTAATCACTAGCATTATAAACTGTACGATAATCTGATGCGTTCGGGCTCTTTGCCTTGTAGTCAATAGAAAAATGCATCCGGTTATTGAACATCTTACCATATTTAACAAGTCCCATAAACTCTTCCTCCAAATATACCAGACGATCCAAATTTTCAATAGTCTTCGTTATCTCTGTATTGTACTTTTTGAAGTCAGATATTCTCCACGTCAAATGTGAGTATTCTCCCAAGATATCTATTTCCTGATACTTTGCATTGTCGCGAATCTGAGCCCAATCACTTTCCTTGTTTTTCTGAATATCAAAATAACCGTTTACTTTTCCATTCGCAAAATGTACTTTTACCGTCTTTGCCTCAATATTCCTTTTCTGGTCATTATCAGCATCTTCAAGCCGGAGAGGAATGTCATCATTTACATGATTCAAAATATAAATCAAACCGCCTACCTCTACTGTTATCTCATTATATCCTTCTGATAACTCATAGGTTTTCGAATTGTTGTAACCGCCGTTCAGATCTTGAATAAGCATTGAAACTTTACCACCTTCATAAATGTCACCGACAAATACAGCCAAAGTTTCATCAGCTTTTGCATAAATTCCAGTCGGATTATCTCTCAAGCTATATTTGGATGTCTTATTCCTTGTAGCCATTACTGCAGGATTCTGATAAGGACGATAATCCGCCAGTCGATAAGCAGACTCATAGTTTCCACTCAGCAAAGCAAGTCCCAATTCTTTCAAATATTCATTAGGGATTTGCTTAATCTGCTTTTCTGTCACGCCAGCTTTAAGCTGTAAACCCATATTATCAGCAAAAATTGCAGCTGGATCAAATTTATTACTACTAGCTTCATAAAATTCCATCTCAGCACAACTTACTCTATCCTCATAGGCTTTAGTTATGATAAAACGAACAAATTTAGCATCTTCCACAGGTGATGACAACTTTATGGTAAATGGCGTATGCACCCCATTACCTCTTGCATAATCACCTATTTTCACAAAATCATCCGGCTTGTCGGCTGTCGAAACTTCCACTGTAAATTGATCGAATGAGCCCCATTTGTTTCCGGAGTCAGTGCGTGGAGTATAGACGATGCTGTTCAGTGTATGCCCCTTCTCCAATTCATATCTGATAGAAAACGGATACGAAACCTGTCCGAAAGCGGAATTAAAATATGTTTTCTTATTTCCATCATAGGACATCTCTAAGGTCAACGGATTTTTGTCTGTATCTTTACCTTGCGTTTCCTCAGAAGTGGCCTCGCCGCCAATTACTTTTATCAATTTGTCAGCAGAACTGGGAGCTGCTTCTTGAGAAATTGTGATATTACATTTATGATTGTCATCATACATCAATGTCAACACAGAACTTCTGACTCTCTCTGTGAAAGAACGTTCGCATATAATCGTCATTTTACCATTTTCAACAAGGGCAGTCAACCAGTCGTCTCCCTTATTACTTAAAGTAGAGGTTATCTGGTTCATATCCAATCCTTGCCCCAATACGAACTTACGATTTTCTGTCCCTCCCTCATAAGAGAAACTCACGGACTCTGTAGAAATAGTAAGCCAATCATCAGGAATAGCCGGACTTGCGCTGTCACTACTACATGAGTAACTTAAACAAGGGTAAAGTAAAGATAATAAGATTACCTTCAACTTATACCATTGGCCTTTTATGATACGTATTTTTGTATTTTTCATGACCTTATTTCGATATTTTACGTTAACTTATTTATGTTAGAACTTATATTAAAGGTAGTCCACTATGGATAATGTGTAAAGCAAAGGCAAAGTCGGTACAAAAGAGACCGGTCTCTGCCTTTGTTTATCAAATTGTCATTACGATTAATTCCACAACGGGTTTTGAACCGTCAATTCACTCTTCTGCATTTCATTGTAAGGTACAGGATAAAGTAACATAGCTTTTGACCATGGATATCTGTCCACTACAATACGGTTATAAAATGAACCTTCACCGATTTTATCATAAAATTCAATGCCAGTGTTTTTAGCACTATTGTACGTTTTCACTGATGCTTTATCAATGTCCATACCGTAACGTATCAATAATTTATCTTCATTATCTTTGATCCATTTACCGGTAGTCTCATCTTGCGACCATCCAGCACGCATCCATCTATGCATGTCAAAATAATAGTTTCCTTCTCCCAACATTTCAATAATACGCTCACGGTAGATAGCCTCACGTTGTAATTCTTGATTTCCTATAATGTTCTTTCCATAAGGCGCAGCCTTCGTAGCCAGATCCTTATATCCGGGAATGCCGGCACGTTCACGTACCAAATCCAAATATTTGATAATATTTGCATCATTCGGATTTATCTCATTACATACTTCTGCATAGTACAAATAGAAGTCTGCCAGACGGAAATAAATCCACGGGCGTCCCCAGTCCGTAGGATTTGATCCTTCTTTCAGCAACGAGCGGTTATTAAATTTATAGAGCAGATAACCGGCGCGTGCATGCATTGTATTATCTCTATAGGCTGCACCACCCTTACTGAAATAGGCTCCCCAATCCGCATAACCGCTTCTTTGTATATGCCAACTCTTTCCTTCGTATGTAACATCCGCATAGAAACGGGGTTCGCGATTAATGTACATATTGAAGATATGCTTGTCGACATGTTTTTTCTCATTACAAATATTTGCCCAGTCCGTGAATCCGTTTTCATTATAATCAGGGTCTTCATTGATATCCAACCCACTGTTTGTAAAGAACAAGTCTACAATATTCTGGTAAAAACCTACATTACCCATACCGCTAGGGATGTCTCCGGGAATCGTACGAGCTTCCATTTTAGCGGTGACGCCATCATTATAATCGTTATTTCCGTTAGCCCAAAGAATCTCATCGTTATAATATTGGAACAATTCATAGATTGATGCATGAGGATCTTTATCTTTGGAATAATACAGGCCCATACCTTTTGAGTCTGCAAATCTCAACAGAGCTTCAAGATGCGTTTTGGCAGTTTGCCATTTGTTGGCATCGCGATCGGGAAACAAACGCTTTCCATCATGATTTGTCAGAGTTAACGCCTCCTGATAACCTCCATTAAACAGAGGAGAAGCTGCATATACCCACAAACGTGCACGTAATGCTAAAGCTGCCGCTTTTGTAGGACGCAGGATTTCGCGAAGATTATACATACTATTGTCATGGCTGGAATCATCCCCTGTTCCTGTCTTAATCGTTTCAGGCAGGTCATCTCTATATTCACCGCTTATGAGAGATTCCAATAATTGATCAATGTGCCCTACCATTTCATCCACAGATGCACGTGCATAATCAAGGTTTTCATCCGAAGGATCAGCAGTCTCGGGAATAATAGGCGTAGGTCCATAAAATTCAAACAGCAAGAAATAATTATAAGCAAGTAAATAAGTAACATCCGCTTTATAACGCCGCATTTCTTCCACTGAAATATAGCCGTCAGCATTGATCGGATCACCTATGCTTTCAGGCGCCATATCCAAAAAGATCATTGCCTGGCGAATTTGTTTATAGCAATTCCACCAACGGTTGTGAGTGGTACTACTAGGGGTAAAAGTATTCTGTCCGAATTTCAGCACATTAGGATGAGCACAAACAATTTCTCCAGAATAGATAGCTTGCGCATTAACAGTTCCATTTGAATTTTGCACATCCAAACCTGCTTCCGAATAATTCGGACAGGTTTGATAAAGTTCCGCATACCATTGTTTGATATATTTAGCTTTGGAAAAAACTTCTTCTTTGTCCAGATTCTTAGCAAGTTCTTTAGAAACATCCAGATAATCTGAGCAAGAGGTCAACATACCTGCCAATAAAACGGCGGTTGCTGTACATATTGTTTTTATAATATTCATAATTAATTATTCTTATAATTGATTATTGGTTAAAAAGTCACATCAAGACCGAAAGTCCAAGTAGCGTTAATCGGATATCGTGCACCACTGTTTCCAATTTCCGGATCCCACATTTTCACGTGATCCCATACGGCAAGATTGCTTCCCTGCACATATACACGAAGGTTCTGCATTTTCCATCTCTGAACCAATTTCTTATCAAACTGATAACCAAGTTCCACATTCTTCAGGCGAAGGAAACTTCCGTTTCTATACCACCATGTACTATTCAGCGTATTATTACTATATTCATTGGTATGCAAACGAGGATATAATACATTCATATTGTTGGGATCACTTGCCCTCCAGTGATCGGCAGCTTGCACACGTGCAGAAGACTGGTCTTTTCCATTAGCAAACGGAACAAAGTAACTTGTATTAGCTTTCAAGTTGACAGATGTTTTACCTACTCCCTGAAAGAATACACCAGCATAGATACCTTTATATTGCACATTAAGTCCGAAACCGTAAACAAGCTGCGGGTTATTTGGATAGATACCACTATAATAAGTTTGGTCATTATCGTTAATAACACCATCACCGTTCAAGTCTTTGTATTTGATATCACCGGGTTTCACGTCGGCAGCATAAGTGGCTATTCCGTCTTTCAGCTTATAATTGTAGCTACCATCAGACTTTTCAGTAATAATAAAATCCTGATTCGTAAATAACCCTTCTGCGACATATATTTTATTTGTTCCGATAGAAGTGCCCGTTTGAGCAAGCCATGAATAAGCCTGCGGAATCTCATCCTTTTCAACAATCTTGTTAACAGCGTATGTTACATTACCTCTAGCTGAAAGAACCCAGTCTTTTCCGATGTTATGCTTAATTGTAATACTAGCATCAAAACCTTCGTTAGTCGTAACACCGAAATTCTGCCATGGATTTACACGGAAACCGGTAGCCGTAGGAATAGTTACACGCTGAATCAAAATATCTTCACGGCGATTATAGAAATAATCAGCAGTGATATCAACACGACCACGGAATAATCCCATATCAATACCGAAGTTGCTTTTCTTCTCTATTTCCCAGCTAATGTATGGAGCAGCAAATGTATTTTCATAAATTCGACCTATAGAAGTTGTAGGACCGCCGTTTGTTCCCGGATTCAGACCGATATTCTGGCTACCGCTATTAGTCAATAGTTCTCTATATACAAAACGGGAACTTCCTGTGTTGTCATTTCCTGTAAGACCATAAGAAGCTCTTAAACGCAATTTACTAAGAATATCCAAGACGCTTTCTTTCTGCATAAATTTCTCAGCGTGAACATTCCAAGCAGCACCTACTGCTGGGAACACACCCCAACGATTACCCGGAGCAAAATTTTCACTACCCGTTGCACCAAAACTGGCTTCCAGTATATACCGACTGTCGTAAGCGTAGGTACCGCGCATTACAATATTCTGCTTGCGGAAAGGCAACAGTCGCAAGCCACCGACATTTTGTGATCCATCCGATTTTCTGGAACCTTGGTATTGAGTTTCTTTTTGATTGTACACAAAAGTTCCCGTAACGGCATGCTTCTTGGCAAAAGTACGTTCGTAGTTCAACTGCGCTTCAATATAGATCTTCTTTGTACCACTGCTTGTACTTACAGATGCTTCTCCAAGAGGACTACCTTCTGCAAATAATGTCTTTATAAGCTGACCGTTTTCATCTCTACCTTTAACTGTATATTTATCCGGACTCGTCGAACGGGCTAGAGTAGAACTGAAATCTGCATCGAAACTTATACTACCTTGAACAGACAGTCCTTTCGTAATGAAATCGAGCTTTTGTCTTAAAGTTGCCTTGGTTTGCATTGCTACAGACCATTTCTTAGAATAACCGGAGTAGTTAAGCAAGTTATAAGGATTATAACGTCCGTCTGCATCTGTATCACAAACTGCAGCAGTCCCGTCCGACCATGTAAAAGGTACCAAATGAGTCGGGAAAAGTATGATATGTTTAAAAATCTGGTCAGAAGAATTTCCGGGGTTATTTTGAGTTCTGTATTGTCCACTCATATCAACGGAAAGTTTGGTCGTCGGAGTAATATCCATATCTACATTGGAGCGCAAATTATAACGTTCCAATCCGATATTGGCATTGTAGTCATCCAATGGATTCGATTTAAACATACCATTTTCCTTATAATAAGCTCCTGATACAAAGAACTTAGTTTTTTCCGAACCTCCTCGCAGATTTACTGTATAACGTTGATTCTGCGTGTTATTAGATAATAAGTCGGTCCAAATAGAATTCGGGTATAAATCCGGATCAACTCCATCCCGATACCTTGCCAATGCTTCGGCACTGTATGGAGCACTATTTTGCATATAACTATCCCAATTAGGATTACCAGCATCATTCCAAGACGCTTCATTCCACATTGATAAATAATCCCAAGAGTTCATCAACTCCGGCATACGGGTAGGAGTAGCAATACTATATTGTGCGTTGAAACTGATAATAGTTTTTTGTGCACGCCCACGTTTTGTTGTAATCAGAACTACACCATTAGCACCTTCAGAACCATATACAGCAGTAGCAGCAGCATCTTTCAAGACAGTAAATGTCTCAATTTCATCTGTGTCAAGATCATTCATGCTACGAGGAACACCATCCACTAACACCAATGGACTCGTACCACCAGCGTATGAACTTTGACCACGAATCCAAAAATCGGCATCATCATTTCCTGGTTCTCCAGAACGTTGAATGGCAATCACACCAGCAACCTGACCAGCAATCGTATTTGATAAACTACGCGTTGGTATAGCAATCTCTGCAGGTTTCATTGTATTCACAGAAGATACTACACTTTCTTTCTTTTGTGAACCGTAACCAATAACAACAACGTCATCCAGATTTACATTCGATTCCGCCATAGCAATGTTGATAACACTTTTATCCTTTACTTTCTGTTCAACACTATTATAACCAATATAGCGAAATTCCAAAACTTCACCTTCTCTTGCTTTAATAGTGTATTTACCATCCATATCAGTTAACACACCGTTAATAGTGCCTTTCACTATTACTGTGGCACCAATAATAGGCTCCCCTGCTCCATCGGAAACGGTACCTGTAACAGTTTTAGTAGCTCCTTTTTTAGAAGTCAACGCGTCTTTAGAAGAAAGAGCCAACACGATTTGTTTATTCTGAAATTTGAATGTAATATTAGTCGGTTCAAACATTTTACGAAGCGCCAGACGCACTTCTTCATTCTTGCAGTTCAGACTTACCAATTGTTCTGCATTTATTTCAGTCGCATCATAAGAGAACAAATACCCCGAAGCCTTCTCTACTCTTGCCATAGCTTCTTTTAAAGGTATTTTACTAAACGAAATGCTAATCTTCTCCGTACCGCTCTGAGCGAATATTCCTATAGAAAAGAGGCATACGATAATTAATAAATAAAATTTCTTGTATTCCATAAGTAATTTAGATGTTTTTTTTTCCATAACATTTTTAATTCTAAGTGTTTTTCGAATTGATGTAAGATCATAGTTTCACATAGGCTTTCATATTTAAAGATTCAACAATATTGTTTTATATATTCTAAACAAGCAATTACCAACCAGCATGTTCGTTCTTATTCTCACGCGAGTCAGCATTGCGTTTCTTTTCTCCTGTATAATTCCATTCAATTTCGTCCGTGTATTCTTTTCCGTTATGTGTTGCAACGGTTCTTATTACATTTTTACCTTGTTCCAGTGTTACATTATCAAAAACATAATGCACATCAGTATATCCCTTGCGAATACCAGTCAATTCTTTACCATTAAGATATACTATAGGAGTACCAATATTAGAATAAACTGTCACAGAGGTCTGTTTCCGCTCACGATCCGCATTTCGGCGCTGCGTCAAATACAATACAGGCTCCTTGCTCCAGTTGGCTTTATACCAATAATAAGAATCCTTCTTGATTTTCCGGTCAAAAGTCATCAAGCCTTTCAAGTTACGAGCAGGTACACCACCCCGACTCCACATCGGCACAGCAAAATCAAACATATTCCATAGATAAGAAGCAATGATATAAGGATGTTTCGAAATAACACTCCATTGATATTCATGCGTTTTAGTCTGGAATGTTTCCGGATAAAAAGGTTTTCCCCAATTCAATGCATCACCGAGATATTCAGTCTGATGTTCCAAATTGGCATCCGCACCATATTCTGTCAACATCAGCTTTTGCCACGGGTACTTTTCTTCCAATCCTTTCACCCATGGTTCAATATCTTGTAGCTTCTTCTCATACCATCCGAAATAGCGGTTCATCCCCTGAATATCTGTATTCTGATTCACTGCATGTTCAGCATGTCCGAAACCATTGACAGCTACAGTATAACGATCCGGGTCCTCTGTCTTGGCAAGATTATGAAGTGCTTGCGTCAGCCCGGCTGTATATTCGTGAGGTTGATATACCTCATTATGCAACCCCCAAACATAGATAGAAGGGTGATTAAAACTCTGACGAATCAACTCACGAAGTTGAGACTGTGCGTTTTCCGCTTCGTAGCCTGTCACACGATTCACGAAAGGGATTTCAGCCCAAATGACTAATCCCAAAGAATCACAACGAGAATAGAGATAATCTGATTGTTGATAATGGGCAAAACGGACAGTTGTGGCCCCTACGTCCATTATCTGTGCTAAATCAAAATCATGTTCTTTATTAGTCAAAGCACTTCCTAATCCCCACCAATCCTGATGACGGGTTACACCATACATCGGATATTTCTCATCATTCAAATAAAATCCTTTACCGGCAACAACCTCAAACTTACGAACACCCAAAGGTTGGATAACTTCATCAATGACCCTTCCTTCTGCTACCAAACGTGAAACGACTTTATACAAATAAGGATCTTTACGTCCCTGCCAAAGATGAGGTTTGTTCAATTTAAAAGTTGAAAAATAAGTTTGCGTTCCTTGAGGAGTTAATTCCAAAGGAAGGCGATGTGAAGCAACTCTCTTTCCTTCTTGGGTATAGAGAGTATTTTCAAGTACTAAATTCGCAGGAGTAAGGCTGCCATTGTCTAATTTTACTTTTACAGTAATATCTGCAGAACGTTTCGAAACATTTTTCTGAGTAATATAAACACCTGGAGAAGCACAATCGGTAACTGTTATATTATTTTGCTCAGTAACAATTAGCCATACCGGGCGATAAATACCTCCATACACTCCGAAAAGGCTATGATTCACCGGAATAACATCCGGTCGTGCAGTATTATCAGCTTTTACCATGATTTCATTCTCAGCTCCAAATTTCAAAGCTGTTCCTATCTCAAAAGCAAAAGCACTATAACCTCCTTTATGGGTTCCTACAAGCTTACTGTTAACATATACCTCGGTGTTTGCGCCCACACCTTCAAATCGAAGAAACACACGCTTCCCTTTCAATTCTTCATTAAAGAATTGTTTTTTCTTGTAATAGCCAACTCCTTCATAAAAAGAAGCAGCCTTTACCTGCATATCTTTAGCATTCCATGTGTGAGGCAGATTTACAGTTTCCCATTTCCCCTCCCATTGAGCAACAACTTTTACTGGGTCTTCCGAAAAAGGACCGCGTTTGAATAACCAACCTTCATTGAAAGAGGTCACTTCCCGGGCAGTGAGAGAGAAAAACTGCCCGATCAATACTAACAAAACGAATGTAAATTTGAACTTCATATTACAATCCTCTTTTGATTTATGTTAAAGCATCCCGATAAATACCTTTTGTTCCTTTAGCTGCACGCACCTTAAGCTGAATAACATAAGGTTCACCCGGATTCTTCTTGGGAACAGATACATTATATTCGTTACGAGCTGTTTCAACAACTTTGATATCTTCGTTAGTATCTAATAAAAAAGCTTTTTCAACTGAAATTCCTTTCGGGGTTTTTACTATCAAACGTTCACTATATGGTTGATTGAATACCACCATATACACTTCACCATTTTTACCGCGTGTGTAATATCCCCAATCCTGCTTGTCGAATCCGGCATAATCACAGGCATAAACGGCCTTTCCATAACGACTCATCCATTTGCCGATAGCAGTCGCCAAAGCTTTTTCTTCCGGACGAAAATCTCCATCTGCTTGAGGGCCAAAGTTTACAACCATATTTCCTCCCATAGAAACAGCATGTACAATACGATCAAGTACTTCAATCGGAGTTTTGACATAACTCAATGACCAGTCTTTATGATATCCCCATTGGTTTTCGGGTACAGTCATACAAGCCTCCCAATCCCATTGTGTAACCTTAAGGTCTTTTACTGGATCGGGTAAACGACGTTCGTAACCTGATTCATAATCTCCCATCAAACGACCATTACTATCGAAATGACGTTTTCCTTTATCATCGGCACGCAGACGGCTATTAATAGTAACCCCCGGAAGCATCTCCTTCAGCATTTGTTCCACATGAGCTGTCCACCAACCATTCTTCTTAATACTTGCATCCCATGTACCATCAAACCAGAAGTCTTTCACTGTAGGATAACGTGTGGCCAGTTCTTTCAATTGATTGTCTGTAAACTCCAGAAAACGGCTGAACGCAATACTATCTTCTTCAGATTTTATACTGTAACGATAATCTGGATGGCTCCAATCCATCACTGAAAAATAGAAATGTACATCAATACCTTCATCGTTGTAGGCTTTTACCATTTCGCCCAACAAGTCTTTTTTATAAGGAGTATTCGCTACCGTATATTGAGTATATTTACTCGGCCACAAACAGAAACCTTCATGATGCTTCGTTGTTATCTTTACATACTTAGCTCCCATCTCTTTAGCCATTCTTGCCCACTTCTTTGCATCAAATTTGGTAGGATTCCATTGATCCATCAGTTTCAGCCATTCATCAGCAGGTACTTTTGCCCAACTCTTCAACCATTCAGCAGCCCCACCGTACATTTTTCCGTTCCATTCACCCCCAGGAATGGCATACAATCCCCAATGAATAAAGGCTCCCAAACGATTATCCCGGAATTTTTGCATTGCAGGATCCTGTCGCTTCCCCTCATTCGTTGCTCCATATTTTAAAGAGATTTCTTCTTTAATTCCCTGAGCGGAGGTTATCGAACCAATAGTAACTAATAGTAAGAATAATGTTATTAATTTGCTTTTCATGTGATAAGTTATATTATAATGAGTATAATTAGAAGTCTTTGATTGCTTGAAATCTTCTCATATTTCATCGGTCATAGCCGCCACATCTATTACCGGGTTCTTTATAATCAGCCATATTAATTTCTTCTCTTAATGCATTGGACTGATTTTCAGTAATTATAAAAATTTTATTTCCATATTTTTTTGTGCCCTTCATACTTGTTTAATTAACTTTTTGATTTTATGTACTAAAACTAAATTAAAGCGATGTAAAAGTAGAGGAGAAACACAATACCTATAAATACAAATATTGCAAAAAACAGACGCATGAATCCACATGGAAAAAATGAACACCTAAAATGGAAGATTTGGTCACATTTTAGCCTCTTTCCATAATTAATAGGACTCCTTGTGTACAATATTAGTGGATGTCATGTATAATTTGATAGTAGATGAAAAACACATTATTCTTTCTTCCTACTTCTTACAGTTTGCGGAGCGACCCCAAAAAATGCTTTGAAAGATTTACTGAAATAACGTGGAGAAGAAAACCCTAACCGTATAGAAATCTCCGAGATATTTAATTCCGGATGGTTCTTCAATAAAGACATTGCCTCATCCAACTTTATTTTTAGAATAAACTCATTCGGAGTCAATCCGGTCATTTGTTTGAATTGCATATATAGTTTACTACGTCCCACACAGAGTTCGGAAGCAAGAGCAGTAACATCAAAAGCAGGATTTTCAAAGTTCTCCTTAATAATATTCACACATTTCGCTAATAATTCCTTATCTCTTTCATTTATAGCTTCTGTTACCGGAGACTCCGTAATGGTCTTGCCTGCGTAATGTGCTATCAAACGTTTTTTATTTTTAATCAGATTATTACAACGAGCAATCAATACTTTTACATTAAATGGTTTCGTTACATAATCATCTGCACCAAACATTAACCCCTCCACAACATACTCAACAGAAGTCTGAGCCGTTAATAAAACCACAGAAATATGAGAAAGTTCCACATTGGTTTTAATCTTATAACATAATTCTTTACCAGACATTTCAGGCATCATCACATCACTTATAATCAAGTCCGGCTGAATTTGTCGTGCCATTTCCAATCCTTCACGTCCATCATGTGCAATATATACCTTATATATCGGCAAAAACAGATCTTCCAGCATAGACAACAATTCTTCATTATCATCTACCAAAAGAATAATGGGTTTATCTTCTTCCTTAATATTCTCTTGTACTTTCGTTTTTTCTTCTTCCACATCCATTATTTGTTCAAAGGGAAGCATAGGAACCGCCTCGGAAATAATTACTGACTCTCTACTTTCTACAGTAGCCATTTCTTCATCACTAAAATGACGATTTCCCAAAGGAAGAGATAACGTGAATTTAGTACCTTTTCCCACAGTACTTTCTACATCAATCTTTCCATGATGCATATTCATTATTCCTTTAGCCAATGCCAATCCTATGCCCGTTCCTAATGTGAACGAAGAAGAATTATCTGTTTGATAAAATCTCTCAAAAATCTTTGAAATATGTTCTTCCGGAATGCCGACTCCTGTATCACATACCGACACAATCGCTTGAGAAGCAAGCATTCTTACCTCTACCCTTATACTTCCTTTATTGGGTGTGTATTTAAAAGCATTCGACAATAAATTAAAAATAACTTTCTGTAATTGTTTTGAATCAAACCAGACAGAAATTGTTTCTTCTACATTATCAAAACGATACGTAATCTCTTTTTTTTGTGCATACTCATAGAAACACATATAAATCTGTCGCGTAAATGTGACCAGATTCTGTTCTTCAACCTTAAGTTTCAAATAACCTTGTTCCTGTTTACGAAAATCAAGCAATTCTGATATCAGATTCCGCATATGCCATGCATTTTTATAAATGCGAAGGATACGGTTATAAATAGTTGTGCCCAAATCCATCTGCATCAATACCTCAATCTGTCCAAGAATGAGTGTTAATGGGGTACGGAATTCATGAGAGATATTCGTAAAGAAACGTAATTTTACCTGATTCAGTTCTTCAATCCTCTCTTTTTCCTTTCTTTCAAACTCCAAAGAGGACTTTAAAGCAGCCTGACGAGTTTTGAAACGAATAAATGCAATCATCACCCCTAGCAAACATAGAAGATAGAAAAAATAGGCCCAGACAGTGGCATAAAAAGGAGCAGAAACATGTATATTCAAATGAACTTCCTCATCCAGATTTTCTTTACCAGCTAATGGACGGGCTCTAAGTATATATTCACCAGGAGGTAAATTCGTATAAGTTATTGTTGTACCAGTAGTGGTTTGAGTCCAAGCCTTATCAAATCCTTCTAAACGATACTCAAATAAACGGTTACGATCATTATTATAATTAAAGGATGCAAATTCAACAGTTATATTATTTTGTTTATAGCTTAAATAAATATCCGATGTCTTCGCCAGTATATCAGTCAAAATACCAGACTGGTCATTAGGACAAATTTCTTCATTGAAAATAAACAATTTATCAAAATTCAAAAGATTCTTGGAAGGTAAAGCATATAAAGATTGCTTCTGGAATAAAGCCAAGCCATTAGTACCGCTAATAAAAAGAGTTCCATTCTTATCTAGATACAAAGCAGATCCCTGACTATAAGTCTGATTAAACAGGTGATAGGTATTTTCAACTTCTCCTTTCTCTCTATTAAAAATAGAAAGTCCTTTTCCATGAAGAATAAATAAACGATGATCTTCAACAGATTCACAGATATAATAACAATAATCACTCGGCAGACATTGATTCGAAGTACTGTATGACTTAAATGATTGCTCCCCTTCTTGATATTCATATATACCCGATCCTATCGTACAAAAGAATACACTTCCTCTACTGTCCTCAAAAATATGGACAACTTTAAATCGTCCTATTGAAGAAGGATTATTAGTATCCATTGCATACTCAGTTATTTTTGATGAAGGCAAATCCACGCAAATAACACCTCCATTAACCGATGCCAACCACATACGTTGTCGACTATCAATCAGGAACGTTTCAAAAGCATATCTTTTATTCAATAGCTTCCGGACATTTACATCATTCGAGAGTGGTGAAAATTTCTCAGTCACCGGATCCATAAAAGCAACCCCTCCCTGTGTTAATAAAGCAAGCCCATCCTTATACTCTTGAATATCGTTCACTATCTCATGCGGTAATGATGTGGGATCACCTACTATATTATGAAGCGTATGTCCTTTATTCGATTTCAGATCCAACACAAATATTCCCCCAAGATGAGCACCAACATATAGCCGTTCATTTTCTTTTCGATAGAATATTGACTTGAGATTATTACTACCCACACTACTCGCATCACCTTTCCGATGTTGATACCGAGTAAATATCCCAGTATCTGCATTATAACAATTCAATCCTCCTCCCTCTGTACAAATCCACAATCTTCCACTACTATCCTCCGCCATCTTTCCAACGACAGGAAAACTCAAACAGTCTTCCTGCAACGGCTCTGCATAGTAAAAATGATTACTAGTCTTACTCGGATTAAAGACATTTACACCTCCATAATAAGTTCCTACCCAAATATTACCTTGCATATCTTTGTGGAGAGATAAAACGGAGTGGTGGCTCAAGGTGTTTGGAGAATCACCATAACGTGTATAATGCTCCCATTTATCAATTGTAGGATCATAACAATCAAGTCCGCGAAAAGTACCTACCCATATATGTTTGAAGTCATCTTCCAATACACATCGAATCTGATTATCCGACAATTCTCCTTTGTCTGAAGAATTTATATAACGTGTCATTTCCCTATTGGCGGAGATTTTATACAAACCGTTCCAGGTACCTACCCATATATTACCCGCACTATCTCCTGAAATACATTGGCTACCTCTGTCGAATGAAGCTAGTATCTTTTGTTGCTTTGGATTTTTGCGCGAAATAGCAACTAAATGATTGGTAGCAACCCATATAAAATCGTTATCGACATATATCATACCTTCCGCACCTACTCCTCCCTGTAATTTCGTGAAAAAAGTCAATTCTGAACTTTCAGCTGTATAATAATAGATACCAGATTTGCAACTAACCCACAACGTATCTTCTTTACAGAAAAGATCTCTTACATCATTCCGAAGTAAACAGGTAAACCGTTCTTTATAAAGTTCAAATTTTATCAAGTCATTACCCGAACGAATATATATTCTTCCTTTTTTATCTCCACACAGTTTATTGATCTCATTATTCGTCAGACCTTCATTTCCCTGCGAAGGACGGAATATTTTTACATCTTTACCATTATATCTGTTTAATCCCTCCGAAGTGCCTAACCATACTGCACCCAACTCATCTTGATAAATTGAAAATATACAAACCTGAGATAATCCGTCAGAAACTCCCAGATGTTTAAAGTAATGGTTTTTAGCCTCCACCATTATAATACACAAAAGGCCCAAGAGAAAAATAAAGCTTCTTTTCATGTAATATATAATTAGATTTCAAGTTACAAAAATACAAATAATACTTAATTATTACTTCAATACATAGCCTTTTTATATCATTTATTCGACTAAGTACTAAAAATACACTTGACGATTCTTGCTAAAATGCACGTTTATAGTATTTTTCTTTATAGAATTTACGGACGTTTATCTCTAAAAAACATATCTTTGCCACGAACTAAAAGAAAAATTGGATGTTTAACTCATTTTCATTCCGTAAGGATTCCGTTCTGTAAATAATCTGTTAGTCTTCCTCTCACTACAGATTATCCCTTATGTTTTCTCTGACATAGTCATGTCAGAGTTATATTCTATTATCTGAATTTTAAAACAATTTGTATAGTCGAATGAGCCGGGCATCATTGTATGCATTCATTTGGCGTACACCTAAAACATAAAAAAACAATGAGTAACGATTTAAAATCAATCCACGATTTCGATTTCACAATGATATGTAATTACTTCAAGTTATTAGAACGCCAAGGTCCCGGAAGTCCCGAAGTCACACAAAAAGCCGTAAGTTTCATCAACGAACTGTCTGACGAAGCCAAAATCGCCGATATTGGCTGCGGTACAGGCGGACAGACAATGGTATTAGCTAACTATACAAAAGGACAGATTACAGGCATCGACCTTTTCCCCGATTTTATAGAGATCTTCAACAGAAATGCAGTAAATACCCATTGCGAAAACAGACTAAAAGGCATTGTCGGCTCAATGGACAATCTGCCGTTTCAAAACGAAGAACTCGATCTTATCTGGTCCGAAGGCGCTATCTATAATATAGGATTCGAACGTGGCATGAACGAATGGAACAGATTCCTGAAAAAGGACGGATTCATCGCTGTAACAGAAGCCTCCTGGTTTACCCCGGAACGCCCTGCCGAAATAGAAGACTTCTGGCTCGCCAATTACCCGGAAATTGATACTATCCCGACAAAAATAGCACAAATGGAGAAAGCCGGCTATACACTGACAGCCCATTTCATTTTACCGGAGAACTGTTGGACAGAACATTTCTATGCTCCCCAGTTCCCGGCCCAGGAAGCTTTTTTGAAGGAATACTCGGGAAATGCCGCAGCCGCAGACCTCATTGCCGGGCAACGGCATGAGCAGAGTCTGTATGACAAGTATAAAGAATATTATGGTTATGTATTCTATATAGGACAAAAAAGATAATTGCCAGCTGCCGGAGAAGTTAGCAAAATAGGATAGTTCTCCGGCAATTATTATCCTTTACTTTGCAAAAAGATATGGAAACGAAAGAATTAAATAAGCAAGAATACCTGTTACGGATAAACAAAGTCACCGACTACATCCATAACAACATAGACCAGCCACTACCATTACAGAAAATGGCAGGCATCGCCTGTTTTTCACCTTTCCACTTCCATCGCGTATTTACTATTCTGACAGGAGAAACTCCCACAGATTATATCAAACGCACCCGGATTGAAAAAGCAGCACAATTATTAAAGAGGAACAAGGAACTTTCTGCCACCGAAATTGCCCGTCTATGCGGTTTTAGCAGCCTTTCACTATTAAGCCGCAACTTCAGACAATATTTCAATATGACCATTCGAGAGTTCCGTTCACATCAATAAAACTCTAAAAGACATGGAAAATAAGATTCTGATTTTTCGAACTTCTATCACCAGAAAATGCGACATCAAACGCATCGAGAAACTTCTGGCACAATATCCCCAAATCGACAAATGGAATGTAGACTTTGAGGATTGGGAAAAAATATTAAGAATCGAGTGCAGTGGCATCACCGCACTCGAAATTTCGGAAGTGCTCCGGAATAATCATATTTTTACCTCTGAACTGGAATAAAGACAGGAAAGGGTTTTAAACGCCCAACAACTGTTTCAACTCAGCCACTCCTTCAGAAACTCCCTTCTGAATCACATGTACCGGACGAGAAGTATGTGTATCCACCGGCTTTGGGTCAATGAGATACACCGCTGCTTCCCGCGGTACATAATGAAGTAATCCCGCAGCAGGATACACGTTAAGCGAAGTGCCGATAATTACAAAAATGTCCGCTTTCTCCACATATTGAATAGCTGTCTCAATTTCGGGGACCGCCTCGCCGAACCAAACTATAAAAGGCCGCAACTGTGTTCCGTCTCCCGCCTTGTCTCCAAGTTTCACCTCGTATTCTTCAGGTTTTAATTCCTTTATATAATGGGGATTATAAGGATCACGACTGGAACATACTTTTGTCAGTTCACCATGCAGATGAATAATATGACTGCTTCCGGCTCTTTCGTGCAAATTATCAATGTTCTGCGTTACCACCGTTACTCTGAAATTCTTTTCCAGCTCCGCCAATAATTCATGCCCGCGATTCGGCGTCACATCCAACAACTGTTTCCGGCGTTCATTATAAAAGTTTATCACCAATGCAGGGTCGCGCTGATAGCCTTCCGGAGTAGCCACTTGCTCCACCGGATACCGGTCCCACAGACCGCCTGCATCACGAAACGTACTGATTCCACTCTCGGCACTCATACCGGCACCCGTCAATATTACCAGATTCTTCATAATCGTTCCTCCTTCTGTTCATTTTAAGATATACAAATGTAATCAGAATCATCGAATAAAAGAAAACTTTTGCACCTAATAATCTAGCTTCGAAAATGCGGGGATTTAAGTTGAAGTAGCCTAAAGACTAGCATCACATATACTATAATCTATACACAAATACTAGAATCAATGAGATTAAATCTCAGGAACAAAAGAATAAATAATCTAAAGAAAAGCAGTTAACTTTCACGGATATAAGAATTTTTAAATACCAAATGCTAAATGATTCAAATAAAACACGTACTTTTGCGATTCATAAATTTGCAATTGATTGAAAGCTAAAACCATGAAGGTGATACATTTCAATCGCCAACAAAAAACATTATATGGATAAATTTAGTTACGCTATTGGCCTTGGAATCGGTCAAAACTTATCAAGTATGGGAATTCAAGGTCTCGCAGTAGATGATTTTGCACAAGCAATCAGAGACGTACTGGAAGGTAATCAAACGGCTATCAGCCACAATGAAGCCCGCGAAATAGTAAACAAATACTTCGAAGAACTGGAAGCTAAAATGAGCGCTGTCGCCATTGAACAAGGAAAGGCTTTCCTCGAAGAAAACAAAAAAAGACCGGGTATTGTTACACTGCCCAGCGGATTGCAATACGAGGTTATCAATGAAGGTACAGGCAAAAAACCGAAAGCGACCGACCAAGTAAGATGCCACTACGAAGGCACGTTGGTAGACGGCACCTTGTTCGACAGTTCTATCCAGCGTGGCGAACCTGCCGTATTCGGCGTTAACCAGGTAATTCCGGGTTGGGTAGAAGCCCTGCAACTGATGTCGGAAGGTGCTAAATGGAAACTGTATATCCCATCGGACCTAGGCTATGGTGCAAGAGGTGCCGGAGAAATGATTCCTCCTCACAGCACACTCGTTTTTGAAGTAGAATTACTTGAAGTATTATAAATAAAAATTTCAAAGCAAAATGAAAAAAATTAGTATTTTTATGGCAATCGCCGCTGCTGCAAGCCTTGCTTCTTGTACAGCTCAAGCTCCTAAAGCAAATCTGAAATCAGACCTCGATTCACTGTCTTATTCTATCGGTATGGCTCAGACTCAAGGTCTGAAAGGCTATCTGACAGGTCGTTTGAACGTTGATACTGCATATATGGCAGAATTCATCAAAGGTTTGAACGACGGCGTAAGCAAAACCAGCAAAAAAGACATTGCTTACATGGCAGGTATTCAAATCGGTCAGCAAATCAGCGGCGAGAACGGTATGATAAAAAACATCAATCAGGAACTGTTTGCCGGTGACTCTACTAAAACTATCAGCAAAGACAACTTCATGGCTGGTTTCATCGCAGGTACGCTGGAAAAAGGTGGCGTAATGTCTATGGAAGCTGCTCAGGCTTATACTCGTACAGCTATGGAAGCTATCAAAACAAAAGCTTTGGAAGAAAAATATGCTGACTACAAAGCTGAAAACGAAAAATTCCTTGCCGACAACAAAGCTAAAGAAGGTGTGAAAACAACTCCGAGCGGTCTGCAATATAAAGTTATCACTGAAGGTAAAGGTGAAATTCCTGCCGACACTTGCAAAGTGAAAGTAAACTACAAAGGTACTTTGATCGATGGTACTGAATTCGATAGCTCTTACAAACGTAACGAACCGGCTACTTTCCGTGCCAACCAAGTTATCAAAGGCTGGACAGAAGCATTGACCATGATGCCCGTAGGTTCTAAATGGGAACTTTATATCCCGCAGGATCTTGCTTATGGCGCAAGAGAATCAGGCGGCCAGATCAAACCGTTCTCTACTTTGATTTTCGAAGTTGAACTGTTGAGTATCGAGAAAGATAAGAAATAATTTTCTGTCTAAATAGAAAAAGGAAAGAGGTGCAAAGTGATTGCCCCTCTTTTTTTTGCTTTTTCCTATTTTTTTTCTCGGAAAAGAAGAATAATTAAAATAAATCTCTATATTTGCTTACTATTTGATAACAACTGGAAATTACAATTTATTATTATGGAAAGAATAGACAACCTCGACAGGCAAATACTAGAGATTATCTCACAGAATGCCCGCATCCCTTTCAAAGACGTAGCAGCCGAATGCGGAGTGTCACGCGCAGCTATTCATCAACGTGTGCAGAGATTGATTGACTTGGGTGTCATCGTAGGCTCAGGCTATCATGTAAATCCGAAATCATTGGGATACAGAACATGTACGTATGTCGGCATCAAACTGGAAAAAGGCTCTATGTACAAATCTGTAGTGGCCGAGTTGCAGAAGATTCCGGAAATCGTAGAATGTCACTTCACCACTGGCCCGTATACCATGCTGACCAAACTTTATGCATGTGACAATGAGCACCTAATGGATTTGCTGAATAACAAAATGCAAGAGATACCGGGTGTAGTAGCTACCGAGACATTGATTTCTCTGGAGCAAAGCATCAAAAAAGAAATTCCTATCCGAGTAGAAAAGTAAGCCCATGGAATTTCTAAGTGAATATCACCTTGCAGGGTTATTCATCGGAATTTGTACCTTTTTGATTATCGGCCTTTTTCACCCTGTCGTGGTAAAGGCCGAATATTATTGGGGCACAAAATGCTGGTGGATATTCCTGATACTCGGTATTGCCGGTGTAGTTGCCTCATTAAGCATCGAGAACGTCATCATAGCTTCTCTGCTAGGCGTATTTGCCTTCTCCTCTTTCTGGACAATCAAAGAGGTTTTCGAACAGGAAGAAAGAGTAAAAAAAGGCTGGTTCCCCAAGAACCCGAAACGCAAATATAAATTCTGAGAAGAAAAGTCACGTAGTTTTTTATTGAAAGAATTTGCATAATTCAATAGAAAATACTACTTTTGTCACCGCATCCGATAAAAGGATACATCGGACTTGTAGCTCAGTTGGTTAGAGCAACAGACTCATAATCTGGAGGTCCCTGGTTCAAGCCCAGGCTGGTCCACGTTGAAAATCAGGCAGTTAGCAATTCGCTGACTGCCTTTTTTCTTTTCATGCGAAAACAATGCGAAAACAAAAGGTTTGAGTTTTATCTTTTTGAAGATAGAGTGTCTACTAATCTTTGTGATAGCTTACTTTGTCATTTTGACTCGCTTTTATTAAATTATCTTCTTTTAGGTTTAATAATTATTGCATATAAGAGGCAAAAATGATTGCTTCCTATCTGATTCATTTGATTATAATAAAATAGTTCCTAATTCTGGAAACTTTTTTTTGTATCTTTGTTCTTAAATAAATAATAAGTATGTGTAAATCAACGAATCTTGCAGATAAACTCTATCAATTGAGAACAATTCAAAGAATAAGCCAAGCCCAATTAGCATCAGCTATTGGAGTACAACCCTCTATGTATAATCGAATTGAGAAAGGAATACGTAGAATTAAATTGAACCAACTGGAAATTCTCGCTCATATTCTGAAAGCTGACATCAAACATTTATATTCACTTTGGTTGGCTGATAAGTTTCTTAGTGAAGCACAAGAAATGCCATACGATATAACAATTGCAGCACTAGCGATAGTAAAAACTCAATTAAATACACCCTCATATGAAGCAATATAGATTTATAGATTTGTTTGCTGGTTTAGGAGGATTTCATCTTGCTCTTGAAAAACTTGGATGTAAATGTGTGTTTGCCTCAGAACTTCAGAAAGAACTACAAGAGTTATATTTTCAAAATTACGGTATTAAATGTCATGGTGACATTAATCAGGTAAATATAGGAAATGAAATACCGTCACATGATATACTCTGTGCGGGATTCCCGTGCCAGCCATTTAGTAAAGCCGGAAAGCAAGAAGGTTTTAATGATCAACAAGATAGGGGTAATCTATTTTATAAAATTATGGAAATATTGGAGTTTCATAAACCCGAATTTGTTTTTTTGGAGAATGTATCAAACTTAAAGACTCACGATAATCATAATACCTATAAAGTGATTTATGAGAAACTTTCTTCTCTATATGATGTGCAAGATGCTATTATTTCTCCGCACTATTTCGGTATTCCCCAACATAGAAATCGTATTTATATAGTAGGTCGTCTTCATTCAAAAGGAGGTCTTAAAGGATTTGAGTTTCCTGATTATACTCAACGTCCTGAGTGTCATATTAGTTCTATCGTTCATCAAGAAGATACTGATTATATGTCGCTTAAGCCAATGACAAGAAGACACCTTGAAGCATGGGAACACTTCCTACAGTTGTTAGATAAGCACCATGTTCCAGCACCTACTTTCCCTATTTGGGCAATGGAATTTGGGGCTACTTATGATTATAAAGGTATTGCTCCATATTACCAACAACGTCGTCAAATGGATGGTAAATTAGGCCGTTTTGGAGAACCTATAAAGGGTAATTCTAAAGATGATTATCTACAATGTTTACCAATATACTCACAAACTAATAAACTTGAAAATCGTCAGTTCCCAGATTGGAAAAAGCAGTTTATTGAGTATAATCGTAAGTTCTATGAGGATAATAAAGAGTGGATTGACGGATGGATTCATGAAATTCGAGAACCAGGTTTTGAGAATAGCCATCAAAAATTTGAGTGGAATTGTGGCTCAGAATCCGATGTGCCTAGAACACTCTATGACAAGATAATTCAATTTAGACCATCAGGAATTCGTGTTAAGAGACCAACTTTTTCACCAGCGTTAGTATTAACAACCACACAAATACCAATTTTCCCGTGGATAGAAACACCTAATGGTGAAAAAGGGCGGTACATGACACGTAAAGAAGCTGCGGCACTTCAATGTATGGAAGATCTTAAGTATTATCCAGATACATGTGCTAAAGCTTTCAAAGCCTTTGGTAATGCTGTAAATGTAGAAGTAGTCAAAAGAATAGCAGAAAAATTATTAATAATAGGTGATCATGATGCAAACTGAACATATTGATAAAGTATCTATTGCGTTGAAGCCCAACGTTTATAACACATTTAGAAATCTGGTCAACACTGTTTCTAATACTCTTGCTGAGTATGTAGATAATGCAGTACAAAGCTATCTCAACCATAAAGCAGAGATTAAAGCTATTGATCCCAATTATCAATTGCAAGTAGAAATTACTATCGACCGTACCAATGATACTATTAGTATAATTGATAATGCAGCTGGTATAGATACTCTCAATTTTAAAAGAGCATTTGAACCTGCACACATTCCTTTAGATAATACAGGATTAAACCAGTTTGGAATGGGTATGAAAACCGCTTCTGTTTGGTTAGCTGACAAATGGTCGGTCTCAACTAAAGCACTTGGTGAAGACGTAGAAAGAACTACATCTTTTGATTTACAAAAAGTAACATCAGAAGGCCGCGAAGAGTTAGTAGTAGAGAATAAATCTTTAGCTCCAGAAGAGCATTATACGAAAATTTATTTGACTGCACTGTCTTCCAATGCTCCTTCTGTAAATCAGATGGATAAGATAAGAAGGCATCTTTCAAGTATTTATCGAAAATTTTTACGTTCTAAAGAGTTAAAAATAGTGGTAAATGGAGAATCAATTCAAGCTGCAAATTATGCAATTTTGAATACTCCTTATTATAAAACTCCTGATGCTGAAAGTATTTTATGGAAAAAGGATATTGATTATCAGTCATATGATGGTAAATATAAGGCTAGAGGATTTATAGCTATTCTAGATAAGATTCAGAATAGTGCTAATGGTCTAGTGCTAATGCGAAATGGTCGCGTTATTGTTGGGGGTGGTGAAGACCGTTATTTTCCAAGTGTAATATTTGGCCAAGTCGGTAGTTTTAAATATCGTAGGATTTTTGGCGAGTTAGAATTGGAAGGTTTTGAAGTAACATTCAATAAGAATGGTTTTAGAGATGAAGATAATCTCTATGCTCTTATGGAAGCTCTGCGTGATGAATTACGTTCAGATAATTTCAATCTGCTTGCCCAAGCAGATAACTATCGACAACGTAGTAAAGAAGAATATGTCAAAATTTCCAAGGACATTAAAAAGAAACTCGATAAGCAAGTAAAGCCAAAAGATTTGACTCGACAAATTCAAGATGTTGAGAACAAGACAAATAACAAAGAATTTGTAAAGCAGGAAGAAAGGAAGGTACAAGATGCAAAAACTATTGACAGCCATATTGAGGATTTCTTCTATCAAGGGGAAAATTATTCGCTAAGAATGGATTTATTCACTGATGCAGGAGTAGATGTACTATATTCAATCACTTTGGATTCGAATGATTGTACCGATATTTTCTCTGTAAAACAATATGTTTGTAAGATTAACCTTGCACATCCTTTTTTCACGAGATTCGAACAATTCAAAAAGAGTAATGACTATATGCCTATTATTTCTATTTTTAAGTCATTTGCGATAGCTGAGATAACTGCTACATTAAGTGGTATTAGCAATGTATCAGACCTTCGTATAAAATTTAATCAATACATTTTACAGTAGCTATGGATATACAAATTATTTCAAGTGATACTCAAGAGAAGTTCTGTCCAATAAGAGGAGAACGGACTCAAAACCTACTCGATAGATTAGCGAAAGAAGTTGACCCTGAAGGTGTTGACACAATAGAAAGAGAAGCTATTGAGGTATTATCCCACTGTTCTAACCCCACAATAGACAAAGTACAGTCATCAACAAGTTTAGTCGTAGGCTATGTTCAAAGTGGTAAAACAATGTCGTTTACTACACTTTCTGCTTTAGCTAGCGACAATGGTTATCGCATTATTATATACTTTGCTGGCATTAAAGACAATCTAGTAGAGCAAACTTCTGAACGCTTACGTGAGGATCTTTTGGATGACGGAAATAATAATCAAGTATACAAACTTCATGAAAATCCGACTATAGACGAAGCCCAAAGAATAAAAAGTGAACTACTCCTTAGTTCTAAACCCACAATTTTGATAACCATTCATAAGAATCCGAATCGTATTAATAAACTCATTGAATTGTTGTCAACAACTACTGTTAGCCATGAGATTGGAAAAAAGGGAGTAATGATTATTGATGACGAAGCAGATCAAGCTTCACTCAATGGCTATGCCTATAAGAATAGTAAGAACCATTCAGAAAATTGGGAAGATGATGCAGAATTTACGTCTACTTATCGAGCAATCCTAAAATTACGAAGTATCCTTCCCAATCATTCTTACGTTCAATATACAGCGACTCCTCAAGGGCCTCTCCTTATTAGTTTATTAGACTTATTGTCACCAAAGTATCATACGGTTTTAACCCCGGGAAAAGGATATACTGGTGGTAAAACTTTCTTTAAAGACGAACCTGGTTTAGTATTAACTATACCAGAAACAGAAGTTTATAATTATAGACGTAATAATTTAACTGAATGCCCTCCATCATTGATAGAAGCTCTACAACTTCATATGATGGGGGTTGCCATCGTTGTACGTCTGAAAAAAACAGCAAAGTTCTTATCAATGATGGTCCATGCAGATAGAGAACAAGATGCGAGCCAAACATTTCATACTTGGATTGCAAGTACTATTGATATGTGGACTAATTTCATCAGAGCAGGCAAGGATGATATTTCATATATCAATTTAATGAATGATTTTAAAAATAGATATAGCGAAGCAATTAGAGAATATTCTAAACATGATGAAGATTATCCAACATTTGAACAAATAGCTGAAGTTCTCCCAGATATTATATGCGACACCAATGTTGAACTTATTATCTCTAATAAGCGCAAAAAAAATATTAAAATAGCCTGGAAAGATTATCCTTCACACATACTTGTTGGTGCTGAAATGTTGAATCGAGGTTTTACTGTGAAGAACCTTGCAGTTACATACATGCCTCGATATAGTGTAGGAAAATCAACTGCTGATACAATTCAACAGAGGTGCAGATTCTTTGGATATAAGCAGAAGTATCTATGGTCTTGCCGAGTTTTCTTACCAGAAGAAGTACAAGTCGAATACTCTGAATATGTTGAGCATGAAGAAGAAATGCGTAAATGGTTAAAGGAATGTAAGAATATTGATGAGGTAGAGCGTCTTCTTATTATTTCCCCAAGAATGAATGCAACACGTAAGAATATTCTTTCAGTTGATACGGTCAATGACAAATTAAGGGGCTGGAGATTTACAAATGCAGTACAAGCTATAGACGAAAACAATGAACTTGTACACAAATTCTTAGGAGAGATTACATTCGAAGATTACAAAAACTATGGTACACCTGACCGTAACCATCGTTTCGCAAAGTTACCAATACAAGATGTCATTGATTTTCTAACAACTTTTAAGTTTCAGAATATGCCTGATTCTGCAAGAAAACAAGCAACTTTGAGGTACTTGAAATACTATGCTTCACACGAGACATCTCCCATTACTCACGCATATATCGTACAGATGGCATATGATGGCGAACCACGTTTGCGTCAATTCAATGATAAGACCCTTAAAATTGGCAATCTTCATACAGGTCGCTCAATTAAAGGCAAGACAATTTATCCTGGTGACAAAGAGATTAAATTCGAAGATTCAATCACGATTCAGATTCATCATATTAAATTGAAGTCTACATCCAATAGTTGGGGAGGTAAAGAACTTTATACATTGGCGATTTACTATCCTGACGAAATGGCCATCAATTTTGTTAATAGTCAAAAGAGTAAGTAAAATGAATAATGCTATATATGATATATTTCTGGAACTTGAAAGCAATAACATCGCTGATAATGAGAAGTTTTCAGCTAAACCTTTACCTTTCAACTTCAACCATAAAATAGGAATTGATTCCAATGGTCATCCTTTATTTTTCGTAGAATGTATTGACTTTGAGGTTACCCCTAACATCGATTTAGAACTTATATCTGTTCAATTTAATCAGTTATGTAGATTAACAGATCGAGAGAATACTAGTGAAGGCCGATACACAATAATTTCCCTAAAGACAATCAATCCTGATTTCTTGAGATATTTCATTGACGTAACCAGTTTAATCTTGCAAAGAATGAGCAAGAGACCTAGTCATAAGGAAGTAATGTTGGAACTAGCTAAGTTAATAGAACTATTTAAGGTCTTTTCTAAGCCGTCTAGAAAGACTATACAGGGTTTGTGGGCAGAATTGTTCGTAATAGAACAAGCTAAAGATCCAGTGTATATGTTACAGTCGTGGCATGTTTCACCAGAGGATAAATATGATTTTAATGATGGCAATGATAAGATAGAGGTAAAGTGTACAGCAAATTCTCAACGAAAGCATAGATTTTCGTATGAACAACTTGTACCTAATGCTAAATCACAGCTTCTTGTAGCCAGTGTAATAACGACAAGATCTGGTAAAGGAAAGAATGTATTTGACTTAAAAGATTCCATATTGAAGAAGGTTCAAGATGTGAAGCTACAATTTTTATTAAATGAAGTAATTGCTTCAACTCTAGGAACTGATTTTGATAAGGCATTTGAGTATTATTTTGATTACCAAATGGCAATTGATGGCTTGTCCTTCTTCGATGTAAAGGATATTCCCAATATTCCCTCCGAGATAATTCCTGCTGAACTATCAAATATCAAATTTGATTGTGATCTAACAAAAATAAGAGTCGCATCAAAGGAAACGAATCCATTTTTAAATACTATTCTATTCAATAGTTTAGGCCTATGAAATTTGAAAAAATATTTCCAGAAACATTGTTGGAATTAATAAGAAAGGAACTTGACAATAGTTCTAGTTTTGAGTACATTGAAGGGATTCAACCTTTTTTGATGAAATATGATAATGTACCTTATTATGTATATATCAAAAATCTTTCATCAGCCTATTTTAAAGATAGGCCAGGGACAACCCGGGCACAACTACCAAAGAAGGTATCTTTCGATGATATTAAGAAATCACCTAATATTTTCATATTCCTTGGATATGATCAAGAAAATGATGTTTTTGTCTGTTGGGATTTTAATGTTGTAAAAGAGCGACTTAATGTTAGTAAAAGTGTGTCATTCTACTCACGTATTTCATACCAAGAGGAAGTAGAAGAAGGAGAGTTTCTTCGTATAAACTTAAAAAATGGAGATAGTCCTATCGTTTTTAAACGTAAATCAATTTGTGATTTTTTTGATAAGATTAATACATTCTTTGATGTTAAGTCAGAAACTCCGTCCAATTCAACTCGCCCAGTAGAAGAAGACGGTAAAATAAAATCGATTACGGAAGAAGAACTTCTTAAACAGTTACGACCTCTAATAAAAATTAGTTCACCACATACACTTGAGGCAATATCCGTTGCAGAAAAATTTTATGAAGGTAAGTATCCCAAAATGACGATGAGAGATTGGCTACAACTTGTAAAAAACATAGATTAAGTAATAGCCATCTTCCCAAATAACACGGAGAGGATGGCTATTGTCTTTTTTAATCGCCCTTCATCAGATATTTGTAAACCAATACAATTGCGCTAATCGTAGCTATCGCGAATCCACTAATAATAAAGGTTATATGCCAAATCATACGACTGTTCCAAACCAGTGTATTCGCAACGATTATTAACCCGAAGAACGATGACAAACTAAAAATAATGGCAAACAAACACCAAGCTGTTACAGGTGGTATGATGAATGCTTGATCTGAGAATTCAATACACTTAATGTATCGGTTACATTTATCTTGGACAGCATTGGTAAACCTGGTTGCTGAGTGGATAACAATCTCATCAAACTTACTTTGAATTTCTGTCAGCGTAGCATCGGATAATCCAAATTTATTCAGTCTATCTTCCAAAATATCCTGATTGTTAGTAAGACTTTTCATACAGTTGTAAATGACCTTCTGATTTTCGATTATAGTGTGCTGATTTTTTGCTATTTCATTAACCAACATTGTATTGCCCTCAGTTTTAATGGCATCTTGAAGGTCTTGCTGAATTTTCAACAAAGTCTCTTTTATTTCACATATTTCTTTGAGCCTCTTATCGACATCCAGTTTCTCTGTTTCTATTTCATGGCTGATTTCAGCTTTTTTCAACATTTCATCAACGTTTATTGATGGTGTGATTTTTGATTTTCTAATTCCCATGATTCATGTTTCTTGATTGTTAGCTTATCTGTGAAGTCCTTTCTTACGTTTGCACATACTATTTGCCATTCTTGCACAGCGGCGTGCCCATTCAAGTTCATCCTCGTCCTTATCTCTTCCCCAACCACCTGTGTCAGAGCCGCCTCCACCACTTGATGTCGCCATACTTGTAGCGGCGTCCAAATATCCGGCAAAAAGCAAAAGAGCCGTGTGCTGTATCTCTTCAATCTTTGCAAATGGATGGGCATCCTCCAAAGAACAATCTTGACGGATGATATTGTCTGCGGCTTCGGGTATCTCCACGTGGAATTTGTGATATTCGTCTGTCATTATATCATAATGTTTCATAACCGATTGTGAAATAGTTAAAGGTTGTATAACAGGAGTCCTGTCTGCTGTCCGTGCTTGTCGGGAAGTAGGCTCTTTCGATTCAAATTTCCTTTTCTGCGAATTAAGTTTTGCCCAAGTAGTCTCTATTTTTGAAGGGGTCAGGTTTCTCCCGATACCCAACACGGACGACTTATAGATGGAATTACCACGCTTAATGGAATAGCCATAAACTCCGCCTCCATCTTTTTCTTGCAAATGCACTTTATAGCCTCGTTTTTTCAGTTCTATTTCGTACTGCTGCCAGCTGAATTTTTCCATAGAGCGAAGTATCTCTATACAGATGTTTGAAATTTCCTGCCTACGGTGTATGCCTATTTCTTCAGACTGTATCCAGCCTCGTTTCTCGTTGATGATGTTCGCAGCCATGACAGCCCTCTCGCCAATCTTATGACTATCATTGATTTTTCCGTCCATATCCACACGGTTGGCATCAATGTGTAGATGGAGAATGCCACTTTTGGAATCCCGGTGTAGAGCTACTATGTATTGAGAGTTCTTGAGGTTGGTATGCTTTGAAGAAGCTCTCTTGGTCTTACCAGAGAGATCTATGGAATCAAATACGCGGATGAACTCATTTGACAAACGTAACCAATCGTCAATTGTCCATCCCCGGCTTTCTTCCTCGGATGGGGAAATTTCGATTCTTATCACGTTCCTGCCAAGCGGTCTGCCCTTATTGATTTTCTCAGCATATTTTTTTTGAACAAGCATCATTCGCCCATACATTGCTTCCGGAGATATATTATCTGGAAGGAGATTGGCTTTTACTATATCCGCTTTCTCTTTGTTGACGGAATATCTTATGGCATTCGCTCCATGTGATATGGTAGAGGCCTTTGCTATCATAATGGGTAAGTAAATTATTCGGTAAGGTAATTTTCTATCTGGTTCCAGCGATTAATTAGTTGCGTTGCTGCTATCATCCATTGTTCCACAAACCTGGTATCACTAAAGTACATGGCTCGTTTATCTGCTTGTATGGACTTAACGGCTGCTGCAATACGGATAAGGTCACCCCTTGCATCTGCCAAACTACATAGGGCTTCTATTTCACGCTCAGACAGTCGTTGTCGTGGATGCTGCCCCAAAGCTGTACGGCGTATGTAGTCACTTATGGACAAGCCGCAGGTTTTGGCTAGTTCTGTGGCTTGGAAATATTCCTTTTCTGTTACACGAGCTTCAAGCCGCAGGTTACGTCTTATAATTTTCTTGGCATTCTTGCTATTCTCTTCATTGGTATTATTATCGATTTTCTTTTTCATGTTTTATTATACATTTATAAGTGGTCTTTAATTTAAAAGGTACAACACGGTGGGAGCTTGCGACCGCCGAAAAATGCCTATGTAGTACGAATGAGCTTAGCGAATTTGTGCGACATAGGAACTTCTTGCAATACCACACATAATCGCTTTGGACACATTACGTTTTAGATTTTGCTATACTTGACATTTACTCTAAATATTTTTCACTGAATTTTTCCTCTGCTATAGTTTGTGGTAAAACAGAAGCATAATATATAACAAACAATAGGGTAAAAAAACTATCTTATCAAAACTGTAGGTATTACTTGTGTCAATACAAAAGTATACCATTACAAAGTTTTGTATCTATATTTGTTTTATGCCATTCTTGATTCTTATAGTTGAGAAAATCTTCTTCAATATGGCTATCCAAATTTACTATGGAACACAGACAAAATACTAATCGTATCATTTAACTGAGTTTACAGGCATTCCTTCCACATCGTCAGGTCTGTCTTTTAAACGGACATAGAAAGGATTGTCAATTCGGTTGCCGTCCTGCATCCATGCCGATATACATTTCAGCGTATGGATGCTTGTTCGGTTGCTTTGTGTAGATGTGACAATTCCTAACTGGTTCATCTTGTCAAGTACACGAGATACAGTTTTTTTATCATAGCCCAATTTGCTGGACAATTCTACCTCCGAAAGGACGGCTTGTCCCACTTGCAAGGTCGTAGAGAAGCCTTTTATGGCATACTTGGTTTCTTTCAATACTGCCTTTTCAATAAGGCGGTGCAGAATCTTCATACGGTCAATGCCGTATTTACTTTCTGACAGATACGTAAGCTGCTCTGACGAAAGTACTATACAATAGTTCAAATTTGATTTCATCGTCTGTTTATTTGAAGATCTTTTATAAATAGTGCAGCCAAAAGAGAAAGTTAACGGTGCATTCCATATCCTCTATCTGGCATATAATATTCCTTGTCGTAGGCTATATGGTCAAGTACATTTTGCAGCTTATCAAGTTGGTAGTTATCCAAAACAGGAATAGCAACAATCGTGATTTTCTGTGAAGCGATACGGCGGTGTTCACAATTCTTTTCTGACATACTGCCATCTCCGTCAGCATAAACACTCCGTAGATAATCGTTCACAGCTTCGGTTTGTACCTTGCTTGGATATGCAGCAGAATAATTGTCTTGAATATACTCCACCATATGGCTAACCGCATTTGCCAGTAGTGGTTCATACTTTTGTATTTGCTTGATTAGCTCTTCCTTTTTCATACAGTTAATTCATTTTGTCCCATGTCCCATGCATATCTTATAACTTTCTTTTTATCTACTTTTTGTTTTTATTATTTTTTTAGGGAAAAAGGGACAAAGGGACATGATATTTGTCTTTTCCCTTAATTTGAATGGTAAATTCTGTTCACAATAATAATGTTGCACTGGCTTCTTCGCCTGGTGTATCTACTCTCACCCAAGGATGCTTTGTCCGTCCTGTCTTGTCGCAGTATGCAGGGTGCAGCCCTTTGACCTTCTCCTGATCACTCCGTTTCCAGTTAGGAATCATAGACATCAGGCGATTAATATATTGCGATGTGTATTTAGACGGATTGCGTCTGACTATATCATTAGGTAGTTCCTCTATAATCTGACGGGCACAAACCATATTGAGTGTTGTCATTTTGAAGTTTGAATCTAGGTATGCTCCTTTTTGATAAGCCAATCGGTTAGGAATAGTCCAACTTGCATATTGGATGGGGATTTCACGCTCCAAATACATTTCCAAATCTTCCATGATGGGGTCAACAAGAATGTTGGAATGTTGCCCCTGTACCTCATTTGCTTTGATTTCTAAATCTGGTGTTAAGTAAAGTTTCATTCCTTGTCGATAATAGACGTATGCTTCTGCCCAAAGTTGAGGAACAGTACGTTGTAAAATATCCAACCATTCTGATACATGACCGTTACCTTTGACCGGGATTATCCACCAGCGACGGTTTCCATTGTCACCTTGCAGGAAATTTGTTTCATTAGTAGTAGCTGCAAAGACATTGTGCCGCATAAATTCCACTACCTTATGTCCGTATGCAGGACGCATAAAGTCACTACAGCGGCTCAGAAAAGCTTTGGCTGCCTCTGCGTCATTTGCCCGTTTTAAACCGTTCAACTCACTTATTTCTATAATCCAACCATTGGTTATGGTTTCTACCTTCTCCTTGTCACCACTGGCAAAAGAGAACGAATCGTTGAACCACTTTCCACTGATGGTTTTGAAAAAGGTGCTTTTTCCGATGCCCTGGGGACCAGGCAGAGTCAATACGTTGTCAAACTTACAACCGGGAGTAAAAACCCGGGCAACAGCCGCTACGAACCATAACTTTGTTTGTTCCCTTACTAGTGGGGTATCTTCCGCTCCTAAATAATCAATAATAGTTGTGGCTATACGAGGTTGTCCATCCCATATTTCTTGGGTGATAAAATCCTGTACAGGATTAAAACCACGTTCCAAAGAGGTTGTTTTTAATATTTCAAATACCTTATTCTGCGTCAGATATAATTTGTATGTCCTTTCCAGATAGTCTTGTATCTTTCCAACTGACTCTTCATCAATTTTATTGCCATTGACATTATGGAATAAAGAACAGAAACATATATCATCCTGAGAAAAGGTATCGTACTTTATCATGCTCAAGTTTTCATCCGATGTAAAGATGAGCCTATAATTGCTTATGGAGCGGAAAAGATTCCCGTAGCTGTCTGTTGCCAGCTGCTGTTTCCAATTCTCTTCCATACTGTTTACTCTTTAATGTGGATACCACCTGATTCCTTTGCCAGCGATAATGCAAGGTCTGCATCCACTACAATTTTTCGTCCTATTTGTGTGATAGCCTTGTCAATTATACCGCTCTTCTTAATGCGATTAGCCGTAGGTACACTACATCCAAACACACGGGCAATACCCTCTATTCCATAGTAGTTGCCTTTTGGAGCTATTGGGGATGTAGCTTTTTCTGTGGACTCTACACTTTTTGTAATTAGAAAACAAAGTTCCTCGCCGGTCATCATAGCAATGGGCTTTTGGAGCAACTGGTTTAGATTGAATTTTTCTTCCATACCTTTATTTGTTTAGTTATTGAATACTTTAAGCCTCGGTTTAACTCTGTGAAACCGATTTCACAAGCAAAGGTATTGTATGAAACTCAGCGTATTGGTCGGCTTATTTATACCTTAATATAACCGACCGATTTACAACAGATATTTACAGAAAGTAAAAACGGATAGCTGGATTTCCCAACTACCCGTTTTTTATAAAATAATCTGTCCATCGGTCTATTATCCGTTTTGCTTTGATATAACTGTTTCCTCTTTGAGGTGAAGTCAATGTAATGTCTTTGATTTCACCATATCTTTTCTGTGGAATGTCATGTCCGTAATGTCGCTGGTAGAATTGTTCGATGGCACGATGAAATGTCATGTATCTTATAGAAGCCTTCATTCTTCCAGCTTTTACCAGAACTTTCAATAAATAGGCAAGGCTTATATCTTCGGTGTTCTCTTCAAGAAAAGAGTAAATGCCTTGTTTGATACGTTCCTTATCCCCAATAAGGATGTCATCCAATGATTGTATTATTTTTCTGTTTCCACGTTTACCTTTCACTTTTCGCAAGGCAAACATAACTTCTTTCCAAATATCCGGATTACATACTTCAGCCGTTGCTTCCCATTCGGCTTTACTTTCAGTTCCTATCTCTATGCTTTTATTAACAAGCAAAGCAATACACGATTTTATCAGAAGCATATCGCCATTATCAACTTCTTCACTACTCAACAGACGGTCAAGCAACTTAGCCATACGTGAAAGGCCGTGGTCAAATATTACGAAATAGTACATACAATAACTTAAAGCCTCCTTTTTCTCGATCACATAATCGTACAGGTTAGCCACAAACTCTCCAACAAACACGGCGTGTGATAGGACGATGATTTGGGAAATGTACGTCAAGAACTGATACACCATTTTTCTTTCAAGATTGCTTAACAGATAGCATCCTTTGTTGTTTCTCATTAGTACATCCAACTGCCCAGTCAAATAGGCTTTCGTTTCCTGTGGCAAACGATTCCAAATTTCAAGAGGTGTTTTGGAATGAACCATCAGTAATTCTGACTTTGGGGATGTGAGTAGCTCTACCGTAGCCGTTTTTATGTTTATGCCTATCCATAACCGTTTGTTGGTAATACATTGGGCTATAATATCTGTATACTTGCCGGCCCATTGTTGATTGGCTATATTCTGTACATTTTTGCCGTTTCCATTTATAAGTTCAGAAAGCCAGTTATATAACAGCAAAGCTTCTGGCGGTGTACATTCCCGCATCATCTGATACATATCTGTCAAAACAGATAAGTTACCCTTTTCAACAGCATCCATGCGTTTACAGAAATTGGCATACAATTCTTCGTTGGCGGATTTCCAATTACGAATAGCCATATCAGCACAATCCTTTCTAGTAAAATAGTCTCTTATTCTCTCTATGAAATGAATCATCCTCAAAATCGTGTTATGGTCGTGTAAACAATTTGGCTAAATCCTCAGTGGACATACTCGTCAGTTTTGCCAATAACAAATCTCTTTCAGAAGTTTTTGTCAAATTCAACAGCTTTGAGTTATTTTCCATCTGAATTTCAAGTGGATAGTGCTCAATGTATATTTGAGTGATTGCATGATCAGAAGATGCGTGTCCCATGCTTTCAGAAATATAATCCATATCTACTCCGGCATTATGTAGGTTCGTGGCAAACGAATGACGGCACCATGTACCAGACGGACAGATGGATTTATCCCAATTCAGTGCTTCGTGACATATTTTGATGATACGGTCTTTCACATTAGAGTTTTCCTGCATTGTATATTTGCGACGCAGTTCTTCTGTTTCAGCTCCTTTTAATATGTGGGGAAAGACCAAACCGCCTCGGGTCGGAGGTGCAGCCACTTCATTTAAAATATATTGTAAAGGAGGTATGATAGGAACGATTACTTCGGAACCGTCAGTACTTCTTCGGGAAGTTTTCTTACGGTTGAAGCGGAAAGCTTTGCCATGTGTCTGATAATAATAATTATCGTAAGTCAATCGCCCTGCATCTGCCATATTGAACCCATTACACAAATACTGGGCAAGAAACAATCCCAATGAGTAGTGAGCGCGTTTGGTATATTCTTCTGACCAATATTCGGGATATTTCTTGGATACAAAGAGGTTATATAGTTCTGTCATTTGATTAACACTCAGGAAACTTTGTTTCCGTTTTGCACTCTTAGGAATACTTACAAGTCCTTTCTCCTTCTTGTTAGAGAAAGGATAAGGAACATCTTTGAGATAGCCTTCATGTACACACTTATTCCATACGGCACGACAACAGCGTAAATATATCCCTGCGGTAGTATCACTGATTTTTCCTACTATCTTCCCATTCTCATCTTTTACTCCATTATGCATTCCGTCCTTCCACTTCTGAATTTCTGCTGCACTAATGCAAAATCCTTTAATCATATTTGGTCCGAGTATCTTTCTTAATGATTTGAGTGCGCACTCATAACTCTCTGCTGTAGTAAAGCGTGCACCATCATCGTCTGTCCGTAATCCACTAATGATTTCTTCCCATATGCCAATAAAAGATTGTGGTTTATTTGTTTCTTCATTGGATGTTGCGACTTCTTCTCCCATGATACATTGACGTACCATTTCAAATGTTAGAATACCACCTTTATTCAGGTTCATCAGAATTTCTTTGTATTTGGGAATAAGTGTATCTTTCCACTCTTTTTGAAGTTTATAATTATCGCTTCTGCTTTTTACGGCATTACAAATATCGGAAAATTCTTTCGCTGTATAAGATCCACCAACAGGGTAGTAAAATGCTTTACGTTCTAATGTAAAACGAACAGATAGGGGATATTCACTTGACTTTCTTCTATTAGTTCGAATATCAAGGGCAAGTGAAACTGTACAACCACGTTCTTTGAATAAAGACAAAGACTTTGTTAATTTTTCCATTGCATTCATTGTTTATGTTCAACATAACCTCTGAATACAGACGCTTTGCGATGTGAGGCATACATACACAAAACACTGCATATAACCACATAATTCTTATCCTTAATTGGATAAAAATATTGTTGTTATATGCAGCGGTGCAATCTCGTTGTCTCTTGTCGCTGACTGGTAACCGGGCTTATGCTAATCGGTCTCAACCCCTAGAGCAACTCTCGCGTTTCGTTGATATTAAAGTACCCTCCGACTGGTACTTCCTCTACGCTTCGATTCATCGGAATGGAATAACCCTCCCACGATGGTTAGGCAAACTCACTTTTCCATATTGCAGGAAAGAGCACTTTATAGTCATGGTTTGCCTTATACATAGTGTGACAAAGTTAATGAATTATCTTCATATTTTGAAATAACAGATTGAAAATTAAGTATCATAGATACTATTAAACTTTTATATTCACACATTAGAACTTACAGCAGTTTAAAAGATTCAGATAAAAAAGAAATATACACGATACATGTTCAAAAAGGAAGAAGTCGACATGCACAATGCAATAGTTGAAATGTGTTTGTTGTCAACGTGAAACGGCAAGACATAGAAATACATTTTAGGTGCAAAGGACTGGCAAATAATATATAGGGAATTGAATTCACTATGAATGGCTATCATTGTAATAGATTCAAAATTGACAAAAGGTTGGTTATTTAAAGATTGATGCAATTTGGGATGTAATAGGTATGAGGAGTGTATGGGGGTGTAGTAAAAGTTTATAAAGTATTTATATCAAGCATAGCATCAAAATAGTATACAGAAGATTGTTTCATAGTAAGTAAAGATTATGGAATAATAGTAGTCCTTTTTGTAACACCGCAGGTTCGGAAAATTGTTAGGAGGTGGAAGAGGGAATATTTCGTAAAAAGAAAAATATAAACGAGGAATAAGGCTATAACAGTTTCTGACTATTTATGCAAAAGAATCTAAGGAGATGCAACATGTTTTTTTGAGGGGAGGAAGAGTGTTAAGGTACATTTGATAGCTATTTTGCGTCTCTTAATAAATGTGATTTGAGAATTATTTTTGTGATACATAGCTAAATATCAATAGAAATGCGTAAATTTGTATAAATGGCAAATTGTAACATAAAAGAATAACAAGTAAATATAATCGTGGATACGGTATCTTCGTTTCAAAAACGGCGATTATGTGAAAATACTTCTCATTTTCCACGATATTTTCATTGTTTTCGATATTGTCTGAGTTCATAATCGCTGCTTAAGATAGAGAAAAATCAAAGGATACATGCTCTTGTCACAATATGCTAAAGTATGCACGGATGGTAGATAGTTTGGTGAAATAGTTAAAGAATGTCAAAATATTAACAATAAATTTAAATATGAAACAGTTTTTATATAAATTATTCTATACAGTACAGGCATTAAGTCTGGTTTTCTTTATATATGCAGTAAATAAGAATCTGACGCTTGACTGTGTAGCTACAAAATTAGAATTGACATGTGTTTCGCAATGGCTGGAAAAAAATATCCCAAGTTTTTGCTCGTACCTTATATATATCATTATACTTATTTTTCTTGAGTTAATATTACAAAAAGCGTCAAAGTGTCTTCCATATGTTGATATTTCTAAAGGAAAAATTGCTTCAATAGAGCCAGCAAGCGATGGAATGATGATTACTTACTTTGGCTTGTTCTTTTTTGCACTAAGTGTAAGCAATTCAGAAGCACTAATAATAACATTTATATTGTTACTTATTTGTTTATTATTTTCCAATGTATATATGTTTAACCCGCTATTTAGTATTATGCAATATAGATTTTATTACATTACGTTTGACAGCGGAAAAAAATGTCTACTAATCTCTAAGGAGAAATTTGCTTACAACGATAAAGTTGGTTTTGAACGATTATATAAACTTAACGAATTTACATTTATTGATTAATTATGAATTATTTGTTAGCGAGAATAGATACTCGTAAGAAGTCCAATATGAGACTTGTATTGTCAGATGTTACTACTTATCAAGAGATAGTGCGTGACAATGCAAGAAGTTACAATAATGAATATAAGTTACAAGAGGGAGAATGGTTTGTTATTGATGAATTCAAAGAAAAACCATATTTTAAAACTTGGTTGAAAGAGCCTTTTAATGCTGGAGACTATGCACAATTAGAAGCAGAAGAATATTCAGGTCTAAAATTTATATGTGCGGTTCAGGACGGAGATAAGTTTATGTTTCAACGGCTCTTTTCTGGCAGTGTATATGAAAACAAAACATTTCTTTCATTTTCTTTGGAAGCCGAACCTCAACTGAGGACTGATAATCAATTGGTCGTTATAAACAAAGAACCAGATGCAGTTTATCATTTGACAGAAAATAAATTATACTTCAAATCTATCTCAAATGTAAAACCGCTATTTCCTGGGATTGAAGAACTGTATAAAGAAGCAACAAATGAAGAAGTAGAAACATTTTTGCAGTTAGACTTTATTCGACTTGGCGAAGGATTTACAGTAGATAAGGTTAAAACTCCGAATAGAAGGCATATCAAAGAAGCGAAAAATATATATGACCAATACAATGAAAATGATAAGGAAGCATTAAAGTCTTATGCACAAAAGTATCGTCCAGCATTGAATTATAACCCAGATACAGAAGTATGTGAAATTACAACTGATGAGCAATTAAAAGACTTAATTTATTGCATTTTACAAAGATATTATACAACTGAAATTGGAGGACAGAAACGTGTAGCATATTCTGTTGATAATATGCAATAACATTTTCCTTGGGCATGAAACAGCGATAATTGTTCTCTAAATATCATTATCTACTCTATTTAAGTGTTTTCTTAATATACCTGCGAAAACAATGCGAAAACAAATTGTTTCAGTTATGGGTATTTAATGAGTTTTATAAGAAATAGCAAAATTCATAACTGCTTGATATTCAATTAATATTGATAAAACGAGCTATCGTAGAATATCATTTTATCGTTCTCATAATCTGGAGGTCCCTGGTTCAAGCCCAGGCTGGTCCACATAAGAAGCCTTGTAAATGTAATGTTTACAAGGCTTCTTTGTTTGTTATATGTCTATTCTTAAATAAAAGCGGCTCAACATAAAAGACGGGCAAGTTTTGGATCAATGTAAAGTTTTAAAGAGTTCTATCTGAGAAAATAAAAATCCCATTCTGATGTCACACTTGACACTCAAAATGGGATAACACAAACAAAACAAACAATATTGGAGCGATTTTCACAAATGGCTCATACGGTATATCTAATAAATTAAATTATGTCATTACGGTATTTAAATCTCGAACAAAGGTATCATTTTACATTTAAATGCAGAATATGATTTAATATTAGTTATAAAGAATAATATTTTTATGTATAAAGAATAGTTCAAAATTATAAAGAATTGTAGTTATATTACTTCTACAAACTTCAATTATTCAACTTATAATGTGAAACATACCCTCAGAAGTAATGTAAATCCCGCAACTTCTTTTCTTGCAAGAAATAAATTTCTATATTGGGGCAATAAGCAACCCAATACCTATTTATCCAACTATGGCTGATACCATTTCTTATCAATACGCTGCTCTGTCTGCATTGCAACGCGCTGCCGACCAGGACGAACTATGCCTCGCCAAATACAGTGAAATAGAGAAAAAAGACGCTCCCTGTTTCTTTTGGGGGAAGTTGACGCAACCTTATATGACGGCACGCTGCCTCATCGCTCTGTCCAACGTAATACAATCCAGTTTCAACCTGACTCCCGCCCAACATTCGATGCTGAAAGACCCAATTGTGACAGCAAGTAACAACCACCAACATCCCCTTTCTGCAAGGGCTGAACCGGGAAGAACGGGAAATCAATGCGGAACTGCTATCGGTCAATAACAGCAAAAGCGAAAGCGGATACATCCTGCACCTGCTTGACGTATGGAAAGGAACAGCCAATCCGAAGAAAGTAGTCGCTAACATCCGGCGATAGGAAGAGCCGCTACAAGCCCTTATTCCTCTACCTTGTGCCACCGGCTTGTCACAGTTGTGCCATCGAAGTGTCACACTTGTGCCAAGCAGGTGGCACAACTGTGACAGCCCCGTGGCATTACCCGGTCACTCCAACAATCAGGATTTAAAGGTAGCTTATTGGAGCTAAAGCCAAAAAGAAGTATCTTTGACGCACTAAATACAAAAGCCCGAATGAGATTTCTAAAATATAGTTTGCCTGTCCTCTGTCTGCTTCTGGCAGAATGTACTTCCGTTTCCGGTCACAAGGAAAAGGAAAGGCTCACCATGGCAGAATACAAACATCCGTCGGATGATATGCAACCCCGCGAAGAATGTTCCCCTGCCCCTCAACCAAAGAAAAGTGCCATGGCTCTCTACATGGATTCTTTAGGACTGGTCAATATAGCGGAACTGGACAGCAGTATCACCGTGAAGTTGATGTACACACAAGCCGACAATTTCACCGGAGAGGTGCTTTACGATGATTTGTCGGAAGCCTATCTGCATCCCGACGCAGCATACGCCCTCGTGAAAGCACAGGAGGCACTGAAACAACTGCATCCTTCCTACAATCTCGTTGTCTACGATGCCGCCCGTCCGATGTCCGTACAAAAAAAGATGTGGAATGTAGTGAAAGGAACACCCAAATACAAATACGTCTCCAACCCGAACCGTGGCGGCGGACTTCACAACTACGGACTGGCGGTAGACATCAGCATTCAGGATTCTCTCGGACAACCCTTGCCTATGGGAACCAAGGTAGACCACTTGGGGATAGAAGCCCATATCACACAAGAAAGTGAACTGGTACGAAACGGAAAAATAAGTGAGGCGGAACGGCAGAACCGGATACTGTTGCGGAGAGTAATGAAAGAAGCCGGATTTCGCGCCCTGCCCAGCGAATGGTGGCACTTCAACTTTTGTAGCCGGGATGTAGCAAGGCAGAAATATAAGGTAATACCATAAATAACAAGGCAATATCCGGACATCAGACTTATTTATCTCACTTCCCGAACAATAACGACCTATGACTCCAATCTCTCCCGAAACCCGACAGTTTATCAACGAACATCAATCCGACGATGTACGCAACCTGGCCCTGCAAGCCCGGAAATACCCCGATGTAGACATACCGGCTGCTATCACCCAAATAGCAGGACGGCAAATCGCAGCCGAGAAAATCCCCTCCTGGAAAGAGATAGACGATATATGGTATCCGAAACATCTTTCACTGGAGCAATGTTCTTCAGAAATCACCGCCCGTTATAAAGCAAGCCTCCTGCAAGGTGAGTCTCTGGCCGACCTGACCGGAGGATTCGGAATCGACTGCTCTTTCCTCGCCACCGGATTCCGATCGGCTACTTACGTAGAACGTCAGGCAGAACTCTGCACCATAGCAGCCCACAACTTTCCCGCACTCGACCTCAACCATATAAGTGTCAGAAACGACGACGGAGTAGCCTATCTGGAAGCCATGTCTCCGGTAGACTGTATCTTTCTCGACCCCGCCCGCCGCAATGAGCACGGCGGAAAAACCGTTGCCATTTCCGACTGTGAGCCTAATGTGGCCGAGCTCGAAGGACTCCTGTTGAGCAAAGCCAACCGGATAATGATTAAACTTTCCCCCATGCTCGACCTTTCACAGGCACTGAAAGAATTGCCGCACACACAGGAGGTACATATCATCTCCGTCAATAACGAATGCAAAGAACTCCTGTTGTTACTCGGACAGACAGCACCGGAAGAAATCCCGGTTCACTGCGTAAACCTCTCCACAAAAGGAGAGCAGGAAAAACAACTCTTCGTATTTACCCGCGAACAGGAACAGCACAGCGAGTGCAGCTATACAGACACACTTGGCAATTATCTGTACGAACCCAATGCTTCTCTCCTGAAAGCCGGTGCTTTCCGCAGCATTGCCGCGGCTTACTCCGTCAAGAAGCTGCATCCCAACAGTCATCTCTACACTTCCGATACGCAGATTGAGGGTTTTCCCGGCAGAACATTCCGCATCATCAACCGGTGCAGCCTCAACAAAAAGGAAATAAAGGAGAATCTGTCAGACCTGAAAAAAGCGAATATCACAGTCCGCAACTTTCCGGCTACGGTGACAGAACTCCGCAAACGTATCAAGTTAGCGGAAGGGGGAGATACCTACCTCTTTGCCAGCACCTTAAACGATGGGCAGAAAATACTGATCCGTTGCGGGAAAGTCTGATTCCTGCCGGATGAGAAAGAAGCTTCCTCATTACATCATCTATCAAGAAAGTATCATAGAGTAAAGAAACTATTTTCCTGATTTTTCTCTCAAGTCATCTTTGGGGATTGTCGTCTCGTTTCCATCCCGGACAGCCATATAATGCGGGGACATGATTTCAATACCCGCCTCATTAAATTTATCTTGAATGTTCTGGTGCAAGTCCGAATAGATTTGAGTCATCTTATCCGCTTCCTTGATATAAGCATTAATCTGATAAACCGGATACCAGTCACTTAAAGATGTTTCCAACACGAACGGACGCGGATCGTCCACCACTCCGGGAGTATTCAATGCCGCATCAATCAATATCTGATTGACTTGCCGCCAAGGGATATCATATCCGATAGATACTTCCGAATGGATAATCAACCCGTATTCACGTGCCGAGGTACTGTAATTCACGGTATGCGAGGACATGATAAATGAGTTGGGAACGGTAACCACCTCATTCTTCGGTGTACGGATACGAGTGACAAGGGGTGTTTTCTCTATAATATCTCCGGTAGTATCATTCAGTTTAATCCGGTCGCCCAACTTAAACGGGCGCATATACGTAATCACCAGCCCGGCAATAATATTACCGATCACCGTACTTGAACCCAACGATACAATCAATCCGACAAATACCGAAATCCCTTGGAATACCCCTGAATCAGAACCCGGCAAATAAGGATAAATCATCGCAATCATAAATGCGTAAAGCAGGAAACGGACGATATGGAAAGTCGGCATTGCCCAATCCGGATAGAAACCGTTGAATTTCAAACGCCCTGCTTCTATCTCACGGGCCAGATAGTGCACCAGTCGTACCAGATACCGCACTGCATACCAGATAATAATGATTGTAAACAGCTTGGGAATATAATCAATAATACCCACAAAAATGCCACGGATCGGGTTCCAGATATAACCCAATATACGATAAGCCAGTCCTTCTGTTTGCGGGAAAATAATGAAAATCAGCGGAATAGTAATCAATAACTGCAATCCCATAAGAATATACCGCCCGATGCCCGCCAGAAAGACTAACAAATTAGCTTGTTTTTGGGCATCCAACAATTCATATCCTTGAATGGAAACAGGTCGTATCTTCGTATCTTTCAGACGCAAAATACGTACTTTCAGTTTACGGAAAAGCCAGTTCGTCAGGCGAAACAGGAAGTATTGCCCGACAATCACCAGAATGAAATAAAGCACACGTTTCGCCATTCTCCAAAGCCCGTGTTCGGCTTTCATATCGTGCAGTTTGGTGATAACGTTTTGTTGTCTTTCCTTCGCAAGAGAATCACGGGAAATGCCTTCCCACAAAGCATCCTGATCGGTAAGGGAAAGTAACACCTTGTTACCGTACATCAAATCGGAAACAATGTCCGAATGGTCGATCGACACGGAGTCCGGGCGGAGGTTAAAACGTCTTCCCAGTTCTTCAATTGCAGCACCGGTCATTTGCGCACGTTGCTGGGGAGTGTATCCGCCACGTTTGGTAAAAAGATAAAATAAGGTATCTCCGTCGGCTACCACAGGGATTCCTTTGGTAAACTGTCGCAAAGAATCGATACGTTGACGCTGCCGGGCGTACTTCACGGAGTCGACGGCAGCCATTTGCAGTTTCATCTGCTCCATTTCCATACGCATATTCGCCTCGTTGAGCCGGGCTGCTTCGAGGGATTTTTGCAGATTGGCCACATAGACAGAGTCTGAATCCCGGTTCAGAGGTGTGTTGTGCACGGTAGTTACACTATCACCTGCAAATATCTTCTTGACAGCTTCTCCCAACTGTGCCCGTACTCCCGTTGTTCCCAAAAGTACAATGAGCAGTAACACTAAACGTTTCATTTTATTCATTTCCATATCCTATATCCCCTGACAGTGAATTAAGGTTAATCTATTTTTTCACTAAAACAGAGCAAACATACGGATTGTTTTTGACATATCAATTTTGAAAATGATTATCTTTGCCACCAAAAGAGAAAAAAACATGAATATACTGTTTCTTATCGGAGGATTAATCCTCATTCTTCTAGGAGCTAACGGACTCACGGACGGGGCTGCTTCAGTTGCCAAACGTCTCCGTATCCCCTCCATTGTTATCGGGCTTACTATCGTCGCGTTCGGTACTTCTGCCCCCGAACTCACCGTCAGTGTGTCTTCTGCTCTTAAAGGCAGTGCGGACATTGCCATAGGTAATGTGGTAGGAAGTAATATATTCAATACACTGATGATTGTAGGCTGCACGGCTTTATTCGCTCCGATTGTCATCACCCGGAATACACTCAAAAAAGAGATTCCGCTCTGCATTCTATCTTCTATCGTCCTGTTGGTTTGCGCCAATGACGTCTTTCTGGATAAAGCACCGGAAAATATCCTGAACAGGGTAGACGGACTGTTATTGCTTTGTTTCTTCGCTATCTTTATGGGATATACATTTGCTATCGCTTCCAAGCCCTCCTCCACAGGGGGACAGGAAGAACATCCCGTACCGGAAGAAGAGAACGAGATAAAATTGCTCCCCTGGTGGAAATCGGTTCTTTATATTATCGGAGGGCTGGCTGCACTAATTTACGGAGGACAATTATTTGTTAACGGGGCTACGGGTATCGCCCGCAATCTGGGCGTCAGCGAGTCAATCATCGGTCTGACACTGGTGGCCGGAGGGACTTCTCTGCCGGAACTTGCCACCTCTATCGTTGCCGCACTAAAGAAGAATCCGGAAATAGCTATCGGAAACGTAATCGGCAGTAACCTCTTCAATATCTTCTTTGTATTGGGATGCAGCGCCAGCATTACTCCCCTCCACCTTAGCGGAATCACCAACTTCGACTTGCTCACACTGGTCGGCTCGTGCATCCTGCTCTGGCTGTTCGGATTGTTCTTCGCCAAACGGACAATCACACGGATAGAAGGAAGCATTATGATACTCTGCTATGTAGCATATACCGTGGTATTGATTTATAATACATAGATAAAAAGTAAACTAACATTTATTTCACCTCGACAATCGTCAATACATTAACGCCATATTTTCCGTCATCGGATATCGCCCAGGTAGTATCCCCATTCGCACAACGGATAGCGTAACGGGAATTATATTTCAGCCTTTCCGAACCGTCCGGTATCCACAGCCCTAACCTATATTTTCCGGGAGCAACCGAATCCGGCAATCTGAGAGACAAATCAACGGAATGCGTCAACGGCGTATACGTAGAATCTTCCGGCTGGAACGGTTGCCAGTCCAACGGATTTGCTTCGGTCGGAAATTCCATGACTTTCCCTTTATCGTCAATCAGTACGAAATAGACCGGATGTTCGCCAAACACAGTAGCAAACCCTCTATTTATCAAACTCAGGTTCAGGAGATTGTCTTTTCCTGCTTCCAACGCTTTCGGCATCCGAAGAGATTGCAGTTCAATCCGATACCCCAAATGATCGCGTATATAATCGAACATATTACGTTCCACCTTCGTACCATCTTTCTTTTGGAAATAACTGTCGGATACAGGCATATGATGCTGATGCAAAGAATCTTCCGTTATCATGGTTTTCTTCCAGACTACCATTGAATATTCAGGAGGATTATTCTCGTCAAACTTATTATTGGGATGTTGTTCCTTATAATTATGTATCACGCTCAATGAGGTGAAGTGCTGGAGGAACAGACGTCTTGCTGCCTGCAATCCGTCAATAATCCAACCCGCCGAAGGACTGTCGGGATCGGCACCTACACTCCAAAATCCCCAAGGTAACTCGCCATCGACCACCAAATAAGGCGATTCTTTGACAATCTGGTCAAAGTTATCAGTCCCCTCATGCATTTCCGCATCCCAACGATCCGGACGTATCACAATAAAATCATCATGAAACGAAAGCCTCTTATATAACTCCGGCTTATCTTTCAGCAGATTCTTAAACATAGGAAGCCTTACCTGTACCTGCCTTTCTTCGGGAACCACCGAAAGAAGTTTTTCCAAAATAGCAGTTTTCGTTTCATCCGAGTTCTCCAGTCCTTGAACAGAGCCGTGCCATTCTCCCCAAGCACCCACCATACCGGCCTGTACCACCAGAATCAGGTCTTTATTTTTCTCCAGAAAAGGTTTCAACTGGTCCAGATGTTCCAATATCTGCTCTCCGGTAGGCCCGACCGCCGCTCTCCCCATAAAATCCCGCTCGTAGGCAAAACGTAATACCGCCTTCTTTCCTTGTTTCTGCAATTCATCAAAATACACCTGCATCGTATTAAGATTCTCTTCCGACAGTTTTTCACCTATCAGATAAGTAAGATAGAAATAGCTCTGGGCAAGCGAAACACTATCCGCCACGTATTTGGCAGACAGTTCCAACAGTTCTTTTGTCGGACTGTCTTTTTCTTCTTTCACATCTACCGCCGTCTCCAACCGGAAACCTCGTCCGGGATTATAGATTCCGTTTTCACCGTGCGTATCATCTACACAAATTCCACGAAAATCAAGAACCTGCTGCGAATTGCCGCAACTACTTGCCAGCACAGCAAACAAAGCAGCTACCATACTGCCATACATCCAATTCTTCTTCATAGTAATATTTTTGTTTATGCGGGCAAATATATAACATTTCGCAACACCACCACTCTTTACAGCCCATTTCGCGCAGTAAAGTATCAGTTTGAGATAAAAAATGCAAAAGTATTAGTTAATGCTAAGATTGTATTTGTTCCACCAACAGAATAACTCTACCTTTGTCTAATAAAATAATACATGAGAAAACTTAATTCATTAAATCAACAATATTAATTACTTAATGGAAAATATCATGAATAGACAAAACGCTTTTACGCTACTTGCTACATTCGCACTGCTTTTTTGTTTCACATTCTCCTGCAATGCCAAAGGAAAAGACAAAGCCAAACATGTTGTTCTCATCGGACTGGACGGTTGGGGAGCTTACAGCTTGCCTAAAGCAGACATGCCCAATGTCAAGAAACTAATGGAAGACGGAGCTTACACGCTCAAAAAACGCTCGGCACTTCCTTCGTCCAGTGCTATCAACTGGGCATCCATGTTTATGGGAGCCGGTCCCGAACTTCACGGATACACCGAATGGGGATCTAAAACTCCGGAACTTCCGTCACGTGTTTTAAACAAGAATGGAATCTTCCCCACTATCTTCCAATTACTGCGTGATGCCCGTCCGAAAGCAGAGATCGGCTGCCTGTATGAATGGAACGGAATCAAGTATTTAGTAGATACACTTTCTCTAAGCTATCATTATCATGTGGCCGATTACAACAAGACTCCCAAAGAGTTAGGCAATATGGCATCTGCTTACATAAAGGAGAAACATCCGACTCTTGTTGCTATCTGCTATGATAATCCCGACCACACCGGGCACACTGAAGGACATGACACTCCCGGATATTATGAGAAACTCAAGGAGTTGGATACTTATGTCGGCCAGATTGTCCAGGCCGTAAAAGATGCAGGCATCCTTGATGACACTATTTTCATATTGACTTCCGACCATGGAGGCATCAAGAAGGGTCACGGTGGCAAAACAATGCAAGAAATGGAAACAGCTTTCATCATTTCCGGTAAGAATATTAAAAAAGGACTTCGTTTTGATGATGTAAGCATGATGCAATATGATGTAGCTTCTACAATAGCTCACATTTTCAACCTCGAACAACCACAAGTCTGGATAGGTAGACCAATGAAGATTGTTTTCAAATAATCGCTTTGAGATTATATACTGGAAAGGGAAAGGAGAAACTGGAAACAAAACCAGTTTCTCCTTTTATTTTCTCTCTTTTTTTCTTTAATAGAAAAACTATTTCCAACAAAGTAAAAACTGACGGATAGGGATCTGTTTGATACCCTGATAAGAAACGCCCTCAATTTCATCCATCGTAACAACTATTTTCGGATAATTATCTTGTATAGCCAACAAATTTCCAAATTCCCACTCATGTGTTTTAGAGTCAATAACTGAATATACTACCTGAACATATAATTTTTCTCCATTGCGTTCTCCTACAAAATCAACCTCTTTATCTCCATACCGACCTATATAGAAAGTATATCCGCATACCGATAAATGGCAGCACACTATATTTCCCAATACCGGTCCGATATCAGATGCTCCTCAAACGGTAAACCAGCAAGATAAGGAAGCCCCACAAACCGATAAAAACGGCTAAATGCTTCAGAAAATTTTTATAATATTCCAGCTTATTCATTTTATTTCCTATAAGTAAATAGTCAGGCATTAAGATAATCAATAAGTTCATAAGTGTTGGCAGGTGAAGGAACTATCTTTCATCTGTATCCGTCTATTTATCAGCCCATACAACAGAAGATTAAGGAAAAAACAGTATTTAAATCTTATATCAAAGAGTTTCAATTATACTTTTCACTAATTTTTATGCTTTTTGCTAATTTTGTATTAGTATTTGATAAAATTATATTTGTCCTCCATAACAAACCACCCTACCTTTGCCCCCAGAGTTTAACAACATAAAATTATATGTGCAATGAAAAACAAATTATTTTATCTTATCGGAATAGCAACATTACTATGCTATGCTAGTACATTTACCTCTTGCATTAATGGAGTGGACGATGAATATCTGGAATTGGTTAATAATGGTGGCAACGGAAATAGCAACGAAGACGACGAAACCATAGAATTACCAGATTTGAATGGTGATTATGTAGCTGGCGGCGAATTCGAACTTGTTAAAATGACTTATAATGGCGAAGAACTAACAGGCAAAGCTGTGAATGTAGCAGCCGACGAACAAAACCAAACTGCTACCATTACTCTTACAGGAACCGAACAAGACCTGACAGAAATGTTAGGGGGATTGATGGAATTTAAATTCACTACACTCAGTCCCGTTCCAGGTGTAAAAGAAATCATATTACCTAATGTAAAATTGTACAATAGCGGAACAAGCTATCTATTCAAAGGCGAAGTTATTGAACCAACTTATATTTTGTCTTATGAAGGTACTATTGAAGACGGAAAGATGAATATCAACCTCAAACATGAATTGGTAGGCGCTAATCCATTAGCAGGTACTTGGAATCTGGCACCATTAAAAGATACAGGTAATTCTCCAGTATACGCACCATTGTGGTTCGAATGCAATTCTACAGTTAAAATAGATATGGGTAAAGTATCAATTATTTCTATCAACCAACCAATCCAAGGTATTATCAGTTTATTAACCGGTAGTATGAGTACCCTGATAACAGGAGGCATTTTAGGTACAAAAATAAAAGTAGAGCAATTGGTACTAAACATGTTACGCGATATTACAGCCGAAAAAAACGGAAGTATATTTGCTACTTATTCATACAGCGGAGATGTAACAACTCCACAATGGAGTTCTGAAATGTCTCATAATATTCTTCGTTACTACTATGGTGAAGAAGAAGGTAAATTCTTTGTAGAAGCGAACACAGACTTCCTTGTAAACGCTATCGGTGGCTTGATTCCAAGCATTGCTACATCTGCTCCTATAACTCGTGCCGGTGATCCGGAACACACTAAAGCAATTGGTAGAGAATTAATAGCTATGCTTACTCCACTGTTGCGTGACGGCATTCCTTGCGAATACACTTTCGATAATGTACAAAACGGAGAATTAGCCATTAATATCGAAGGAGAATGCCTGAGAAAACTATTACTTAAAGTACTTGAACTCGCCAACGACGAATATGCAAAAACATTTGTAGAAGAATTTATCAATTCAAATCTGGGAGATTTCGCAGGAAACATTAAACTATTGCTCCAAAATGCACCTGCCGGACTAACATACTACGAAGGAACAAGCCCTGAAAATTATTCAGGAGAATGTGGTCCTACTAAACTCGGACTTAAATTTGTAAGACCATAAATATATATGATTTAAATTCTTAAGGGAAAAAAGAAAGTTTTCAGGAAACAAACTTTACGGGCTTCGGCGTCTACTGCCGAAATCTGTCCAACAACAACGAATGTTTAACACACAAGTATTATGAAAAAAAAATATTATATTTTCTTTTTCTTATGCCTTCTTACCCTTTCCGGGTTTGCCCAGGAAATAAACGTGACGGGTATAGTGACTGAAGCTTCGACCAAAGAGCCGATGCCTGGAGTTACTATTCAAGTGAAAGGGAGTGATAAAGGAACCATATCAGACATGGATGGGAAATATACCATCATGGTGAAACAAAACGATGTGCTGATATTCTCTACCATCGGTATGAAGACCATTGAAAGGACGGTAACATCAAACACTCCAGTTAATGTGGCAATGGAGGAAGATAATGTGGCACTGGAACAGGTAGTCATTATCGGTTACGGTACGGTGAAGAAAAGCCATCTTTCTGGTGCTGTTGGTTCTGTGGGAACCAAAGAACTGCGTGGTGAAATTAGTACCAGCACCGCTTCTGCATTGCAAGGGAAAATGCCGGGTGTGACCATTTCCACCAATGGTGGTGGTCCGAACGACGGAACTACAATCAATGTACGTGGTATCAGCTCACTATCCAACAATTCACCACTCTACGTTATCGACGGCGCTTTTGGTGATATTAACATGGTAGACCCTAACGACATCCAATCCATCGAAGTGTTGAAGGATGCAGCCGCAGCCGCCATCTACGGTTCGCGTGCAGCAGGCGGTGTGGTACTTATCAGTACCAAAGGCGGACGCAAAGAAAGCCCTACCAAAGTGGATATCAACTTCTTTACCGGTATACAACATAACCCTAAAAAACTGAACGTAATGACCGGAGAAGAATATAGCCGCTTCGCACGCTACTACGGACTTGCCGGTGACGGTTACGGAGCTGAAGCAGGTGCAGTTCCTTTTATCGGCAAAGGTACCGATTGGCAAGACGTGATGTTCAAGACTGCTATGACCTACAAGGCAAACGCTACTATCTCCGGCGGTTCCAAAAACGCCACGTTCAGTGCATCGGCAGGTTATCTGAACAAGGACGGTATTTTGCGCAACACCAGCCATGAGTCATACAATCTTCGTCTGAAAAGCGATTTCACTTTTCTCAACAACCGCGTCACTATCGGTGAAACGCTTATCTTGCGTATGGGAGAAGCCAAGGGAGGTTCAGACCACGAAATGAACGGCTTACTCCGTTTTCCTTCCGTGATTCCCGTTTACGATCCTACCAACTCCAGTGGTTGGGGTACATCGGCAGATATCAACCTGCCTAACCCGTTGGCCAATTCAGTCATTATAGACAAAAAGAATGAAAGTACACAGATTTTCCTGAATGCTTATTTGCAAGCAGAAATTATCAAGGGGTTGAAATACAAACTCAACCTTGGTTTGCGCCGCAATCACACCAAGTATCGCACTTATGAAAGCTCCTATGATCTAGGCACATTTGGTATCAATGAGTCACCGGACCTTTCCGAAAGTTTCTCCAATGACGACTCTTGGGTGCTCGAAAACACATTGAATTACGACCGTACATTTGGTAAACACAATCTTTCTGCTATGGCAGGTTATTCTGCACAGAAAGACCAACACTATAATTTGGGCGGTAGCAACTCAGATTTACCTGAGTTTATCTATACAATGACAGGCAATGTAAACACGATGAAGGCAACCAGCACGTTGAATGAATTGGCATTGGTATCACTTTTTGGTCGTGTAATGTATTCCTATGACGACCGTTATCTCTTTTCAGCTTCTATTCGCCGCGATGGTTCCTCACGTTTCAAAAAAGGATACCAATATGGTAGTTTCCCCTCTGTATCTGTGGGTTGGAATATCAGCAGCGAAAAATTCTTCCAATCTTTAACAAATATATTTGATCAAGTAAAACTGCGTGCCAGCTACGGTAAATTGGGTAATCAGGACATGGATGGTTACTACCCTACGTTGAGTGTGGTAAGTAGTGGTATGAACTATCTACAAGGTGATGCCATTTGGTTTGGCAATATGCCGTATGTAAGCAATGTTTCGCCTGAGGACTTGACTTGGGAAAATACGGAAACATACAACTTCGGTCTCGACCTGATATTGCTTCATGGCAAATTGAATCTGACCGCAGATGCTTACATCAAAAACACAAATGACGTGTTGCTTCCTGTTCCTTCTTCTGCATCAAGTGGTATCGGAGGTTCTCGCATCATGAATGCCGGACAGGTACAGAACAAGGGTATCGAAATCTCAGCCACATGGCGCGACAACATCGGCAAAAAAGCAAGTTACTACGTAGGTGCCAACATCAGTACCGCCAATAACAAAGTGACAAAAATCACTGCTGGCGGTAAAGTAATGTCCATCGCCGGATACAATGCACACGCTGCCGGCGGACGCGGTATCAATATGTTCAAGAAAGGACACTCTATGGCCTACTTCAACTTGATTGAGACAGATGGAATCTTCCGTAGCATGGAAGAAATCGAAAACTACCGTAACCAGTACGGCGAAATGATCCAGCCGGGTGCACAAGTGGGTGACATCCGCTACAAGGACTGGAACCGTGATGGCGTTATCAACACCGACGATCAGCACGACGTAGGTAGCCCGTTACCTAACTTGACATTCGGTATCCGCGCAGGCGGCGAGTGGAACGGATTCGACCTGAACCTTTTCATTGACGGTATGACAGGTAACAAAATATACAACTACACCCGCTACTGCCTCGAATCGGGTTCATTTAACGGCAACTTGAGCACTACGGTAGCTAACTCATGGCGTCCGGACAACCAAAATACCGACATGCCCCGTTTCTCGAAGACTGACGGTTCAGACAACAAGCTGGCCTATACCGACAGATGGCTCGAAGACGGCTCATACATCCGTCTGAAATCACTTGACCTCGGTTACACCTTCCCGAAACAATGGATACAGAAAGCCTGCATACAAAACTTGAGAATCTATGTATCCATGGAGAATCTACTGACCTTGAGTAAATATTCGGGCTATTCACCCGATCTGGGCGAAAGCTCATCCACAGGCGCAAGCTACGGTATCTTCTCCAAAGGTATCGACCACGGACGTTACCCCATCCCACGTACGTTCTCTTTCGGTATTCAAGTAAACTTATAATGTAGAACACAGAAAAATTGAATTATGAAAAAGAAATGGTTATCATATATGTTCGTGTCAGCCCTCCTGTCGGGAGCACTGACATCCTGTAACGAATCCAAATTCTTGGATCTAAAGGACCCGAACCACTTCACCAACGAAAACTTCTGGCGCAACAAAGCTGATGCGGAAAGTGCACTGGCAGCAGCTTACTCGCCTATCAAATACCAAATGAACGGATACTACGGCGCTTTCGACGGTTGGTTGAACCTCAACAGCCGTGGTGACGACATCTTCACCATCACCAACGAAGAACAAGGCATGTGGGACATCGCTAACTTTGCGAACTCTGTGACAACAGGCAACGATCCTTTCGGTGCACTCTATACAGGCATCCAACGTGCCAACGTTTTATTGAGATATATCGATGACGTTCCCGCATCGGGCATCACCGATGCCGACCGAGCTATGATTAAAGGCGAAGCCCTCGTGTTGAGAGCCTACCAATATTTCCTGTTGGTGACCAACTATGGCGAAGTGCCCTTGCGCCTTATCCCCTCCAACGAGGACGAAGCCAACATACCAGCTGCAAGTACAGCGCAAATTTGGGAACGCATTGAAATCGACTTAAATACCGCCATCAACGAATGCGGATTGCCAGTATCGCGTCCCAACGACCAAAAAGGACGTATCGAACTGGGCGCTGCCAAAACCATCCTCGGCAAGGTATATGCCACACAACACAAATATCCTGAAGCCAAGAATTTACTGAAAGAACTGATTGAATCTTCTTACGGTCCCGGCAAACGTTACCAGTTGATGGAAAACTTCGCTGAAAACTTCACGACGGCGAAAGAAAACAATGCAGAGTCCGTGTTTGAGTTGCAATACAGCAGCGATGGCGACCTCACTTGGGGGAACGAAAGCGGTATCAACTTAGGTAGCTCTATGGCTCAGTTTGTAGGTCCTGCCGTATCCGGCGGATGGGCAAAATTGATGCCTTCTGCTTTTGTAGTAAGCGAATTTACAAGCGAAACACGCCCTTCCGGTGCAGACTCTAAGTACGATAAACGTATCTACGCCAGCCTATTCTTCACACCAAACGAATATGGCGACTGGGTATCCGAAGAGAATGGCTGGTACAACGGCAAATTCTACGGCGGTATCTTCACCATGGAAGACCTTTGGAAAGGGAATGCAGCCAAAATGGCGGGTGGTGCTCCTATCTTCAATGTAAGCCAAAGCACCGGTGCGCAAATCGGCAAGTTCCTGTTGAAGAAATACACTGCTTACTACGTCAATTCCAGAAGTGCCGACAACATGGGCAACAAAGAAGGAAAGGCGAACAACGTGCGCGTCATCCGTTTTGCAGAAACACTATTGCTCTATGCCGAAGCGTGCGCTAAGACCGGAGATACCCCCCAAGCTAACTGGGCTATCAACGAAATCCGCCAAAGAGCCGGACTAGCAAAGAAAGATTTCGGACAAGGCGACCTGATGAAAGAAATTGAACGCCAATGCCTGTTGGAATTCTTCGGTGAAGGACATCGCTTCGACGACCTGAAACGTTGGTATACTCCTTCGCAGATTAAAATGATCTTCAAGGCGAACGACAAACAAGGTGCCGACAATTTCAAAGAGAAACACCAGTACTACCCCATCCCGATGGGAGAATTGAACAACAACGCGGCAATGGTACAAAACCCATTGTGGAGATAATCATAGAAAACAATAATCAAAGACAGATTTTATATGAAAAAGATATATCAATTAATATGCGCGTCATCGCTACTACTCGGAAGCCTCATGTCCTGTGATGACGGCAGTTTAAGCCACGACGATGTTTATATTCCGGATCCGGTGGAAGTAACGGACGAAGATGATGGCTACTCGCCAGAGCCGACAACGGACGCAGTACTCAGAATCATGCCCGACAAGCGTCATCAAGAAATCGATGGTTTCGGTTGTTCGTTCGGGTGGATGGAGGCCGTATACGGCTGTACACAACGTAACGGTATTATGGACGACCTTTATGGCGACAACGGACTCCGTTTCAACATCTACCGTGGAGAAGTAATGGCAAACTCATTGCAAAGTGACGGCAGCTACAACTTCAAGGAAAACGATAACTTCGGATATGCCGCCGACTCCCCCGAACTGAAGAAAATTTTCAACGATCCCAAATTCAAGGAGTATGCCCAGTTATGGTGTATAGACCGTACATCAAAAATCAGAAACGACATCTACTACTTCTTCTCTGTATGGACACCACCCGTTAAATGGAAAGTGGGCACAGGTAACGAAGAGGTAACCGGTGGAAGCGGATCGTTCAACAGCCAGTATAGCGAAGAGTTTGCCGACTATCTTGCCACCTTCGGCGAAAGAATCAAAAAAAGATTCGGCATCAATGTATACGGTATGTCAGGCTGGAATGAACCCGACCAAGCAATGGGTGGATGGGACGGCTGTATGTGGGGTAACCAGCAAATGGCCGATTTCACCTGCGATCACCTGCGTAAGAAACTGGACGAGAAAGGGCTGAATAACACAAAAGTTATCTATGGCGAGCTTCCTTGGTGGGCAAATGCCATCACTTGGGTAGAACAATCACTCAACTACCGTGGCGACGACCTTGAAAATGCAAACATCGTAGCAGCCGGACACGGTTACTCTACAGTGGCTAAAAACATCAAACCGATGCAAGCAGCCGAAGACAGAGGCATCCATGTATGGCAGACGGAGACTTGTGATGACAAGTCGCGCGACGAGACTTGGAACGATGCCATGAAGTGGGCGGAAAACTATCAGGGCTACCTAATGAATGCCCGTGTCAACGCCATCGTATGGTGGGCAGGTGCACGCTACTGTACTTCCACAGGCGAGAACCTGCTTCAGACAGACCAATGGGATTTCAGTACTTCATACTATCGCGTAGATCGTTACTACTCTATCGGGCAGTTCTCACGCTACATCCCCCGTGGTTCTTTCCGTACGGACGTAGAGAAAATCAACGGAACTGCTTCGACAGACAAGATGCCGAGAGAATTGACCGCTTCGGCTTATCTCAAAGACGATGACAACACCTACACCATCGTATTGGTGAACAGCTCAAAGACAAAAGCCTTCGAAGCACAGGTGGAAATCGAAGGCAAAGAATTCGAGAACATGGTGTCTTACACTTCAAGCTCCAGCGTGAAGTGGCTACGCAAAAAGCTGAACCCGTCATTGAGCGGCAAGCGTACGGTAACTGTACCCAAGTACAGCGTGGTGACTATCACCGGTAAATTCAGAGAGAAACAATAAATTCAAACTGAAGGATAATTAAATGTATTTGAAAGTAATGAAAAGAAATATTTTACACCTGGCAGGAGCTTTATTAAGTTCTGCCATAATCACCTTCGGTTGCTCGGAAGAAATCCCGACTTACAGCGAACTAACGGTAAACAAGACCGAAGTATTCATTCAGGCAGACGGTGAAAACCCGACAGCCATCGTGAACGTCATATCGGGAAACGGCAACTATAAAATCAACGTGGCAGACGAGAACATCGCCACTGCTGCACTGGACGGAAACACGATCATCATCAACGGATTGAAGAACGGATCGACAACGGCTACCGTCACCGACTGGAGCAAGCATTCTGCCGTTATTACCATCAAAGTGAAGGAAGACTTCGACCTGACTCTGGATACGGAAGGTAAAGTCATCCTGTTTGAAGAAAAAGAAGACCTGCCGAATAGCAAAGAAGTAAGTATCCTTTCGGGAAACGGTGGCTATCAAGTGACAAGCAGCGATGAAGGAGTAGCTACAGCTGTATTCAATGAGAGCGGTAAAGTCTTAATCACCGCCGTAGCAGCAGGTCACACAGTTGTCACAGTGACCGATGCCGACGGCAAGACTGCATCATTGGAAGTGACTGTTGCCAAAGGCGCCCTGGAAGTTGCTGACATCACAGACAGAGTATGGAAAGTTGGAGAGACTTCAAGCATCGAAATCCTCTCCGGCAATCCGGAATATACGGTGGAAATCAGTGACGAAAGCATTGCTACGGCAACAATCGAAGGCAACAGCATTAAAGTAACAGGTGTGGCAAAAGGTGACGTTACGCTGACCGTTACCGACGGAATGGGCCTGCAACAAACGATGATTGTTAGGGTGAGAGAAGGATTGAAACTGAGCCAATATGAAATAGACGAAATAATCATCGACGATAACCCTACGATAACAATCGATATTGAAGGTAGCGGCGATTATGAGATTGTCAACAGTTGCGAAGCTATATCATTCCGTCTTTCCGATGACAAGAAGCAATTGATTATCGGCAGTGTGACAGGTAAAGATGTCGCAATGAATGCAACCATTACCATTACAGACAAGATACTTGGCGATGAAGTAACCATCACAATAAAAGTAGTAAACTACAACTACGAAACCTACGAAAGAGGAAGATGGTACATCAGTGGAAAACTAGGAGTTCCAAGCGGAGCCGTCGCTAATGCCGACAAACCGACAGCAGGCCAAAGTCAAATACTTGCCGGAGAACTGAGTGGTAACGGAGGCGCGTTTTCACCCTACAAGGTTAAAAACGGATACATCGTTATCTTCGATGGCAACTTGGAAGTAGGCAAGAAAAATAATTCTAAACTAGAGTATTATGTCAATAGTACCAAATCAGAAGATATCACAATTGCCGACCTGGAAATCACCAAGAAAGACGGTGGAAAATATTGGGTTAGATTTCACGAAGAAGGTAGAGAAGAATACTCATATATAATTGTTTGGGTATAACAAAAGCCATCAACATAATAACCATTCGGTAAATAACAATAATGTGCCAAAAGAAGAGGAAATCCAAATAACTTTCTACTTTTGGCACAGCTACATCAGCGCACCATACAAAAAGAAAAACAAAGACTACTGGCATTGTATCAGGATGAGATAAAATAGTATTTGTTTTCTGATGGCTTCCGCTCTACTTTTGCAACATAGAGAACGAAATTATTTTCAATCTTAAAGTTGTTTATAAAAACAATATTTTGTATAGATAGAATGAATGAATCATATAGCAACAGATTGCGTTTTCTTAAAGAAACGCATGAATCTTTGATAACCCGTCGGAATAAAATCATACCTTCCAACAGTGGTATATGTGAACGATACAAGTATCCGGTACTGACCTGCGAACATGCTCCGCTAGAGTGGCGATACGACCTGAATCCCGAAACAAATCCATTCTTGTTGGAACGTATCGGAGTGAATGCCACCATGAATTCGGGAGCTATCAAATGGAACGGCAAATACTTGTTGGCAGTACGTGTGGAAGGGAACGACCGTAAGTCATTCTTTGCCATTGCCGAAAGTCCAAACGGAATAGATAACTTTCGTTTTTGGGAATACCCGATACAACTACCGGATACTGATCCGACAGAAACAAACGTCTACGACATGCGCCTGACAGCACACGAAGACGGCTGGATATATGGTATCTTCTGTAGCGAAAGCCTTGACCCCAACGCTGCACCGGGTGACTTATCTTCCGCCGTTGCCAAAGCAGGTATCGTCCGCACCAAAGATTTGAAGAATTGGGAACGCCTACCCAACCTGATTTCCAAAAGCCAACAACGTAATGTCGTTCTACATCCGGAATTTGTTAACGGTAAGTACGCTTTGTACACCCGTCCGCAAGATAGCTTTATTGATGCCGGAAACGGCGGAGGTATCGGTTGGGCACTCATTGATGATATGACTCATGCAGAAGTGAAAGAAGAAACTATCATCAACCACCGTCACTATCACACTATAAAAGAGGTGAAGAATGGAGAGGGACCTCATCCTATCAAAACCTCCAAGGGATGGTTACACCTCGCCCACGGTGTACGGGCTTGTGCTGCCGGACTGCGTTATGTACTCTATCTGTATATGACCTCTCTGGAAGATCCGACAAAGACAATTGCCGAACCGGGTGGATATTTGCTGGCTCCGATAGATGAAGAAAGAATAGGTGACGTATCTAATGTACTTTTCTCGAATGGCTGGATTGCGGATGAAGATGGAACAGTATATATCTATTATGCATCCTCGGATACTCGTATGCATGTAGCAACTTCCACCATTGATAGACTGATCGATTATTGTTTTCACACACCGGCAGACGGTTTACGTTCTGCTGCTTCCGTAGAAAATATTTGCAATCTCATAGAAGCTAACAAAGCCGTTACAGTAGAAACAGAACAAGTTTATCTTTAAAACAAATAATTTCGGATATATTCGAAATCGCAAACAAAAGCAAGAAAAGTTTCGGATATATCCGAAACTTTTGTATTTTTGCTAAAAACTTTAGGATATGGACGAAAGGATAAACATTCTAAGAAAGTATAATCTTTGGGGAGACACTGCATTTGATTTTGGATTCAGGCGTAGTGAATACAATGAAAAGATTATGGACTTTACAGGAAACAGACTTGTGAAAATCCTTACAGGTCAGCGTAGAGCAGGAAAAAGTTATCTATTGCGACAGACTGCCAGGCAACTGATAGAAAATGGCGTGCCTGCCGCAAATACACTATTCATCAACAGAGAAATGACAGATCTGGATTTCATAAAGACCTACAAAGACTTAGATGAAATCATCAAGCTGTATCAGGCAATTATACAACCAACAGGAAAAGTTTATATTTTCATCGATGAGATTCAACTCATCAAAGATTGGGAAAAGACAATAAATTCTTATTCGCAAGACTATACAGCTGAATACGAACTATTCATAAGCGGTTCTAACTCTAAATTACTTTCAGGAGAACTGGCTACGTTATTATCCGGTCGTTATGTATGTTTCAATGTTTTTCCTTTCAGTTATCAGGAATATCTTATGGTAACCGGAAAAGAGCAAATGAAACAAAGTTATCTTGACTATATAAATAGTGGTGGTCTGCCGGAGTTGTTTTCTCTCCCGAATAAACTGGAAATCAGACAAAACTATATGTCTACTATTAAGGACTCCATTTTGTTGCGTGACATTATCCAACGTTACAATATACGTGACCCCAAATTACTGGAAGATATTTTTATCTTTTTAGTAAACAACGCTTCCAACCTGATATCGGTCAATAGCATAGTGAAATACTTTAAAAATTCAGGGAGAAACATTAGTTATGATATTGTAGCTGCTTATATAGGATATATCGAAGACACATTCTTAATCCATCGTTGCGAACGTTATGACATCAAGGGAAAAGAAACCCTTGCCGGGACAAGTAAGTTCTACATTAATGACCTTGCTTATAAAAATTATCTCTATCCCGGCTACGGTTATGGCTTTGGCTACCTGATAGAAAACGCAGTTTACTTGGAGTTACTTCGTATGGGATATGAAGTTTACACTGGCAATGCCAAAGGTAAAGAGATCGACTTCGTGGCTCAAAAAACAGGAGAAACAATTTATATACAATGCTCTTATATAATGTCAGATCAAAGTACCATAAAAAGAGAATTTTCTCCATTGGAAACCATTAATGATAACTTTCCGAAAGTGGTAGTATCAATTGATGATATGGTCTTACCGTCTCACAATGGCATAAAACATATACAAGCATGGAATCTTAGGAATGAACTAATTTACCATAAGGAATAAGAAACATTTATTGGTTTAGTATCAGTATGTGCTAAAATAATATTTGTTTGCCCAAGACTTTCCCCCTACCTTTGCAGCAAAGAAGATACAATATATAAATCGATTCAAAATAATAATATGAAATTACACACTACCGACCTTCTTATCATATGCGCCTATCTTATCGCTATGATTGTCATCGGTCTCATTCTTAAAAAACGGGCAGCCCAGAATATGGACTCCTACTTCTTAGGTGGAAAATCATTGCCTTTCTATATGTTGGGATTATCCAACGCCTCCGGAATGTTCGATATTACGGGCACAATGCTTATGGTATACTGGGCATTCGCTTATGGTTTCAAAAGTCTTTGGATTCCCTGGTTATGGCCGGTGTTCAACCAGATATTCCTAATGGTTTACTTATCCGTGTGGCTGCGCCGTTCGAACGTTCTCACTGGTGCCGAATGGATTAAAACCCGTTTCGGAAAAGGGAAAGGTTCTACTCTTTCACATACGATTGTTATCGTATTCGCATTACTTAGCGTACTCGGTTTTTTAAGTTATGGGTTCATAGGTATTGGTAAATTTATGGAGATATTCATCCCTTGGGAAGTAGTATCTCCATTTATTCCTTTCAATGTTCCTGCAGAATATGTTCCTCATGTATATGGTATTTTCTTTACTACCATCGCCACATTCTATGTGATGCTCGGCGGAATGCTGAGTATCGTATGGACAGATGTCGTTCAGTTTCTGATAATGACCGTGGCAGGCATCGTTATTGTCGTCATTGGTATGCAGATGGTGGCACCGGACATGATTCACTCATTTGTTCCTGCCGGCTGGGATTCGCCCTTCTTCGGCTGGACACTTGATATCGACTGGAGCAGCCGGATGAATCTCCTTACCGAGCGAATGGCCAACGAGCCTTACAGTCTGATAAGCATATTTGTTATGATGGCGTTGCTGAAAGGAATCTTTATGAGCATGGCAGGTCCCGCTCCTAACTATGATATGCAGAAGATTCTGTCCTGCAAGTCTCCGAAAGAAGCGGCAATGATGAGTGGTTCTGTATCTGTGGTGTTATTAATCCCCCGCTACCTGATGATTATGGGATTCGCATTGCTGGCTATTTACTTCTTCAAGGAAGACGGCGGAATGACACAAATGGAAGTTACACGAACGGACTTTGAGACGATTCTTCCTCACTTGATTACCCGTTATGTACCTTCCGGATTAGCCGGTCTGTTATTGGCGGGACTACTGGCAGCGTTCATGTCTACTTTCGCTTCAACGGTGAATGCGGCTCCTGCATATATCGTGAATGACATTTATCTGAAATACATCAATCCGAAAGCGAGTGTAAAAACGCAGATACGCAGCAGTTATGTGATTTCTGTTGCAGTGGTAGTGGTCAGCACCGTTATCGGATTCTTTCTGAAAGATATTAATGAAATCTTCCAATGGATTGTAGGCGCACTCTTTGGTGGATACATCGCAGCCAACGTACTCAAATGGCATTGGTGGCGTTTCAACGGCGAAGGCTATTTCTGGGGAATGACTGCCGGAGTAATAGCGGCAATCGTCATGAAATTCACTGTTCCCGACGCATGGGTATTGTATTTCTTCCCCGTTCTGTTCGGGGTTTCCCTGATAGGATGTATCGCCGGAACGTATAGCGCACCTCCGACTGACGAAGAGACACTGATCAACTTCTACACCCGTGTCCGCCCATGGGGCTGGTGGAAACCGGTAGAAGAAAAAGCATTGGCGCGTTATCCTCATATCCAGCCGAACAGGAACTTCAAAAGGGATGCTTTCAACGTAGCAATCGGTATCATCTGGCAATGTGCGCTTACTATCATTCCGATGTATCTCGTTGTCCGTGAGCAACTGGGGCTCTGGAGCTCTATCGCTTTGCTTTTAGTCACCACACTCATACTAAGGAAGACTTGGTACAAACCTTTGTGCAAAGAAGAAGCACGTTACAATGAAGAAATGAAACAAGTGAAATAAAAAGAAATAATTAGCTTAACACACTAAAAACCGGAGGACTGACCATGAAAAGATTATCTGTTATCCTAGTATCATTTTTACTATATCTGCCACTAAGCGCTCAATTTAAAGGAACAGTCTATGTCGACACCGACCAATCAGGACTATTTAATAAAGGTGATAAACCGCTGGCGGGAGTTATGGTAACAGACGGCTTGAACGTAGTAAAAACAGATAAGAAAGGTCGGTTCTCTTTACCCGGATTCGATAAAACAAGATTTATCAGCATTACAACTCCCGCCGGATTTGAAACGGAGCAATTCTATCTTTCCACCAAAGAGAATAGAAAAAGCTACGACTTTATCTTAACTGAAAGTGAACGGACAAAAGCCAGGGAACATTCTTTCGTTCAAATCACCGATACCGAAGTAACCGGTGGAATGGGACGTTGGGTAACTGACCTTCAGCAATATGTAAAGAATGAAAAGCCCGCTTTCCTGATTCATACCGGAGACATCTGTTACGAACCGGGGCTGACAATGCATAACCAAATAGTGAACGCACAGACAATGGATTGCCCCGTTTACTACTGCATCGGCAATCACGACTTAGTGAAAGGTAGCTATGGCGAAGAGCTTTATGAATCTCTCTATGGTCCGACGTGGTACTCATTTGATATGGGTAACGTTCATTATGTAGTCACCCCAATCGACCACGGAGACCACCCGACTAATTATACTCAAAAAGATGTATACAACTGGCTGAAGAATGACCTTGCCATGATGAAGAAAGAACAGGCATTGATCCTCTTCAACCATGACCTGTTTACCGCAAGTGACACATTCGTATTCAAAGCCGATAAAGAGCATACACTTGACCTACGTGCTTTCAATACAAAAGCCCAAATCTACGGACACATGCACTACAACTATGTCCGCAATCAAAACGGAATCTATACAATCTGTACCGGTACATTGGATAAAGGCGGTATCGACCATTCTCCTTCTTCTTTCAGAGAAATAAAAGTAGACGGCAATGACAATATCACAACGCAACTACGGTATACCTTCATCGAGCCGCAGATTGCCATAGTCTCCCCGATGAACAATCAAATTTCCGCAGCTACCGGAGACCGGCTTCCTGTTTCTGTCAATACCTATCATGCACAGGCTAAAACATCACACGTCTCCTACATCCTAAACGATATAGAGAATAATCAGGAGATAGCCAAAGGCAACCTTATCTCCCTCACCGACTGGAACTGGAGCAGAGACATTCAAATGCCTGCGAATGAAAACGGAAGAAAGCTACAACTCACAGTAACTTCATTCTTTAATGACGGCAAGAAAGCAACCGCCACCAGCCGATTCACTTATCAAAAAGACTTCAAGCCGGCTACAATCCCGGGCGAGGACTGGAATACCCTGCTTCAAAATGCCGCACACTCCGGAGGAATCAATAATTCTCAAATCAAGCTCCCCCTGCAACTGCAATGGACAGCCAACACAGGCAGCAACATCTTCATGGCTTCCCCTATTATCGCCGGACAGAAAGTATTTATCGCTACCACCGATGACAATATACCACTGAACACATTTGTCTGTGCATTCGATTTCAATTCCGGCAAACTGTTATGGAAATTCCGCACGGCAAACTCGGTGAAGAACACAATCGCCTATGAAAACGGAATTGTAATAGCACAGGACGCTGCCTGCAATCTGTACGCTTTGGATGCAGAATCCGGAAAATTACTCTGGAAACAATATATCAAACTGAACAGCTATCCTTACTTAACGGAAGGAATAACAATAGATAAAGGAGTAGTCTACGCCGGAATTGGTGCCGGACTATCCGCCTATGACTTAAAGACAGGACAAACAATATGGATTAACAAGGACTGGAGACAACGGGAAGGTGCTACTACAACGCTAACTGTTGCCGGAAATGTATTAGTCAGCGGAACTCAATGGGGAGGATTATACGGTAACGACATTCACACCGGAAAACAACTCTGGAAACTCTCCGATAACGGACTTCGTAACCGGGGAGCCTCTCCGGTCTATAAAGACGGGAAATTATGGATCATCTCCTCCAAAAGCTTCTTCGTCATAGAACCGCAAACCGGAAAAGTACTCCAACAGAAAGAGTTGTCAGCCAACCTGGACGTAACATCCACGCCACTTATTACCGAACAGGAAATTATCTTCGGCACTGCCGACCGCGGAGTTTTCGCACTGGACAAAGCTACGCTTTTCAATAAATGGAGAGCAGAGACTTTGCCTTCGCTGGTATACACAGCTCCTTATTCCACCACTCCGCAAGCCGGAGTAGAAACAAGCCCAGTGGCATCACAAGGAGTTATTTACATCGGAGCTTCCGATGGTTATCTATATGCTATCGACCGGACAACGGGAATTATAAAAGACAAATATAATCTCGGAGCACCGATATTCTCAACCGTAGCCGTATCAGGAAACCGGATGATTGTCTGTGACTTTGCAGGAAATGTTTATTGCTTTATATCAAAATAAACTTATTCCTCATTATCGTAATGTATAAACCCAATCGGTCGTCGATGCTTTGATTTCAGAGATTCCGTTTTTTCTTTATCGGCCAATTCTGATAAAGCCAGATAAATACTATCCAATTCCTTCCGGGTATCTTCACTGAGGTCGTTTATGGCTTCCAAAGTCTCCTCGCCGATTTGGTTAATCATTGCGAATGCTTTACTTCCTTGACTTTCCAGTTCTTGTATGCGCTGTCTCAGTTCGTCTATTTCTTGATTCTTGGTATCACTGGCCAAGACATATTGACGAATACTGACAAAGGCACGCATAATATTAATATTGACCTTAATAGCAACTGTTGAATGCAGAACGCTTGAAAGCATGGCTACCCCCTGTTCCGTAAACGCAAATGGAGTGTAAGCACTAAAATTATATTGGGGTATCCCAATTTGGGATACCCTACTGGACAACAAGCAGTTAGCCTCTTCATTTGTCAATTCAAACATGAAATCATCTGGAAAACGTTCCATATTACGCCTCACAGCACGCTTCAATAACCGTGTTTCTGTTCCATAGAGTTCCGCCAAATCAAAATCAAGCATTACCTTCTGTCCCCGAATCTCATATATCTTATTCTGAATAATTTGTAGTTCCATGATATGTGTTATAGTATTTCGAACAAAGGTAGCCCTAAATTCAGTTTAAACAACTACTAATTGCTTTTTATTTTCCAAAACCGACCTGCCTCTCACACAGTTTTTGCCACCCTCTGCGTTGTACTTTGAAGATTATCACGTATCTTTGCTTCCTCAATCATAAATACGAGATATGGCTATTACAATCAAGAAAGTCTCTACAAAGAGAGAACTTAAGAAATTTATCCGTTTCAATTACAGAATGTACAAGGGCAATCCGTACTCCGTCCCCGACCTTTACGACGATATGCTCAATACATTTAACAAGCGTAAGAATGCAGCATTCGAATTCTGTGAAGCAGATTATTTTCTGGCATACCAGGATGACAAGATCGTAGGACGTGTAGCCGCTATTATCAACAACCGTGCCAACGAGAAATGGGGTTGCAAGAACGTCCGTTTCGGGTGGATAGACTTCATTGACGACCCTGAAGTATCCTCCGCTCTCATCAAAACAGTAGAAGACTGGGGAAAGGAACGGGGCATGACTCACATTGCCGGACCTCTCGGATTCACCGATTTCGATGCGGAAGGTATGCTGATTGAAGGTTTCGACCAACTCAGCACCATGGCCACTATCTACAACCACCCCTACTATCCCGTACACATGGAGAAACTCGGCTTCGAGAAAGACGCCGACTGGGTGGAATACAAAATCTATATCCCGGACGCCATTCCCGACAAGCACAAGCGTATCTCCGAACTGATTCAACGAAAATACAACCTCAAGATAAAGAAATATACCTCCGGGAAAAAAATAGCCAAAGACTACGGACAGGAAATATTCGAACTGATGAACGAAGCGTACAGCCCGCTCTACGGCTACTCTCCGTTGACGCAGCGACAAATCAACCAGTACGTAAAGATGTACCTCCCGATACTCGACCTGCGAATGGTGACTCTTATCACCGATGCCGATGACAAACTGGTTTGCGTAGGTATCTCCATGCCGTCGCTTGCCGAAGCGCTGCAAAAGTCACACGGACGTCTGCTGCCGCTCGGATGGTTCTATCTGTTGAAAGCATTATTCATGAAACGACGTGCGAAAATGCTTGATTTACTACTTGTTGCCGTGAAACCGGAATACCAGAATAAAGGTGTTAACGCTTTGTTATTTTCCGATTTAATTCCGGTTTATCAAAAATTAGGTTTTATCTTTGCGGAAAGCAACCCCGAACTGGAACTGAACGGAAAGGTTCAGGCACAATGGGATTACTTTGAGACTCAACAACATAAGCGCCGCCGTGCGTTCATCAAAGAGATAAAATAAAAAAACAGCTATGGAAGAGAACGAATTGATACCTGTAGACAACAACAATGCAGTAGAGTACACTGACGACAACATCCGCCACCTGAGCGACATGGAACATGTGCGCACACGCCCCGGTATGTATATCGGTAGGCTGGGCGACGGTGCACATGCCGAAGACGGAATCTATGTCCTCCTGAAAGAAGTGATTGACAACAGTATTGACGAGTTCAAGATGCAAGCCGGTAAGAAAATCGAGATTACCGTTGAAGAAAACCTTCGTGTCAGTGTGCGTGACTACGGACGAGGCATTCCGCAAGGAAAGCTGATTGAAGCCGTCAGTATGCTGAATACCGGTGGTAAGTACGACAGCAAGGCATTTAAGAAAAGCGTCGGGTTGAACGGTGTCGGTGTGAAAGCCGTCAACGCACTGAGCTCCCGTTTCGAGGTACGCAGTTACCGCGACGGGAAAGTCCGCATCGCCACTTTCTCCAAAGGTACCCTGCTGACTGATGAAACGCAGACCACCGAAGAAGACAACGGAACTTATATCTTCTTCGAACCGGACAATACATTATTCCTGAATTATTGTTTCAAGCCCGAATTTATCGAGACCATGCTACGTAACTATACGTACCTCAACACAGGGCTTGCCATTATCTATAACGGTCACCGCATCCTGTCACGTAACGGTCTTGTAGACCTGCTGAATGACAACATGACGGCAACCGGCCTCTACCCTATCATCCACCTGAAAGGAGAAGACATCGAAATAGCCTTCACCCACACCGGACAATACGGAGAAGAATATTACTCCTTCGTCAACGGTCAGCACACCACCCAGGGAGGTACTCACCAGAGTGCTTTCAAGGAACATATCGCCCGTACTATCAAAGAGTTCTTCAACAAGAACATGGATTATACGGACATCCGCAACGGACTCGTTGCCGCCATTGCCGTCAACGTGGAGGAACCGATCTTCGAGAGCCAGACCAAGACGAAGCTGGGTTCTACCAACATGGCGCCCGGCGGCATGACCGTCAATAAATACGTAGGCGACTTCATCAAACTGGAAGTGGACAACTTCCTCCACAAGAATGCGGACGTAGCCGAAGCCATCCAGCAAAAGATACAGGAATCGGAAAAGGAACGCAAAGCCATTGCAGGCGTAACGAAACTGGCCCGCGAACGTGCCAAGAAAGCTAACCTGCATAACCGCAAACTGCGTGACTGCCGTATCCACCTCAACGACCCGAAAGGAAAAGGGCTGGAAGAAGATTCCTGCATCTTCATCACCGAGGGAGACTCTGCAAGCGGTTCCATCACCAAGAGCCGTGATGTCAACACACAAGCGGTATTCAGCCTCCGTGGTAAACCGTTGAATTCTTTCGGGCTGACAAAGAAAGTGGTGTACGAGAACGAAGAATTCAACCTGCTCCAGGCAGCCCTGAATATAGAAGACGGAATCGAAGGACTGCGTTACAACAAAGTGATTGTAGCAACCGATGCCGATGTGGACGGTATGCACATCCGCCTGTTGCTGATTACCTTCTTCCTGCAATTCTTCCCCGACCTCATCAAGAAGGGACACGTATACATCTTGCAGACTCCTCTGTTCCGTGTACGCAACAAGAAAAAGACGCTCTATTGTTACAGCGAGGAGGAACGCGTCAATGCTATCAATGAACTAAGCCCGAACCCGGAAATCACCCGATTCAAAGGATTGGGAGAGATCTCACCGGACGAGTTCAAGCACTTTATCGGCAAAGATATGCGCCTGGAACAAGTGACATTGCGCAAAACGGACGCAGTAAAAGAACTACTGGAATTCTACATGGGCAAAAACACCATGGAACGACAGAACTTTATTATAGACAACTTGGTTATTGAAGAAGACTTGGCATCATGAGAAAAGCAATATTCCCGGGTACATTCGACCCTTTCACCATCGGACATTATTCGGTAGTGGAACGTGCACTCACCTTTATGGACGAAATCGTGATAGGAATCGGTATCAACGAAAACAAGAATACGTATTTCCCTATCGACAAAAGAGAGGAAATGATTCGGGAACTCTACAAGGACGACCCTCGTATCCGGGTAATGTCATACGATTGTCTGACAATTGACTTCGCACAGGAAGTAGGAGCAAAGTTTATTGTCCGCGGTATCCGCACCGTAAAAGACTTCGAATACGAAGAAACGATTGCAGACATCAACCGCAAACTGGCAGGTATCGAAACCATTCTGCTTTTCACGGAGCCGGAACTGACTTGTGTCAGCTCTACTATTGTACGCGAGCTATTGACCTTTAATAAAGACATCAGCCAGTTTATTCCGAAAGGGATGAAGATCAGTTGAGAAGAATAGAACCTAAAATAACAAGATTATGAATAAGATTACAATATACGTTCTCCTGGCTTGCCTATGGACAGTATCAGCCGTACAGGCCCAGAGTTTCGGCTCGCCCGCCATGCGCAAGCTGCAAATGGCAGAGTTTGCAATCTCCAACTTTTATGTAGATAAAGTAGACGAAGACAAGCTGGTAGAAGAAGCTATCATTAAAATGCTGGCCCAACTCGACCCGCACTCCACCTACTCGGACGCCGAAGAAGTGAAGAAGATGAACGAACCGCTTCAAGGTAATTTCGAAGGCATCGGCGTACAATTCCAGATGATTGAAGATACGCTGTTGGTGGTGCAACCTGTCAGCAACGGTCCTTCCGAGAAAATAGGAATCCTTGCAGGCGATCGTATCATCGCCGTCAACGACAGCGCCATTGCAGGTGTAAAGATGAGTACGGAAGAAATCATGAAGCGTCTTCGCGGTCCGAAAGGCTCGAAAGTAAATCTGAAAATTGTCCGTCGCGGCGTCCAAGACCCGTTGGTGTTCACCGTAAAAAGAGACAAGATACCTATCCTCAGCCTTGACGCGTCCTATATGATTCAGCCGAAGACAGGCTATATCCGCATCAACCGCTTCGGGGCAACGACTGCCGAAGAATTCAAGAAAGCAATGAAAGAACTTCAGAAGCAAGGAATGAAGGATATGATTCTCGACTTGCAAGGCAACGGAGGAGGCTACCTCAATGCAGCTATCGACCTTGCCAACGAATTTTTGGGTCAAAAGGAATTAATCGTCTACACCGAAGGACGGACTGCCAAACGCAGTGACTTCTACGCCAAAGGTAACGGTGAGTTCCGTAACGGCCGCCTCATCGTATTGGTAGACGAATATACAGCTTCCGCCAGTGAGATTGTCAGCGGCGCAGTGCAGGATTGGGACAGAGGTATCATCGTAGGCCGCCGTTCTTTTGGCAAAGGACTGGTTCAACGCCCGATCGACTTGCCCGACGGCTCAATGATCCGCCTGACGATCGCCCGTTATTATACTCCCGCCGGCCGCTGCATCCAAAAGCCTTACGACAGCTCGACAGATTACAATAAAGACCTGATAGAGCGCTTCAACCACGGTGAACTGATGAATGCCGACAGCATTCACTTCCCCGACTCATTGAAAGTACAGACCAAGAAACTCGGCCGTACCGTTTACGGCGGAGGCGGTATCATGCCGGATTATTTCGTGCCGATTGACACCACTCTTTACACGGATTATCACCGCAACCTGGTAGCCAAAGGCGCCGTTATCAAATTCACCATGAAGTTTATCGAAGGACACCGAAAGGAACTGGCCAACAAGTACAAGAAGTTCGAATCGTTTAATGAGAAGTTCATCATAGACGATGATATGCTGGCAACCTTGCGTGAAATGGGTGAGAAAGAAGGCGTGAAGTTCAATGAAGAACAGTATCAGAAATCGCTCCCGCTCATCAAGACGCAACTCAAAGCCTTGATCGCCCGCGACCTTTGGGATATGAACGAATATTTCCGGGTGATGAATACGACGAACGAAAGTGTACAGAAGGCGTTGGAGATTCTCAATTCGGAGGAATATCAGAAGAAACTGAGAGCAAATTAATCCTTATCTCTCCCGATAAAAAACACACATTTCTCTTTCACCTATCACCGTCGGTAATCAAACGCTTTATTCATCGAGGTTTCCGGCGGTGACAGGTTGTTTCTTAACCTATCACCACATCTATCACCTATCACCGCCGGATTACGCTTCGCAATATAGTTCGGTCCCTTTCCAAGCATACACAGTCATCATGACAAGGTGAACAAGTTCCTTAAACAAGCAGGAATACTTTGCTTTTCTCCCTTATATAGTTTATCTTTGCTACCGATATAGTCTACTCACCACAGCCGTGACGAATTCCTGCCACGGCCATGACGAGAAGCTACCACAGCCGTGGCAAGTAGTTACCACGGCCGTGACAAATGAACGATCAAGGCACCGGAACACAACTATCCTTATGCCTTAATCAAAGAATAAAGGCAGGACAACTTATATAAAGCCGCTTGATAACAAACAAACAACAGCTATATAACACAATCCCCTCTAAGTCCCAAAGATTATTAACCCGGTTTGCAACGACAAAATACGATGTCCTTACAAATAAAATAAATAGAAAATAATGGCAATACAATTTGAATTGTACAAAACTCCCCGTCCCAAGGACGAGGCAGACAAAGAGACATACCACGCACGTGTGGTCAACTTCCAGCATATCGACACGGATTATCTGGCCAGACAAATCCAAACGGCAACTTCACTGACCGAGGGAGACGTAAAATCTGTCCTCGAATCTCTAAGCCACTTTATGGGGGAGCGGCTCCGGGAAGGGGAAAGCGTCCATTTGGATGGTATCGGTTACTTTCAGATAAAGCTGAACAGTCAGGAACCAATCACTTCGCCCAAACTAAAGGCAAACCAAATCAAACTCAAAGCCAACATCAGTTTCAAGGCGGATATCAAACTTAAAAAGTCGGTAAGCGTCGTACATCTGGAACGAAGCAAACTGAAACGGCATTCAGCCTCCCGCTCGAACGAAGAGGTTGACAAGCTCCTGACAAATTACTTCAGCAACAACTCGATATTGACGCGCCCCGACTTTCAAGGGCTGTGCAACTTTACCGCTACCACTGCCGCCCGGCACATCAGACGGCTGAAAGAGGAAAAGAAATTGCAGAATATCAATACGTATTATAATCCGATCTATGCGCCGATGCCGGGGTATTATGGCAGGGCGAAACTATGAGAAATACGATCAGAATAGTAAAAAGAACTTGCCTAAAGACAGAAAGTAGTAAAATATTCTCTATCTTTAGGCGTACAATAAAAAAATAGATGTAAGCACAAACTTATATTTGAAGAAATGCAACACCTATATATCTATGAATAAACTAATACTAACCGGCCTGCTGGCAGCCGGAGCAATGACACACATTCAAGGTGCTCAATTTGCCGGACAAGAAAACCAACAACAAGACCCGAAGGATAAAAGCCAGCGGCCCAATATCCTTTTTATCCTGAGCGACGACCATACCTCACAGGCATGGGGAATCTATGGCGGAGTTCTGGCAAATTATGCTTATAACAGCAATATCCGCCGGCTGGCAAACGAAGGTGTAGTGCTCGACAACTGCTTCTGCACCAACTCTATCTCCGCCCCCAGCCGCGCCAGTATCCTCACCGGACTTTACAGTCACCGGAACGGGCTTTATACGTTAGCCGATTCGTTGGATACTTCAATTCCCACACTGGCAACCGTCCTGCAAGCCAACGGCTACAATACCGGACTTGTCGGTAAATGGCATATCAAATCGCAACCGCAAGGGTTCGACTATTATTCCATTTTCTACGACCAGGGAGAATACCGCGACCCTACTTTCATCGAAAGCAGCGACCCATGGCCGGGCAACCGTCCGTTCGGCGAGCGCGTACCCGGTTTCTCCACCGACCTCGTCGCAGAAAAAGCGATCAACTGGATCAAGCAGCAGGACACCAACCAGCCTTTCCTGATGTGCTGCCATTTCAAAGCCACCCACGAGCCATACGACTACCCGACACGCATGGAGCACCTTTATGACGGAGTCACCTTCCCCGAACCGGAAAACTTCCTCGACTGGGGACCGGAAACGAACGGGCGTTCTTTCAAAGGGCAAACGCTCGAAGAACTGGGACATCGCTGGCGAGTTGCTTCCAAAGACCCGGACAAGTGGTGGTGCCGCTATCCCGGACTACCTTTCAACACCGACGGAATGCAACGGACCACCGCCCGGCGTGCAATTTATCAAAAACTGATCCGCGACTATCTGCGTTGCGGAGCCACCATAGACGACAACATCGGCAAACTCCTCAAAACACTGGACGAAATGGGTATTGCCGACAACACCATCGTTGTTTATGTCTCCGACCAAGGTTACTTCCTCGGCGAACACGGCTTCTTCGACAAACGAATGTTTTATGAAGAAGCCGCCCGTATGCCCTTCGTCATTCGTTATCCGAAAAAAATCCCCGCCGGGAAACGCCTGAAAGACCTGATACTCAACGTCGACTTTGCACCGACACTGGCCGAATTTGCCGGAGTGAAAATGGAGAATGTACAAGGACACAGCTTCACCGACAACCTCGAAGGAAAAGCTCCGGCAGACTGGCGGAAAGAAATCTACTACCGTTACTGGACGAATCACGCTATCCGCCCGGCACATTTCGCTATCCGTTCCGAGCGCTACAAACTCATATTCTATTACGCAAAGAATCTGGACATGACCGATACCGAAAACTTTGATTTCACTCCTGCATGGGATTTCTATGATTTAGAAGAAGACCCGCACGAGAATCATAATTTGTATAACGATCCGAAATACGCTCCTATCATCAGACAGATGAAAAAAGATTTATTGAATCTTCGCAAGGAAGTAGGTGACACCGACGAGAAATATCCGGAGATGCAGGAATTACTGGAGAAGTACTATAAATAAGATTTCACTACGGAGGACACAGAGTTTTTATAACGGTGCTGTCAACTTTCTGCTCAAACATAAATGAAAGAAAGAGTTCCGTTTTCCGCAAAAAAACTTATCTTTGTTCCCGGAAGATAATAATTCACGCATAAAACTCATGCCAAAAGATTCATTTTGCATACAATACACCAACTGCACAGGATGTCCCAATGTCAACGAGAACATCCTTGTGTATAGAAACCTACCCAAAGGAGCGCATATCCCGAAGGATAAGTGCACGCAAAACTGTATGCTTTTCATGATAAAAGGCGAATTACTTATCAACAGTGAAGAATATCCCGGAAATATCCTGCGCGAAAAGCAATTTATCCTGCAAGCTATCGGCTCGAAAATAGAGTTGCTTGCCCTCACGGACGTTGAATACATCGTCTACTGGTTTAATGAGTTACCCCTGCTTTGCGAAGAACGTTACCGTGAAATAACGGAACAGGCAGAAGCACCGCTGACCTACACTCCGCTGATCATGAGTGAAAGGCTTCATCATCTCATCACCAGTATGCCCGAATTTCTCGGTGAAGAATCACCTTGCAGCAAGTTCATCGAACTGAAATGCAAAGAGTTGGCTTTCCTCATCACCAATTATTATCCGACGCCTCAATTAAGTTCATTCTTCTATCCGATCAGTACGTACACAAAAAGTTTCCATTATTTTGTAATGCAAAACTACAACACGGTGAAGAACGTAGAAGAATTTGCGCATTTGGGAGGTTATACCACCACTACTTTCCGCCGGCTTTTTAAAAACCTCTACGGCATACCTGTATACGAATGGATACTGGAGAAAAAGCGGGAAGGCATTCTGGAAGATCTCCAGCGTACCAATATGCGAATTACAGAGATTTGTAACCGCTACGGTTTCGACTCTCTATCCCACTTCGCACACTTTTGCAAAGACTCTTTCGGCGACACTCCCCGAGCGCTGCGAAAGAAGGCGGCCAACGGTGAAAAAATCGGAAAGGTTGCCGATTAAGGAATAATTTCTTTAATTCCTTGCTCAATCAATCTATTTCCCCTATTTTTGCAGTCCGTAAGAGGTGTAAAACGTTGAAATTTTAGTTCTAACAATTAAATAATTTAAATTCAATCATTTATGTGGTTAAGTAATTCATCTATTGGAAGGAAAGTGGTGATGAGTGTCACAGGTATCGCCCTTGTCCTGTTTCTGACGTTTCACATGGCGATGAACCTTGTTGCGCTCTTCTCGGAAGATGCTTACAACATGATTTGTGAATTCTTGGGAGCTAACTGGTACGCGTTGGTTGCAACTGCCGGGCTGGCTGCTCTGTTTGTAATTCACATCATCTACGCTTTCTGGTTGACCATGCAGAACCGTGCAGCTCGCGGTAGCGAACGTTATGCAGTGAACGTTAAACCTAAAACTGTGGAATGGGCATCTCAGAACATGCTTGTCCTGGGTATTGTTGTCATTGCCGGATTGGCTCTTCATTTTGCCAATTTCTGGTACAAAATGCAGTTTGCCGAAATTATCGGTGTTCATGATTTGGGCGCATTCGGTCCTACAGACGGTGCCGCTTACATTCGTGAAACATTCGGATGCCCTGTATTTACAGTGCTTTACCTCATTTGGTTAGCAGCTTTGTGGTTCCACCTGACTCACGGATTCTGGAGTGCTTTGCAGACTTTGGGCTGGAGCAATAAAATCTGGTTCGAGCGTTGGAAGACTATTGGTAACATCTACTCTACTTTGGTAGTTCTTGGTTTTGCAGCAGTAGTCGTTATCTACTTCGTGAAATCACTCGCTTGTGGTGCTTGCTAATCGTAAATTGTAAATGATAAAATTGTAAATGAATATGGCTACTATAGATTCTAAAATTCCTGAAGGCGCTTTAGCCGAGAAATGGACCAATTATAAAGCTCATCAAAAATTGGTAAACCCTGCCAACAAACGTCGTCTTGACATTATTGTGGTAGGTACCGGTTTGGCAGGTGCTTCGGCTGCTGCTTCACTGGGTGCTCTGGGTTTCAAGGTATTAAACTTCTGTATCCAGGACTCTCCCCGTCGTGCACACTCTATTGCTGCACAGGGAGGTATCAATGCTGCTAAGAATTATCAAAATGATGGTGACTCTGTTTACCGTCTTTTCTACGATACAATCAAAGGTGGTGACTACCGTGCACGCGAAGCTAACGTTTATCGTCTGGCCGAAGTGTCAAATGCTATCATCGACCAGTGCGTAGCTCAAGGTGTTCCTTTCGCTCGCGAATACGGTGGTTTGCTGGATAACCGTTCATTCGGTGGTGCTCAGGTATCACGTACATTCTATGCCCGCGGTCAAACCGGACAGCAGTTGTTGCTGGGTGCTTATTCTGCATTGAGCCGTGAAGTTCAGCGTGGTAACGTGAAGTTGTACACTCGTTATGAGATGTTGGACGTTGTGCTGATTAAGGATAACGAAGGTGTGGAACGCGCCCGTGGTATCATCGCCCGTAATTTGGTTACAGGTAAGATTGAACGTTTCGCTGCCCATGCGGTAGTTATCGGTACCGGCGGTTATGGTAATACTTACTTCTTGTCTACCAACGCTATGGCGTCAAATGGTTCGGCTGCTATGCAGGTTTACCGCAAAGGTGCTTACTTTGCCAATCCTTGCTTTGCACAGATCCACCCGACCTGTATCCCTGTACACGGTGACAAGCAGTCTAAACTGACTTTGATGTCCGAGTCATTGCGTAATGACGGACGTATCTGGGTTCCGAAAAAGCTGGAAGATGCCAAGGCATTGCAGGCAGGAACTAAGAAACCGACCGATATTCCTGATGCAGACCGTGACTTCTACTTGGAACGCCGTTATCCGGCATTCGGTAACCTGGTTCCCCGTGACGTTGCTTCACGTGCTGCGAAAGAACGTTGCGACGCCGGTTTCGGTGTGAACAACACAGGTCTGGCCGTATTCCTTGACTTTAAATACGCTATCGACCGTCTGGGTGAAGATGTAGTTCGTGCCCGTTACGGTAACTTGTTCGATATGTACGAAGAAATCACTGACGAAAATCCGTACAAGACTCCGATGATGATATTCCCGGCTATCCACTATACGATGGGTGGTATCTGGGTTGACTATGAACTGATGACTTCTATCAAGGGCTTGTATGCTATCGGTGAAGCTAACTTCTCTGACCACGGTGCAAACCGTTTGGGTGCATCTGCATTGATGCAGGGATTGGCTGACGGTTACTTCGTATTGCCTTATACTATCCAGAACTATTTGTCAGACCAGATTCAGGTTCCCCGTTTCTCGACAGACCTTCCTGAATTTGTGGCTGCCGAAAAGGCTGTAAACGATAAGATCCAGAAACTGATGAATATCAAGGGTCATCGTTCGGTAGACTCTATTCACAAGGAACTGGGTCACATCATGTGGGACTTCGTAGGTATGGGACGTACCAAGGAATCTTTGACTACTGCTCTGGCTAAACTGAAAGAAGTAAGAAAGACCTTCTGGAGCGACCTTCGCATTCCGGGTGAAGCTAATGAATTGAATGTGGAACTTGAAAAGGCAATCCGCCTGGCTGATTTCATCGAAATCGGTGAGCTGATGGCTTACGATGCATTGAACCGTGAGGAATCTTGTGGTGGTCACTTCCGTGAAGAACACCAGACTCCGGAGGGTGAAGCGCTTCGTCACGATGACAAGTTCTCGTATGTAGCTTGCTGGAAATACACAGGTGAAGGAAAAGAACCCGAATTGATCAAGGAAGATTTGAACTATCAGTTCGTTAAGGTTCAAACTCGTAACTATAAGTCTTAATTATTAATTGTATAGAAATCATGGATAAAAATATAAGTTTCACACTGAAAGTTTGGCGTCAGAAAGGTCCTAAGGATAAAGGACATTTTGATACCTTCCAAATGAAAGATATTCCGGGTGATACCTCATTCCTGGAAATGATGGATATCTTGAACGAGCAGCTTATCAATGAAGGTAAAGAACCTATCGTATTCGACCACGACTGTCGTGAAGGTATCTGCGGTATGTGCTCTATGTATATCAACGGACATCCTCACGGACCTGCTACAGGTGCTACTACCTGCCAGATTTATATGCGTCGTTTCAAAGACGGTGACACCATTACTGTTGAGCCTTGGCGTTCTGCCGGTTTCCCGGTAATCCGCGACTTGATGGTAGACCGCAGCGCATACGACAAGATTATGCAGGCGGGTGGTTACGTGTCAATCAATACCGGTGGTATTCCTGACGCTAACGCAATTCCTATTGCAAAACCTATTGCCGATGAGGCTATGGATGCTGCTGCATGTATCGGTTGTGGTGCTTGTGTTGCTGCATGTAAGAATGGTTCTGCTATGTTGTTTGTTTCTGCAAAGGTCAGCCAGTTGGCACTGTTACCTCAAGGTAAAGTGGAAGCTGCACGCCGTGCGAAAGCTATGTTGAGCAAAATGGATGAATTGGGCTTTGGTAACTGTACAAACACTCGTGCTTGTGAGGCAGAATGTCCGAAGCTGGTTTCTATCAGCAACATTGCTCGTTTGAACCGTGAATTTATTGCTGCGAAGCTGAAAGACTAATTACGGTTAGTTTTACTTGATATTTGAGAGTGCCCTGCCTTTTGGCGGGGCATTTTTTATTGCAATATCTTCTGTATCTCGGCACTTTTTTCTTTTCGGAGATTCCGCGGAGAGTCTCCGAAGTACTTCTTACAGAAGTTGGAGAAATTGGAGAGTGATTCAAAACCGTGTCCGAAACAGATTTCGGAAATAGATAACCGGTCGTCCCTTAACTGATAAAGAATGCTTTCTTTTCGTTGTTCGGTCATCCATTCGTGAACGGGAACATGGAAAATTGCATCAAAAATACGACGAAAAGTGGTAAGGCTATAACCTCCCAGTTGGGCAAATTCTTCTACAGTCTTTACTTTTTTGTAGTTCTGAATGACGAAGTATTGGAATGAAGTGGTATATTGGGAAAGAGGGTGTATGAGGGATGCCAGCTCATAATCAGTATAATAGTGTCCTAATATAAAAGCAAGTTCTTTGCGTTTTAGGGATAGGAGTTCACGGCAGATTTTGGGTTCTGATAAGTACGTATTGGTACATATCAGAAAATATTCCAGTGCAGGGACGATTTTTAAGGGTGTATTGATCAGAGGTCCCGGGATGTCATTCATAATATGGTGGTAACGTTTATCACAAAACAGTTCCGGTTGATTGAAGAGGTAATAAATACATTCCGTATCTATCATTGCCAATATTTCAATTTTGGCGGTGATAGGTTGTAAAATGAATTCTCCCGTTTTGACAGTAGTTCCTGCATACTCTTCGCTATTTACCAATATTTCTCCTTTCAGGATGAAGAGCATAAAATTGAACTCACTTCTTATGACAGGGATATGGAATCCTTGCTTATGAAAGACGTGGAATACTGCGTTTTCCACTGATTTTGGACACATTTGACATTTGTCCGTGTTTCCACAAAAGACATCAGGCATTAAAGTGGGGGCTTTGGTTTGTGTACAGGCAAAAATAAAATAAATAATTTGATTTACAATGAATAAGGTGAAATAATGTTATTGTTTATGGTGGGGAGATGAGGTAGGGATAGGAATAAAAGTGCTCCGCAAATGAAAATCGATTCCGAGGAGGAGGCTATTTTCATTGCGGAGCGAAAGGAATGGGGGGGAAGGAGTGTGTCAAAACTAAACCGACCTATCCAATTGTCAGCTGTAGGGGCAGGGTTTACCTGCCCGAAGACACAAAGCAAACCGTTTTCGGGCGAGCGAACCTCGCCCCTACGAACTAAACGACAGCATTATCCACGTTTTGACACACCCCGCTCTATTAGATCCTCAATGTATTATCAATACTTTGAAATCGTTTAGAGCTTTATATAGCTTGAAAAGTCTTATTTTGTAACATCTTTAACATCGTTGATATTGTTATTGGTTTCATTCTCCCAAGTGTTAACTTTGGGTGTCAACTTAACCTCTTTGGCATCTGTCGGTAATTCGAGAATATAGCGGATATTCTTGTTCTTTTCCCATGTACCGCTTAATGAAACTTCTTTTGTGCCATTAAAAGTAATAGTAGTATTATCAGGAGCTTTAACTGAATATGTTATTTCGATTTTTGCGGTAGAAGGTAAAGTCTGAGGCATAAGCATCAGGGCATTTGTTATTTTTGTATCAGTTGTCTTTGAGAGGTTGGCAATATTATCATCACCTTCAGGAACAGCATTCCAATTACCATCATAAGCATAATCGGCGGTTCCTTCAGATGTACCCCATCCGCTGTCATAACTATAGGTATTTTTATTATTAACGCCTTTAATTGAAATTCCTGTAATAGTATATGCGAAGTTCTTTACCAGTTTGGCAGAGAAGTTGATTTGGGTTAATATATGACTAAAGGCAAGTTCGATTGCTTGGTCTGTAGTGGGCTTGGTTTTATCAGTGGCACTGGCGACAAGCAAATCTTCTTGAGATGCTACCTCTTTGATGGTATATGTAAAACTTGGGTATTTTGTTGTAACATTCCATAAATCAGTACTGATAGCTGCTTTAGGAGAAAAAGCAAAAAATTGGATATTGTCTGAAACCGGCCAATAATGTGTAGTGCTCATGCCCCACGCACCTTCTGCCGCTTTTGTTACCTCTTCTCCATTTATAAAAGTAGTGCCTATTGCAGTAGCAGTTGCTATATTGTCTGTTCCTGTATTATAAGCATATACTTTAAATTCAGAGAAATCAGCTTCTAGCATGGCTGTAGCTCTTGCTGATTTATTAACAATAGTTTTAAAACTGACCGGTGTCTTTTGTGCCGGAGCATCAATTTCTTCATTTTGTGAGCAACTTGTGATTGCTAATGCAGCTACAGCCGCAAATAAAATCTTTTTCATATTCGTATGTTTTAAAGTTAATAAATTCATTTGTTTCATATTTTAATTAACGGGTAATATCACATCCTCTTCATTCTCCCAATTATCAACATTGCCACCGATACCTCCGCCTCCCGAAGGAGGAACTTCCACATCATCCACCACAATCTTTTCATCCTCCGGCAGCTTAATCTCTATTTCCGGAGGTTGAGGATTATGGTCTCCTTCTCCGGGCTCATCTCCGTCATCGGGAGGTTTCACCGCTTCCGTGATTTCTACTTTCGCCTCTTGTTTGGAACCATCCACCCTAACTATAATCAGTTCCAAAAACCGGGCGATATCGGCTCTGGCTTGCGTCAGCTTGGGATGACCGAAACAGGTAAAACTACCTTTTATGACTCCGTCTCCTTTGCCGGTTTCGCAATAAATGGGAGCAAAGCGGCATACACCTGCATCTTTACCCAGGTGATAACATTCTGCCATTCCGGAAACACTGCCAATGACGGAGGCGACATTTTTTAATCCTTCTGTCTTTATGGCGAAAGTGTAAGTCGTTACCACAGCTTTGAGTTTCACCTCCAGCATAGGCAATTCATTCTCTTTCCCGACTTCCACATCATTCAGAGACAGCATATAAAAAGCATCCGGTCCCCATACCATGTTTTCTGTTTCACTGATGCCCAGCCCTGTACAATTTCCGGTGCACGCCATTATTGTTTCATAACTTCCTTCGTCTTTTACTTGCACCACTTCGGTATCATAATTGTAAATTACAGCCGAATAGTGTCCCGGAGGCACTTTTACCTCTCCGCCTTTTACCGGCAGATAAGTATCTATCTTTCTTCCTTGGTCGTCTTTCGGATAAAAAATAACCCTGACGCCTTCCGGCAAATGATCGGTCACCCCTTCCCAATTGAGCGAAATATTGATTCCTGTGACAGGATAATCATCTAAAAGCGTGCGGCGGCTACACCCCCACATTACCGGTAGTGAGGAGAAAAGCACAAGGAATAAATAGCGTGCTCGTTTCATATTCTTTCTCTCCTCTTCGTTATCAACCATACAAGCGAGATTTTCGCTTTGGTAGGGCCTATGAAGTTGTATTGTCCGCTACTTGTCCACACTAGTGATTCTTCGTACGGGGTATATTTTCGGTATTTTGTTGTCAGATATCCGATGCCCAGACTGAATTCGAATGCCAGATGTCGTGATACCGGAAGGGAATACCCATAACTGAATCCTGCTGCACCATAATATTTCCCTTGATAACCGTCCCCTTTATATTGGAAGTCGTAAATGCCCCCTTCAGCGTATAGCCCGATAAAATGTCCCGTCAATTGGCGGCGCCCGGCGCGGTTGCCCAGCCAGAACCGGCTTTCTATGCCGCCCGATAGCAATTGATAACAAATTTCTTTGTTGCTATCAGACCACCAGGGGCATTTATATTCGGCGTTCAATGACCATTGTCTTCCTATGGGAACTTCTATCTCGATGTTAGGGGCTAACGCTATGTCGTACAATAAATTGTTTTTTACAGCAAGTATTGTCTTGCCGGTATTCTCCTTTTGGTTTTTGTACTCTATTGGCTGTGCATCTATGTTTGGGGGCAATAGGCACAAAAGCACAAATATGCTGAATATAGTAGTACATTTTCCCATAAATCATTTTTTATATGAGGCAAATATAGAAGATATAATCTGAAAAAAAACTTATTAAACGCCCTATTTAGGGAGTTGAAAGGGTCTGTGAAGCGATTGGAAGGATTTTGCAAGTTTTGAGGGGAGATTGTGGAAATAAAGCGGGTGGTAAGTTTATTATTCGGACTTGTTGCTAGTGAAATGTTTCATATTCTTTATTTTGATACTCCTTTTTTATCGTATTGTTATATTGTGTGCGAAAACGGATTTATTCTGTGAAATAATTCTAAAAGGAAGCCCGATTTGAAGTAAAGATTTGGAGAGAATAAAGGGAAATCTTATATTTGTTATGTGATTTTTTTCATAGTATTAGATTTAAGGTTAACAAAGGTTGGAGCAAGGCGTTGCTCCT